>Ga0272441_10000557_pt1 | contig 84784 bp, 65 predicted proteins | sample SSMProp6N_FD_193582 | JGI IMG/M metagenome (GOLD analysis project Ga0272441, IMG submission 193582) | Marine sediment archaeal communities from Little Sippewissett salt marsh, Falmouth, MA, United States - SSM-Prop-6N | ecosystem: Environmental > Aquatic > Marine > Wetlands > Sediment ...
CATTCAACTACTTTATCCACATATTCACACTATTCACAAAAAGAAAAGGTATCCAAAAGAAAAAGGGCTACTATTATTTTTCACTCCTTCCCAAGCCCCCTACTACCCCACTAAATCTTACACTAACCTCTACACATTTAAAGGGACAATTGACTTCATCAAAAAATCACGCATTATTCATTTGCCAAACACAGGAATAAGTGATAATATAGTCGTTCTATCAAAAAGACGTACAGAGTAAAACAATGAAAAAGTCACTTATTTTTTTAGGTATAATTTCTTTAGTTTCTATTTGCGCATCCGCGCTTGTGCGCACCGGTCTGCGTGAATATTTTTTCGCGGGCAATAGGGCTTTCCTATTCTCTTCTTTCTTCACGGAGGGGTACAAGAAAGATATTATACTGGATGGCGCGTGGATTAATACAGCTGAACGACCCGCGCATGATACATCGGACAATAAAACGGGTAAAAAACTTACCCGGATCTATCAGAATATATATTTTATACATTCTTCCGGTATAGATACCGGCAAACGCCGGTCAAGCCGCGGTGGAGTGCTCAACCTGCAATATTTTTCAGGTATATCTTATGAATATCTCAGGAAACAACTGCCCGGCAAAACCATAAACTTGGAAGTATATATCCCTGCCGTGAGCATAAGCCCCAATGCTGTAATACCCAACAGGCTTCGGGCCTCACTAAAGGCGGAGACTGATGGAAAATGGGTAGAATACTACGGCCAAAAAGAATGGATAACGGTCAAGAATCCGGGTGTTTATAACATAGAAATAAACGTGCCCGAAAAACCCGTTAAATTATCCGCAGGTTTATTCAACCCCTCGGATATCAAACTTTTTTGCGTTGATTACTGGCTTATGGAAGGTTCCAAACACAATGATAATGTAAGCTTGTGCATTTCGAATTTTGAGATCGAGGATATAGATATCAAGCCGGATAAAATCCAATGGCAATCTTCATGTGACGGGTACGCGGATAAACATGATTTTCTTCCCTGTTTTAGCCCCGAAAGCACATTTATAACAGGTATGGGTAAAGAGATGAATCTTACGTTCAAACTATCTCGGGAAAATGCCCTTCATTGTGAGAAAACGGGCATATATTTCCTGGACTTTGCCTGTCACATACCAAAAGAATTAAAAAACAGTGACATGAATATCACTATCAGCACCAGGGATGACAACAATACTCTAAGGTCGTACTCAAGGGATCTCGGCTCATGCACCACAGAGGGAAAGCTTTTTATACCTGTGCCGTTATATCCGAACTTGTCAAATGAGCTCAGACTAAATATAACCAGTTCAATAGAACATACTTCATCAATGATGCCGATCATACTGGATCCCATAAAAAGAAAACAGGGACAGCTGGTCTCTTTCTCTGAAGACTGGAAGATCAGGGATGTGCAGGAACAGGGCGGCTATAGTGACTGGAGATTTCCCGCAAACCTTAAAGGCCTCCCATACCAGATGACATCTACGTTTCGCTTAAGAGGCGGCATTGATTGGCATAACCCCCATTATAAGGTTGAACTGGTAAAAGCTCTCAACAGGGCGCCTGTTAACATGCAGGATATGAAAATGGAACTCATTATCAGCCCTCTTACAGATACAACAGAAAAATGGCAAAGGCCTTACAGGGCGAGGATCGGCTTGCTTGATACGGACGGCAACGTCATGTTCGGCCCGAATATTTCTTTATCTGAGGGTGTTACCCAATTCGCTGAGCTTGAAGTCTCTACCGATAATCCCATACCCAAGGGATTGGTGTTCCCAAAATTCGACCCTAAAAAAGTAAAGTCTCTTGTCATTAACTTAGAGGCATCACACGCCAACGCGCCGGTCAAAGATCTGGATATATCCTTTATTAATTTTGTCTTGCGTCCGCAGGAATTGTTCGAGCAAAAAAGGATAAACGATATCGATTTTTCCAGGTTCGAGATCAGGCCGGAATCATGGGAATTCACAAAGATGATCCGGTCTCAAGGTGGTTATGGCATAGGAATGAATTTTCCTTTTCCGGACGTAGACGTGCCAAAAGATATCCTAGAAGTTCCGCTTGTGTACCCATGCGTCGGAAAAAAACCTAACGACCTTGTTCATCTGGGCTTTTCCTCAAAGATCACGGGGCAGGCCACGTATGAGACATTTAAGAAACTCGCTGAAACAAACATAGGGATCATACGTCTTCTGATCCTCGGTCATTTGGAAGGGATCTTCACCTGGGATGAGAACGGCAAGTATATCTTGGGATTCCTGGATAATGATCGTGAACTGGCCCTCAGATTGAGTAAAATGCCTATAGAAGAGCTGGTAAACTACCTTAATATGAACGAGGAGATCTTATTTAACAATACACATAGCGGAAAATTTGGTTACAGGCAGATCCCGGGCCTTGAAGAACATGTCTTAGCTGATTTTATCGCCCTTCTGGACATAATGGAAAGGGTGGAAAACCAAACCGATAAAAGGCTGCTGCTTATAGCAAGTCTTTATGACTTTACCGTGGCAGACGGTATCACTAAGGAAGGCCCCCTGAAGAGATTTCCTGTCGGAGAACACATCGAGGTAATAATCGATCCTGTCACCAGGATGAAGGCTCACTGCATATTATGGAAACTGATGAAAACCTTACGAGAAGACGCGCGTTTCCATAGATATATAGGTATAGCTGAGATAATGAATGAGCCTTTCAACGCTTGCGCTGTAGTCAACCGCAGGCATTTCGCTGAAATGGTTAATTTTGTGGGTGAAGGATTATATGTTCTAAAAGACACCCTTGGCCCTGATATACCGGTTTCAGTGGGCTTCAGGAGCTGGCCATACGACCTGGCCTTCTGGTCAAATATACGCGACGGAGTTGACGTTCTCATGCCACATTATTGGGAGAGCCTTGAATCGTATAATATAGACACCCCCGGATTATGGCCCCTTGACATGAAGGCGGATCTTTTCTGGCAGTACTTCAGGTCAAGAAAGAATGGCAGAATGACCGGTATAGGTGAGATAAGCCCGGGAGGGGATTTAAGGAATAATCTTAACAGGATAGCGAGATCCGGTTTTGATTTTGCGCTGATATGGTCCTATTCCGGACATGATGGGCACGACGCAAAACCCATCATGAATATACTGGCTGAATACACAAGATTCAACAATAAGTACGCTTACGGTCATGGGTCCCGGCTCACATCCCATAACTGATCCCTCCATCAGTATGTGCCTTCCAGGTCATATTTCGCATCTATACCCGTATCCGATATGATCTCATTTATAACAAAACCCGGCCTGGCGAACCTTTTTGCGCTTGTGACCTTCCTGCCATCTTCGAACTCAGCCACTAAAACATATATGATCTCTTTTCTATTAAAGAGCCGTATTTTTTTTGTCTGGCCGGAGGCGATATTTTTTACGCTTTTCGAATCGACCTTATGGATCAATTCTACCTGTTTTATGCCTTTACCGGTTTTATTCGATATGTCAATCTCTACCCATGGATACCTTTTTGTGGAAAGTATAGCCGTGACAGTACCGAAAATAAAACCGGCTACGATCAAAATTATATAGATGTTGATCAGTTTCTTCATGAGGGCCAACTATCTTTTATTAAATACACAAATATTTGCTTACACGCTCAACAAACATTTTTCGGGAAAAGGTCCTGTCGATAAAGTAGCATGGCCCCATTTTACCGGACCACTCTTTTATCGACCCGACTTCTCTGGCGCTTTTTCTGGAGAGATCGCTCTTTTTGCCCGGCATATAGATAATTATGGGGGTGTTCCTGTTTTTACTCACACCCCTTGCCAGAAGCACGGGCCGATCGGCAAGCTGGTGCTTGATATCATATTGGATAACGATCAGGGAATATCTGTTCTGCGCCAGAAGCGAATAAAAACGGCTGTGGTTATTGACCACGTCAATATGGTAATCATACTTATCCAGAACCCTTACTATAGACTTTACTATGAGCTTTTTATTACCCAAAACAAGTATTTTTTTCGCCAATATGTCGCGCACCTCATCCAGGAAAAGGTCTATCGGATAGGGCTTTATGAAAAACGCGTCCACTCCCATTAATTTAAGGGTCTTTTTCATCGCAGCTTTGCTGGATTGTATGATCACCGGTATATCCTGAAAGGCGCGTTTCTTCTTGATATCCTTGAACAGCTCGAAACCATTAGCGCTCCCTTTTAGCACTATCGAAGAGACAACAAGGTCTATCCACTCAGCGTTCAGGATATCCAGCGCCTCTCTATGCCTTGAGGCACAAGAAACCAGATATCCCCTCTCCTGCAGCCTGGTCTTCAGCATTTCTGTGAATGCCACATTTCCGTCGGCAATAAGGATCTTTTCGTTAGCCATTTTTTATTTCCCCCCATACTGATATATTGTTACTCACTTTTCAATACATATTTATACGTTCTGCCCGAGCGTACACGATAAGACTTGCCCTCAACCTCTATCTGCACCGGCATTGACCGTGAAGTACCGCCTTTAATAAAAATAGATAGGTGCTTCCTTGTCGCTGAGATAGATATCCAATGCCCCCTGAACAAGACTTTTAATTTCAGACTTTTCCATTGCGAAGGTATGTCAGGAGAGATCTTGACCCTGTCTGCCATGACCTCTACGCCAGCGAATGCCTTTATCACGATATTTACCGATCCGCCCATTACACCCGCGTGGATACCTTCCACGGTGGTGCCTCCCTGTGTATCGTATATATCGGATTTCAGCACATCCTGAAACCAGTGCCACGGTTTGCGCGATTTTCCAAGAAGGTGCAACACATCGCAATGGACGACTTTGCTTAAAGTGGAGCCATGAGATGTGCGTTTTACATAGTAATCAAAATTAAACCTCACCATATTCTTATCAATTTTATAACCAAGGCCCATAAATAAATCCCTGAGCTCACTGAACGAAAACAGATAGAACATCATTAGTACGTCAGCTTGTTTCTGAACCTTGTAATCATTAGGGCTTTTTCCCTCTGCCTTAAGTATCCTGTCCATCCTGTGGATATTACCATACTTGGACTTATAGTGCTCCCAGTTCAATTCCTTAAGCTTAAAGTACCCTTCAAATTGCGCGATTATGCCGTCATTGTTGATTATCAGGTTCATCTTTCGCGTAATATCACCCCAGCGATTCAATTCCTTCTGGCTTATATCGAGTGTCCTCAATAATTCAGCTCCGGCGCGGTCAGGCAAAACCTTCAATATATTCAATGCCTTTTTGAGCGTCCAGACGATCAATACATTCGTGTACGCGTTATCCCTGAAACCGCCCTTTTGCGCGCCAGGCAATTTCTCATGGAATTCATCCGGCCCCATGATCCTCTCCGTGTGATATCTCCCGTCTTTCGGATTATACACCGCAAGACTCGAACCGAACTGCGCGATAGACAACAGCATTTCAGCTCCATAAGCCTTCATGAAACCAAAGTCCCTTGTCCTGTTCCAGAACTGCCATACATTATATGCGATCGCGAAAGAAATATGCCTTTGTATACAACTATGGTCCGGATCCCACTTGCCCGACATAGGATTGAGGTGTATTACTTGAGTTTCTTCTTTCCCTGATGATCCGCTCTGCCAGGGGAACATAGACCCCTTATAACCATTTTCATGGGCGTACTTTCTGGCCTGTGGCAACCGGGTATGCCTATACTTTAACAATGCCTTGGAAATCTCGGGGGCATGAAGATCAAAAACAGGCATCACATATAATTCATCCCAGAAGATATGCCCTCTATAGGCCTCGCCATGAAGCCCCCTGGCCGGAAGTCCGGCATCTATATTAACATTATGCGGTGATGCTGTCTGGATCAAGTGGAATAAGTGCAGCCTTAATACTCTCTGAGAAAAACTATCGCCCTCTATCTCTATGTCGAACTTTTTCCAAAGAACGTCCCAGGCATGCTTGTGGGTCTTAAGAAGATACCCATACCCATGAGATGCCTTGACAGCATTGATAGCGCTGGAAACATGGCTTCTGATCCCCTTATCCCTGGAGGTATAAACCGATACCATTTTATCTACCTGATAACGCTGCCTTTTCCTGGCAAAAAGGCCGAATTCCGCGCAGATGGCCTTCTTATCTTTTGTCAATATTCTGCTCGCAGGCTTGATCTCCTTGCCTGATTGATATATATGCGCCTTTGACGCCATAGAGATCTTTATATCAGATTGACTTGTCTTGACGCACAGATAAATGCCGTTCTTACCGAAACTTCCCATGGAACACGGCTTAAGGTGTTTTGAATTCAACTGCCTGTATCTGGCTACTCCCGTATTTTGTACTGTGCCGTCAATACCGGACCTGATAACTATCCATCCCTCATAATTCTCCGGAGTTATCGAATAACTTATGCCCGCTCTGTGAGGATCACCCATGTGAATAAATCTCTGTGTTTCGATAAACGATATATGCCCTTTACTGTCCCTAAGACGTATTTTCCTAGATAATACGCCTTTATGCATGTCAAGTTCCTGGTTGTAGGATAATATCTGGTTATTCTCCAGAGATACCCATTCCTGGTTGCCGATCCTGAACGTCAGATAAAGCCAGTTAGGGCAATTTACCATGTCTTCATTAAATACTGTCCGGCCTGAAATATTCGTGGGAAGGATATTATACACGCCTGCCATATACGTGCCGGGATAGTGTATCCTCGACGCGCTCGATCCGGCTAAAGCTCCCCTGCTGGCAAAATAACCATTGCCCAGGGTACAAAGTGTTTCGCGAAGGCCCTCCTGGGCCGGTTTAAACCAGTTATAGCTGAGTTTCCATGTAGAACCGCTCGAGTCGTTATTGATATTCTTAAATAGATTTAATAATCTTCTCAAACAACCCCTTTACTTCTTCTGGTGAGGATAAAAGATATTCTGCCGCGGAATCCCTTGTCTTATCCGATACCAATATACCCGCGCCCCGGGTACGAATGGCCCTGAACGCGAACTCATCAGTCACATCATCGCCTATATATACACATGAGGCTTCTGTCCAACTGACGTTAATGGCTTCCAGTATCCATCTTACAGCCTTGCCCTTATCCCATTCGATATCGGGCAAGATCTCAAAAACCTTCTTGCCGCTCATGACCCGTAAACCTTTATTGCCCCGCATGATCTTATCCATAAATTCCTTGATGGCGGAAACGTTGGCCGGATCGACCAGGCGGTAATGGACCGCTACGCTGAATTTCTTCCTTTCGATAATAACGCCCTCTATCTTAGACAATCCATCGTCAAGTTCATCGCTGATCTGTGTTATCGTGGGCAATATATTTTTTACCCTTGGCTCAACCATTTCCAGGCCCGGCCCCTTTATGTCAAACCCGTGACTGCCGGCATACGTCAGACCATCTATCTTAACTAAATCTTCGACATCTTCCCTCTGCCTGCCGCTTACAATAGCTACCTTATGTATATTCATGAGTTTTCTCAAAACCTCCCGCATCTGGTCATTTAGAACGGCTAATTCCGGTCTTTCAACAATAGGGGTCAATGTGCCGTCATAATCAAGGAAGAGTATTATCATTTTATTGGTATTGAATATAGCCTCATAGTTCCTGGAATAGCAGGGATTGAGAATAATATCCTTGCTGTCAACATCCTTTTCATACTTCTTATATATCTCATAAAGCGGCCTTGGTTTCCTGTGGAACCACTTATTGATCCAGTCCGTGGAGATATCTTTCAAATCCCGCACTACTACATCAGCGCCGTTCTGGAGCAGATCAAGTTCGTTGTTCTGTCTGGCAACCCCTAAAACCAATCCAAATCCGCCGTTTCTTCCCGCCTGGACGCCCGAAGTCGCGTCTTCCACAACAACGGATCTCGCGGGTTCAGCGCCCAATTTCCTGCAGGCCGTGACAAAAATATCGCCTTCCGGCTTGCCTTTTAATCCCAACTCGACTGATACCTCGCCGTCCACCCTTGACTCAAAAAGATCCTCGATCCCCGCCTTCTGTATTATAAGCAGACAATTCTTCGATGATGACGCCAGACCGACCCTCACACCGTTTTTTTTCAGCTCTTTTATAAACTCTACCGTTGACTCATATACCTCTGCGCCATCCCGGGCAAGCACCTGACGGAACATATCATTCTTTCTGTTGCCTATACCACAAACAGTCTCTTTATCAGGTTCATCTTTCGGATCTCCCATGCGTAAATTAATGTTCCTGGATTCCAGAAAACTTTTAACCCCTTCATACCGCGGTTTTCCATCCACATACGGAAGATAATCACCGTCATGCGTGAATTCCCTGAAGGGCTCCCTGTTGCGTTTCTCCCTCATCTTCAGGTATTCATCAAAAGTCTCTTTCCATGCCTTTGCGTGCACCCTGGCGGTCTTCGTTATGATGCCATCCAGATCAAATACCACACACTCAAAAGATTGTTTGTTCATGCGATCTCCTTTGATAACCTGTTCAACTCAACATCTATGACACTTATCCAATAAGATTATCATATCCCTCTATCTATTATACTGATTTTTTATCAAAAGTGAAGGAATCAATGGCAATTCCATGATATAATAATATTCTTATTTGTCGATGTCTGTAAATATAACGGAATAATTCTTTTGTGAAAATCTTCAAGACAACACTCATTATATATTTACTGTTATTATCACAATCTTCCGGTCCTCTGGCGGCAATCTCATTGCTTCCCGAAAAAAAACAGAGGGTCAGAAAAATAAGCATATCCCAGGAAACCTATAGCGATAACGGTATCCTTGTATGCGCGCCTAATAAATTGGACAAGAAACTGCTGGATATAGCTTCTCTAAACGGCATCCTGACACTGGATGATTACCAGAGGTGGTTAAAAAAAAATATGAGATATCAAAGGGACCATGGGAAGGACATCTGGCTGTCTCCGATAGACATGATAGACAAAAAAGCGGGCGATTGCGAGGATTTCGCCTTTTTCAATGCCGCGATGTTAAAAATAATGGGCTATGACCCATGCGTTCTCCTGCTATCCAGAGGGTTACTGCCCGGCCACGCGATTTGTGTGTTTCGTTCCGGAAAGCGCTTCTTTTACTTTGACAATTATAATCTCAAGGAAACAACGGTAAGTTCTATGGAGGATCTGGCCCAAAGCCTGTTCAAAAACTACATTTGCGGCGGGATATACAAGATGGATCTTGCTTCCAAATCACGAAAATTGCTATTTAGAAAATAGGGCTGGTAGATTCTTGTACAGTCTGTAAAAGATGCCTTGGCAGGTGCACTGTGGTAGAGCACCTTTAAAGGTGCTCTACCTTGTTGATATCTTTAGGAGATGATGACCAGGGGGGTGTTGTTTTAGAGCCTTAAAGGAATTGCATATACAAACGCACCATACTAGTATATGCAATTCCGATAAGAGTGAGAAAAAAAGTGCGTATCTTTTTTTCGAACGTGCTCTAAGACAACACCCCCCTGGTCATCATCTGCGGATTAATATATGAGCGGCAAGCGGAAGTGCACCTGCCAAGGCATCATCGGCTCTATGATATCAGGGCGGCGCCCGTCTCAATCTCTATGTCTTTTTGATGAGGCCTTGACAAAATCAGCGAACAACGGATGCGCCTTATCAGGCTTTGATTTGAATTCAGGATGGAATTGGCATGCCACAAACCATGGATTATCCTTAAGCTCGATAATCTCGACAAGATCTCCGTTAGGATGTATGCCTGAAAAAACCATGCCGGATTTTTTCATGACATCGATATATTCATTGTTAAACTCATATCTATGTCTATGCCGCTCGAATATCTTTTCTTTCTTATAAGCCGCGCGCGCCCTTGTGCCTTTTTTTATCCTGCACTCGTAAGCGCCAAGGCGCATTGTAGCCCCCATAGCTATAATATTCTTCTGTTCTTCAAGAAGGCTAATAACAGGATAGTTGGTTGTCTTGTTGAACTCTGTGGAATTGGCGCCTTTCAAACCGCAGACGTTTCTGGCGTATTCGATGACTGTTATCTGCATACCGAGGCAGATACCCAAAAAAGGCATCTTATTCTCACGGGCATACCGCACCGCCTTTATCTTGCCATCAATACCTCTTGAACCAAAACCGCCGGGTACAAGTATGCCATCCACACCCTTTAAATACTTTGAGGCGCCTTGTTTTTCAATATCTTCCGAGTCCACCCTCTTTATGGCCAATTTAGCGTCATTAGCTAATGCCCCGTGTGAAAGGGCCTCATAAATCGATTTATAAGCATCCTGCAAGGCAATGTATTTACCGACGACAGCTATCTCTGAGGTCTTGGACGGATGTTTCAGCTTCTTTATCACCTTATTCTCCCAATCACCTAAACCTCGCGATTCATGTTTTAGATTCAGCCTTTTCAGGATCAACCCATCCAGGCCTTCTCTTTTTAGGCAGACAGGTACTTCATAGATGCTCTTGACATCTATAGCAGTAATAACGGCATCACTGTCCACATTGCAAAAAAGGGCTATTTTATCCTTGGTTTCTTTAAGCAATGGTTTTTCTGTCCTGCATATCAGGATATCCGGGGTGATACCGATCTGCCGGAAAGTGCTTACACTATGTTGGGTAGGTTTTGTCTTTATCTCACCGGCTGACTTGATATACGGCACAAGTGTCACATGAATATTTAACGCGTACTCTTTGCCGAGTTCGAGCTTTAACTGTCTAATGGCCTCTAAAAAAGGGAGCCCTTCAATATCGCCGACCGTACCGCCTATCTCGACTATGACAACATCCACTTCATTGTCTGAGGCGACTTTTTTTACCCTCTTTTTGATCTCATCGGTTATATGCGGGATTATCTGAATGGTCTTCCCGAGATAATCACCCCTTCTTTCCTTTGAGATCACAGAATAATAGATCTGGCCGGTCGTGATGTTATTGGCGCGGGTTAAAACGGCATTGGTAAATCTTTCATAGTGACCCAGGTCCAGATCTGTCTCAGCGCCGTCTTCGGTAACGTAGACCTCTCCATGCTGAAAGGGATTCATCGTACCCGGATCAACATTTATGTAAGGATCACATTTTATAAGTGTTACTTTCAGTCCTCGTGATTCGAGAAGTTTGCCGATTGACGCCGAAGCTATCCCTTTGCCGAGACTTGATACCACTCCCCCGGTTACAAATATGTATTTGGGCATTTCTAACCTCGCTTTCTGAGATTCTACGCGCTATCCAATAGCCCGCATCATGACGCCCTGATCTCTTTAATATATTCCTGGATACTCTTCACTGAAAAGCCGCTCTTTAAGACGCTTTCTATGCCGTTAACAGCAGCCTGGGCGCCCTGTATAGTGGTTATGCAAGGGATTCCATGCATCACGGCCAGACTCCTGATAGGCTTAGTATCAGATCGCCCTCTCTGCCCGGAAGGAGTATTAATGATCAGTTTTATCTTACCGCTTCTTATAAGGTCTAAAATGTCCCGCCTGCCCTCGCCGATCTTAGGGATAGTGGTCGTTTTAATATTATTCGATGACAGCACTTTGGATGTGCCTTTAGTAGATAGAATATCGAAGCCGATATCCAAAAGCCTTTTTGCGATAAAGGCGATATTCCTTTTATCACGATTCCTCACGCTTATGAATACATTCCCCTCTTTAGGCAACGCCGCGTTAGACGCCAGCTGTGATTTGTAAAACGCTATGCCGAATGTATCCGATATGCCCATTACCTCGCCGGTTGACTTCATTTCAGGGCCGAGGATTATATCCACACCGGAAAATCTTGAAAAAGGCAGCACACTTTCTTTAACCGAAAAGTGATTTATGGCCTTTTCTTTCGTGAAACCTATATCCTTCAATTTCGCGCCCGCCATGACCCTGGCCGCGATTTTCGCCAGAGGCTCTCCTATACTTTTGCTCACGAACGGTACGGTTCGAGATGCCCTGGGATTAACTTCCAGCACATAGACCGTATCATCTTTTACGGCGAATTGTATGTTCAATAAGCCGATAACATTCAGCTCTTTAGCTATCGACAAAGTGAACTTCCTTATAACATCTATGATCTCATCATTCAAGGTATGCGGAGGTATGACACATGCGGAATCCCCCGAATGTACGCCCGCTTCCTCAATATGTTCCATGATACCGCCTATAACGGCCATTTTACCGTCTGAGATGGCGTCAACATCCACTTCGATGGCCTCTTCCAAGAACTTATCGATCAATATCGGATGCTCAGTAGATATATCCCTGGCCTTCTCTATGAATTCATGCAGGGATTCAAGGTCATAAACTATCTTCATTGCCCTGCCGCCCAGCACATAGGACGGCCTCACAAGAACAGGGAAACCGATCCTCCGGGCTATTTCCCGGGCCTCTTCTTTGGATTTAGCTGAACCGTTATCAGGCTGATTTATCTTGAGCTTTCTTATTAATTTCGCGAATTTATCCCTGTCCTCCGCGCGGTCAATGGAATCCACACTTGTTCCTATGATCGGCACATCCGCGGCCGCTAATCTTTCGGCAAGATTAAGCGGTGTCTGGCCGCCGAATTGAACTATAACGCCATGGGGCTTTTCCTTATCGACTATATTCATGACATCTTCAAAAGTCAGCGGTTCAAAATATAATTTATCAGAGGTGTCATAATCTGTGGACACTGTCTCCGGATTTGAGTTTACCATGATAGTCTCAAAACCCATGTCCTTTAAGGCGAATGACGCGTGACAGCAACAGTAATCAAACTCTATGCCTTGCCCTATCCTATTCGGTCCACCGCCCAGTATCATGATCTTTTTCTTATCTGATTTACGGGTTTCATCCTCAGATTCATAGGTTGAATAATAATATGGTGTATAGGCCTCAAACTCAGCCGCGCATGTGTCAACAAGTTTGAAGGTCGCCTCTATGCCAAGTTTCTTTCTATAAGAGCGCACGTTTAATTCATCACCGCCGGTTAATAAGGCAAGCTGCCTATCACTGAATCCATACTGTTTGGCTATGAGTAACAGATCCTTATCGATATTATCCAGCGTCTTGCCTGAGATAGCTGACTCGATCTCGACTATTTCACGGATATTCTCTATAAACCACGGATCTATACCGGTCAACCGTGAGACATCGTCTCTGGACATACCCCTCTGAAGGGCATACTTAACATAAAATATTCTTGAGGCGTTGGGCTCTTTTAATCTCAGCAACAGCTTCTCTTCAGAGACCTCACTGTATTTCTGTTTATTGTCCAGACCTGTATGCCCGATCTCAAGGCCTCTTAATCCCTTCTGAAGTGCCTCCTTGAATGTCCTGCCTATGGCCATTGTCTCACCAACGGATTTCATGGAGATACCCAGTATATCCCGCGCCTCAGGAAATTTTTCAAAAGTAAATCTGGGTATCTTGCAGACACAATAATCTATCGTTGGCTCGAATGAGGCAGGGGTTTCTTTAGTAATGTCATTTCGTATTTCATCAAGCGTATAACCGACCGCGAGTTTTGCCGCGAATTTCGCTATAGGAAATCCCGTGGCTTTACTGGCCAGGGCCGAACTTCTTGACACACGAGGGTTCATTTCTATGACGACCATACGGCCGTCATTGGGATCCACGGCAAACTGGATATTTGATCCGCCTGTCTCTACGCCTATTTCACGAATGATATCAATCGCCGCGTCCCTCATTTTCTGGTATTCCCTGTCGGTCAGGGTCTGCTGAGGGGCAACGGTGATGGAATCACCCGTATGGACACCCATGGGATCCAAATTTTCTATCGAGCATATGATCACAACATTATCTTTTATATCACGCATTACCTCAAGCTCATATTCCTTCCAACCTAGCACAGACTCTTCCACGAGTATCTCGCTTATCATGCTGTTCTTTAACCCAAGGTTGGCTATCCTCAAAAATTCCTCTTCAGTCGTAGCGATGCCTCCACCCGTGCCTCCAAGTGTAAAGCTGGGCCTGATTATTAAGGGAAGCCCTATTTTTTTCATCGCATTTTCCGCTTCTTTAATATCATAGGCCAGTGCGCTTTTAGGAAGGTCCAACCCAATTTTGATCATTGCCTTTTTAAAATCATCCCTGTCTTCAGCTTTTTTGATAACCTGGTAATTCGCCCCTATCATCCTGACATTATATTTGTCCAGGACCCCTTTTTCATATACCTTCATAGCTGTGTTCAGGCCGGTTTGGCCTCCAAGAGTAGGCAATAACGCGTCCGGCCTTTCCTTTTCAATTATCTTTTCGAGGACTTCAGGTGTGATCGGTTCAATATATGTAGCATCCGCCAATTCAGGATCGGTCATGATCGTCGCGGGATTTGAATTGATCAAAACCACCTCAAACCCCTCTTCCTTGAGGGCCTTACAGGCCTGGGTGCCCGAATAATCAAATTCGCACGCCTGGCTTATAACTATAGGCCCTGATCCGATTATCAAAATCTTATGTATATCCGTACGTCTTGGCATAATTATAACCTATTTATTTTTTTTCATCATATCGACAAATCGCATGAAAAGATCCCGCGCGTCATTTGGCCCCGGGCCGGCTTCCGGATGATGCTGAACGGAAAATACCGGATATTTCTTATGCCTTATACCTTCAATGGTCATATCATTTAAATTTACATGCGTTACCTCGACATCGTCCTTATCGATCGAGTCAATATCAACACAGAATCCATGGTTCTGAGCGGTTATCGCGACACGGCCGGTCCTTAGATCTTTGACAGGTTGATTACCTCCGTGATGTCCGAATTTAAGCTTGTACGTCTTGCCGCCAAGAGCCAATCCCAACATCTGATGCCCCAGGCATATGCCAAACACCGGTTTTTTACCTATCAATTCTTTCAGGGTCCTTATGACAGGTTTTACGGCGCTGGGATCGCCCGGGCCGTTAGATACCAGGATACCATCGGGTTTCTTGTTAAGTATAGTTTCCGAAGTGGCGGTATACGGCACTACACGCACCTTGCATCCTGCTTTGGATAGGCCCCTCAAGATATTATATTTGACACCGCAATCAATAACGACAACATTAAACTTACCTTTATCATTCCAGGTGTATTCTTTTTCTGAAGTCACCTCACTTACAAGATCCCTTCCCAATAGACCTGAAGAGGCATAAAGCTCACTTTTAAGCTTTTCTAACGGTGTGTCGTCCGTTGAAATTACCGCCTTCATCGCCCCCTCCAGCCTTATATGTTTGGTCAATGCCCTCGTGTCAACACCCTCTACACCTATAATATTATGCTCCTTAAGATAATCATTCAGGCTCTTTTCTGCCCGGTAATTACTCATTATACCGCTTAGCTCTTTAATGATAAATCCGGAAAGAAACGGCTTTCGTGATTCCACATCATCATTATTAACGCCATAATTGCCGATAAGGGGATATGTCATTGTGACGATCTGGCCCCTGTAAGAGGGATCCGTTATAATCTCCTGATAACCGCTCAGGCTGGTATTGAAGACAACTTCTCCGAATGCTTTCCCTTCGGCTCCAAAAGGAAAGCCATGAAAAACCCTGCCATCCTCTAAAACGATCTTCGCTTTTTTACCTTTTAGCACTCTGTGATCCTTAATATCTAAACCACTTACAATGAAAAACTCATCAGTTATATATCTACAAACTGCGGGTCATGTTCAAACGTGACCTGCATTTTATATAACTGGCTCATGCAGGCCGATAATTTTTACCAGCCCGCATGAGCCAAATTACAAACGCACTCAATGATCAAAGGCAAGTCAGACGGCTATTGCCTCTTCTTTACCTTGCAGAATAGCCTCTGCCTCGCTCCTGTAAGCGTCCATTACATATGGTATGCCGGATACTTTCGCCGCGTCTTCGGTTAATGCCATTATATCATTTCTTGTAATAGACTGGATATTAAAGTTTCTAGAACCTGCCATCAACTGCTGGAGGCCGACTTTGATCTTCTGTGAGAACGTGTAGATACCTATCGCGCCAAGAGGGATGTTCTTTATCTCCTTGCCGTATTTGTCCGCGAGTTCCTCATAAGCGACGAATATCTCCTTCTCGGTCTTGCCAAACTCAGAAACGGTCCTTGGCAATTCCTTGTTCTTTATCCAGGCGTCTATATTTTTACCAACCATGCCGGGTATCATGAGCGCGCGGCCCATACATACCGCTTTTACGTAAGGAGATCCCATTGCTATCACCTTATAGACATGATCCTCTGAAGAGAATCCGCCTGCGATAGCTATGTCAGGCACCCTCATGCCTTGTTTCTGTATCTTCTGGCAGAACTCGTATGCTAACGACTGTATGTAGAAAGTTGGTATACCCCATTCTTCCATCATCCTCCACGGGCTCATGCCGGTACCGCCTGGAGCGCCATCGATAGTCAATAGATCGATCTTTGCCAGTGAAGAATACCTGATCGCCATTGCCAGTTCCTTCATCGAATAGGCGCCTGTCTTTAACGTTACACGTGAAAAACCAATATCCCTCAGACGTTTTACCTCCTTCAGGAATGATTCCTCGCTCACGAAACCAAGCCTGGAATGGCGCTCGAATTCCTTTATGGCGCCGTCTTTGAATGACTCCTGGGCCGCATGCACGGTCGGATCCGGCGTGACTATATACCCGCGTTTTTTGAGTTCCAGCGCGCGTTCAAGACTTTTTACCTTTATCTCTCCGCCGATACATTTCGCGCCTTGACCCCATTTTAATTCTATGGTGTCAAGTTTATGCTTCTTGTGGACATATTCAGCGACACCTAACCTGGTATCTTCCACATTCATCTGTACCAGTATTTCACCATAACCCTCATGATACTTTCTGTAAGTCTCGATCCTGCGGTCCATCTCGGGTGATTTCTTGATCTTACCTTTTGAGTCCAGTTCAAGGGCGGAATCGATACCGCATACGTTCTCCCCGCACACAAGGGTAACGCCTGAGATAGCGGCGCCTACCGCGAAATGTTCCCAATTTTTACGGGCTATCTCTGTTGATCCAAGCGCGCCTGTAAAAATAGGAACTCGCATCTTTACTTTCTTGCCCCAGCCATAAGAGGTATCGGTATTCACATCAGGGAATTTACATGTATCCGGGTTTGCCTCTACTCCCGGGGGCAGACCACGGCCGCCTTCGGCATAACCTTGAATATTCAAATGAGAATAGTCTATCGGATAATCCTTATCTCCCCCGGCCGTTATGTCACCGAATGGTCCGGGATATATAACCTCGCGGCCTCTGAAAGATGCCTTGAAAACTTCGCAATTGCCCCTACATCCATCCACACAGCGCGAGCATAATCCTGAGCCCGGCACTACGCTCTTTGAACGGTTAAACGTCCTGGTCGCGTCATTCGCGTTTGGTCTCTGCATATTCATGTCGTTAGTCCTCCTTCTTTTGATTTTGAGTTGGGCAAAATAATTAAATGGTCTCTGGCCCTCTTCACGCTTCTTTCTTCATATTAAACGTTTAACATTTATCATAAATAAAAAAAGGCATCCTTCCGCCTTTTGATCATAAAAAATAAGGCGTAAGAACACCCTTGTTACTGTTAAGCACATGCGTTGTGCTTAAATATCTATAGCTTATTTCCTTCTTTGGTTTTAAGCTGTAATATTCTATCACGTGCCCAATATTCATGCAAGCAAAAAAACACACTTACCCCAGCACTTCTTACCCTTTATAGCTACAGATAACCATGTCTTGACCTGGTCGATCGACCTGGTCGATCGACCAGGTCAAGACATGTGGTAATCCTAAATACAGGGTAATTGGGTGCGGTCCATGAGGTGCTTATCAATAAAGTGCGCTGCGCGGCGGCCTTCGGATATTGCCCACACGATAAGTGACTGACCGCGTCTCATATCGCCGGCAGAGAATATCCCCTTTTGGCTGGTCATATACGCACTATCGGCTTTCACGTTACCCCGTTTATCCAATTCTATATCTAGCTTTTCCAAAAGGCCCACTTTTTCAGGATGTAGAAAGCCGGCGGCTATAATAACAAGATCCGCCTCTATCTCAAATTCACTATCCGGCACTTCTCTCATTGGCGGACACGTTTTATCTTTAACCTCCGGGGATTCCAAAAGCACACATGATAATTTGTTGACATGTCCTTTTTTACCCAGAAACTCTTTTGTTAGAACCGCCCACTTACGCTGTCCGCCTTCCTCATGACTGGTTGAGGTCTTTAAGAGCATCGGGTATCTTGGCCAGGGACAGTCATTTGTCCTGCACTCAGACGGTTTGGGTAAAAGCTCTATCTGCGTCACACAACTCGCGCCCTGTCTATGCGCTACGCCCACACAATCCGCTCCGGTGTCCCCTCCGCCTATTACAACCACCTTCTTGCCAAATGCGTTCATATCTGTTTTTCTAGCGGCCTTTTTATTCGCGTCGTACATATTAGAGAGGATCAGGTAATCCATGGCAAAATAAATACCCTTTAACTTCCTGCCCCTGATCTTTATATCCCTGGGCACACGGGATCCGCCGGTCATACAGACAGCGTCAAAGTTTTTGCGCAGTTTCGTTACAGGATAATCAATGCCTACATTCACGCGATTGATAAACTTTACGCCTTCTCTCTTCATTAATTTAATACGTCTGTCAATGATCCATTTTTCTAACTTAAAATCCGGGATCCCATAACGCAATATCCCTCCGGATTTTTTATCACGCTCAAAAACCGTTACATTATGTCCGGCCCTGTTAAGCTGTACAGCCGTAGAAAGCCCTGCCGGCCCTGAACCTATCACGGCAACCTTCTTGCCTGTGCGTTTCTTCGGCGGCCTTGGAAATATATATCCCTTCTTGAACGCGTGCTCAATGATCGCCAGCTCATTATCCCTGATAGTAACCGCATCATCATTTATACCAAGGACGCATGAATATTCACAGGGCGCGGGACATACCCTTCCGGTTATTTCAGGTAAATTATTTGTCGCATCCAGCAATTTAAAAGCCTTTTTCCATTGCCCGCGGAACATCAGGTCATTCCACTCAGGGATATAATTACCTATCGGACATCCCCAGTTGCAGAAAGGCGTACCGCAATCCATGCACCGCGATGCCTGGTCACATGAATCTTTATCCGACCTGGGGATCACCACATGTCTATAGTCCTTGATCCTTTCACAGACCGGCCTGTGCCAGGTTTCCTGCCTGCCGACTTTTAGAAATCCATTTACATCACCCATCGTTCGTTATCCTTATGTGTCTGAAGGCTCCAAGAGATCAAGATTTTCCTCGATCTTTGTGCCTTCTAAGATATGCTTATACTCAATAGGCATTACTTTAATGAACTTTTTGATCCCCTTGGCAAAATTATTAAACAATCGCTTTGCCTTAACACTGTTTGTATACTTCTGGTGATTTTTCACAAGCCGCCTCACAACTTTCCTATCCTCAGGGCCCAAGTTCTCAAGCACGACCATCTCCATGTTGCACTTTTTACTGAAATTTCCTTCTTCATCATATATGTACGCGATACCCCCTGACATCCCGGCGGCAAAGTTCCTGCCGGTGGGTCCCAGGACGACAACCCGGCCGCCGGTCATGTACTCGCAACCATGGTCTCCGACACCTTCGCAGACAGCTAATAGGCCGGAATTCCTGATACAGAACCTCTCACCGGCCCGGCCCCTTATATACGCCTCTCCCCGGATAGCGCCATAAAAGGTAGTATTCCCGATGATAATGTTCTCCTCCGGTTTATAATCAGCCTTCTTCCCTGGATAAACAATTATTCGGCCGCCGGATATCCCTTTACCTATATAATCATTAGCCATGCCCTCCAGCTCAAATTCAACGCCCTTGACCAGCCATGCCCCAAAACTTTGACCGGCTACACCCTTAAATTTAACTTTAATCGTCCCATCGGCAAGCGCGGACTCACCGTACTGCCTGCAGACCTCACCGCTTAACATAGCGCCGGTAGTCCTATTAGTATTGTTAATATCCATACTGAAACTGACGGATTGACCCCTCTCCAGCGCGGGTTTGGAAAGCTTAATAAGTTTTCTGTCTAAAACCTTATCTATACCATGGTCCTGCCCGATCTTTTTGTACACACCAACACCCTTCTCTACCTTAGGTTTATACAATATTCTCGTATAATCGATATCCTTAGCCTTCCAAGGCACCTTATTCTCATCGACATCAAGATACTCTGTCTTTCCGATCATTTCATCTATAGTCCTGAAACCAAGCTGTGCCATTATCCCCCTCAACTCTCGGACTACGAAAGTAAAATAATTTACGACATGACCTGCCTTGCCGGTAAACCGCCTCTGCAAAATCTCGTCCTGTGTTGCGACACCGACAGAACAATTGTTCAGGTGACAATGCCTCAACATAATACATCCCATGACAATAAGCGCCGCTGTGGAAAAACCATATTCTTCCGCTCCAAGAAGAGCCGCTATGGCTATATCACGCCCTGTCCTCATCTGCCCGTCAGTCTGCAGACGTACCCTTGAACGCAGATCATTCAGCACTAACGTCTGATGTGTCTCAGAGATACCAAGTTCCCAGGGAAGACCGGCATGTTTGATCGAACTTAACGGAGACGCCCCTGTGCCACCGTCTCCACCCGAGATCAGTATCATATCGGCATGTCCTTTAGCCACACCCGCGGCCACAGTCCCTACCCCGGTCTCAGAAACAAGTTTAACGCTTATACGCGCATAGGGATTCACATTTTTTAGATCAAAGATCAACTGGGCCAGGTCTTCGATGGAGTAGATGTCATGGTGCGGCGGGGGAGATATCAATGTAACGCCCGGTGTTGTATACCGTGTCCTTGCGATAATCTCACTGACCTTATGACCGGGTAATTGCCCCCCCTCTCCGGGTTTTGCCCCTTGCGCGATCTTTATCTGAATCTCATCAGCGTTAACCAGATAGTTGGCTATAACACCAAATCTCCCGGACGCAATTTGCTTAATGGCGCTTCGCTTATAGTCACCACTCGGCAGTGACACAAAACGCATGGGGTCTTCCCCTCCCTCACCGGTATTAGAACTTGCGCCGATCCTATTCATGGCGATTGCCAATGTCTCATGGGCATATCTCGATATGGAGCCAAAACTCATAGCGCCGGTGGCAAATCTTTTAAATATTTTATCCTCTGGCTCAACCTCCGTGATATCTATCGGCTTCCTCTGACCTTTTTTAGAGGTCAGTTTAAAAAGGCTCCTTAAGGTAGCAGGCTGTTCTGATTGGTCATTTATCATTTTCGAGAACTCTTTATATTTTTCATAATCCCCGTTACGAGAGGCGTCCTGAAGCGCGGTTATAGTTTCGGGATTCCATAAATGAAATTCACCGTCTTTCCTCCATTGATATAACCCCCCTGTCGGAAGCAACACCTGATCCTGTGCCGGACCTTGAGCGTAAGCGGTGTTATGGTTTATTAGGACTTCCTTAACCAATATATCCATACCTGCTCCGCCTATCCGCGATGCCGTACCGGTGAAACATTTCTCAATGACATCATCCCGGATACCAAATGCCTCAAAGATCTGCGCGCCCCTGTAACTTTGAAGGGTTGAGATGCCCATCTTAGATAAAATTTTCAATATGCCCTTATCAACAGCCTTGCGATAATTTTTCAGGGCCTCTTTTTCTTTAACCTTAAGCGATCCTTCCTGAATTAGCAGCCTCACAGCTTCGAAAGCCAAATACGGATTAACGCAATCCGCGCCATAACCGAAAAGAAGGGCGAAATGATGTACCTCTCTTGGTTCAGCGCTTTCGACAATAATAGCAGTTCGCGTACGCAACCCTTTTCTTACAAGGTACTGATGAAGGGCGCCAGTAGCTATAAGAGCAGGTATAGCCGCGTTTAATCTATCATGTCCCCGATCCGTTAGGACTAAGAAACTGTAACCTTCATGGATCGCCTCTTCAGCTATCAGACATATCCGGTCCAACCTAGAGGATAAATCCAAATCGTTAGAAGGAAACACTATAGATATAACCTTCGACCTGAATCCTTTTTCGTTCAAAGACTCGATCTTTTGAAGGTCAAGATTTGTAAGTATAGGCCTGGTTACCCTTAATTTAGCGGCGTGTGCCGGGGTCTCATCAAGAATGTTCATCTCTCTTCCAATACAGGACTCAAGGCTCATCACAAGCTCTTCTCTTATAGAATCTATAGCGGGATTAGTGACCTGCGCGAACAACTGCTTAAAATAATTATATACCAGATGCGTATTCTTTGATAAAACAGCATGCGGGGCATCATTTCCCATGGAACCAACAGGCTCTTTCCCGTTCTCGGCCATGGGCCCAACAATAAATTTCATATCTTCCCGTGTATAATTGAATGCCCTGAATGACCTGTTTAAATCCTTTATGACCTTTTTTCGATATTTTGTGATGTCTATATCATCAATATCCCGCATCTTTTTTTTGACCCAGGCGCCATAAGGCCTCTTACCCGATATCTCATTTTTTAACTCCTCATCATCGATCATCCTCTTCCTGTCGGTATCGATGTATAAAAGCTTACCGGGCTCAAGCCTTCCCGAGACCTTGATCTCATCCGGTTTTATATCCAGTACCCCGACTTCAGAAGCCATTACAACCAGGCCCTTTTTGGTAACGATATATCTCGCCGGCCTCAATCCGTTCCTGTCCAGGGCCGCGCCTATGCTCGTACCATCCGTAAAAGCTATCGCGGCCGGGCCGTCCCAGGGCTCCATGAAACACGAATGATATTTATAGAAACTTTTTAGCTTCTTATCCATCAAATTATTATTCTGCCACGCCCCGGGTATGAGCATCATCATAACATGAGCCAACGGCCGTCCGGACAATACGAGGAATTCGAAAACATTATCGATAGTCGCTGAATCGCTTCCATCAGGAATAATTATTGGCTTGATCTTATCCAGGTCCGGACCGAAAAGATCGCTCGATAAAAGCCCCTCTCTGGCGCGCATCCAGTTAATATTGCCCTTTAATGTATTGATCTCCCCGTTATGCGCTAAATACCTGAAAGGCTGCGCCAGATCCCAAGTGGGAAATGTATTGGTACTGTACCTGGAATGGACCAGACATATTGAACTCTCCAGGTTTTCATCACGAAGATCATCGAAATACCCCTCCAATTGATGGGGCATTACTAATCCTTTATAAATAAAGGTCCTTGACGATAGGCTGTTTATGTAGAATTGTTTCTTCTGCTTAAGGTTTAACCGTCTTATCCTGTTTTCTACAAGTTTTCTAATTACGTATAATTTCCGTTCGAATGAAAGCTCTGATCCAGAAACATCCCCTTGTCCAATGAAGATCTGCTTGATACTGGGTTCAGCTTCCCTAGCGGTCTTTCCGATCATAGAGTTGTCCAAAGAAACTTCACGCCAACCTAAAAGGGATTGCCCTACCTCTTTGATGACACTTTCAAAAATGTTAATGCAAACTTCTCTCTCTTTTTTTAACTTGGGCAAAAAGATTAATCCTGTGCCGTATTTACCCGCCTTAGGAAGATCTATGCCTTCTTTCGAACATACCTTCAAAAGGAACTTGTGAGGTAATTGTATAAGGATTCCAGCGCCATCACCTGTCTTAGGATCCGCCCCTACGGCGCCCCTGTGACTCAAGCGATTTAAGACCCTGATACCCTTGCTGACAATAGCATGCGACTTTTTGCCGGCTATGTCACAGACAAAACCCACACCACAGGCGTCATGCTCAAACCGAGGATCATAAAGCCCCTGTTTTTCCGGAAGATGCTTATACTTCATCTCTTGAATCTTTCTATATCTATCTATGACTGCACGATTTTAGCGCGCATTGTGTCTCTATGTATGCCCGACATCTCTGAGGCCTCTATCTGATTGCCATTTGAGCAAGTTCTGCGTTAAGAGAACCTGCGATATTCTTGCTGCCCAAGCCTATAATACTTACATCCCGGGTAAATTCTTAAAAAATATGTCCCAATAGTCCCCGGCCCTTCTATGTCAACGCGCTTAATGATCGATATCTTTACAGGATCGATAGATATTTGTCCAATTCATACCGCGGAACCTGGATCCGATAGTCATTCCACTCTCTCTTCTTGAGTTCTATAAACCTTGGGAAAATATGCTCGCCCAGCACTTTCCTCACGAGTTTTGAATCTTCCGTTACTGAGATCGCATACCCTAAATTATCAGGCAAAGTCTCAATACCCTGTTTCTTTCTATCCTCATCAGAAAGATGATACAGGTTCGTTTCCATGGATTTTGGGACTTTGTAGCCCTTTTCTATGCCTTCAAGCCCGGCATGCAGCATTGCCGAGAATGTCAGATACGGGTTGCACGACGGATCGCATGCCCTGAATTCGCAGCGAGTTGCCTTTTCCTGTCCGGGGAAATAGAACGGTACACGTATTAGAGCGCTTCTATTTCTCCTGCTCCATGCTATATATACAGGCGCCTCATATCCCGGGACCAATCTCTTATAAGAGTTTGTTGTCTGCGCAAATATAGAACATATCTCCCGCGCGTGCCTTAACAGACCGGCGATATATTTATGCGCGGTTTCAGACAGGTTATCTTTCGACTTTGGGTCAAAAAAGGCATTCTTGCTGCCTTTGAATAATGACTGATGCGTATGCATACCCGATCCATTCTCACCAAATATTGGTTTTGGCATAAATGTGGCATAGACCCCCATTTTTGAGGCGATCTCCTTTACGGCTATCCTATATGTAATAACATCATCCGCCATTGCCAAAGCGTCCTTATATCTCATATCAACTTCGTGCTGTGACGGCGCGACTTCGTGATGTGAATATTCCACATGTATACCCATCTTTTCCAGAGCCAGTACGGTTTCTCTCCTAAGATCGCTGGCAACGTCAAGTGTTGTCAGGTCAAAATAACCACCCTTATCAAGGATTTCGGTGCCATTGTCATTCTTGAAATAGAAATATTCAAGCTCGGGCCCCAGATAGTAGTGGTCAAATCCCATTTTTTTTGCCCTTGCCAATGCCCTTTTTAATACATACCTGGGATCCCCCTCATAAGGAGTCCTGTCTGGGTTTAACACATCACATATCATCCTCGCTACCGCCTTTTCCTGTGGACGCCAGGGAAGCAATGTGAAAGTGTCCGGGTCAGGCATTGCTATCATGTCTGATTCTTCAATGTCCTGGTATCCGGTGATGGATGACCCGTCAAATCCCATACCATTATCTAAGGCGCCTTTTAACTCCTTGTCGGTGATCGCGAAACTCTTGACCTGCCCGAGCAGATCAGTGAACCACAACCTGATAAATTTTACATCATGGTCCTTTACAAGCTTGATAATATCCTGTTTTGTCCTCTTCGCCATTTCATTTTCCTCCTTTTTTTGTTACTGAGTAGTAAAGACCTGGAATCCGGCATATGATTCCATACCATGCTCTCCAATATCCAGGCCTTTTAATTCCTCATCTCTGGATACCCTCAATCCTATGAGGGCATCGATTGTTTTAAACACTATTCCCATACATATAATAACAAATATAACAACAGATGCAACGCCTAATAACTGAACCGCCAATTGAGTTATACCACCGCCATAGACGAGTCCATTATTGGCTAATCCAAGGGCCTTTTTGCCAAAGATACCTATAGCAAGTGTACCCCAGATACCATTCAACCCATGCACCGGTACAGCCCCGACCGGATCATCGATGCGCAATTTGTCCAGCATAACCACACCAATGACAACCAATATCCCGCCAATCGCACCTATTACTATAGCAGCCCATGGATCCACAAAGGCACATGGCGCGGTAATGGCAACTAACCCGGCCAGAGCTCCATTCATCGCCATCGAAAGGTCTGGTTTGCCAAATAATTTCCAAACAGTTAACATAGCCAGTATACCGCCCGCCGCGGCGGCCAGATTGGTATTGATCGCGACTCTTGCTATCAAAGAGCCATCTCCGACGGATAATGTTGAGCCCGGATTAAAACCAAACCAGCCAAACCACAGGATAAAAACTCCGAGCGATGCTAAAGGTATTGAATGGCCCGCGATCATATTCGCGCTTCCATCGCTGTTATATTTTCCTATCCTGGGCCCCAGTATCATCGTTCCAACTAGAGCGGCAACTCCACCTACTGCGTGCACAACAGTGGATCCGGCAAAATCAGCGAAGTTCATGTTCGCCAGCCATCCCCCGCCCCATATCCAATGACCGATGATCGGATATATAAAGGCCGATATAATAAAGGAATATATAAGGTACGCCTGAAACTTCATCCTCTCAGCCATACCCCCAGCAACTATAGTTGCCGCGGCACCGCAAAATGCTGCTTGGAACAGCCAGAAGGCATGTAAAGGTATGTCCGCACCCGATTGAGCACCGACCAGGAACCATCCTTTTAACCCCAGAAATCCGTTACCTTCACCGAACATAATCGCGTAACCAAAAATAAAAAACCCCAAAGATGCCATACAAAAATCCAGAAAATTCTTTGTTAAGATATTACAGGTATTTTTTGCGCGAATAAAACCCGCCTCTACCATACCGAATCCCGCCTGCATAAAGAAGACCAGGAATGCCGCTATGAGCACCCAGAGGGTATCGATACCTATAATACTTGCATAGGCGGGGTCGCCCGCTGCATACGCATTGATAGGTAAACATAGCGCTATTGGCATCGACAACAAAATCGCTCCGCAACATCTTCTTAAATATCTTGAGATCATATCATCCTCCTTCCCTCGTCTTTATCCTATAGCATCGCTCCCTGATTCACCCGTACGTATCCTTATGCACTCAGGTAAATCCAGGAGGAATATTTTTCCGTCGCCTATTTTTCCGGTCCGGGCACCCGCTATTATCGCGTCAATAGTAGGTTTGACGAAATCCTCATTGACAGCGATCTCAAGCCTTAATTTTTTCAACAAATTCACGTCATGAATGATACCCCTGTATGTCTCTGTATATCCCTTTTGCTGGCCGCAACCCAGGGCGTTGGTAACAGTCATCTTATACACCTTGGCATCATAAAGTGCCTTCTTCACATCCGGTAATTTGTGAGGTTGAATTAACGCTATTACGAGTTTCATTGCGTCCTCCTTTCATTATTAATAAGATATAGCTATATTAACCCCGCCGAAAAATTCATGATCATATTGGTCATCCAGTGCCAGTGAATAATTCACGTTCGGCGATATAGTCATATATTCGAACAATGGGATAGCGACATCTCCCGAGAAAAGCAAATTAGTGAAACTGTTGTCATAACCCCATTGATACGCGTTATAACCCGCGACAGCTCCCACATTCGCCTCTATTCCCTGGTCAAACGCAAAAGTGTGCCCAATACCAAATTCCCAATAAGAGCCCTCCCCTGAATCAAAATCAGCGTAATACATCACTGAAGGCCGTAACATGGCATCATAACTAAGTCCAACATAGAACTCATGCGAGTCATAAGCGTCCCCATCCAGGTTAGGGAAGGTATAATAGATGTATCCCAAAGATATACTCAAGGGATCCAACATACTTTCCTCTTCCATCATACCGAGCTTCCTTATGGTCTGTCCAACACTTGTAGTGTAATCAAATATGTAATCCCATTCAGTAAATCTATCCAGAGAACCGGCATCATAATTGCCCCAGACCGAAAATGTGAAATCATACATGGATATCGAAGCGCCCGGTTGAACAACTATATCATCTACCAGGGTTTGGCCGCGCCACACATATTTTGTCTCAAAGGCGACATCAGCTGATATCTCGGGAAACCACTCAGGCCTCTGGAAAGATTTGTTTTCTTCCGCGTATCCATTAATCCCGGCAATACCTGCGACATACAGTATTGTTACAGCCGATAATATTATTTTCAATCTTTCCATTGGATCCTCCTTTATAAAAAAAATCCTTTTTAAGGGCCGGTACACCTTGCCCAAAAAAAGGACGTCTTTATCCTGCTATTCTATCTTCGAAATTTTGAGTCTAAAATAAAAAAAGCGTTCTTATGAACGCCTCATCGCAATCTTAATAGGTACAGACCTTGTACCGCAATTGTCAAAATTTTATCACTTTCGGCAAATCCTGTCAAGCTTTTTCTTTTTTTTATCTACTTCAACTGCCTCCGCGGTGTCGTCTGCGCCAACATAACATCGGCCTTTGAACCGATTTTCTTGAGGAGCGTCCGCGTTTTTTTTCAACAAACTCACGGCTGTCACGCCATACACAAATGTTGGAAGCGACGTTTTCATCTAAGGCTATGTTGGCTCCTTCACATTCTATCACATAAGACGGATAACGCTGATGTAATTTTATCATGTTTCCCGGCCTGATATGGAGCCCTTCTATCCTGTGCAGCCTCCTGTCATCTCTGCAATTGACATAGGCAATCCGGGCCGATTGTCCTATTTCAAGGGAGGTAAGCGGTATAACGGAACTATGCGCCACCTTCAGCAGCTTTTTACAGCATTCGCCTTCCGGGATAGGCATACCATGCGGGCATTCCCTGGGATGTCCGAGAAGAGTACATATGCCGTCGACTATCTCGGGCTTGACCATATGCTCGAACTCACAGGCCCCCGATTCAAATTCTCCTCCGAATACATCGTGCAGTAACCTCTCAGCCAACCTATGAGCCCTGATTATCTTCCTGGCACGGTCCTGCCCGGTTTTGGTCAAACTAAAATATTCATTGTCTTCATTCAAAGCGATATAACCGGCTTCAGCCAAATCCTTGACCACATTCATGTTAAAATCCTTACCCACTGCCGCCTTCAATTCATCTATGCGGCAGGTTTCCTTCTCTTTCATGTACCATAACTTTTCAAGATACTCTTCTATTTCGATCCGCTTTCTCATGGATTTACCTCCCTAAAAAGAGAACCAGGACCCAATTCAATATCCCGGCAACGATAAACGACAAGATGTTTATGCTGCCAACAATTATAATACCTGTCTTTACCCCCATCTCTTTGAATATAGCGCCCACGTTCGCGAAACATGGAACGAACATTGTGGTAATAACAACAGCGACTATGCTCTGCACATATGTTAACGCGCCCTTGTCAACCATATTCAGCAATAATCCCGCGGCCGCTTCATGACGCGCTATACTTAATATAAGGACATCCAGGATATCAATAGGAAGCCCTAACCAATTTACAACTAGCGGCCTCATTATATTTTTTGATATGTCCAGAATACCGGTCCGTTCAAAAATAAACAAGGCGCATGCCGCTAATATAAATATCGGTATAGCCTCTTTCGAAAAATGCCTGATCCTGTAGTAGGTTTTTTTGATTATTGCCTTGGGATTCGGAACCCTTATTTGAGGCAGTTGTTGTATAAAATCCGTCCTTTGTTCATCTTTAAGTATCTTATTCAGCACGACCCCCGCTATCAATTCCACTAATGCTAAAACACCATAGGCTATAAAAAAGGCCATTAATCCCATCCGGCCCAGTATGCCCATATCTATGGCCAGCTGGGCTGAACAGGGTATGGCGAACGCTATCAAAAATACGGCTATGAACTTCTCTTTCCGGGACACAAGGCCCCTTGTCACAAGAGTAGCCATGGTCTTACAACCAAAGCCCAGAACAATAGGCATAATAGCTTTTCCGGTAAGACCAAGCTTCTCAAATATCCTTTTTGTAAGCACACAAAGGTTAGGTATATAACCTATGTCCTCCATAAAACCGAACATCAGGAAAAAAATGGTCAAGATAGGCAGTATAGTGCCTATAGCGTTAAATACCCCTATGGTCAGGATACCATATGACCCAACCAGAAAATCATTCCAAAATGGGTCGGGAACATGTCTGGATACCCATTCAACAGAGGGATCGATAAAATAACCTGACATCCATCCCTCTATCGCTCCGGCTACATTCACCACAAGAAGAAACGTTATGACAAGGAAAAAGACGAGTATAAAAATGCCTACTACAGGATGCCTACTAAGCCTTCCGAAAGCCTCCCTGAACTCCCTGCCCATTTTATTTTTAGAGGCTACCACAACTTGACCGGCGATCGAATTAACCCAATCACCCTTTTTTCTATTAATGAACTTGGATAAACTTCCTTTATAATGCTGGGTTATACGGCTGATTGCCAAAGACAATGCTTTATCAAAATCGTTGTTATATCTTTTCCTTATGTAATCCATAAGATAAGGGTCCTTTAGCAGCAATAACACTGACAGCTTGCGTCTGTACTCAGCTGCCTTAGGCAGTTTATCTTCCACTTCATCTATAGCCCTTTCCATTCCCCGGCCGTAATCGATACCTTTGTTCCCGCATCTGGCCTCGAGTACGGCTGTCTTGATCTTATTTAGGTTAATGTCATCCACGGTCACACTTTCGACAACCTCTACGCCTAATAAGGACGAGAGCTTTTTAACGTTTATCTTGAAACCTTTGCGGGTTGTCTCTTCAATCGCGTTCAGGACGATCATCATAGGTATGTCAAGCTCAAGAAGGTCCGCGGTCAGGGATAGTGACTGCTTCAAATGATTAGCGTCTATGCATTGTATAAGCACATCAGGTCTCTCTGCAATAAGCAGATCCCTGACGATAAGTTCTTCCTCAGAATGTATATACAGGCAGTGAAGCCCGGGAGTATCAATAACATCATATTCCTCCCTGCCTATCTTACAAGTGCTCCTGTTGATCTCAACTGTCGTGAAGGGATAATTCCCGACAAGGGTATATTTTCCGGTCAAGTTATTAAACAGATGGCTCTTGCCTGTGTTTGGCAACCCGACGATCACTATTTTTTTTCTCTTCCCGGTCATACCTTCACCTTATCTATTTTCTTTCGGCATTTCGAACAATATCCGGTTATCAAGTGTATGTGCCCTGTCATCTTGAAATTTATATTTTCACACATTTTTTTCTGCGCGCGGTCGATTGAGTCTTTATAGAACTCAAAAACCCTTCCGCATTTAAGGCATCTCATGTGGTCATGATGTTGATGGCCCAGGTTTGGCTCATATGATATCCTTCCCGAATCAGCCAAAGATATTCTTATCAGCCCGCTTTTCAATAGATGGGGTATGTTCCTATATATAGATCCTCTAGCCAGTCTGATATCCGGATGTGAGTTTCGCAGATGAAGAAACAGAGTATCAACGTCAAAGTGGCCCTTTTTTCTATAAATCTCATCAATAATAAGGGCGCGTCCGGGGGTAAACCGTAAATTTTGATCCCGGCAGTACTTTTTAAATATCTCTTTTGGGCCCATAAGCCTCCTTATTGCACATGAGTCTCAATAGCAATAATCTACCACATCCATCGCAACCTGGCAAGTAAAATCTTCTTTCTATCTAATGGCATCAGCTCATAAAGGATGGCTTGGCAGGGCACTTCCGCTTGCCGCGAGCAAAATGACCGCTCATTTTGCTCGCTGTTACAAAAATCCCTCACTATCCCACATGTCAAACTATATGCGTCAATCATCGGTTGACCTAAAATGGGATATACCCTAGTATGGAGCGTTTGTGTTCGTGATTTTTGAAAGTCCCTCGACATGGCTCGGGATGGTTCTTGGGATGGTGAGCGAAGTCGAACCATCGCTCCAGTGCACCTGCCAGGACATCCTTTACAATAGTCGCGGATATAACATAGGGGCTTGGGGATGCTCATGTTGTGCGCATTTAATTTGTAGCGATCATTGAAATATGTGCTCCATTTGATATTAGAGAGAAAAAACATTTTCCGGACGCATTAGAAAATTTAGGATTTTTATGAGTATTTTAAGGGTTTCTGGTGTGTTAATGTTTTAGCACAAAAAGCGCAAATTATGTTCGAGATGGCACTTTATGTGCCTGCCCTGAGCGTAGTCGAAGGGCCATAGAGTTAATTTGCGCCCTTTAAAATACGAATAAAAATCCGTATCGTTATATAGCGTCAGAAATTTTTGAGCGGACGGAAAATGTTTTTTCTCTCTAATGGCTACAGTTCATAAAGGATGCCCTGGTGAGAAAGCGCCAGACGAACAACAAAATCAGGAAGGTAACGGCATTTATTATGAGGCCGTTTCGCATAAGCGTCTTCTCCCTCTTATTGAGGAAATAGACCATCATTCCCACAGAAAGGAAACCGAACAGGTGCGCGATATGGCTCACACCGCCGGCCTCCTGGGTCAAAAATCCCCTGATGTCCAGATAGAAAAATATCCACGCCTTTATCATGACAGGTATGGGCAGTATCATCTCGAAGGTTATCTTGAACGGGTCTATCAACATGGCTGTCGAGATAAGGCCCATGAGCGCGCCCGAGGCGCCAATGATAGCCACGTTCTTATGCAAGACGAATACGTATATTGCCAATGAAAACAGCATCGATATCATTAACGCCCCAAAATAGATCAGCAGGGTCTTTAGGACGCCGAATTTTCGCTCAACGATCCCGGCAAACACAAATATACCCAACATATTGCCGGCGAGGTGAATAAGGTCCTTATGTATAAACCCTGATGTGACCAGACACCATATTTTACCGTCATGCAGATTTTTCGGAGATAGCACCAAGGCCTTTAATAGCCCCGCATCCGGATCTATCTTGGTAAAAAACAAAAATACAAACGTGTTTAACAATATCAATACGGCAGGCACAAACATTCCGTTGGGCGTAAGAATAAGATCATGCCTTTTGGTGTGTTTTGGCATAGTTAGGGAACAAGATTATTTTTTAATAGCTCTCCATACACTATCTCTGTCATCAGGGCATATCCCCGTTTATTGCAATGGCCGTCATAATCCCAGTATAAAGTCGTTTTCTCAAATGCCTTCCTGAATTCCGGCATAACATCGATAAAATCGACACCCCTTTCCCTACAGAAACGGGATAATCTTATGGCAGGGTAGGAATGCGATTCGAACCAAGGCCCTGCCTGAGGAATATGCATAAAAACTATTTTCGCGCCTCGCCGTTTGGCGATCGTTATCATCTTGTCATATTCATTTTCCACCTTCTTCCAATCATCTTCATGATACCCGTCATCCTTGAATATATCCACCCATTTAATAGGTGAATGATCCTGCATGTCGGTCAGCTTAAAAGACACGTATTTCCGCAATAAGATCCTTGCCAGATGAGAATGCTTGTACAAAGACACCGCTATCCCGCCCATCTCAGCGCCCTCCTTAGTCACCAGATAGCCTTCGGGCGTAAGCCTGATGGAATCCATACCCCTGAACGTGTCAATTATATCATTCGGGACAAAACCGACTATAATAAGGTCCGGATCATACCGCGTTCCATAACGCTCTAATAATATCCTCTCAGGTTCGGGGGAAAAAGCGGGCATGCCCATCTTTATAACCTCTACTTTCGGGTGCTTCCCGGCCCTATCGGCAAACTTTTTCTCAAGCCTGTAAAGGAATGTATCCGTATAACGCGCTCCCTGTCCATATATGAAGCTATCCCCTAATCCGAGTATCCGGAATGTGCCGGGTTCTTTTTTTAAGTCATGATCCCCATCCCTGAATCCCATCGCGTTATGCTTATAACCGAACTCATCCAGGCCTTTGGCGTGCATATAGTCAAACTCGGCATACGGAGCTATCCTATAGGGTAAATATTTGTCAGCTACCCTATGCCCCTGTCTCAAACCCGGCAGGTAAGGCGCGAGTTTCAATACCCTGACGCCCGCTTCAAGCACAAGTACGCTGATCAAAACAATTAAAAGGATACCTGTCTGGCTGTTCATTCTTTTCATTTTAATCCTCACCCCCAAATACCGTTTATCTTATTTTTGCAACTGCCGCACTTACCATTATCCATGCCCATTACTTTGCTGGACATATAGTCCCTTCTGATCAACAATTCATGGCATTTATCGCAGAGTGTATCATTGCCTTCCATTATGTTCCCCAAATAAACATGATGAAGACCTTTCTGGTGCCCAATCTCTTTAGCGCTCTTCAACCTTGTAACAGGCGTATACGCATGATCCGTAAATTGATAATCAGGATGGAACCGGCTTATATGCCAGGGCATGCCTTTATCTATACCGGCAATAAAACCGGCTAATTGCGATATCTCCTCATCGGAGTCGTTTTCTCCAGGTATAAGCAAGGTAGTCACTTCCACCCATATACCCTTTTCTTTCATCCTCATAATCGTATTTTTAACCGGCTCTAATCCGGCCTTGCATTTGTCCCTGTAAAATCCTTCCGTAAAAGCCTTCAGGTCAACATTAGCCGCGTCAAGGTATGGGGTAACGGTATCCAACGCCTGAGCTGTCATGTATCCATTTGTGACAAAGACATTGTATATACCATTTTTCTTGGCTATTTTTGCCGTATCAAGCGCGTATTCAAAATATATGGTCGGCTCGGTGTAAGTGTAAGAAATACTTTTACAACCATGCGCCTTTGCCTGCCTTACAACCTCCGCGGGCATTAATTCATATCCGTCACCTGAGGCGCCTGATTTTGGCACCTGGGAGATCCGCCAATTTTGACAAAACCCGCATTTAAAATTACATCCGACAGTCGCTATAGAATAAGATCTTGTGCCCGGCAGAAAGTGGTACAGAGGTTTTTTCTCGATGGGATCAACATGGGAGGCTATTACGTCACCATAGACTAAGGTGTATAATACGCCATTTTCATTTTTTCTGACACCGCAAATCCCATAAGAATTGTCCTTTATGGTACACCCATGCGCGCAAAGTCCGCACACAAGGTCGCCATTACTATTTTTCCCGTAAAACAACGCCTCTTTCTTCATGTGTCCCCGATATCAGCTTTTTGCAATGGCCGCCACTATGCAAGCGCCCTTTCCCGATCCGTCCTTGGCAAGGGCCAATTTGATCTTAGCGCTCTTCTCTTTAAGATAGTGTCTCAAGGCCTTTTTGATCCTATCAGAGAACTCAAAATACTTTTCAAAAATTGACCCGTCTATCGCGATGATGTGCCTTTCCTTAAGCGCTGGGTCCATTTTTGTGACAACCGCTATTATGGCCGATGCCGCTATTTTTGCCGCCCTCTCAGAGATCAACCGGCATATTTTTTTAACTAACCTTTTATCGGAAAAACCGGCGGGATCTATGCCGACATCTTTCATTACATGTGAGACCCTGATAAGGTTTTTTGTATTATCCCCTTCTATGACAGACATGTACTTACTATGAAATGAATACGGGTTGTCAACAAGCCTGTTATCCACGCTATGCAAAACGCCCTTTTCTATCATATCGACCAGTACAAGCCTGGCGATCTCACCAAGGTACATGCCCGAAACCATTTTCTCCAGTCTTTGTTCCCGGTAATTTGTTGAACCCTTATCCAATAATTCGTCGTACCTGGTTTGATTTATCTTGTCATAATTGCCCCACTCGATATTTATGATCATTTCATCACGCGCATCCCTCTCAGTCCCAAGTTTAATGATATTTGCCCGCTTCTCGGGGTAGCAGGCATTCGTGCCTGTGCCGAGTATCACGCCCATATCACATTCCGTGTTTTTATAACTATGCGAGACAAGAGTGCCCACTGTATCATTTGTAATAGCCACGACCCTGGTATTGACAAGCCCCTGGCCGGCCAGAGATTTATTAAGCAGTTTCACGACATCCTGTCCCTCGACACCACTGGCCTTAAATCCCTTTGTCCAGCGCACCAGCTTTCCCTCGGCTATGCCCTGCTGAAAGACAGGAAAGGAAAACGTGAAACCGATATCATGCCGCCTTTTATTATTTAAATTGTATGTCTCAATAAAATCCTTGATTGACCCGGCTATAAAATCGAAAAGGCACTTCCCTCTTCCGGCCATATGTCTTTTGTCTATGGCATACTTTCTTACCCTCTCCGATGTGACGGCGCCAAAGCCCTTAAGCCTCAGGGCCAACACCCGGAAGTTTGTGCCCCCCAGATCAAGGGCAATATATTCGCCTTTCTCTTCGCCGGTAGGCCTGGCGCAATACGCGGGGATCATTTTAAGCGAGCTCGCCTCGCCTTTCAGACCGTTTGACATTTCGGAATGGAAAGACACAATCAGCCTTTTCATGTCTCCAAGGGTGAATAAAAACTCCTTTTCTAATACTCTGTTTATCTTATTCATTTATCCCAAAATCCTATTCCTCTCCCGAGCCGAACATTCTTTTTTTTGCGCGCTGAAACGCCTCATAGAAATCATGTATGACTTTATCGGACTTGGCGTGTTTCATCATCTCTACACCGACAATGGCATGGGCGATCATCAGAACAGATATAAGGACAACAAGAAACGCCGCCAGAAACATCCTCGCCAGCGCGAGCACCGCATCCTGGGATTTATCATTTTTTACAGGCATTTAAAACTCCCGTCACTTCAAACGGTCGCGGTCTACCTGACATTTTTTCAGGCGCGGGTTCGGATGGTATCTTCTGCCTACCTTTGCCAGATCACGCCCGTTGACCTTGACAATATCCGCCGTAAAATCCACTCTCTCCTTAAACAGGGCGCTGCCCACGCCTACCGCGTCGTAAGGGACCTTTAATTTATTGAATAATTTTATTTTTTCCTCGTCAAACCCGCCGCTTACGATTATCTTTACATGCTTAAAGCCCTCATTATCAAGGGCCCTTCTCACGTTCAATACAAGTTCCGGATTAACACCATAAGAGCCCTTATGATCACTCTTTACGGAAATATCTTTTACATCTTCCGCTGTATCCAGCCGTACCCCCCATAGTTTATCCCCTAAGGACCTGGCTACCTCAAGAGAGGTCCTGACCGAGTCATTCTTAAAATCCACCAGCGCCACCCTCTTAACATCTTTTGGAACATACTTGTCAAAAGCCACGCATGCCTTTACCGTATCACCCCCGTAGGCGGCAATAAGCCCATGCGGAACCGTGCCGATCCCCTTTGCCCCCCACCAGGCGGCATTAGCGTCCGTTGAAACGCCTAAAGCGCCGCTTATAAAAGCCGCGTATCCATCCCCTGTTTGCAGTGAATAATGGCTGAACCTTGCCGGAAAAAAAAGTACATCTTTAGGTTTAGCGGCCTCAACAACCCTTTTCACAGCCGTTGCTACGGCTGTTCTCCTTGCCAGCACCCCCAGATAAACAGTCTCAAGATGGGCGAATGTGGAATAGTCCCCCTCAATCGTCATAACTGTTTCCATGGGTCGTATCTCGTCGCCATCATACAGCGCCTTTATTTTTAACTCAAGAGGACTCTCAGCGCATAACCGCAATACCGCGATAGCCTCATCAATACCACAGACAACAGCTTTCTTCCGGGTAAAGACCTGCATCAGGACCTTAGCATGATTGTTGTCTTTCAGGAGTATTTCCTTGGTCCTGTTAAAATATTTATCGGAATACCAGCCGCTTTTGATCTTCTTTACGGGTATTTTAAATACATCCGGACTAAGGCGCTTGCCTCTTTTCCATACGACCATGATTTGATCCGCCCTTTTTACTAATACGCCTATTCTATCTACATTACACGATCTTCACGCCATATATCTTTTTCATTCTCTCAAGCGCGAACTCATGCTGTTTTGGGTCAAAATCCGCTACCCCATTCTTATAGACAAATACCTTATATCCCTCTTTGACCAAAGAATTAGCTGTCTCCATGACACATATGGATGTACATACCCCTACAAGGTAAGCCTCTCTTATCTGCCTTTTTATCAGCTCTTGACCCAAGTCCGAATTGTGCATACCGTCATAGGTCTTTTTTGGGATCATAATATCACTGCCTATCGGCTTAAGCTCATCCACGACAGTGGCTCCCTCCGTACCCTCAACACAATGCCCCGGGAAAAGATCGAATTCAGGATCTTCCTTATCATGGCTGTCAGTGACATAAAAAACAGATTCGCCGTTTCTCCTGAATTCATCTATTTTGTCCTGAATAAAGGGTATTATATCCCTTGATGCCTGGCCGCAATAAAGGGCGCCTTTGGGGTCTACAAAATCCTTTAGCATATCTATCACTAGCAAGGCTTTCTTAGCCATTAAGATTTCCTCAACAAATTTAAAATCCTAATATCTAAATCCGAAATCCGAAACAAATACTAAATTCAAAAATCCAATTTTAAAAACGTCGTAGTCTTTAGGGGACGGAGTTAGATATCTCCCCTGCGTTTCATTGTTTTTTCCTTATCCAACGCAACGGCACGTTCATGTCTTCTCTCGTCATATACCGAAATTACTTTCAAGCCCGAAAAATACTTCTTCAGTGGTTCGAGTTCTTCTTTGGAGAGGGACCTCCCTTTTGAAGGCCTGAGCGGCGTGTTTATGTGCACAATGTCCGGCTTTATAGTCCTTGCCACTGAGGCCAGGCCTTCTGCCTCTTTCATATTGTCTTTGAGAAACATTATTTGCAGCGCCAGGGTCCCCTTATATTCCTGGCGAAGCTTCGTTATCCCATCTACTATACTCACGTAATTAACGTTTCTTTCCGGAGAGTTTATCATGGCAAAGCTTTCCTCGGAACAGGCATCCAGCTTGCATTCGACAATGTCCGCCTGAGACAGATCAGCTCTCACATCATCCCTGTATATCATCGATGAATTGGTCAGGACAACACACTTCTCTTTACGTATCTTCTTTACTTCCTTAATACATTCACCGAGATTCGCGGCCAGCGTGGGCTCTCCCCTCCCGGAGAAAGTAACACAGTCTGTCGCAACATCTGATAGAGCTTTTAGCTCTTCAACAATTACTTCTGTAGGCACATACATTTTACGATCTATTGAATACTCAATGGTATCCTGTACCTGGCAATATACGCAGTTAAAACTGCACACCTTTTTCTCCTGTGAAAGCAGGTCTATCCCGAGAGACCTGCCGAATCTCCATGAGTTTACCGGCCCGTATATATAATTTAGATCCATGTCTTTTCCTTAGGCCCCCTTCATTCCCAGGTATTCACTTCTGATACGAGACGGCGCTTTAAACAGATTGGTCTTTACCGTGCGCGAGGTCCCGGCAACTTTTGTAATGACTTCCCTTACGACTCTTCTTTTGGATATATCCCCGTAAGAACAGGAGCAATCCTCCTTTTGGAACTTGAGTGCTTGAGCGAACTCGGATATTTCATTTTTTTGCAAATAACAAAGCGGCCTGATGATATGAAGCCTGCCATCAAACATTGACTGGTTCGGATTCATAGTGGATATCTCTCCATTATAGAATAGATTCAAGAGCAGGGTCTCTATTATATCATCCTTATGATGGCCTAATGCTACCTTATTACAATTAAGCCTATCGGCCATTTCGAATATGCGCTTTCGCCTTACCCAGGAACACCAGAAACAATTGATCTCTTCCTTTTGACTTGTTTTGACAATATCAGCGGCTCCAAAATGATATTCCAAACCAAGTTCCTCGAATATCCCCGAAAGGAATCCCCTCATTTCCTTTCTTGTGGATCCAATGTCAGTCTCGATGTGCAGAGCAACAGGTTTAAACCCAAGGCTTTTGACAACCGTTTTTGAAGTCAATATTTTCAGGAGTGAAAAACTATCCTGGCCGCCTGAAACAGCTACCGCGATACGATCCCCTTTATTGATCATACGGTAATCCCGTATAGCCTGCCCTACCTTCTTGCGGAGAAGTTTTTCCTTTTCCCTGGCCCTGCTCGAACGGTGATTAGTAATTATCATAAACTCACTGCATCTCCTCCACGGGCCTTGGCCTTGTAAAGGGCCTCATCGGCAAGCTTGATAAACCTGTTAACGGAAATGTTCTTTTTGGCGGGCAACTCCACTATCCCCTGGCTTACAGTGACCCTGATCTTCCTTCTCTCATGAACAAAGGGCCTCTGCCTGACACTATCCCTTATTCTTTTTGCCACTATCCCTGCTTCTTTCAAGGCCTTATGCGGCAGCATTACCATAAACTCATCCCCCCCGAACCTGCTGAAAAGGTCGATATTCCTTATGTTCTTTTTCACACGGCTTGCGAATTCAATTATTATATAGTCACCGGTCATGTGGCCGAGAGTGTCATTTACTGCCTTGAAATGATCTATATCCATGAATATGATACTTAAAGGCGTCTTATTTCTTACGGCCTTAACCATCTCGTCTTTAGCCATTTTAATGAAATGTTTTTTATTTATCGCGCCGGTCATCCAGTCGTGAAGCGCGGCCTTTTTTAACTGGTCATGCTCCCTTTTGATCTCAAGAAAATTTCCTATCCTGGCAAGCAGCTCTTCTGGTGATATAGGTTTTGTAAGGTAGTCGCACGCCCCGGACCTCAAGGCGGTTAATTTATGGTCGGTTTTTCCGCTAACCGTCAGGAACAATATGGGGATGTACCTTTCTTTCATATATTTCTTGATCTTATCGAGCACCTTAAATCCGCTGAAGCGCGGCATGGATACATCCAAAATAACCAGATCGGGGGATTCCCTTTTGAACGCCTCTATGGCCTCCTTCCCATCCCTGGCCTCAACTACATTGTACTCTGCCGACAGAAGGATCGCCTTAAGCGCGTCACGTATAGCGCTTTCATCATCCGCTATCAAGATTTTCGCTCTATCCCTCATCATCCTCATCAATTCCTGCGGTTATCAGCATTTATTACATGACGGGCAAAAAGGAGCCAGGAAACATACCGGACAATCCGGTTTTCGCGCCTCACATATTTTCCTGCCATGTTCTATTAAAAGATCACTGATCCTGCCCCAATCAGTCCTTTTTGTCCTATCCATAAGATCCCTTTCGATCTTCACCGGATCCTTATTGGTTGTCAATCCCAGCCTTTGGCTTAAGCGCTTAACATGCGTATCAACGGCAATACCCTCATTCTTGCCAAATCCATGGTATAGTACTATATTAGCGGTCTTCCTCGCGACACCCGGCAGCTTCAAGAGATCATCCATATTACCCGGCACCCTGCCCTTAAAATCGCTTTTTATCTTATTGGCGGCGGCAATTATGTTCTTTGCCTTATTTCGATAAAAACCCGTGGATCTTATTTCAGCCTCGAATCTTAACCTGTCAGCTTCAGCATAATCATTCACATTCCTATATTTCCTAAAAAGGCCTTTTGTGACCAGGTTAACCCTCTTATCGGTACACTGGGCAGAGAGTATGGTAGCAACAAGTATCTGAAGCGGATTCCTATAGTGAAGAGCGGTCTTCACATATGGATATCTCTTCTTCAACAAGTGTATTATTCTACTAATTCTCTCCATATGATCCAATATCGAATATAGCATAATCAAGACCCCCGTTCAAGGCAAATCACGTGTCAGAATGCACAGGCAGGCACATATTCAGCTGCTATACTACACGCTAATGATAAATTACCAATAACAAATGACAAATTAATGACTAATGACAAATTTGAACGGAATCTGACTTTTTGTCATTTGTCATTTGTCATTTGTCATTTGAAATTTGTAATTTGTTATTAACTGTGGTTGCGCTGACCTATTTCAAGCGTCCAGAAATTCTTCTTTCCCTTTAATTACTACTGTCTATAAAGGATGGCTTGTCAGGGCACTTCCGCTTGCCGCTCACAAAATGACCGCTCATTTTGCTCGCTGTTACAAAAATCACTCACTCCTAGTATGGAGCGTTTGTGTTCGTGATTTTTGAAAGTCGCTCCAGTGCTCCTGCCAAGCCATCCTTTATCGGGCTACTGTACTGAATAATTGAATTTTATTGCAAGAAAATGGCCGGAAATTACGTAAGTATATAATAGGAGGAACGATCATGGGCCTGATAGGCATTTCTTTGGATCTCGTCTACCCGCGCATCTGTGAGATATGCAAAGTCAAGATAACGGATACGTACAGATCCTCCATCTGTGAGAACTGTTTTTCGAGGATACAGGTATTATCCGGCGCCTTATGCCCCAGGTGCAGCCGTCCCGTGGCATTAGACAACACTATATGCAAAGAGTGTTCCAATAATAAACTGCATTTCGAAAAAATCTGGTCATGGGGGATCTATGACGGTATATTGAAACAGGCCATCCAGTTAATGAAATACGGAAAAAAAGCACACATGTACGCGGCATTCGATAATATCATAAATAATTTTTCAATAAATAAACGTATCATGACAGGCATAGACGTTATCATACCTGTGCCTCTTCACAGGATAAAACTTCTTGACCGCGGTTTTAATCAAGCGCGAATATTGGCAGGATCCATCAATACAGGTAATAAGAGGATCATTGACGACATTTTAATAAAAAGGATCAAGACCCCTCCACAACATCACTTATCCAGGTTAAATAGGATAAAAAATTTAAAAGGGGCGTTCCGCGTTGTAGATAGTGAGACTGTCCATGGAAAAAACGTTTTACTGATAGATGATGTCTTTACGACAGGGTCAACAATGAATGAATGCGCCCTGGTACTGAAACAGGCAGGCGCGGGAAATGTCCGCGGTTTCACATTAGCTCGAGGGGTCTAATTCAACAGGTCTCTGCCGAAATAAATAAGGTCCTTCCAAAAATAGAAGGTAAAATACAGCCAAAGCGGCGGAAAAACCTTACGTATCTCATAATCAATATAATCCCCGTTTACCTTAATGACAAAATAATGAAGGCTGGCATTGTCCCAGGAAGGCGCTTCATGAAGCAGGGCCCCGCCTCCTCCGGATACAAAATATTTTACTCCCCCGAAATCAACGACCCTGTGTATGTATTCATGCCCGCTGAATACGGCTGTTACCCCGTTCTCCTGGCACATCTTCATGAATTTATAGCTCCAGGGACATGTCTCTATCCTATACCATGACTGTTGATAGGGATTAAAAGGCGGTTTGTGCATGAAAACAAATGTATGGCTGAAAGCTTTTGCCTTTGATAACTCAACCCGGAACCATTCGAATTGATCTTGGCTCAAGTTGCTATTTTTGTTATCAAGAAAAATAAAATAGGCATTCCTGTTAGAAAATGAGAATTCCGCCTCACCGCAATACCTGTTAAAAAGTTCCATGCCTTTAGGGCCATTATCAAGGTCATCATCATGGTTGCCGATAGCGGTTAAGACCGGATATTTTATCAAACCCCTAATTTTAGAATAGCTTTTATAGTGCTTCTCTTTTCCCCTAAATGTGACATCACCTATGTTGATAGCGCAATCGATAGGGACCTTTTTGAACCTGTCCTCGCGATTCATCCTGGATATGAGTTTCAGGCTGGAGCTTTCCATGGCAAAACAACCGCTGGAGGTATCACTTAATACGATAAATGAAAAATAGGCATCCTTATTGCTGCCCAGTTTCTTTATAACATCCTCATTCTTATATGGTTCGGGCACTCTCTTGAAATACAGGCCGATTACCGGAAAAAAAGAGTATATGCTTAAGATGAGCGCAACACCTATAACCCTAAAAACAATACCGTGACGTTTATGTGAAGCCATTGGGAATATACCTCTTATTTGATATTTCGTATTATATCATCAGGAATGCAGGTGTCAATAAGATATGATTCTCTTTGGAATTTGAGGATAGTATACCCGTACATGAAAGAAATACCGAGAATTTAATGGCATTGTCGCCCGCTATTATATGGCAGTGCTGACAATCTCTTTCACGTAATCGGATACGATTACTTTATCTTCCTTTGTCATGTCCAGGAATTGATTCCCGACTTCATAATTCTCACCCATCGGAAGCTTCTTTATCCAGGCAACCTTTGATATCGCCCTTATTGGTTTAGAAGCTGACGGCAGTCGGACCTCGACGACCAACCGGCACGCTAATGATATGAAATTATCTGTGTGAAAACGCACGCCGCCCTCACTCAGATTCTTTGTTATCGTGCCTTTGATCGATTTCGCCGTTCCATGCAATTCCTTGTACTGCAGTGGAAAGCGAACATCAACTCTCGGATGTCTGCGCTTGTCGCCATCGAATGAATCTAACATGAGCGTCTCCTTTTATCGTCTTTTAATCATAATATTTAACCGATTATTCAAAAAACTAACTTTTTATGTTTACAAACAAAGTATATCATAATATTAAGCGATGTGTCCATTGGATATCTAACTTTTTTATTCCTAACAATATATACAGCCGTATATATAATCGCTGTAAATATTATAAACTGTAAGTCAGTTGATGACAGTATAGCACATTTGAGGCGTTAAATTGTCACAGAAATGTAATAACAAACTGCCTATTTCATCTCTAACATTATTCGATACACGCCTTTTCACATACTCGGATATATATTCTGATAATTCTAAAATATATTATTTCTCGTCAATAGAACATGCTTTTCTAGATATATATTCGCGGGACACGATAGGAAATTCCTGTCAGGATCTCATAAGGTATTGTCCCGGCCATTCGGGATAATTCTTCCAGCCTGATCTCTTTTTCTTTTTGCTTCCCTATCAAGACTACTTCATCACCAACCCTGACATTCTTTACGTTGCTGACATTTATCATGGTCTGGTCCATAGTGATCTTACCGATCACAGACGAATAATTACCATGCACAAGGACCTTCGCCTTGTTTGATAGTATGCGTCCGTAACCATCCGCGTATCCTATGGGCAAAGTCGCTATCCTGGTCGGCGATTGTGTAATATAAGTACGACCATAACTTACAGACCGTCCTGAGGCAACGCTTTTCAAATATGAGATCTTGGTTTTAACTCTCATGGCAGGCCTCAGGCCGATAAGTTTAGGAAAATTGCGTTTAGGATACATGCCGTATATTATCAATCCTGGTCTGACCATATTGAAATGGGAGTTTTTCCAATCCACTACCGCGATTGAATTAGCCGCGTGCCTTAGGGGAATAGTAATACCTATCTTTTCTAATTTCATTAAGAGCCCATAAAATGAATCTATCTGGTATTGTGTATACGCCTTATCCCTGCCGGCTTCAGAGAAGTGTGTATAGATGCCTTCCAACTCAATATTTTTAGCTCTATGCGCTTCTTTTATAAACCTTATGGCTTCAGTATGCCAGAAACCTATTCTGCCCATACCGGTATCGACCTTTATATGGGCCTTAACTTTAATATTCTTTTTCTTCAATATCCTTAAGATCCCGAAACTGCAGAGTGTCAGTGTTACGTTATATCTTCTAGCTGCCTCTAACTCATTGGGAAAGACAGAACCGAGCACTAATAGCTGTGACCTTATCCCAGCCTTTCTCAATTTAATGGCCTCATCTATAGTCGCCACACCCAGATAAAATACGCCATGCCGTTGCAGGATCCTTGAGACACGTACGCTTCCGTGCCCGTACGCGTTGGCCTTAACGACCGCCATGACCTTGACATCATTGTTCAGGCGTTCTTTAACGGCATTGTAGTTATGCACTATGGCATTCAGATCGATCTCCGCCCATGTAGGCCTGTACATTTTCATAGCTTCACCTAATAGATAAAACCTTTTACATTGCACTCTTTTGGATGCAGGTACATTGGAACCAGTTTATCCACATCATCGTCCTTATTTTTCTTAAGCATATCCTGGCCGAGTCTCGCGCAGTCTTGAGCCTCAGGATACCAATTATTATTATAAGCGAAATCCACAAGATTGCACTTATTTTTTATATAATCTTTATAGGAGATGAGGCCATCGCCAAAAACAAGTGTCTTCTGTTCTATCCCGGATAATATACTGTCTATGTCAGCCAGCATGTAATCCGACCTTCTGTATATGTCCGTGCCGTTTGACTCATAAAGTGCCGCGTATACTTTACGCTTTCTGGCGTCCAATAAAGGCATGAGATATCCGTTAACTTTGCCGTACTTAAAGGCTATTATATCCAATGTCGGCACACCTACTATAGGCATACCTTTTACCAATCCAACAGCTTTAACGGCCGCTACGCCTATTCTCAATCCCGTAAATGAGCCGGGGCCTATACTGATAGCTATACCGTCGAGATCATCCAGGGATAATGAGGACCTTTTAAGCAATGCATCCATCTTCAGGATCAAACGCGATGAATGGGTCAAGCCCGCGTCCTCATGATATCTGGCTATAGTCTTATCACCTTTTACTATAGCCAGGCTAAGATACCTCGTTGTCGTGTCTATACCCAGGACCTTCATAGCTTTTCGATCTGTACCCTTCTTTTTTTCGCGCTCATATGAAAAAGCTTAATATCAGTCCTTCTTTCGGGGAGGATGCCCTTTATCTTATCGGCCCATTCACAGACAGTTACGCCTTTACCGTAAAAATATTCCTCGTATGCCACCGTATCAAGGATATCACCTGATTCCAATCTGTATACATCGAAATGATATAACGGCAATCTGCCCTTATACTCTTTGATCAACACAAATGAGGGGCTATTAACATGGGTTGGATCCTTTACGCCTAATCCCTTGGCAATACCTTTGGTCAGAACTGTCTTGCCCGAACCAAGATCGCCGTATAAGGCAAAAAAATCCCCGGGTTTTGCCCCTTTAGCCAGGTGCTCTCCCAACTTTACAGTATCCTTTTCATTATTAGATATGATCTCTTTCATAAATTTTCCCGACACCTTTATCCGGACTTGAAATGAACATACCCTCTTAGAGGGATCTTTTCTTTCCGTCCATCTGCCCTTACGATCCATTGGCCTCTCTGTCTGGGGACGATCTGCCCGATCAAAGTCACAGGCGGACATAAATGCCTTCCCATAAACCTCATGAGCCTTTTCGCCTGACCCAGATCCATGGTAAACAGCAATTGATAATCTTCCCCGTATTCCAGAGCATGCCTATCATCGGATTTCGGAATAAGGCTGTCATGGATAACGGCCCCGACACGGCTGGCAGAACACAATCTGGCAATATCGATCAGCAGCCCGTCTGATATATCTATCATCGAGTTGATCTTGAATTTTTCGACAAGCATTCTCGCCTCTTTTAGCCTCGGCACAAAATCCATATGTCTGGCTATTCCCTGTCCCATGTATCCGGTCACAAAAACAAGATCTCCCGACCTCGCGCCACTCCTTGCAACCAAATTCTTTTTCTCCACTTCCCCTATTATAGCCACATCGATCATGGCATCTTTTGAAACACTGATGTCCCCTCCGGCCAACGCGATATCGTATTCTGCGCATATTGACATCACCCCATCCATTAGCCTTTTCAGGTATTTTATCCCTTTGGCCTTTGAAGCCGAACATGACACTACTATGTTAGTCGGCTTCCCGCCCATGGCGGCGATGTCACTGATATTAACGCATACCGCTTTTCTGCCGACTTTGAACGGATCCGCATTTTTTTTGAAATGCACATCCTCAACAAGCATATCCGATGCCATTAAAAGGTAGTTGCCGCGATTCAGCTTGATAACGGCGGCGTCATCGCCAATGCCCTTTATCAGCCCCCTCGCCCGTTTGCTTGTTCTCTTTTGCAGATATTTGACAAGATCCAGTTCGTTCATTTTTTGTTATTCGCAGTTCGTCATTCGTCGTTCGTCCGCTGAATACAGTCCGGTAAATACAAACGATGAATGAGGGATTACGAGCCCCTATTTTAGCCCAGCTACAGCCTTTTTGAAAGGTTGCCGGAGCACCCCCTTTTCCGTAACGATCGCACGCACCAACCTATTAGGAGTTACGTCAAAGGCCGGATTATATACCTTAACGGACCTTGGCGCGATAACTTTTCCCATAACCGTCCTTACTTCATCGGGGTCCCTCTGTTCTATATCGATCTCTTTACCGGTCTTTATATTAAAATCAAAAGTCGATACAGGCGCCGCCACGTAGAAAGGCACTCCATGCGCCTTGCACAGAACCGCTAGATTGTACGTCCCGATCTTATTTGCCACATCGCCGTTTAAAGCGATCCTGTCCGCGCCGACTATGACCTTATCTATCAACCCCTTGGCCATCAGGCTTGCCGCCATGTTATCACAGATCAATGTCGCGTCTATCCTTTCATTGACCAATTCCCAAGCCGTAAGCCTGGCGCCCTGAAGCACAGGCCTTGTCTCATCAACAAATACCCTAAATACCTTGCCCTCTTGTTTTGCCTTGTACAACACCGCTAAAGCAGTACCGAAATCAGCCGTGGCAAGGCCGCCTGCGTTACAATGCGTAAGTATACTATCTTTATTCCTAATAAGTCCGGCTCCATGCTTACCTATCAAACGGCATATCCGCTTATCCTCCTCAAGGACCTCTTTTGCCTCTCTAAGCATCTCTTTCTTAATAACATCTATTTTATGATCCCTATTATCTATCGCTGTTTTCCTCATCCTTTCGAGCGCCCAGAAAAGATTTCTCGCTGTCGGCCTGGATGAGGCCAGGTAGTCTTCAGCCTTTTCCACGTCTTTGTAAAACGATGAGAAATCCTTCGCGTTCGAATCCCTTACCCCGATATACATGCCAAAGGCGCCCGCGATACCGATAGCCGGCGCGCCCCGTATGTTAAGCCTCTGTATCACCGTAAATATATCCTTGATGGTATGGCAGTCAATAAATCTTAAATGTCCGGGCAGCCGGGCCTGGTCTATTATCCTGACCCTGTCCTTCTTCCATTCAATAGTAGGTACGGGCATCTTACTCCTCCTATTCACTGTTAAGCTGAGGGATACCGTTTACAACGGTTTACCACTGGTTAATCCCCTTCATAAAAAATACCATAATAAGCGATGCAAGGTTATGAAGGATATGGAGAGTTATTGACGCGGTTAAACTCCCCGTCCTCTCGTACAGGTATGCCAAAAGCATACCGAGTATCATAATAGGCAAAAAACCGATCAAATGGGCATGCAGCATCGAAAAGATTAAAGAAGATATCATTATAGCCCATAATACTCCGACCCTCTTCCTCAGGGCCGCATACATAAATCCCCGGAAAAATATTTCCTCCATGACAGGGCCGGCCACGGCCGCGAATATGGAAGAATATAACAATATATGGACATTGTCCTCTTTAACCATCATATCAACGAGCGGTTGAACAGGCGCCCTTACCTTGAATAAAGCAACAAAGAGGGCCGTTAGGAGCAAGGTTATCAAAAGGGTAGGGATAACCGCGATATACCCTGATATCCCGTAAACGATATTTTTAAATATCTTTTTTCCGGTCAAACCTATAGCCCGTATATCCTGTCCATGTATTGACCCCACGAAATAAAGCACAAATAATATGCCCGCCAGATCCATGACCATCGCGTTCATAATATATTTGAAGTTTTCGCCGTACATATCCGGGAATGCTTTTAATACAGTCTCTTCGGCGGACAGGAATAAAAATCCAAAGCAATAAAAAAGGATAACGAACCTTATCACATCAGATATGTCCCATTTGATATCCACAAGGTCCCTTGTCCTTTCCAAAATATCTCTTTTCTTGATGAATCCGGCATAGATGATGTATATATTAAGCGTTATCCCCCCCATTAATATAATGAACAGAATAAGATTAAAAGCCAAAACAAAAAGATGAAGAGGCTTGTTTTCCTCCATCATCCTCTCAACATTTCTTTGCTGTCTGATAAAGTTTTCTTTATTGAAGGGTTCGATAACTATGCGTTCTTCCTCGGCGGCATCTTTAACCTTTACACCCCTTTCGGATACGGACATGCTGATGACAATAAGGCCAAAAAACACTACCATAAATACATAAGGCCAGTTGTTTTTGATCGCCCTTGATAAACCGATCATATTGATATGACTTCCTTCCTATGATATTTTACGGCCTTAACTTGAACAATTTTACGGCGTTATTCGTCGTATTTGTCCGAACCTCATTTTTTGATACCTTCAAAACCCCCGCCAACGCATCAACAAGATGAATAATAAACGCGGGCTCGTTCTTTTCCCCCCTAAACCTCTGAGGCGCGAGGAACGGGGCATCTGTTTCGACCAACAGCCTATCCAAAGGCACATATCCAGCCACTTCCCTTAAGTCGCGGGCACTGGGGTAAGTCAGATTACACGCAAACGATATATGAAACCCGAGATCCAGCGCCTCGCTGAGATACTCTCTTCCCTGCGAAAAACAATGCATGACACCATCTACCGGGGCGCCAAGCACATCTTTAATCATATCGATAGTATCCCGCCAAGCGCCCCGTGAATGGATAATTATGGGCAGTTTCAGGACATTCTTTAACTCCAGGAAATATAAGAACAATTTCTTCTGGATATCCCTGGGGGATCGATCCTTATAAAAATCTAATCCCACTTCTCCGATGGCGATCGCCTTTTTGCTGGCCCCAAAGAGTCCCTTTACCTTATCCAAGTCATCCTTTGAGACCTCTCCCGCGTGATGAGGATGTATACCGAATGACGTAAAGACATTTCCATAAGAATCTGACAGTCTTGAACCATTCAAACACCCTTGCAGGTTTGTGGCGACGTTAATAATATATTTAACGCCCGCGCCGCTTGCCCGGTCCAAAACGCCTTCTATATCATCCTTAAGAGGCGGAAAATCCAAATGACAGTGAGTGTCTATAATCATATCTATTATTTAAGACGGGGAAAAAGAGGCTTATCTTTTTTTGTTTTAGTGCCGTAAGGGACAATACCCCATTTAAGCTCATCGATTTTCAGGGATCCCATATCCATATTACCCAATCCTAATTGATCCCACATGCGCTTGGCCGTATATGGCATAAACGGATACAATAAACAAGCCGCCACGCCCATCCCCTGTACAAGGTTGTCCATAATTAAAGATAAAGCCTCAATATTATTTTCTTTTGATTGTTTCCAGGGCGCGCTGACCTCAATGTATTTATTGGCGTGTTTTACCAGGGCCCAGATATCAAATAAAACCGCCTGGAAATCCGGGCCTGAATCGTCAATATCCATATGCGATATGACTTTTCCCGGCAGCGCCCGTGACATAGACTCCAGCAGTTTGCCCAGATCGAAGGCCTCCTTTCCAAGATGTTTCTTATATAAACTCTCCCCGCCTTTTTTAACCTCTGGGGTGGTCCCGCCAAAATACTTCTCAACCATTGTTAATGTCCTATTCAGGAGATTACCCAGATCATTCGCCAAATCTGAATTATATTTTTCAATGAATAATTTTTCACTAAAATGGCCGTCCCAGCCGAACCGGACCTGGCTTAACAAAAAATATCTAAACGCGTCGACCGGATACTTTTTCTCATCCAAAAGATACAGCGGATCCACCACATTTCCTTTTGATTTGGACATCTTTTCACCGCCCATTATCCACCACCCGTGGGCGAACACGCGCTTTGGCAATCCGACATCCAAGGCGAACAAAAGTATGGGCCAATATATAGCGTGATGCCTCAGAATATCCTTGCCGATAACGTGCATGTCACACGGCCAGCGCTCCAAAAATCTTGAATGATCCTGTTCGGCGTACCCTATCCCCGAAATATAATTGATCAAGGCATCGATCCATACATAGATAACATACGCGTTGTCAAACGGCAGCTCAATGCCCCATTTAAGCCTGTTTTTCGGGCGCGAGATACACAAGTCCTGCAGTGTGTTCGTCCTGAGAAAACCCAGCACTTCATTCTTTCTCATTTCCGGACGCACCTCCAACTTGTTCTTCTCGATGGCCTCGATCAACCGGCCCTGGTATTTTGAAATGCTAAAGAAATAGTTTTCCTCGTCTAACTTTTCTAAAGGGCGCCCGCAATCAGGACAGACACCTTTCTCCACCTGAACCTCAGACCAGAACATCTCACATGGCGTGCAGAACCATCCGTTATATACCTTCTTATAGATATCCTTTTTATCGTAGAGTTGACCCAGTATCTTCCGGACTGTTCTTTTATGCGCCTTATCAGTAGTCCTGATAAAATAATCATACTCAATGTTTAATTTCTTCCAGAGCTCTTTAAATCTCGGCACTATACTGTCCACAAAATCTTTTTCCCTGCCCTGACCGAACCCCTTCTCTACGCTGGCCTTTTCAATCTTCTCACCGTGTTCATCGGTGCCGGTCATGAAAAACACATCCATGCCCCTCTGTTTCAGGTGCCTGACAACCGCGTCACACGCGATCTGTGTGTATGAATGCCCTATATGCGGCGATGAATTGACATAATACAATGGGGTCGTTATATATTTTTTCTTCACATTTTTTCCCTATTTTATATTTATTAATGATTACACAGATATCATTCCTGAGGCATACATCTGTGTAATCATCCTGAAAATCTGTGTAATCATATATAAAAAAACACCTAAAATAACTATTTCTTGACATCAGACTTTGGATAAACTATCTGCGGCCTGTTATCCTTATAGGAAACTTCCAGGACCTTCCCATCCTCGGTCTCGGCATTGACACTTCTCTTCAAAGGGTTTATGCCTATAACCTTAACCTTGCCCTTTTCTGTTTTTATCTCGTGACCGACACGGGGCAACCCCTTCATGAGTTCCTTATAAGTCTTGTGCTCATACCCGAGGCAGCACATAAGCCTTCCGCATGATCCCGAAATCTTAGTCGGGTTCAAAGACAGGTTCTGGTCTTTGGCCATTTTTATGCTGACAGAATCAAAATCCTTCAGGAACTGCGCGCAGCATAAACTCCTGCCGCACGGCCCGAATCCCCCCAGGATCCTGGCCTCATCCCTGACACCGATCTGTTTCAGTTCGATCCTTGCCCTTAATGTATTTGCCAGATCCTTTACCAGGCCCCTGAAATCCACCCTGTTTTCAGCGGTGAAATAAAATATTATCTTAGACCTGTCAAAAGAATATTCACTTTCGATCAACTTCATGTCAAGCCTATGGGCGCAGATCTTCTTTTCGCAGACATCCAACAGTTCCCTGGCCTTTTTTTTGTTTTTCTCGATCTGCTTATGGTCCCACGGGTTCATCTTTCTTATTATCTTCCTCAACGGCTCTTCGATATCCTTCTCCAGCACCATTTCAGGGTCCATTATTATCTGCCCGTAGTCAAGCCCGCGATCAGCTTCCACTATAACATAATCGCCTATATCAAATTTAAGGCCGCTTGTGAAAAAATACGCGACTTTGCCGGCATCCCTCAGCCTTACCTGTATGACCTCGTACATTTTGCTTCTCCTCTATATTTAATCTTTTAAGTTTACATTCATAACTTCGCAGATCAAAGCGTCCACTATCAATTTTGTGTTCACATTATACTCGATGCAAGAATCCAGCTTGAGAAACTTTGAGATAAGATCGTTCAAGGATTCAAATGAGATCCTTCCGGCTATATCAGAGGTCTCATCTATCCGGTCTATGTTAAATATATACTTCGGATTCTTGGATATCTTGGACACGAATATATCCCTTAACCAAGTCAATATATAGGACAGATCCTCCCTCAATTTACCCCTATCCTTACACTCCCATTCCGATGCCTCTACAGAGGGCATTCCGGATACTAGGCAGCCGGATACCCTGTCAATAGCCGCGTTTTTCTTTTTTGCCACGTCTTCATTAATCATGTTGATCGCCCTTCCGATGCGCCCATGGGAATACCTGGATATAAAAAAGGCCTCTTCGCGAGACAGGCCGAACTTTTGGATCAGTGAAGCGTTCAATCCGTCCAAACTCTCAACGCCGAAACGTATCATACATGCGCGGCTGGATATCGTGGACAATATCTTCCTCGGCGCGCAAGTCAGTAGAATAAATATATTATTCGGAGGGGGTTCCTCAAGTATCTTCAGAAGCGAGTTGCCGGCTTCCTGTGTCAATCTCTCCGCGTTATCAACGATATACACCTTATACTTCGATTCATAAGGCCTTGTGCCCGTCTCTTTCTTAAGGAGCCTTATGGCATCTATCCCTATCCTGGAAGACCTGCCGGCGGGCCCGACTTGAAAAACATCGGGTGAGTTCATATTTTCGATCTTTTTGCACGATGGACATTGATAACATGGGATGTTTTTGGCCCTGCAGTTCAATGCCTTCGCGAAATTTAACGCTACCTGCCTTTTGCCGATGGAATCCGGCCCGGAAAAGATATATACAGGATGCAATCTTTCCGACTTAGATGCCTCCAATAATAACGATATCACCCTTTTATGGCCGATCAGGTCCTCAAAAGTCATAATCTTCCTTCAAATTCCTTTTTACGACCCTCTTAATTTCCGTCATAATCGATTTATAAACGGTTTCCATATCCCTGTCTGTTCTTATTACCCTTACCCTTTTCGGGTCTTCTTTAGCCACATTAAGGAAACCCCGCCTTACAGCATTGTGAAAATCCAGATCCCGTTTTTCCATACGATCCTTTTTCCCCGCCGTCAACGCCCTATCGAGCCCGAGTTTGGCGTCTACGTCCAGCAATATGGTAATATCCTTCTTAACGGATTTAGTTACAAGCTTATCGATCTTCTTTACCTGTTCTATAGGCAACGTGCCCGCATACCCCTGATAGACTATCGTTGAATCGTTGAATCTATCCATGATTACTATCTTCCTATTCTCGAGCGCCGGTATTATGACCTCGTCTATGATCTGGCTCCTGGCTGTTTCAAACAGCATCAGCTCTGTCAAAGGGGAGATCCTCTCCTCAAGCGTATTCAACAGTACACCCCTTATTGCCTCCCCCACGAACGTCCCGCCGGGCTCCCTGGCAATAACGCAATCAAACCCCTTATCCCGAAGCCAGTTATATATTCTCCCGGCGTGTGTGCTTTTGCCGGAGCCTTCCGGGCCTTCAAATGTTATAAATATCCCTTTTTTTAACTTTTCCATTTTAATTTAGGGCCTTCTTTGGTATCTTCGATAATGAGCCCTTTTTTCTCCAGATCATTCCGTATCTGGTCGGCCTCTCTGAATTTCTTCGCTTTCCTCAGCTTTTCTCTCCTCATCATAGCCAGAGCGGCCCATTTTTCCGTAACAGCCCGAGGCTGTCTAAAAGACAATCCCAGAACAGCAGATAACCTTTTAAGTGATCTCATGCAATCGGACAAAGCGAACTTTTTCGCGTCTTTATCAGCGTTCACTATTTTATTCGATTCCTTGACCAGTTCTAATAATACAGCCAGCGCCGAAGGCGTGTTGAAATCATTCTCCATGGCCTCTTTGAACTTTTGTTCAAAACCTCTAACGGATCCCGCCGCTAGAGGAAGTTTGTCAGCGTCGGTTGTGCCGTATTTCCTCTGAACGGACCCAATAAGGGTGTTGAACTTTTCCAATACCTTTTTAGCCTCTTCTATCTTCGCGCCGCAATAATCCACCGGCTGGCTATAATGGCTCGACAGAAAAAGGACTTTCAGTATGTTCAGGTCCTTATATTTTTCAACAAAGTCAGCCAGTTTTATGAAATTACCGAGGGATTTTGCCATCTTCTGCCCATCTACAGTCAGCAGGCCGTTGTGTATCCAGTATTTTGCCGATCTGTGGCCGCAGGCAATGGTTTGGGCCACCTCATTCTCATGATGGGGGAAGACCAGGTCCAATCCGCCGCCGTGTATCAGGAATTTATCCCCCAAATATTTTGTGCTCATGACAGAGCATTCGATATGCCAGCCGGGCCTTCCCTTCCCCCATGGGCTGTCCCAGGAAGGCTCGTTCTCTTTTGATGCCTTCCAGAGGGCAAAATCCAAAGGGTCTTTTTTCGACTTATCCAGCGCTACCCTCTGCCCCTCTATCATTTCATCAAGGCTCTGTCCGGAAAGTTTGCCGTATTCATTATATCTTCTGACCTCAAAATATACATTGCCGTTGGACTTGTACGCATAACCCTTATCTATCAAAGACCGGATATAGTCTATCATGTCAGCAATGACTTCCGTCGCTTTAGGTTCCACATCAGGCCTTAACAACCCGAAAAGGTCCATGTCTTCATGGTATCGCCTTAAATAAACGGCGCTTACTTCCTCCACCTTTTTCTTGATATCCCCGGTTTTATACTCTTTTTTCGCCCTGTGAATAATCTTATCGTCTATGTCCGTCACATTCCTTACAAAGGTCACCTTCCTGCCCGAATACCGCAGGTATCTTACTATTACGTCGAACACGAAAGCGCTCCGGGCATGCCCGATATGCGGCTCATCATATACGGTCGGCCCGCATACATAGAGGCCTATATCCCGTTCGGTCAGATCATCCTTCTTTCGAGTAAGTGTATTGTATATCTTCATATGCTAAACTAACTGCTAATTACAAATCAAAAATCACAAATGACAAATAACACAATATGATTTTTGTCATTATTAATTTGATATTAATTTGACATTTGCCATTTGGCATTTGTCATTAACCTGCCTTTCCCTGCCGTTTATCATGGTGTTCTTTTATCTCTCCCTCAATGCAATCGATCTCTTTCTGCAGCCTATCCAATGCCTGGTTGATGGGATCCGGCAACGAAGTATGATCGAGACTGATGCCGGATATTTTCCTGCCTTCTTTTCTTACGATCCGGCCGGGTACCCCGACAACAGTTGAATTGGCCGGAACATCTTTTATAACGACCGCATTGGCGCCTATCTGCACATTGTCCCCTATAGTTATATTTCCCAGGACCTTGGCGCCTGCCCCAACTACGATATTATTGCCTAGCGTCGGATGCCTTTTACCTCTCTGTTTGCCGGTACCACCAAGCGTTACGCCTTGATACAATGTCACGTTGTTGCCTATTATGGTAGTCTCACCGATCACAACCCCCATTCCATGATCAATAAATAAACCATCGGATATCGCCGCCCCGGGATGGATCTCTATACCCGTAAGCCATTTGGCTGTCTGTGATATATATCGGGGTAAAAAAGGGATATGCGCTTTGTGAATGGCGCGCGCCATCCGGTAAAAGATCAAGGCATGCAAACCGGAATATGTCAATAATACCTCGATATAATTTGTCGCCGCGGGGTCACGCTCAAATGTAGCCCTTATCTCCTTCCGGAAAACAAACGCCACTAAAAGTATTATCGCGATCAATATTGAAATAGCCGTCAATAATATATTTATATCCATAATAAATCCTCCGATCTATTGAAGACAGCAAATAGCGTAGCAAGCGATCCCTTTACACTTGCCTAAGGGGCCAATCCCTTCATGCGTGGAGGCCTTTACGCCTATCCTATCCTCGGCTACCCCCGCTATCGAGCTAAGGTTTTTCTTTATTCTATCGGCATAAGGAGCCACTTTAGGTTCTTCACAAATCAAGACACTGTCTATATTGTTGATGCTTAATCCTTTAGCGCGGATTATATCCACAACAGCGTCAAGAAGTTTAGCGCTTTGTATGTCTTTATATTTCGGATCGGTATCCGGGAAATGCCTGCCTATATCGTACTCTCCCGCCGCTCCCAACATCGCGTCGCAAATAGCGTGTATCAGCACATCGGCATCGGAGTGGCCCTCCAATCCCATATGGAAAGGTATTTCCACGCCTCCTAAAAACAGCTTTCTTCCGCTGACTAGCCGGTGTATATCATAACCTATCCCAACCCTCATGATCGCTTTTTCAGGATCCTTTCTGCTAAAAACAGGTCTTCTTCCGTAGTGACTTTAATATTGGAATACCCTCCCTCGACAATAAAAACCTTTTGTCCGTCCATTTCCACGAGAGAGGAATCATCCGTTGCTTTGTCGATTATACTTTCGGGTTTTGAATAAGCCCGTAATATTATTTCCCTCTTAAAAGCCTGTGGGGTTACCGCAGCCCATAAACGGTCCCTGTTAAGGGTCTTCTCTATAAACGCGCCCTCAGCGTACTTGATCGTCGGTTTAATACGGACACAAACACAGGCCGCGCCTTTTTTCTTTGCCTTAAGGACTGCCTTATGTATAGTCTTTCTCGCGACACATGGACGCCCTCCATCGTGTATCAACACGATAGACGCCTCACCGGGCAACTCCCTCAATCCGTTTCTAACGGATTGACTTCTTGTGGGGCCGCCTTTAGTTACCGCCTTAACCTTTCTAAAACCATACCTGCCGACCAGCCTTCTGGCCTTTTCCATATAAGGACCACTGACCACCAGGATGATCTCATCGATAAAAGGCGCCTCATCGAATACTTTAAGGGTATGATAGAGCATGGGGCGGGCGTTTATCTTAATGAACACTTTACCGTCTCCACGTTTCAACCTTATCCCTTTTCCGGCTGCCGGAATGACAGCGACCGTTTTCTTCTCTTTGCTCATAAGATTTAGATCTTTTTTTACCGGATCACCTTTTTCTGGTCCCTGTAAGAATCCACCCTGTTGGCAAATATCATTCTTCCGGCAGATGTCTGCAGGACACTGGTTACGACAACATTTATGTTCTGGCCGATCAATTGCTTGGCGTTATCCACGACAACCATGGTGCCGTCGTCCAAATAAGCGACGCCCTGGTTATATTCTTTTCCTTCCTTGGCTATTCTGACACCCAGCTCCTCACCGGGTAAAAGCACGGGCCTTAACGCGTTGGCCAGTTCGTTAATATTTAAGACCTTGATACCCTGCAGCTCGGCGATCTTGTTAAGGTTAAAATCATTGGTGAATACTTTCGCTGATAAAACCTGGGCGAGCCTTACGATTTTCGCGTCTACATCCTTTAGCTCGGGAAAATCGTCATGATGTATCCTCACATCCAGCTCTTTAGCTTTCTGTATCTTGTTCAAAATATCCAGGCCCCTCCTGCCGCGGTTCCTTTTCAAGGCATCCTCGGAATCCGCTATCTGCTGTAATTCCCTTAGGACGAATATCGGCACCAGAAGACGGCCTTCTACAAAATTGGTCTGGATGATATCTGCTATCCTTCCATCTATGATAACACTGGTATCGAGCACGATTATATCTTCCTTCTGGTCCTGCCTTACAAATTTCACATATGGTATTATAAGGTTGAACTCATCTTTACCCCTCATGGCTATGATCATGCCGAGATAACAGAACACAAGGGTAAATATGATCTGCAAGGAAGATATCAAATTTTCATCCATCGGTATTAATCTGATGACAAGGGTTAAAAGCCATGCCATAAAGAACCCAAAGACCAGGCCAAAGACCGCGGTAGAAAGGTTTCTTACGGATAATTTTCGCGTCCCGATCTCGGTAAATATCAGCACTACCGCGCCTACCAATCCCAATACCGCCCCGATTACGCCATAATGAAAATCAAAGTTGCTTAAGAGAAATCCCACGTAATACCCGACTACGATCGCCAGGAATACGAAGAAGATCCTGATGAAAAGGATAGTCATTTACCACCTCTCTTTTTTACGGTAAAAATAAATAATGACATATATTATCTGCCTCTAGGCTTATTAAGTAACTTCCAAGGATGGGCCTTTATATCCGCTACCAATTCTTCCAGATCCTTATATATCTTCTCTTCAACCAATAACTTCCCTATAGTACCTTCGCCGTCTCTTATACGGCCAAGTATCTCACAGGCCGATTCAGCGACAAAACCCAGCTTGTCTGTTATATTTCTCATCATAATCGGATCCCTGCCTTCCAGAATACCTCCATCCTCCACCATGCCGTTTTTGGGGTCACCCGGGAATATCTCTATGTACTTCTCCCCCAATAGTCCGAGTGTGTTAATTGTAGCTACCGCGCCCTTCTCTATTTTTCTATCAGGGTCATTTATCCAGGCTGAGACCTCAACTTTTGTACTGCCTAATTCCTCATCAAAATATACCCTTATATCATCAACATGCCCGGCATCCACGCCGGCATACCTGACAGGAGAACTTTTCGTTATCCCATCCACAAAATTAAACACGGCCTTTACATGATAACCCTCTTTTACAAAAGTAATATCGCCTATGGAAAAGACCAGAATAAAAAATATAACGATCCCGATAACAACAAATATGCCCACCTTTAATTCGACATTTCTTTCTATCGCCACCTTTTACCTCCGCCTTGTTTTTTCGCTTTATTTAAAATTGACTCTAAATCCGTGCCCTGGCTGATAGGCCCGCTTGCCGCCCCTGAAATAAACTGCCTGACGATCGGATTTTTCGTGTTTTTTACCTCTTCGGGCGTACCATGAATGATAATGCGCCCCTGGTATAACATGGCAATCTTATCAGCTATCTTGTAAGCGCTCTTCATATCATGCGTAACAGCTATCGATGTGATATTGAGTTTATCATGGAGTCCTTTAATAAGATCATTTACGGCATCACCCATTATCGGATCTACCCCTGTAGTAGGTTCATCATATAGAATTATCTCAGGATGCATACATATGGCCCTTGCCAAGCCGACCCTTTTTTTCATGCCGCCTGAAAGCTGGACAGGCTTAAGGTCCTCGACATTATGCAAACCCACCAATGACAGGCATTCCTTCACACGTCCCCGTATCGCGGCTTTCGATTTTTTTGTGTGCTCAATAAGAGGAAAGGCGACATTCTCTCCGATTGAAAGTGAGTCAAAAAGCGCCGCCCCCTGAAAAAGCATTCCTATCTGCATCCTGAGGACATTTAACTCATGCTGGCTCAGCTTGGTAATGTCATGTCCATTTATTATTACCTGCCCTTCATCCGGCTCTATTAATCCCACTATATGTTTTAAAAGGACGGATTTTCCACAGCCACTGCTGCCTATAATTACCGTGGTTTCTCCCTTTTTAACATGCAAATTGACCCCCTGAAGCACCTTCTTGTCCTGGTAAGACTTATGTAAGTTAACTATCTCTATCATCTATAAAACCCTTTACCTTCCCATAAAATACAGAAGGGCTGTAAGCAGACAATCAGCGGCAATGATCAGGATAAAACTCCTTACAACACCTGATGTAGTCGCTTTACCGACACCTTCAGCGCCCTCTTTAGCGTCCAGGCCTTCAAAACAGGATACGACACATATGATCATCGCGAAAACGACGCTTTTTAAAAGGCCGTTATATATATCCCTGTGCCCCAAGGGTTCGAACGTCATACGATAATAAACATTATGGCTGATACCAAGCTTATATCTCCCTACGATATAACCCCCTATTATGCCAATGATATCGGCGTATATAGTCAGCAACGGAACACTTATCATTAAGGCCCAGAGTCTCGGCTTGACCAGATAGTGAATAGGATTTGTGCCCATAGTCTCCAACGCGTCTATCTGCTCAGTTACTTTCATAGTGCCGATCTCCGCGCTTATGGCGGCCCCTGAGCGTCCGGCAACGATAAGCGCCGTCAAGACAGGGCCCAACTCCCTTGTCATAGAAAGGGCGACAAGCGAGGCAATATACATTTCAGCGGATATCTTCTGCATCTGATAGGCGCTTTGCAGCGCGAGAACCATACCGGTAAACATGCTTATCAGAGAGATTATCGGCAGGCTCTCCAGGCCCATTCTCACGACCTGTTTCATTATCTCTTTTACGCGAAAAGGTTTTTTAAAAAGGGTAACGCACATATCTTTTATTAAGACAGATATGCCGCCGGTATAGGTGACACATCCCAATACCTTTTGCCCTACGGTCCTAACGCAATCCCTAAGCTTTGCCATATTTTGATAATCCCTTAACAATCGCTAATGACAAATTATTAATTCCAAATTCCAAACGAATGACTAATTGTTAATGACAAAATTCGAAGATTGTTTTGTGATTTGTCATTTGGAATTCATTTGTCATTTGCAATTTGATATTTGTCATTTTCTAGAACTTTACCTTGTGCTCCATACCCACGAAACTCTCTTCTTCCTTAAGTTCCATCTTCACGCTTTCATTCTTATCCAGCTTATATTCGACGCCTATCCTGTTCTCTTTGTCATCATCAACGCCATGGAATAGATCCTCGTTGGCGTATGTCTCAAAACTCAAAGTAACATCGTCTTTGCCCAGTTTTTTCTTCGCTCTTATTTCCGAGGTGTCTATCTTTTTCGTTATCTCCCAGCCTTCCCAAACCGCGAGCTTCTGGTCTGTCTCGACTTTCATATTGTCATACGCGTGCCCGTCCGACAAACGCGCCAGGTCTATCTCCCCATGCGCTATAAGGCATCCATCGTCCTTTACGACACGGCCGTCAACGATGGTTAATACGCTGCCCTCTCCTTTTAGGGTCGCTATGAGAGAGTTGAATTCAAATTTGCCTATCCTGCCATCCCTAATACTTATGTGGATATCCGAGGCCGGCTTATCATATTTCCCTTGGACCGATATTTCACCGTTCATGTATCCGCTATATGGCAGTTTAATCCCGTGTTTTGTAAGAATAAAATCCTGAACCGGTAAATCCTTCATTACAACGTTTATATCCAATTCCTTTTTATCTATAAGATTAACATCCGCTTGAGCGCTCAAGATATCCTTCTGTTTAAACTCACCCTGTTCATTTTGCGTGACCTTAACGGATGAGATAATAAGCCTTCCTTCCCTGTCACGGTATACACCCTCAATCCTTATTAACTTGTCAAAAGGTAAATAATTCACTATCATGTCATCGAGGGTAATATTAAAATATATGCCGTCCGGACCATACTCAATCGAAACATCCAGCGAACCTATCAGGTCAGCCCCGTTCACATCCAAATGGTTTATAAAGGCCTTTACAACTATTCTGTTCGGGCCGGACTTGAAGGCGCTTACGTTCACAACGCCCTTTTTCCTTTTCAACGTCAACTTTGCATCCTTCCCGGCCAGGTCCACTTCCCCCCAGACCTTCAAGTCCCTATGGAAAAATGCCTTGATCTTATAAACGGAATCTTTCAGGCGCACAAATTCACCCTTAACGACTTTTTCATCGCCTTTGTTGAATAATGAATAGCATCCCTGAATGTTCAATTCTTGTCTGGACCCATCAGCGATAAAATAACCGTCTATGATACTGTTGGATCCAAAAAATACCTTTAAACCGCCTTTCCTTAAGTTCGGGAATATGCCGTATCTTCTCATGAACGGGTACCAGAAGCGATATGGGATCTCCACCCGCTGAAGCTTTACCGGGCCCTTGAGGCTGGGATGGTTTATAGTGATATCGCTTGATATTACATTCCGGAATGCCCCGCCTTCTATATGCCCTATGTCAAAGGACAGATCATTTGCCAAGAAAATCCGATTCAACCTCTGTTCTACCAGCCCCTTTAACGTGTACCCAAAACACACATCGTATACCACCACAAAAGAGACCAAAAGGAACAGGTAGAAAGAATATCTTCTTATCCTTTTTATGGATCTGGACCTACGCATTATTTTTTACCGAAGCGGCCTTGCCGGTTTTAAAATCCAACCTATCGGCCTTCGCATCGACCTTGATGGTGCTTCCGCCCTTCAGCTTTCCGGCAATGATCTCCTGTGCCAGCGGATCTTCAAGAAACCTCTGTATCGTTCTCTTTAACGGCCTGGCGCCGAATACCTTGTCAAAGCCCCTATCTATAAGGAATTCTTTAGCGCCCTTTGACAGTTCGATCGTGATGTTCTGGTCTTTCAGTCTTTCCTGCACTTCTTTTATCTCGATCTCAACGATTTTCTGCAGATCATTCTTTGTAAGGCTTCTGAAAACGATTATGTCATCCACACGGTTTAAGAATTCGGGTTTGAAGACCTTTTTCATCTCCTCGAGCAGGCGATCCTTCATATCCTTATAAGACTCCTCCTCTTTCTCATGCGTCTTGAACCCGATAGCGCCCTTTTTCTTCAGTATCTCAGCTCCGATGTTGGAGGTCATGATCATTATCGTGTTCTTAAAATCGACCTTGCGCCCGAAAGAATCAGTGAGCCTGCCCTCTTCCAAGACCTGTAAAAGGATATTAAAAACATCAGGGTGAGCCTTTTCTATCTCATCCAAAAGCACGACCGAATACGGCCTTCTCCTGACCTTTTCAGTAAGCTGGCCCCCTTCATCATATCCTACATAACCCGGAGGCGCCCCGACCAGCCGGGAGACATTGAACTTTTCCATGTACTCTGACATATCAACCTGTATTATCGCGTCTTCATCTCCGAACATGAACTCAGCCAGCTTTCGCGCCAGCAGTGTTTTTCCCACACCTGTCGGCCCCATGAAAATAAAAGAACCTATCGGTCTCTTGGGATCCTTTATGCCCGCGCGGGACCTTCTGACCGCGCTAGCTATAGCCTCTATGGCCTCATTCTGGCCGACCACTCTTGATTCAAGCTCTTCCTCTATCTTCATGAACTTTTCGGATTCTTTCTCCTCCAACTTAATTATGGGTATCCCGGTCCATTTTGAGACGATCGTCGCTATATCATCCTCGGTCACGCTCAACGTCTTCTTTCCGCGGGATTCCTTCCATTCTTTCTTTAAGTTACTGAGCTTTTCTTTGAGCTTTCTCTCTTTATCCCTTATCTTGGCGGCCTTTTCAAAATCCTGCTCTTTTACCGCCTCTTCCTTTTCTTTCTGGATATTCTTTATCTCCTCTTCAACATGCTTCAGATCCGGGGGCGCTGTCATCGTAGACAATCTTGCGCGGGAGCCGGCCTCATCTATGAGATCAATGGCCTTATCAGGCAAGAACCTTCCTGAGATATACCTGTCTGACAATTTCGCGGCAGCCTCAAGCGCTTCATCCAAAAACTGCACCTTGTGATGCGCTTCATACCTGTCCCTTAACCCTTTCAATATCTTTACGGTCTCATCTATCGTAGGCGGTTCCACCATGATAGTCTGGAATCTTCTTTCCAGCGCGGCGTCTTTTTCAATGTGCTTTCGGTACTCATCCAGAGTAGTGGCGCCTATGCACTGGATCTCCCCTCTCGAAAGAGCGGGCTTCAATATGTTAGAAGCGTCTATGGCGCCTTCCGCGCCTCCTGCCCCGACAAGGGTATGAAGCTCATCTATAAAGACTATGACATCCGTTGAACGTTTCAACTCATCCATTACAGCCTTTATCCTCTCCTCGAACTGCCCCCTATATTTCGTGCCCGCGACCATAAGAGCCAAATCCAATATAATTATGCGTTTATTTTTCAATATCTCGGGGACATCATTTGTCACTATCTGCTGAGCCAGCCCCTCCACAATGGCTGTTTTTCCGACGCCTGCCTCACCAAGAAGCACGGGATTATTTTTTGTCCTTCTTGAAAGGATTTGTACAACCCTTTCTATCTCGTTCTGGCGTCCTATAACAGGATCGAGTTTTCCCTCTTTCGCTAACTTCGTCAGATCCCTTCCGAATGAATCCAGCGCCGGGGTTTTTCCTTTCTTTGTTTTCTCCTCCTGGCCATATCCGGGAATAGAGGATCCCAGAAGCCCCATTATCTCCATTCGAACCTTTTCCAGGTCCAGCCCCATACTTATCAAAACTTGTGAAGCTACACCTTCACCCTCCCTTATCAGGCCCAGCAATAGGTGTTCCGTACCGATATAATTATGCCCAAGATTCCTGGCCTCATCCATTGATAATTCAATAACCTTCTTCGCCCTTGGGGTAAAAGGTATATCCCCTGAAATTACAGTGCTCGGGCCCGGTTGTACGAACTTCTCAACCTCTATCCTTATCTTATCGGCGCTCAAGCCCATGCTGGCCAATACGGCCGCGGCTACACCCTCCCCTTCTCTGACCAGCCCCAGAAGGATATGTTCGGTGCCTATATAATCATGGTTGAACCTTTTTGCCTCTTCTTTCGCGAGCAACACTACTTTTCTAGCCCTCTCCGTAAAACGGTTAAACATCGCCATATCTCTTTACCTCCATTTTTGTACTCAAAAATGTCCCGAGTCTACTATTTTCACCCCTACGAGGGGCTTTTTTGTACTCAAAAATGTCCCGAGTCTACTATTTTCACCCCTACGAGGGGCTTTTTGTACTCAAAAATGTCCCGAGTCTACTATTTTCACCCCTACGAGGGGCTTTTTGTGCTTTGGGCTTTGTGCTTTGTGCCTAGGGCTTTGCGCTATGTGTCTTGGGCTGTAAGCCTTGTGTTGTGCGACTATTGTCACAAAGCACACGGCACATGGCACAGGGCTCACAGCTCACGGCACAATGCCCACTGCGCGCTACGACTTCAATTTCTCCCTTACTATCACGGCGCGTTTCGCGTCCCTTTCACTATGTGAGAGGACTTTTCCCTCAAGTTTCTGCAAATGAGCCGGCTGAGTCACGATAAAAAGCTCATTGATATCCTTCATCATTATATTCTTTATAATACCGACATCCACGCCCAGCCTGATAACCGACAGCAAAGTAATTGTCTCATTGCTTGTTATTATCCTCGCGCTCTTCAACGTACCTAAAGCGCGGTATACCCTATCTTTCAATTCCTCTTTATTCTTCGACATGAGCATAGCTCTGGTCGAACTTTCACGCATGATTATCTTGTTGATTATCCTTTCAATATTATCCAAAAGGTCCGTCTCGGAATGCCCCAATGTCACCTGGTTGGATATCTGATAAAAATCGCCGACAGCCTCTGTCCCCTCTCCGTAAAGGCCTCTCATCGTAAGCCCCAGTTTTGAAATCGCCTGATATACGTTTCTGATCTGATTTGTCACGGCAAGCGCCGGCAAATGAAGCATTACCGACCCCCTTAATCCCGTACCCGTATTCGTTGGGCATGCGGTCAAATATCCCCAACGTGAAGAAAACGCGTAAGGCATAGTTGATGAAATTTCCGAATCTATCTCATCTATGACCCTCCATGCCTCCATCAGATTGAAACCTGACTGCAGGACCTGTATCCTTAAATGATCTTCCTCATTTATCATGATACTAACTATCTCATTTTCATCGAATACAAGGGCCTTATTTTCCGGGGCAAGCATATGCTCCGGGCTCATAAGGTGCCTTTCAACCAAAAATTGCCGGTCCAGCTCTGATATATCGCTCATATGTATAAATATGGAGGTTTTAAGGAATTTTGATTTTTCCACGCCTTTTTTTATTTCATCTATGACCTTTTTCTTCTCTTCGACCGAAGACCTGTTGAAAAAGGGATGGTTTTCCAAATTGCGGGCGAGCCTGACCCTGCTGGATATGACAATATTCGATTTAGGCCCTTTGCCTTTAAGCCATTCACTTTCCTTTGTCATAAGTGAGTTTAAATTCATGAATAATTCTCTCTTTCCTTAGATTATGATTTTCGTCTTAACCTCTTCTGAATATCCTTGATCTTATCCCTTAATACGGCCGCGTCCTCAAATTCCTCCATCGCTACCGCCTTCTGCAGTTTTACCTTTAAGGCGTGCAGATCCTTTGCCTCTTTACTCAATTTTCCTTTCACCGACCTCACGGGCACTTTACCCATATGTGTATCCGAACCATGTACCTTCCTTAGCAAAGGCGAAAGATGAGATTGAAAGGCATCATAACATTTCGGGCAACCCAGCCTGCCTATCTTTTGGAAATCCGTGAATGTAAACCCGCAGGCCGGGCATTTAGCCCCTTTGCCCACATTTACCTCCTGGGGCTGGCCAAAATCCACCAGACCGGCTAAAAGGTCTGACAACCCAAAATGTGTTTCCATCTCTTCGCCTTTCTCCTTGGCGCAATTTTCGCACAAATGCATTTTCGTGATCTTATCATTCACGATCTCAGTGAGATGAACCGTCGCCTCTGCCTTATGGCATACGTCACATAACATAATTACTCCCTTTTTTACGCGGCGCTAAATCCGCACCCCTTTTATTTTAGTAACCTTGTGGAACTCGTCCATCAATAATTTGGTGACCGGCCCCGGTTTTCCCTGGCTGATCTTCTTGTTATCGATCTTCGCGACAGGAACTATCTCCGCGGCGGTTCCCGTAAGAAAACACTCGTCCGCCTTATAGATATCAATCAAAGAAAGCTTTTTTTCCTTGAACCGGATCTTTTTCTTTTTCGCCAGTTCGATAACAGCGCCTCTGGTAATACCCTCTAAAGCCCCGGAATCAACCGGCGGCGTGAATAACATACCGTAATTCACGATAAAAATATTATCACCCGTGCACTCGGCCACGAACCCATCATGTGTCAACATCAAGGCCTCCTGCGCGCCCTGATCAACGGCCTCGATCTTGGCAAGGATATTATTCAGATAATTCAAACTTTTGATCCTCGGATTAATAGCCTCGGATAAGTTTCTTCTGGTCTTCGCGGTAATGATTAAAAGACCGTTTTTATAGTAAGTTTTCGGGTAGAGGACGATCTTATCGGCGATTATAAAAATGACACCCCCCGACCTGCATTTTCTTGGGTCAAGCCCCAGGTCCCCCGGCCCCCTTGTAACCACCAGCCTTATGTAGGCATCTTTCAATTTATTTATCTTCATAGTGTCAACCACGGCCTTTATCATGGCCTTTTTAGATATCGGGATCCTCAACCTGATGTATCCGGCCGAGCTGTAAAGCCTGTCAATATGTTCTTTCAACTTGAACACCAGTCCGTCATAACTTCTTATGCCCTCAAACACACCATCGCCGTACAGAAGCCCATGGTCAAAAATCGAGACCGCGGCATCCTTGGTCCTAACAAACTTTCCGTTCAAGTAGACTAAGCGTCCCATTGTAGTACCTCCTGTCCAGGACCTGTCCATCATTCATGTAATATATTTTATCATATGAAAAACTTCTGTTCTCATGATGGGTCACTATGACTATGCTCATCTTCCGCTCTCTGCCTATACCGTATAGTATATCATATATTTCTTTACCCATGGCCGAATCAAGGTTGCCTGTGGGTTCATCACATAATAATATGTCGGGATCATTGATAAGGGCCCTGGCGATAGCGACCCTCTGGGCCTCCCCACCGGATAATTCAGCGGGTCTATGCTCCAGCCTGTCCAACATATCCATCTTTTTCAATAATGCCAATGCCCTGTTTTTTATATCATTGCCCGCTCTTATCCTGCCTTTGGAGATCAGACGGGGCATTATGACATTCTCCAAAACATTAAAATCAGGTAAAAGATTATAGAATTGGAATATGAATCCTATCCTTTCATTTCGCAATCCTGAACGCTCCCTGTCTCCGAACTTGTATAAATTATCGCCATCAAAATGTATAGACCCCTTGCTCGGCCTATCAAGCCCCCCCAGCATATGTAACAATGTCGATTTCCCCGCTCCGGAAGGCCCTATTATAGCAATGCTCGACCCTTTTTCAATAGAAATACTGACATCACGCACGGCCTCTATTTTATTCCTACCTTTATGGTAGGTCTTGTTGACATTCCTGGTCTCGATTATTGTGTTCATTCTAGCGTCATCCCATATTATTGGCGTATCCTTCTTCTAAATGCTATCCTCTCAAAACCCAAAGCCCAAAGCTCAAGGCTCAACGCGTATCCTTCACCCGCGCTATTCCCACCTGATCGCTTCTACGGGATCAAGCCTTGAGGCCTGCAGAGCCGGATATATGCCTGAAATCACCGTTAATATAACCGCAAATCCCACGATAACACTGACATCGGATAAAGCTATCTCAGCCGGTATCTGTGAAAGGTAATATATGTCACTGGGAAAAAACTCTAACCCTGTGGCCTTTTCTATCGTCTCAGCCAGAGGATTGATGTTCCTGGCGATATTTATGCCAAAAAAAGCGCCCAGTCCGGTACCTATCACACCTATGAATAAACCTTCAAGAAGAAAGATCAGCCCCACCTGTAGCCTTGTGGCCCCGATCGACCTAAGTATGCCGATATCCTTGGTCTTTTCCATGACAGACATAATAAGGGATCCTGATATGTTAAAACACGCGACCATCACTATAAGCCCGAGTATCAGGAACATGATCTTTTTCTCCATTGCCAATGCCTTCATCAGATTTTTATCGAGGTCCATCCACGACTTCACGATATAACGGTATCCTAGATCATTCTGTACCTGTTTTTTTATATGCCTTACGTCATATTCATTCTTGACCTTTACGCCGATACCGGTAACGCCCGGGGACTCAAACATCTCTTTGGCGCTATCGATATTGACACAGATTATATTAGCGTCATAATCATATCTGCCTGAAGTAAATGAATCGGAAACAATAAAATCCTTTGCCTTATTTGTTCTGGGCGATATCACGGCAACCGTATCACCGATAGCGATACGAAGATTCTTCATCAATTCCGTTCCTATTATTATCTCGTTGCCGCGCAGATCGAGCCTGCCTAGAGAGGTAAAAAGGCTCAAATTCGTCGTCTCCCCTTCACGAACAGGGTCGATACCTCTTAATAACACCCCAACAATGAGATCCTTCGCCCTTAATAACGCCTGTTTTTCTATAAACGGACTAACTGCCATGACATCCGTATTCTCCTTTAACCGGCCCATGACATCGTCTGGATCCTCAATGACATCCTCTCCGAGCACAATGATATGAGCGTAGGTGCCTATGATCTTCTCTTTTATTTCCTCATCGAAACCCGTCATAACGGCTATGACTATGATCAATGCCGCGACACCGATACCCACACCAAGTATGGATATAGCGCTTATGACGGAGATGAATTTCTCGCGCCTTTTTGCTATTAAATATCTGACACTAACTGCTAGTGGCCACATGATCTTTATGTTTTTTCCGGTTTCAGTTGCGGAAATAAAATGACATCACGGATATTCGGGCTGTCTGTCAATACCATTACCAGCCTGTCTATCCCTATGCCCAGGCCGCCCGCCGGGGGCATACCATATTCAAGCGCCCTGACGAAATCCTCATCGTATTTTCCGCCCTGCTGCTCAAACCTTTGTTTTTGCTCGATCGGGTCATTCAACTCTGAATAAGCGTTTGCCACTTCCATGCCGCCGATATATAATTCGAACCTGTCAGTCAACAAAGGATTGCCCGGCTTTGTCTTAGCTAAGGGGCACATCTCTTTGAACATGTCCACGACAAAGACAGGATGGTTCTCCGCCTTCGGCTCGATCAACTCCCCTACGATGTTTATGATTTGCGTCCTGCCGACTTCCTTACCCTCAATTTCAATATTTTTCGCCTTCAACTTCTTGATCCATACCTTCTCATCGTCCTCGGGTACTATCCCGAAAGAATCCTTCATAAGGTCGGCGAATGAGACCCTGTTCCAGACGGATAGGTCAACCTCTTTACCCTGATAAGTGAATTTCTCTTTCCCCATCGCTTCCCTGGCCGCGTGGCGGATGATCTCTTCGGTCAATCTCATCATGCCCTCGCAGTCAGAATACGCCTCGTATACCTCAAGCATCGTGAATTCGGGATTATGCCTGACTGAGATGCCCTCGTTCCTGAATGACCTATTGATCTCATACACCTTTTCAAAACCACCAACGAGAAGTTTTTTCAGGTATAATTCAGGCGCTATCCTTAAAAAAAGATCCGCATGCAGGGTATCATGATGGGTTTTAAAAGGCCTTCCCGCGGCTCCGCCTGCGATATGATGCATCATCGGTGTCTCCACCTCCATGAAGCCGTTCTCATCAAGTATATTCCTTACGGCTTTGATTATTTTTATCCTCTTTTTAAACACCTCCTTGACCTCATGGTTTACTGCCAGGTCAAGATAACGCTGTCTATACCTTATCTCGACGTCTTTCAGGCCATGCCACTTTTCCGGAAGAGGCTTCAGGGATTTTGACAGGATCGCGATCTCCAATATCTTCAGTGTAGGCTCCCCTGTTCTCGTCTTAAAAAGCTCACCTTTTACACCAACGATGTCACCGATATCCAATTTCTTTAAAAATTCGAATTTATCATCACCTAGGACTTTCTTACCAGCGTAAAGCTGGATGCGGTCGGACGAATCCCTTAGATCGTAGAATATGGTCTTGCCATGCTCCCTTACAGCCATGATCCTTCCCGCGACCGAAGCATGTTTACCTTCAGCGAAGTCACTTTTCAGCCTCTCTATCAATGAATCAACAGGAAATTGACACCCATAAGGATATATGCCCAAAGACTTGATATCTTCCAATTTGGCCCTTTTTTGCTTTTCTATATCGTTTATCTTACTCAAGAACAACCTCCACTTATTGTTAATATTATATGTTACCCAGATTATAGATTATATATTATATGTATATAATAGTCAATGTGTTCTGTTAAACACATCATTCACCCACCGTATGCGGCGCGCTTTAAAGGCGCGCTAGATGCCTACACCTCTATTTCCGCTCCAGATAATCCCTTTCTGTGTTGACGGCCCAGATATTGTCCTTTGTCTTAAGGCCGTTCTTTATGTTGGTCACAGCCACCATAGCTGTCAGCATGGAATGGTCGGTGTTGTTATACCTGTGCATACCGTTCCTGCCGATCAGATAGAGATTTTCGAATCTGTCGACAAATGCGCGGACAGAATCAAACCTATCATAACTGCCGAAGTACGCGGGGTATGTCTTTGGCATACGGATAACAACCTTATCCAGGACATCCTCTTTATCGGCAAATCCTATTCTCTCAAGTTCATCTATCGCGAAACCCGCGAAATCCTCATCGCTTCTTTCCCAAAGGCCATCTCTCTCATTAAGGAAGTACTCAAGGCCTATCCAAGCCGCGTCCGGATCACTGACCATGTATGGGCTCCAATTGTTAAAGACCTGGATCCTGCCCATTTTAACGTCCCTATCCTGGATATAGATCCAGTTATCGGGAATAATATTGTTTACGGTTTTGATCCTCGTGGTATTGGATATCTTCAACTTCTTTAAGAGAAGCCCGACTGTGATAAAATCCCTGTAGAGAAGCCCCTCTGCCGCCTCTTTTACATCCCCGGGTACGCCCTGTGAGAATGACAGGATCAAATTCTTAACCGGCATGGTGGAAAAATAATAATCCGCGCTGACTTCATTCCTTGTGCCGTTTACCATGTTTTCTACTACGACAGAGGTGATACTGTCTCCATTACTGTTTATCTTGACCACTTTATGATTGACCAGAACCTGCCCGCCTTTATTCTTTACACGATTGGATATTTCATTCCAGAACTGCCCGGGGCCATATTTTGGGTACATGAACTGACCGATCAGGCTGGTCTCTGTATTTTTTTGCTCAAGGCTTGAACTCCGGGGGAAAAGGATATTGCGGATAGCATGAGAAATTGCCTTGAATATTGATAATCCTTTTACCCTTTGAGCGCCCCACTCGGGTTTGATATTTGAACAGGATGTTCCCCACACCTTTTCGGTATAATCTTTAAAGAAGGTATTGTACAGTTCATTGCCGAACCTGTTGATGAAAAAATCCTCAAGCGAGCGTTCAGGCCTTCTTGGGAATAATTTTACTTTCAGATAGCTTAAGCCCATACGCGTGATCCTGACAAACCCAAGGTTGATCAATGTGTGAAGGTTTATAGATAACGGATAGTCAAAAAACTTGCGTAAAAAGAATATCCTGGAGAGCCTGCCCCTGATGAGCATAACATTATCTTCTTTTTCAGGGTCGGGCGCTCCTTTGGCCTGTGATAACGGTATCTTTCTGCCCAGGATCATATCATCTTTGGACGGTGATCCCTGTAAGGGAAAGATATCCTGCCACCATTTCATGACACGGTCTGATTTGGAGAAAAACCTGTGCCCCCCGATATCGATCTTGTTACCCTTATAATCGACCGTTTTAGATATGCCGCCTATATCAGGCGTAGCCTCATATATAGTGGGTTTAATATCAGTCTTATTGAGGAATTCATACGCCGCTGTAAGGCCGGCCGGCCCTGCCCCTATAATAATAGCCGTCTTCCGCATAATGTGGCTATTTTAATATAATATAAAGATAATATCAATATGAAAAAAGCTTAAGCAGGTTGTCTGTAGCGTCCGGGACACTGGTGTTCGTGTGCCACTTGAGCTGTCCCGGACGCTGGAAGGCAAAAAAAAAGGACCGGGTCGCTTGAAGAGCGACCTGGTCCTGTAATGGTTATCCCTACGCCGATATGAGCGCGGGGGCGATCTTGTTGTACTCCTCGCGGAGATCGCGCTGATACATCGGCCGGTACTCAAGGAACCCCTTGATAAGGGTATTGACGGTTCCTTCAATAATTGCCTGTATATACTCCTCTGAACCCATTTTATCCAGGTGGAAATGCGCGTTTATATAATAATCAAGCATCTGATATACCGGTGAATTTGCTTTTATCAATTTATCATCGATCCTTCTGGCCAGAAGCATCATGGCATAGGTGTATAACTGAAATTGCTGTCTGATCTGTTTATTTTCTTCATCTTCATATGATTTTTTCATATTAGCTAGGTCACGCATATTCACTCTAATATACCTTATATTCTTATCTTTAAGCTTCCGTAGATCTTTTTCGGTTGTGTAAGTTGAGACAAGCGCTATGATCCTGTTCCCATCAGCTCCGTTTTCCACCAAGTCTGTTATATATTTGAAATAATTATCTTGCCTTGTAATCCCTGAACCCGCGACTTCTATGTTGAATTTTTCACCATATTTATCGATATGGCTTCTCTTTTCCCGACCTTTGTAGAATTGACTTGGCAGAACTAGTGTATATCGCGCGTCATCGAACACCGGGATCTCACGTCCGGCCCGTTCAGCCACCTTTACAAGCTTTCTTAAACTTTCCTTAACGGGTTCTTTGGATAATTCTTCTAACTTTGTCAATACTTCTTTTACCTTTTCCGGTACGGTATCTTTGATGAATGGTATATCGGTCAATGCCTTTAAATCGTTTAAGGCAAGCTCTCTGGCTTTGTCTTTACCTCGTTTAACGGCATCAGCCAATTCATCTATCCTTCTCGATATTATGAATTCCTGGCTATGATCACCAACTGTAATGGGTTTAACAACATCCAGGTCACTCTCCGTAATATCATTCAAATCACTTATTATCCCTTGATTATTGAAACGCTCCGCGTATCTATCGAACTGTTCACCCACATATTTCTCCACTGCCTGTACAAATGCCGGATTTTCCCTCAACCTTTCCCTGGCCTTGATTGACCATTCTCTATCCAATAGGTACCTCGCGTTTTGAAGCACAAACCAGAGGATCGTTTCATTAACAGTCGCGAATCTTCTCTTGTCCGCGTCTTCAGGTGATAGATTGTCCAAGTCATTCATCAGACCCTTAACGGATTCCAGCGCCCTGCCAGACTGGACAAAATCAATGAACTCTAGCCAAACAGGCATATTGATCTTATATTTTGAATATGTGCCGTCTTTACGGAGATACCTAGCGTTATAAACACGCAACTTTTCTCCGTTATAATTATGATACTTTCCGTAGACGCCTTTCTTCTCATCATTACTAACGAACTTCCCGGCCCTCTTGTGATCATCCTGTAACATGTTGAGTGTATACTGTAAAAATGTATCCTCATCATGCTCAAGTATCGCCCGGAACTCCGCGACAACCAGGTCCGTAAATATATGGGCATGCGCGACACCAAGGTCCGGATATTTCGCGAGTGTTTTTGTAGAGGTGCCGCTCGTGCCGTGAGCCGCCTCTCCTAAATGGAATATACCTAACATCGCGGCGACATCCCTCAATAGATCCTGCTTGGCCTCGTTTTCAGAACTGTAACCATGCTCCGTGCCTATCTGCGCCTCGGCAAGCGTGGGCCTGATTAGCTTGCGACTAAGAGCTTCTTCCCTATCCTCAAGCGCTATATATAGGAAATGCAGAAACCAATAGATGTGACCGGGAGGCGTAGGTTTCTTGCCGACTTCCGTGATAGCTATTTCAATCCCTCTTTGAATTCCTGTTATATCCTGGATATAGGAAATACTTGCTATAGCATCAGTTAACGCATTGATATTGTCCTCGTAATACTTATATATATCATTTGGTTTTGTAATTTCATCAACGTCAATTTCCTCACCCCGCGGGTTATGAGTCTTGTTCATGTTTGTAAAGTCCAAAAGAATGGAATTCCAGAGTGATTTCTCACTCCTTTCATTCCACATAACATTCTCCACGTCCGAAGGATGTTTGCCGTGATCACGCTCGATCGTGACAGGTACTGTTATACCCATCTTTGCCATGAGAGAGTCGCACTCACGTACCACATCATCTTTGTTCCATCCGAAGTATCCCGGCTCATCTCTAAGCCCTACTTGAGATTCCGAGAATATAAACGTCAGAGGGACACCTCTTTCCTCGGCCTTCTTTAAAAATATGTACATGCTGTCTATTGTCGAGGGCGTGATAGCCAATCCTGTCGCCGGCCTGCCCGCTGAATACCTCAGCGCCGCCATGCGCTCGGATATATCCCTTATGTTATCCTGGGGATTCCTAAGGATCAACTCTCTGTACAGTGTAGGATCAAATATGCACTGGCTCACCATCTTTCCATCAAGCACCGGCTCACATGTTCGTAGATGGGTTTTGTCATATACAAATGTGTGAAAAATAGCCCAGACATGATCTGACATATGTTCCCTGTCCTCCGTAATAAATATGATTTGATCCTCACCGTTGAAACGCCCCACCATGGCTAAACTATTCGTTTCTTCCTCTATTACACGGATCGAATCATAGTATAGGCCGTTATTATCCCCAATACTTTTCGGATCGAGTATGCCGTTACCAAGGTTTAAGTTCGGGATTTTGTCTATATTCCATGCCTCTTTCAACGCGTCCACCGCGTACGCTTCAGTTAAATTACGAGGCAGTCCTTCAAGGTGCTGATCATACATAACAGGATCAAGTTTAGCAAGAGCAATTTTCATGTCACCGAATTCTTTCTCCAGTATATCCGTATTAAATTTCCCAAAACATTTAGTAAACTTTTGTACTTTCCTTCTGTCTTTATATACAAACACAATACTGTCATCTCCACTCCATATGTCAGTATTGGCTGTAAAACAGAATATCCCATTTTTACGGTCTAACACACGTATGGATTCCTCGTATAGGCCGAGATCTGTCTGTTCACCCGTACCGTGCGGCCCGGCCAGCGCCGGTATCTTATGATACGGCCCCATGTGATAATAAAAGTACGAAAGCGCTCGCCTCGCGGTATCAGCCAGGCTTTCTCCTATATCGGCACGCGGTTTAGCGGGCGTATCTTTCGCTGTTCCCGCGAGATAATCGTGCCGCTGAGTAAGGTCGTTCAAATCGACTGGAGTCAATTCCAGCGAACTCGAAACAAGCGATTGCTTTGTATTATTGAGAAAACATTTCAATTTTTTTCTTACGATATTATTAACCGGCGTTCTTTCCGGCCTTTTTTCTGCTACTCTATAATACTCGTATAAATAAGGCATTATCCCGCATTGCGCCCCTATTTCTTGAGCGACCCTGCCGGCCATACCTGACACGGTAGATTGACTGTAAGGTAAACCGCAAACGCGGGCTAATTCCATCTGTTTTGGGTTATCTTGCCTTTGTACTGCATCGTTGCCGTCTTTAAAGAATTCCACGCACTCATCATATTCAGGCCCTTTTAAATAGATATGCACAGCCTTTTGACTGGAATGTGACCCAGGAGGCATCATAATATCAAGGAGTGCAGGAGTATTCCCCTCATTAAGTTCAACCACCATAGGCATTGTTCCTCCAAAAGCCTTTTCGACTTCAGGGGTAAGTTTCACTAAATAGCATTTCTTCTCAAGCAATTTCTCTATAGACTCAATGTCCAAATGCAAATGATTTACCAAACCCGTAACTATATCCCTATATTGTTCTGCGCTTAGTTCCATGACATATCTATTCTTAGCGTCATCACCTTTTGCCTGTTCATCAGCTTCTTTTTGCATCCTGTGGGCTATGTTAGTACCATGGTCGATCGTCAACTGATGCTGTACATAAGTATTAATACTCCATTTGACAAGATCATATCTTGTCGGAAGCCACTTTGGTGCAGGCCGATACGCGTCTACCCCGACATCACCTTCCAATAAGAGAAATTGAGGCAGTCGTTTATTTGTATACTCGTTAAATTCGTTTTCTTTATAAACCTCAAGCACTTTTCCTGTTTTTAGATCTAAGACAGCAAAGTATTTCTTGGGTTTCTTTTCCCATTCATTCTTTACTTCACATTCTATAAACGCTCTATCCCGAGGGATCAATGCAGTCCTATCAAAATACACGTAAACATACTCGTCATTTTCTTTTTCGTTGTGTTCTCTTAATCCCGGGGCAAAAAAACCTTCGCCAAATCGTTTCTGTCCTAAAGACCTTAGTTTAAATAATTCCGGTTTGAATTCACTTCCGAAATCAATCCCAAAAAACTGTTTCCATGCCAATATCAATGCCGATTCTACCCGTCCTAAATCTCTCATCTCATAGCCGGTTAAATCCTCCATGATATCATCCCGGCCATCCATAGGCGCTGCATGGTCACGGGTCATGATCGAGGCGTTCAGGTCGGCGAGCTTATAATTTAACGGAGTAACCCATTCGTAAATCACATTCCCAATTAAATCCGCTAACCGCTGGTCACCGTCATTTTTAACCGTATAATTCATATCTTTTAATCGGGCGTTAGCGGCAGCGCCCATCTCGTGCACTATCTGGCCTATCAAACCACGCATACCTAATTCTCTTTCATGCAGCTCAAGCTTTTTCGCTACTTTTCCACTGACATTTTCGCTCGACCGTATTGTTTCTACATCACCCTCACTAAATGTGAAAGTCATATGTTCATCAAAATATTTTTTCAGGTCATCATATGAACCCACCCCCAATGTCTCATCCACAAAATAATGCGTCGCCCTGTTGCTTGTATGGGCCAAAGCATCAACGTGCCATACCTCTTCTCTTCTATCTCCAACATCAACAATCACAGCAGGTTCGATTTCTAAGAGAGGCCGAATTTCTCGCGTGACCGGGACAAGGTAAACATCTCTATTTTCAAATGAGGTGATGCCTTCCGGCACCTCCATCTCTATATTAAGGAGTGTCCTTAAAAACGGTACCACACCTTGATACCAAGCTTGAGGTATCTTATACAGATGGTTACCTTGACCTTCCTCTTTTTCCAATTTATGCGCCAATTTTATAGCGCGGTCTATACCCAGCTCATGCCTGTAGTGCCTGTAGATGGCCTGTCGAAAACGCAGCGCTCGAGTCGGGATATTTTTATCCAAATATAACTTCTGAATAACATTATGCACCTTCACTTGAGAGTCTTTAGAATTCGTTCGTCTAATAAATTCGTCATCCGTATAGATCCCCCTAACATAGCTATCCTTGAGCCCTTTATCCCAGGGCCTCGCGACAGGAGCAAACACCACCCAGTAAGATCTTAAATCCTCTTTTTGACTATCGCGAATAGCGCATCTCACGGCTACATTCCCATAGGAAAGGAATTTTAGACGTCCATAATCAATTTTTATCTCTTCGACAACATCTCCGTCAATCTCCGCCAAAACAGACGTAACGCCCTTACTCCTCAGTTCATTAATAACTTTTTCACAATCTAACGCCTCTTTAATCTCCTTTTCACTATCAAAACCAACCTTACCTCTAGTCTCCCTAACGTCAAGATCCACCTCGGCCGCGAGCCGGCCCATGTCCTTTAGGTTGGCACCAGTTAGACTGCTCCATTTGTTCTCGGCATCACGCTTAGCATGCTTAGGCATTATAACCTCTCCGGCGAGATAGCTGTGGCGAAGGGATAGGCCGTTTAAGTCGACAGGGCTTAGACTTGCTTCTTCAAATTTTTTACTGGTATCAAAATATCTAAGATATTGATCCAGCCGATCTCTTACATCGTTACTGATAATTCGACTGCCGTCCGCCAATTCTAATATATGCGGCTTTAATCCTGCCCGCTCCCCAATTGTATACGCAAACCTGCCCGCGACACCGGCAACAGTCGCTTGATTAAGAGGAATACCACACATATCAGCAACTACCTTCGCGGGTGCTGGATTTTCTTCCAACTTTAAGTCTTTTCCGTCACCAATATACTTAACAAACGCATCATACTCATCTTCCTCCAAATAGATATGCACCCTGCCCTGGCTGGTATGGACTTGAGGGGGAAGGGCCACACCAACATTATAATCACTGCGCCCAGAACCCTCCAAATGTTCCGGACCATATTGTACTGTTATAGCCAGGTCTTTAAAGCTGAACGCCCGCTTGACCTTAGGCGTAAGTTTAACAATGTAGCACTTCTTCTTATCGTCCAGCAGCCACTTGCCGGTATCCTTTATATTTAACAATTTGGCTAGATTGCGAACTATCCTGTAATACCTGTCATATTTAATCTCGGTTACATAAGCACCTTTAGCTTTGGTCTCCTCTTCAAGCTGGTGGGCGTAGGCTGTCGGCATATCTATAGCAAGCTGATGCCACATATAGGCGTCGATCCTTGTCTGTATTTCCGGTTTTCTTTTGGGAAGAAGGGTCTGCGGTTGATGGTTGGGATTAACCCCGCTATAATCACTGACAGGAACCAACTCAGGAATACAGCTTTTCGAAGCACTATTACCGTAAAGTTTATGCTCTGACGCGGTAAACACCTGATCTACGTGAGCGTTGCGAATGTCTACTACCGCGTAATATGATTCAAGTTTACGACTTTCTCTTTTCATAACACAACTTATAATTATCCGTGATTGCGGAAGAACTTTATAATCGGCAAAGAATACCTCTATATACTCATCGTTATTAATGACATGCAGCCGCTCAACAAGCTTCCGAGAGGCATATTGCGTTAACATGTTTAAATCAAGGTTGATAGTACCTGAATCGTGAATCTGTTTACCAGCCATCGCGGCAAAGGACTGGGCCAAAACTGCCTTAACCATACCGATATCCTTCTGCTCTATGTCTCCAATATCATCAAGCACTATCGGCTTACGTCTCACAAGTTTTCCATGTTCATCTTCTTCATAATCTGAAACACCCGGCCGAAGCCCGGCCACATAGTCGCGTGTCAGCGCGGTTTCGCTCAAGTTTGCGATGGTGTATGTTTCCGTTTTACCTAGGATGTTGGCATCATCGGTATCTTCAGGCGTAGCCCCTGCCAGACACGCGAGATAACGCAGGCCTGTGTCATTCATCACACGGTGATGCATCACGTCAAAAAACAGCTCGCGGTTACACTCAGCGCCTATCTCATGGGCAATATCTCCGACAAAGCTAAACACACCAACTGTTTCTTGAGAAAGACCAAAATGAGTTGGTATGACAGTACTCGGCCCATTAAAAATGTCTGCTTCTTGAAGAAACTCATGATCTCCCCTGTCAAAAGCTTTTTTGGACGGGTACAATTTTCCGAACATTTTTATCCAGGTTCTATTATCTATAAAATAGTGTACTCTCGTATCGCTTGAATGAGCCGAAGGCACAACCTTATACACTTCAGTACCACCTTCTACATCAGCCAAAACTCTTACGGATGCGGGATTTTTTTGAAGTGTACTCTTTATAACCGGTGTTAATCTGACAAGATATGCCTCGCGTTCTCCCAATTCTATAAGTTTATCCGGATTTTCCACTTTGATATTCATCACCGTACAAAGGTATCGGATCATATCTCTATACCACTCTTGATCCAGCTTATAGACAAACTTGCCTTTTTCTCCATATTTGGTAAAATTTCGCTTTTCTCTTCCATGCGCAATGCGAATAGCCGCGTCCACGCCTATTTCATGCTGTTTATACCTATCGATCGCGTCCCGGTCGATCTCGTTTCTGGCGGGCAGTTCTTTTGTAGATCTTACACCTGCCAATTGCTTGGCAACCGCCTTTAATCCCGGGTGGTCCTTTATCTTATCATACTGCTTTTCTGTATAGACACGCCTTAAGAATGAATTATTTTCATCGGCATCCAAACTAAAAACAGCCGCGTATCGCCGTGCCTTCTTATCACCTTTATATTTTACAAGACACGGAACACGCATATTCCTGTTACGCAAGGGAATTAATTTACTCGGAAGGAATCTGACTGCCTCCCTGCCCTCGGCGTCACATACGGTTTCCCTCAATTGATTGACCAGCAAATCCCTATCTATCATTTTACCGTTGTTTGGAGCCGCGAACCTGAGTTTCGCCTCTAATATAAGCTCGATCCTGCCGATATCCTTATGATGGATACCCGCGCCCATCTCATCACACATGATATCGTCAAGATCAGACGGAGCCGCTAGATTTTGGTTAGCGAAAGAAAGGTTGTTAACGAGGAAACAAAACACCATTACGAGAGAAATGACTTTTTTCGTAATCTTCATGACCATCTCCTTATGTTATACCCCCGACAATTATATAAGTTTACAAATGTTACAAAACCGTTGTAAACACGCAATAATTGTACAACATTTCCCGTTTTTTTGTGTCACAGCAGTGTAACAATTTGGTAACAGTTATGTCACAGGACCCGCGTTTTGGGTAGGGACGGTTCTCAAGCTGATCTTAGATGTGTCCCCGCGCTGAACCCAGATGTGTCCCTTTTGTTATTAAGTATTACCTGTGTCTTCCGGCCTGCTGACCTTCAGAAGCAACCGGGTCGCTCTTCAAGCGACCTGGTCGCGAATCCCAACACCAGCGCCCCGGACCTTTGTCTTCCGGCCTGATTAACCTTCACAGGTCCGGGACCTTTCTCGGTAAATTTTCTTGTTGCATTTCGGGCGGGCCGCGGATAAAATGATTTTATGAAAAGGCCGGTTCTTACAATCGCGTTCGACGATGGGTATATTGATGCTTATAACCACGCAATCGCCTATCTGAATGAGGTAGGATTGAAATGCACCTTTGCTGTTCCAGCAGGTTTGATCGGTAAAACCTGCGAAAAAAGGCCTGTGCTCGGATGGGAGCAAATAGGTGAATTGACTAATAAAGGCCATGAGATCGCCTCACACACATTGCATCACGTGAATTTGCTTAAAACAACGTCTACCCATAATTCAGTAAAAAAAGAGATAGAAGGCCCTAAAGCTATACTTGAGAAGAGGATCAGTGGCCTGACTATAGATTCTTTCGTGTACCCATATATCGACAAACTGCCTGATCCGGACATACAGAAGTACGTAAAAACTACTTACACCTCAGCCAGAATAAGCGAGGACTCTCCTATATACAACAGTCTCCCTATCATGGACTTTTACAGCCTGAAAGGTTTCTGTGTCAATAATACCTACGCGTTAAAAGACCTACAGGGCCATATTGAACATACTTTAGAGACAAACTGCTATTTTATTGAGGTGTTCCACCTGGTAGGAAAAAAGAATACTATGAGCTCCTCTAAAAATGAACCATACAGGTTCTATTTGCATATAGATAACTTTAAAAAACATATTGATTTTATTCTAAAAAGCGATATAGAAGTTTTAACCCAGCGGGACGCGGTAAATGTCTTTTCATCATCTTAAACAATATAGGTCCCTCGATACTATATCATTAATATCTTCCTGTATTAAAAGGGATCCCCTCGCCTGGGCTGAATTCATTAGAAGATATAACCGCTACGCGCTTATGGCTTTTAAAAAACGTCTATCATTCTATAGTTTTCAATATAACAATAAAGACCTGGAAGACCTCAGCCAGGATTTTTTTGTCGCGCTATGGCAGGATGAAAAACTGAAGCTTGTTGAAGGCTCTACATGCATAAATCACTGGATCGTCATGCTGGCCGGGAACTTCGCGACTGACTACTACCGGAAAAGCAAGAAAGAGGTACTTAGAGATACCTCATCTCTAGAGGATGATATTATCTCAAAGAAGATAAGCGAAGGCTCATTGAACATTTTAGGCAGGCATGGTGTTGATACAAGAAGCAAGATAGAAGCTACCCTTCTTGAAGAAAAGATCGAGCGCAGCATCTCAAAACTCAGTAACCGCGAAAGGATCGCAATCAAACTCAACGTATATTACGGACTGAAATATAGGGAGATAGCTTACGCGCTAAAGATGTCGATCGGCACTGTATCTTCCATGATCGGCAGGATCAAGAAAACAATTCAAGAAAATTTGCAAGAAAACTAACGGATATTACGTATGTATATAATAGGAGGCGAGAATGGATAACGAGAGACTGAAAAAGCATGTTTGCCCGGGGGAACACGTTTTAAATGGTTATTTAAACGGTGAGTTAGACGATCAGGCCCGCAAAGAACTCGAAAAACATGTCGCGAACTGTAAAGTCTGCACATTTAAAATCGCGGAAGCTGTATCAGTGGTCAAGGCTAACCGTTTCACCTTATTTAAGGAGGTCATAATGGATTTGTGGAATAAATCAAACATCTGGCCCATATTAGCCATCGCGATGTTTATATTATCTTTTGTAGTGCCTCGTTATTTTGTCCAATTCCTGGCCGGCAGCATTATACTGGCTATAAAATGGATAGTAGATAATAAGAATACAAAAATGCTTATCATGATCTATGATGCCTGGAAAAAGGGCGGGAAAGACGGAGCGGACCGCATCATACGCTCAATTGAAGATAAGGTAAGGAAGTAGCAAATGGCGCCTTACATATCAATAATAATACCTGCAAGAAACGAGGAAAAACACTTAAATAGACTTCTTAAAGCAGTCTTTGAGAACATAACTGATTTTGATTATGAGGTTATAGTCGTAGATACGGAATCTACTGATAACACCAGGGCTATAGCAAGGAGATATCCTGTCTTACTGACAGAAATATCCTCTGCCCGGTTCAGCCATGGCAGGGCGAGAAATCTAGGCGCTTCAAACGCCAAAGGCGAACTGCTGGTATTCATTAACGCGGACGCGTATCCGGTTGGTAAACATTGGCTGAACGATATCGCCGAAATTTTCAAGGATAAATCCGTATCCGCTGTCTACGCGAGGCAAATCCCTTCCATAGAAAGCTCCCCTTTCGAAAAATTCTTTCTGAACTATATTTACCCGAAAAAGGCGATGATCAGAAAAGGCATAGATATTAATAATTGCTCTCTTGAAGATATCTTTTTTTCCACCGTAAATTCAGCGATAAGAAAAATAGATTGGCAGAATTGTAAATTCAATGAGGATCTAATACTAAGCGAGGACCAGGAATGGTCCAAACGCATGCTTTTAAACAAGAAAAAGATACTTTATGATCCGGAGATACAAGTAGTCCACAGCCATAATTATGGCCTCAAAGAGTTTATCAGAAGAAATTTTATTAGCGGCATGTCTTTAAAAGGCGTTGTAAACGCCTCCTTAGGCAGATGCATAGGTTTTCAAGCGCGCTATCTCACAGCCGGCATCAGATATATGCTTAAGCATAAGTATTTTGTCCACACTATACTTTTTCCGGCATATGAAGCAGTGCGATTATTAGCGTTTTTCATAGGTTTCCATAGCGGATACATACCACTGTCGCGGCCGGGGGGGTGGGCCCCGGGGCGCGGGG
>Ga0272441_10000558_pt1 | contig 84766 bp, 68 predicted proteins | sample SSMProp6N_FD_193582 | JGI IMG/M metagenome (GOLD analysis project Ga0272441, IMG submission 193582) | Marine sediment archaeal communities from Little Sippewissett salt marsh, Falmouth, MA, United States - SSM-Prop-6N | ecosystem: Environmental > Aquatic > Marine > Wetlands > Sediment ...
CGGAAGTTCGTTCCGGGTTTCGCAAACTCCGAACGTCGATGGCTGCGTTGCTCCTCAGTTGAATACTCCCGGTATGCGCCTTCGTCGCGCCTTGCCCTCGCCGCCCGGCGACCGCTAAAAACCCGGAACGAACTTCCGGGGCGAGGAACTAGTCGGCTCGGAGAGGCTTCTGATCGGTGCGCATTCACTCACATCGAGGGTGTCGGCTCAGTACCTGCGCAACCTAGGCATCAAGTTGCCGAGGGGATTTTGATGGGCAAAAACCCAGAGCGTGCCCTAGAAGAACGATGGGAGGAATACGAGCTGCTGCGCGACAGCAGAGATACGTATTCTGCCCTCGTTCGACTTGCGGAAGTCGAAAACTGCCTTGAGCACCAAGCTGTTGGCAAGTCGGTGACGCGGAAGTGGGAGTCCATGCTGCGTGACGCAGTTTTCTCGTCACAGGATGTGGAGCGCGCGCGCTGGGATCGTTGCTCAGGGGAAGCGGTTGCGACGCATGCTGAGCGTTGGGACGATCTTCGTGTACGAGGAACTGATGCTGGCAATCACGATGCGAGTGGAGCTCGACCTACTTGTCGATTTCCTCGCGAGGCGCGGTATCGCTGACGTCGCCGGTCCTGACGTACTTGGCTTGGACGAAGCCCTGCTCGAGATTTCGCACTCTAAAGATCACAGCTCTGCATTTTCGAAAGCTCAAGCGGCAGCTCGTAGGAATTGGGGGATCCCTCTTCAGACCCGATGGCTCGCAGGCAGCGCTGAGGAATATGGGTATCCCCACCGAGGTTGATCGCGGGGTGAACACCACTCGGCCCAACAGGGAGCAACGCGTACCTCGCGAGCAGTGGAGCCAGCAAACGTTTTTCATTCAGGCTTTCGCGGTACGAAACCAAGACCCCTGTGGCGTGAATCTGAGTTCCCATGGCTTCGTCGCCGCGGCAATCGAATCAAACATCACTTTGCACCAGAGCGCAGTGAACAAGGGGCGCAATGCATGGAAAAAAGAAATACATAGTTAGTTTCCATCCCTGCATGGCGGTGTATCTGGACGCCGGGATGACGGACCGCCAGCGGTTCGACCTCCGCCTGGATCTGGCGGCCGACCTGTCCGATCTGGGGGAGCCGGACGTGACGGTGCTCAACACCGCGCCGGCCCTGCTCGCCCACCGCGCCCTGATGGGAACCAGGCTCTTCGTGCGCGACCGGTCGGCCTGGGTGCGCTTCTTTGTGAAGACCCTCCGCTAGTCAGAGGACGAGCGGTACTACCGTCGGCTCCACGACACCGCGCGCAGGCGGCGCCTGGAGGAGGGGACCTTTGGTCGACCGTGATGTGTTCGACCGTCGGCTGGCCCGAATTTAGGAGGTGCTCACGCTCCTGCGCCACCTGGCGGCCATCGAGCGCGCGACCTATCTCGCCGACGTCGGTCTGAAGGCGCAGGCAGAGCGCTGGCTTCACCTGGCCGCCGAATGCGCCCTGGACCTGGCACAGCATCTCATCGCGGACCGTGGCTATCGCACGCCGGGCACCAATCGCGAAGCCTGTGCCATCCTTCGGGACCAGGGCGTGCTGGAAGACGGGCGGGCCCCCGAGCCGCGGGCTCAGATGGGCGGGCCCGAGCCGCGGATGGGGTGGGAGTGGGCGTGGTCGGGGTCTGTGTCCGGGTAGTCGATGTTGTAGTGCAGGCCGCGGCTCTCGCGGCGCTTGAGGGCGCCGGTGATGATCAGGTCCGCCACCAGGGCGATGGAGCGGAGCTCGAGCAGGTCGGAGGTGATCAGGAACTTCCAGTAGTACTCCCGGATCTCCTCCCGGATGAGGGCGATGCGTCGCCGGGCCCGCTGGAGCCGCTTGTCGGACCGCACGATGCCCACATAGTTCCACATGAGCCGGCGGATCTCGTCCCAGTTGTGGGCCACGACGACGGCCTCGTCCCCTTCGATGGCCGCGCCGGACTCCCACTGGGGCCGCTGGGCGGGCCGGTGGCCCTCGGCGTCCCGCACGGACTCGGCGGCCCGGGCGGCAAAGACCAACCCCTCGAGCAGGGAGTTGGAGGCCAGGCGGTTGGCGCCGTGCAGCCCGGTGCAGGCCACCTCGCCGATGGCGTAGAGGTTCCCCAGGGAGGTCCGGCCCATGTCGTCGACCACCACCCCGCCGCAGCTGTAGTGGGCCGCCGGCACCACCGGGATGGCGCGCCGGCGCATGTCGATGCCGTAGGTCAAACACCGCTGGTGGATCGACGGGAAGCGCCGTACGACGAAGTCGGGGTCCAGGTGGGTCATGTCCAGCAGCGCGCAGTCGTCGCCCGTGCGCTTGAGCTCGGCGTCGATGGCCCGGGCCACCACGTCCCGGGGAGCCAGCTCGGCCCGCTCGTGGTAGTCGGTCATGAACTGCGCGCCCGTGGACCCGAGCCTGAGCTTGCCGCCCTCGCCGCGCAGGGCCTCGCTGATCAGAAAGGACTTGGCGTCGGAGTGGTACAGGCAGGTGGGATGGAACTGCATGAACTCCATGTCCGCCACGGCCGCCCCGGCCCGGTAGGCGATGGCCACCCCGTCGCCGGTGGCCACGTCCGGGTTGGACGTGTACAGGTAGACCTTGCCAATGCCGCCCGAGGCCAGGACGGTGGCTCGAGCCTGGAGGGCGCGGATCTGGTGGGAGCGGCGGTCCAACACGAAGGCGCCGAAGATCACGTCCTCGCCGCCGTGCTTGGCCATGGTGAGCAGGTCCACCGCCATGTGGTGGTCGAGCAGCGTGATCTGGTCGTTGGCCGTGACGGCGTCCACGAGCCGGGCCGCCACGGCCCGACCGGTGGCGTCGCCCACGTGGGCCACCCGGCGCGCGGAGTGGCCGCCCTCCAGCCCCAGATCCAGCTCCTCCTCATGGCCCGCCGTGCCCAGGTGGTCGAACTCCACGCCATACCGCTCCATGAGCTCCCGGACCAGATCAGGGCCCTCGGCGCAGGCGATCTCCACGATGGACCGGTCGCAGAGGCCGGCGCCGGCCTCCAGGGTGTCGGCCACGTGCTTCTTGACGCTGTCGTCCGGATGGAGCACCGACGCGATGCCCCCCTGGGCATAGGCGGTGTTGCTCTCCTCCGGGGCCGCCTTGGTGACGATGGTGACCTGCCCGTGCTCCGCGGCGTGCAGGGCAAAGACCAGCCCGGCGATGCCCGAGCCGATGACCAGGTAGTCACATTCCCAAGGGTCGTGCGCTGTCATGGGTACCTCATGGGAGCTACGTGCCACGCCCGACAGGACGTCCATCGGCTCACCTTTCGTTTCGCTCTGCGGGTGACTGTAGAAGGAACCACGCAGCGCGGCAAGGGGAAGCGCCACCGGCTTGTACACGTGTCCTGCCGACCCTGCGGAGCTACTCGAGTCACCTCAACAGCAACCGAAAGCCGAGGTGGTCGGTGATCCCCACCGCGCGTGTGATCCCCACCGGGGATACTGAATCAAGGCATCCCCCACCTAACCGAGGTAATCTCGGTGGGGGCCTGGCCACAATGCGTGGGTACCAAACGCTTCTGACCATCGACAGTTCTACTGGTCTGCTTCGTCCGGCGAAAATTCGAGGACGAGTCCGTTTTCGCCGACGGCCCAGGCCGTGCCCAGTGCGTCGAAGGCGACAGCCGACAACAAACCCTTGTCGGAGGCTCCCTCCAGCACCGGGGTGAGCTGCTCTCCGGCGATGCGCCACACCTGCGGATGATAGTCGCTGAGGGCGCCGCCCTTTCGCTCGCCGCCGCTGACCCACGCGCTGCCGTCTTCCGCCAACCAGACTCCCTTGAACTGAATTTTGTCCAAGAGGCCCGAATCGTAATAAGAATGGTAGACCGCTGTCCATTCATCGCCGTCGAACCGGAAGATCACCTTCCAGTCGCTGGACGTGGTCGCCCAAACCTGGTCCCCGCGGCAGGCGAGGCCCATGATATTTGCCCAACCTTCGATTCGGTGCCCGGTCCAGGTTGTCCCGTCCCAATGGAACGTCCCAATGGAACGACCAACTGTTTGTTATTGGACCATCGGTGATCTCGTAGCCGACAACCCAGGTGTTGTCGGCGTCGGCCCTGCACCCGTAGGACAAGTGGAAAGTGCTTTCGACGGTCGGCGCTGGGATCACGTCCGTGTGCTCGGTCCAGGTCGCGCCATCCCACTGCAGAACGGAGTCGTTGTCCACGCCGTCGTTGCACTGCTGCTCGTCAACGGGCAGGTACTCGCACAGCACCTCGGCAAAGGTGCGGGCGGCCAGTCCTGATCCATGGACCGGCTCCCATCGCAGCCCACCAGGGCGGCCAGGGACGCGAGCAGCGGGGCGGTCCGACGGGTGGGGCTCATGACTTGAGCATCCTGCACGGTCGGGACCAGGCCCAGAGGCCCTAAATCCAATCCCGCCCAAGTCCAGGCTGCTAACTTGGTTGACTGTCCTAGGCAACGTCAATGCCGACGAGTCATGCAACTTTCGTCCAGGTCGCTCGTTGGACTAAGGGGCCGCGAATGGGGAAGTCGGTCGATTCAGGCCGTCAAGGCGCCCGGCTCGCGAGGCGCCAGAAAGGAGCATATCGGGAATATTCGACCGCCTGGCAACAAAGCGAGCCGGGATGCATCGGCGGCCTGAACGATCGAATTTCCCTTTCGCGGCCCCTAAGCTCATGGTCGTCGGGCTGAGCTCATGGCGTAATGGAGGTTCAATCGTGACTCACGGACGCTTGCTGCTGGTGCCCTGTCTGGGGGCACTGTCGATGCTGCTGGTCCCGCCGGTCCCGGCCTCGGCGGGATCTCCCCGGCCCATGGGGCGTACCCCAGCGGTGCCCGCCTGGAGATTCAAGGCCAAGGAGACCCGCCTCGCCTGGTATCGCGCCCGGGTCAAGGCGCCCTTCTACGTCGTGACGCGCGCCCCTTCGAGGTCTGCGAGCTTTGCGTGGATCTCGCTCCGACGGCCGGGAAAGCCGCTCAGGCGCTGGAAGGGACACCTCGAGAGCGCGCTGCTGGTGTTGGACAAGCGGTGGCTCGTCTACAGCCTTCACAGCCCCATCGCCAGCGGTTGTACCCTGGTGGTTTACGACCTCAAGCGGCGGAGGCTGCGATGGAAGGCCATCCTGAAGGGCATCGGCCCCGTCATTCACTCCAAGTACCGGAACCGGATCAACCTGCGGGCAGGGCCGGGCAACCGGGTGACCGTGTTCGGCTGGGAATCCTCGGGGAAGTACATCGAGGTCCGGGATCTCAAGACAGGAAAGCTCTTCGCACATCGAAAGGTCCCATAGTCGGTCACCCCGTCGGTTACCCCCACCTGTAGTCGGTTACCCCCACCTGTGCCCCGGTTAAGAACTTCGCGGCCGGTGTACGGATTGGGGCGAGGCACAGAGCTCTCGGTCGCGCTTGGACACCGGCCTCAGGGATGTGCTAAAGGATATATATGGAAGCACAGTACCAGCTCGGTGTTGTGACGTGGGTGGCGTTGGCGCTGGCGCTGGTGGCCGGCTGCGATGATCGGCCCGTGGGGCATACGCCTGACGGCTCTGCCCCCGACGGGTCCGCACCTGACGCAGGGGTGCTGTCCTGTGACCCGGCGCCGAGCCAGCTCGGCTGCGTGGAGATCGTGTTTCCTGACCAGCAGACGGCGTTTACCCAGGCCGAGGCCGCCGCGGGCATCGGCTTCGTGTGGGAGCTGGTGGTGCCCGACGCGCTGGACGAGGTCTACGCCTTCAACCCGGACCTGGGCTGCTGCACCGATGGGGTGGGTCCGCTCCGGGCGCGGGAGACGGTGTCCGGGAATCAGCAGTACTACTGCGACTGTGATCACGGGCTCTGTGACCCGACGAGCTGCGACAATCCGCCGGCGATTCAGCTCGCAGCGGGCCGCACGGCCGAGACCTTCGTGTGGCCCGGCGTCAACTGGTACGGCCCGTCGGACACCGGCACGCCCTATGGTCCGCCCTTTCCCCGGGGGGTATACACGGTGCAGGTGCAGGCCACCGGCCAGTGGCGTCCGTCGGCGGGCAGCGGCCTGGTGAGCTACTTCGTCGTGGGTCAGCTTCAGATAGAGATCATCGATGGCTGCGGCGACGGGCCGGCGGTGGAAGCGGCCATGTGGACCTGCACCGGGGGCGTGGGGGAGGGCGGCCTGTGCGTGGAGCTCACCGTCGACGCGGCGGGGCAGCCCACCGGCTGGGTCCCCGAGTGGCCCCTCGACCCGGCCGAAGAGGCGTGCCTCGATGACGCGCTCATGAACGACTGCTTCCCCTCCCTCGCCGGCACCACCGAGCAGTTCTGCATCTACGGCCCCTGAACGGTCACGCCCCGGCCAGCCCACGCCCGCTCACCGACAGTCGTCATCGGCTCCACCGGATCCGGGTGAATCCGTGCATGGACTGTCCCAGCACGGCGTGTGATCATCGGCGGCCCGATCCGGGCCCGACTAGGGATTCAGTGTGAAGGAGATGTTGTAGAAGTTCCGGTCCTGCTCGGTGTGGCCGTAGACCTCGACGAAGTACCAGCCCTCGGGGAGGTCGCTGGTGGCGTCGCTGGTGACGGTGAGCTCCTCGAAGTCGTTGGGCTCGGCCGACTCGGCCACCCAGTGTAGCTCGCCGCTGAGCGGGTCCTGCAGCCACACCGCCAGGTCCAGGTCACGTGGCAGGCTGTCGCTGTATTGGTACTGAATCCGGAAGGTGATGGTCTCGTCGGGCAACAGGTAGAACCGGAACAGGTCCCGCTCCGGATTGGGACAGATCATGAGGTGCATGAACCCATTTTGGTAGCTGCCGCGGGACGGGCAGCGCGTAGCGTACTCTGCGGGATCGAGCTTTGCCCCGTCGTCTCCACAGGGCAGGGTGACCGCCAGCTCGGGCCGGCCGTTGGGCTCGAGGCTGTATGATGCCGGCTCCGGGGGGGGGTCAATGGGGTAGAAATTTGGATCGCAGTCCTCTGCTGGGAACTCGCTGCAGTATCCGTCAAAGCAGTTGGTCCCTTCTCGACAGGTCGCGGCCCAGGTCCCGTCGGGTCGCCGCACCTCTGGCCAGCCTTTGCAGAAGCGGCCGTTGTCCTCCTGGCACCCTCCGGCGAGGGCTGGCAGCAAGATCAGCCATCCGAGGACCTTTCTCCGCATCACCACCCCGGCACGTTTGCAGTCCTGCGTTCAGTGTATCACGGAGGCTACAGGGTCTGGCTCACGAAATGAGACATATGTTGTCTGACTTTGGCCAAGGCCATAGGCAGAGCGACACTGCTTCGGGAGCTACGCCCGATCGGGGTCTCGCAGCTCGGCGGGGCGGCGGATCTCGAACCCGTGGCGGCTCAGCTCGCCGCTGAACTGGGCGTAGGACTCCTCCACCCGCCGGAGGGTCTCCTGGTAGGCGAGCTCCTCGAGCTCGATGCGGTAGTTGTATCGCATGGGAGACCCGCTCATGAGCCGCATGTCGTCCTCCTCGGGCACGATCACCAGAAAGTCCACGTGCGGGTACTCCTCCAGGGCGCGGCGGTACCCCTCGACGAACCGCGTGTGCACCAGGGCCTTGACCCCCTGGATGCCCGAGAAGAGGCCGCCCTTTCTGCGCACGTAACCCGAGACGCCGCTGCGGATGGGCACCAGGGGGTCGATGATCACCACCAGGGTCGCCCCCTTGCGGATGGCCACCTCCAGCTCCGAGGTGCGGGTGTAGGAGCCGTCGACGAACCAGCGCCCCCGCACCCAGGCCGGCGAGTAGAAGGGCACCAGGGCCGAGGAGGCCCGCACGGCGCTCGAGATGCGCACGTCGTCCCAGCCGCGATCCCCGAAGACCACGTGCTCGGAGGTGTCCTGGTCCGTGGCGCCGATGTACAGCTCCTTCTCCAGGTCGCGGAACCGGTCCGACCGGCCGGGGCGCTCGAGCTCCTTGCGCATGAACTTGCGCATGTTCTCGCCGGAGAAGAACCCCGACGGGATGGCCTTCATGTAGAAGGCGGGCAGGCCCCCCAGCGCCCGGCGCGGAGAGAGGAACCAGCCGGTGACCATGTGCACGGCCCGGCCCGCCAGCTCCCGCCAGGCGGGCTGGAAGATGGTGCGGTGGCCCACGCGATCCACCAGGGTGGAGTCCCCGTGGAAGGCCCGAACGAACTCGGCCGGCGGCACCCCGTTGGCCAAAAAGCACCCTGCGATGGCACCGGCGCTGATGCCGCAGTAGATGTCGAAGTCGTTGACCCCCTGGCCGATGAGCAGCTCGTCTAGGGCCCGTAGGACCCCCACCTCGTAGATGAGCCCCTCGATCCCGCCCCCGGCCAGGCACAGGGCGGTCTTGCCCACCACGGCCCGCCGGCGACAGATGTCGGCCACCGCTTCGAAAAAGGAGTCGGGGGTCAGGGGCCACGTGGCGTAGCCCCCCACCTGGAGCCGGCCGGCCTCGAAGACCGCCCGGGGGCCCTCGGCCTCGGGATCGATGAGCATCAGGGTGCGGTCCGCGCGCCAGTTGAAGTCCGCCACGTGGTCGGGTGTGACCTCCGACAGGAAGGTCTCGGTGAGGGGGCGGTCGCGCCGGTCCAGCCGGGTCCCATCTGGCAGGGTCCGCCCCTCGTCGATGGCCAGGACGTTGAAGTACTCCTTGCGCAGGAGCCGGCGGGCGTCCTCGGCCGAGTGGGTCACGGTGATCCGGTAGCGCACGTCCCTGCCCTTGGCGTCCACCCGCCTCAGCTTTTGAGCCGCCTCCGGGTTGTGAAACCCCTCGGGCTCCTGCACGCCGAGGGAGGACAGCACGAGCCGGCGGCGCTCGGCCGGGGTGAGGATGAGCACGTCGCGAACCGAGAAGGCATAGGTACGAGCCATGGCGGCCCATCATGTCACGGTGGGTCCATCCGTTCAAGGGAGCGAGGCGCGCGGGTCAACGCAGCGAGCCACACAGGAATCAACCCTTTCGCGACAAATGCTGCTATGGTATGCGGTGTCGAACAGGAGGCGATCCAATGCCGACACATACGCTCGCCTTTGGAATTGGAATCTGGGAGCTGGGCATCGTCCTGGTCATCGTGCTGCTCATCTTCGGGGCCGGAAAGCTCCCCGGCGTGGGCGCGGCCCTGGGCAAGTCCCTCAGCGCGTTCAAAAAAAACGCCGCCCTGGGAGAAGAAGAAGAGAAGAAGGCCCTCGAGGAAACCAAGACCGCAGACGCCAAGCCCATCGACACGTCCGAGACAAAATCCACCCCCACCGACTGATGCGCGCGCCGCACCTGCGCACACCCTTGGGGCTCGTGCAAGAATGAACCAGCGATTCAGGGCGTCGAGGCGCCCGGCTCGCGAGGCGCGACGAGGCGTATACTCATTGACATGCAACGAGAAGCAACGAAGCGAGCCGGGATGCATCGGCGTTCTGGACGATTGAGTTATTCTTGCACGAGCCCCAAAGAGGCTGGGTTGGGCCCACCAAAGCCAACGGGGAAACGAGGAAGTGAAGGGCCGCCGCTCGAAGGGGCGCCGCTCGAAGGGCCGCCGCCCGAAGGGCCGTCGCTCGAAGGACCGCCGCTCGAAGGGCCGCTGCTCTGTGTGGAGGACCTGACCTGTGAGTTCGGCACGGAGGCAGGGCCTGCCCTGGCGGTCGACGGCGTGAGCTTCACCGTGGCCCGGGGCGAGACCGTGGGCCTGGTGGGAGAGTCGGGATGCGGCAAGAGCGCCACTGCGCTGGCCCTCATGGGCCTGCTTCCGCGGCCCGCGGGGCGGGTGGCCGGCGGCGAGATCCTGTTCGACGGAGAGGCGCTGCTCAGCCTGTCGGAGAGGCGCCGCCGGGACCTGAGGGGCAACCGGCTCACCATGGTGTTCCAGGAGCCCATGACCGCCCTGAACCCGGTGATGAAGGCCGGGGAGCAGGTGGCCGAGGTCCTGCGCCGCCACCGGGGCCTGAGCCGCAAGGCCGCCTGGGAAAAGACCGTCTCCCTGTTCGAGGACGTGGGCATCCCCGCCCCGGCCGACCGCGCGAGGGACTACCCCCACCACCTCTCCGGTGGCATGCGCCAGCGCGTGGTCATCGCCATGGCCATCGCCTGCGAGCCGGCGCTCCTCGTCGCCGACGAGCCCACCACCGCCCTGGACGTCACGATCCAGGCGCAGATCCTGGACCTGCTCAAGTCCCTCCAGCGCCGCACCGGCCTGTCCATCCTCCTCATCACCCACGATCTGGGCGTGGTGGCGCAGGTGTGCGACCGCGTGCTGGTCATGTACGCCGGACAGATCGTCGAGAGCGCCCCGGTGCAGGACCTCTTCGCAGCCCCGCGCCACCCGTACACCGTGGGCCTGTTGCGTTCCATGCCCCGCCCCCAACCCGGCACCCACCGGTCCCGGCTACCCGAGATCCCCGGCGCAGTTCCCCCCATCACCACGCGGCCCACCGGCTGCCTCTTCGCGGATCGCTGCAACCGGGCCGAGGCGCGGTGTCGGGACCGCCACCCCTCCCTGGATGCCCTGGGCCCGGATCACCTCGCGCGGTGCCACTTCCCCGTGGCGCCGCCGGAGGGCGAGGCCACATGAGCGACGGACCCGACACGTTGCTGAAGGCCGAGGCCGTCACCGTGGAGTACCCCGTGGGCGCGGGGCTCCTCGGCCATGGGGGAAGCCTGCGGGCCGTGGTGGACGTGGACCTGACCTTGGCGCCCGGGGAGTGCCACGGGCTGGTCGGGGAGTCGGGGTGCGGCAAGTCCTCCCTGGGGCGGGCCCTTGTGCGGCTCACCGACGTCACCGCCGGGCGGATCGACTTCGAGGGGCGCGACATCACCCACCTGTCGGCCCGGGCCCTGCGCCCCATCCGCCGGCGCATGCAGATGATCTTCCAGGACCCCCAGGCCTCGCTGAACCCGCGTTTCACCGTGGCCCAGGCCGTGGCCGAGCCCCTGGCCATCCACAGGCTGGCGCCGGACCGCGCAGCCCGCTCCGACCGGGTCCAGCGGCTGCTGTCGGACGTGGGATTGGACGAGTCCCTGGCCGATCGCTATCCCCACGAGCTGTCCGGAGGACAACGCCAGCGCGTGGGCGTGGCCAGAGCCCTGGCCGTGGACCCGTCCTTCATCGTCGCCGACGAGCCCGTGTCGGCCCTGGACGTGTCGGTCCAGGCCCAGCTGCTGAACCTCCTCGAAGACCTGCGAGCCCAGAGGGACCTGGCCTTTTTGTTCATCTCCCACGACCTGCGCGTGGTGCGTCACCTGTGCGACCACGTGTCGGTCATGTACCTGGGACGCATCGTGGAGCAGGCGCCCGTAGCCACCCTCTTCGACGCCCCCCGACATCCCTACACGCGGGCGCTGCTCGAGGCCCTGCCCTCCCTGGAGCCCGGCGCCCCGCTGGCCGATCGCCTCGACGGAGAGGTCCCCAGCCCCCTGGATCCGCCCAGGGGATGCCCCTTCCACCCACGCTGTCCGGTCCAGGACCGACCCCAGGCGTGCTTCGAGACCCCGCCCCACCCGGAACCCTGCGGCACGAGCCACTCGGTGGCCTGCTACAGAGCCGACCGAGGCGTGACCTGAAGCGCTGATTTTTTGCGTGCAGTACGCTACACTGGGCCCGCGGCAAACACGGCTCCAGAAGCCAGAAATCAGCGACCCAAATGGCACTGAAGATCCTCGTCGCCGAAGACGACCGGCACACCCGACGCATCCTGGATCACATCTTTACCAAGGACCCGGCCTTTCGGGACCAGGAGGTGGAGCTCTTCCTGGCGCCGGACGGCGAGGAGGCGCTCAAGCTCTTCGAGAAGGAGAGCCCGGACCTGGTGATCTCGGACCTGCTCATGCCCCGGCTGGACGGCTTCGCCCTGTGCCGGGCCATCCGCCGCCTGCCCAACGGCAAGGACGTGCCGGTGATCGTCACCTCGGCCATCTACAAGGAGACGGCCCTGCTCAACCGCATGCGCGACGAGCTGGGCGTGGAATTCTTCGCAAAGCCCTTCCAGGTGCGCGAGCTGGTGCGCGGCGTGCAGCGCCTGCTGGAGAAGCGGACGCGACCCGGGGCGACCCGGGTCCAGTCAGCGCCGGTACACCGCCCCACCGGGGCCATCAAGAAGCTGGCGGGGGAGCTCTCCAACCGCCCCCTGGCCTCGATCATCTTCGATCTGCTCGAGGAGCAGGCCACGGGGGTGCTGACCCTCAAGCGGGGCCGGGTCAAAAAGGAGATCTACGTCATCCTCGGCCACCCCGTGGGCGCCGAGTCCAACATCCGCACCGAGTCCCTGGGCCACTACCTCGTGGCCAAGCGCGTGCTCGACGAAGCCCAGCACCAGCGCGCCGGGGCCACGGCCAAGGAGCAGCACGTCAGCCTCATGGAGGCCATCGTGCAGCTGGGCTGGCTCAACGAGACCGATGTCTTTCGCCACCACACGGCCCTGGTGAAGCTCAAGATCATCAACAGCCTGCGGTGGAACGATGGGAGCTATTCCTTCGCGCCGGGGGACACCTTCTCCGGGCGCATCCCCAAGGCGACCATCGACATCGCCAACATCCTGTTTCTGGGGCTGCAGCGGGTCACGAGCCTCGACGAGGCGTCCAAGAAGCTGGACGCCCGGGCCAACAACGCCATCGCCAAAACGCTCCGGGCCGAGCGGTACCAGGACGTGTTCACCAAGGTCTTCGGCGGCGACGTGATCAAGCTGCTGCCCACCCAACCGAGCATCAACGAGATGCTGAGCAAGGGCATCGAGCCGCTGCGGGTGTATCTGCAGACCCACGCCCTGCTGGAGTGCGGCATGGTGGAGCTGGGCGCGGACAAGGCCGGCGAAGGGAGCCAACCGGCGGTGCGCGCCGAGGACCCCATCGGGCTGCGCCAGCTCAGGAACCAGGTCACCCGGGTGGGCGAGGAAAAACAGGAGAGCGCCGACGACGGGCTGCTCTACGAGGAGATCTTCGGCGTGGACGAGATCTCCGTGGTCACCAGCATGCCGGTGCCCCAGGAGGATGAATCGGGCTCTGTGGCAGACGCGGAAGACGACCTGGCCATCGACATCCAGCTCGAGGAGGACTCAGCCATCGCCTCGGGGCAGATGTCCACCACCGAGGCGCGCAAGCTGGTGGTGTCGACCTACCTGGGCATCCATGACAAGAGCCTGTACGAGATCCTGGCAGTGCCCAGCACCGCGCCGCTGCCACAGATCCGCGACGCCTTCGACCGGATGGCAGAAAAGTTCAAGGTGGAGAACTTCACCGACTGCGACCTGGGCCTGGACCACCCGAAGCTGGAGGAGATCAACCACCTGCTGCGGCAGACCCTCGACACCCTCATTGATCCGTCCCGGCGCGCCGCCTATGACGAAGAGCTTCGCAAAGAGGACGACACCGCGACGGCCGACCCCATGGAGGCGGAGAACCACTTCCAGCAGGGACTGGGGCTGCTCGACCAGGGCCGTCCCGGCGAGGCCAAAAGGGCCATCGCCGAGGCCCTGCGCATCGATCCGGAGAGCCCGGACTACTATGCGCACATGGCTTGGGCGACCTACCAGGCCGCGCCCGAGAGCCCCCAGGCCATTCAGCTGGCCTACTCGCAGCTGGACCAGGCGTTACAGATCAACCCCGACGAGCTCCAGGCCCACATCTTCTACGGCCGCATCTGCGCGGCCGAGGACCGGGCCTCCGACGGGCGGGATCACCTCGAGCGCGCCCTGGACCTGGATCCGGGCAACGAGACCGCCTTCGAAACCCTGGCTGCCATCCACACGGCCAACGGGGACTGGAAGCTGCTCGAACGTCAGCACCGCAAGGTGCTGCAGCGGCTGGGCAACCGCGTGCCCAAACGGGCGCTGATCCTGTGGAAGAGCTTGGCCCAGGTGTATTCTGAAAGGCTCGGGGACCCCGAGTCTGCGCGCACCTCCCTGGAGGTGGCGGCCAGCATCGTCCCCGACGACGCCGAGATCGCCACGGCCCTGGCCGAGCTGGAGCGTCCGGACCCCAAGGCCTGGCGGGATTCGGCCGAGAAGCTGCGTGCCAGGATCGCCGCCCAACCCACAGACGCCGCACCCCTGAGGGACCTCTACCAGGTCTTCGATGCGGCAGACCAGCACGACGCGGCCTTCCTCACCGCCTCGGTGCTGGTCCATCGGGGTCAGGCCGCAGACGCAGAGAGCGCCTTTCATCGCCGCTTCCGTCCGCCGTTCTTGATCCGCGCCCGACACGACGTGGACGCCGAGATCTGGGGCAAGCTCCGCCACCCGCACGACGACCCCCAGACCGGGCTGCTGTTCGAAGCCCTGGCCATGGTGGACCCAGACTTCGACTTTGACCTCGGGGACCCACCGGACCTCGGTCCCCCGGTTCCCTTCGAGGACCAGCCCGCCGACTTCGGCCGGGTCCTGCGGTATGTCTGCGGGCTCCTGTCGCTCCCCGAGCCCCGCGTCCACAACCTGGCGGGCGCCGACCAGCCGGCCACCCTGGTCAACCCCATCGCTCCGATGCTGGTGGTTGACGAATCGCTGATGGCTTGCACCGACACCCTGGAGCTGGGGGTACGCCTCGGGCGCCTGGCGCCCTACTTCTGGGCCGGACGCGCATTCGGGGTCACCATGCGCACCAAGCAGCTACGCAACGTGCTCATGGGGGCCATGAAGCTCGTAGCGCCCAAGCTCAAGGTGGACGACCCCACGGGCGCCATCGACCGCATCAGCAGGCGCCTGACCGGGGCAAGCGCCGAGGTACGAGGCCGCCTCAAGGAGGTCATCCAGTCCCTCACCAAGGAGCGGTCCTCCCTGAACATCACCCGCTGGATGAAGGGCATGGCCGGCAGCGCCGATCGGCTGGCCCTGGTCATCGGCGCCGATCCCCAGACCGTTCTGCAGCACCTGTCCGCTCGTCCCCCCGAGGCCCAGGCCGACCTCTGCGCCTTCAGCCTCTCCGAGGCGCACCTGGACCTGCGCGAGCGGATGGCCACCTCCATCTGCGTCTGATCCCGAGCCCGCCACGACGCCCGCTCCAAGGGCGCGCAGCCCCCCGCGGGGTAGCCCACACAAACACCCGATAGATCCACAATAGTCTCAGGAAAAATCCAGCTTTGCTGAATCATCCAGTTGACATATCCTCCCTGCCAGGCTATTCCAATTCTCCGCGGACCACACAAATGCAGTACATCTGTGTAGTCCCAATCCGGCTGAGAGGAGGCCGCAGGAGATGGCAGTTATCAAAGACTTCAATGGCGTGAAAATTTTCAGCGCCACCATGGCACAGGAGCGCGAGCATCTCGGCGAGAAAGTTACAGATTGGATCCGCAGCCACTCGGAAGTGGAGATCGTGAACACAATCGTGACCCAGTCCTCCGACGAGGCGTTCCACTGCATCGCCATCACGCTCTTTTACAAGGAGCAGCTCTAGCCCCGGCTCCCTTGGCTTCGGCGCGCGTACGGGCAGTCACCGCCGAAAAGGGCCCCGCCCACCGATACAATCTACGGCTTCATCGTCCGGGACCCGGGACCCGGGGGACCCGGATTCATGGGTGCTCCCGCGTCGGGGCGGGTCCTGACCGGGGGATCGGGATCTACCCGCTCCTTGGGCAGGACCACCAAGAGCAGATACAGCGCCAACAGGATGCCGAGCAGCACCATGGAGACCGCCTCGAAGGGGATCTTCCGGTCCAACCCGAAGGAGAAGTCGAAGGCGGACTTGCCCCGTCGCCGGAGCTTCTGATTCACCTGCTGCAAAAAGTCGGGCGACGGCTCCACGGGCTTGAGACCCCCGAGGACCGACAGGGTCTCGCGGAGGGACTCGACCTCGACCTGGCACTCCTCGCACCCCTCCAGATGCTGCTCGAGCTCTGCGGCGGACTCGCCGGATAGCTCACCGTCCAGGTAGTCACTCAACAGTTCCTGTGCACGCTGGTGGTCCACAAAAGCCCTCTACTGCATGTGTCGCGCCAGGGCTTCCTTGAGCGCGAGCCGCGCCCGATGAAGCCTCGACTTGATGGTTCCTACGTTCAGGCCGGTCACCTCGGCCATCTCCTGATAGCTCAACCCCTGGATGTCTCGAAGCACCAGCAGCAGCCGGTGGTCCTCGTCCATCTTCGCCATCTCCCGCTGGATCAACGCCTCGAGCTGTCGCCCCTGGGCCAGGTCGTCCGGCCTGGGAATCGCCGCGTGGAATGCGGGCTGGGTCTCCCCGCTGCCCTGGGCCATCTGGTGCTCGGCGATCTCGTCCAGGGGGCGCCCCATGTGACGTCCCCGCCGCTTGAGGTACTTGAGCCGGTTCTTGCAGTGGTTCACCGTCACTCGATACAGCCAGGTGGAGAACTTGCTGTCCCCGCGAAAGTTCGCCGCGCTCTGGTACACGGTGACAAAGACGTCCTGGGCCACGTCCTCGGCCTCCTCCCGGTTGCCCAGGAAACGGAAGACCATGTTGAAGACGCGCTGCTGGTAGGTGCGCACGATGGTCGCGAAGGCACGCTGATCGCCCCGCCGGAGCCGCCGCACCAGGCGTCGCTCCTGGACCTTGGCACGCTCGGCATCGGTCAGCGCCTCGCCCAGGGGCGGGGCTGCGTCCTTGTCGGTGGACGCCGGCGGCGGGTCCTTGGAAGAAGGCATGTCCACGGCACACACGTCAGGTTAGAGGCCCGATACAGCAATGGGTTCCCGGGCGCCTCAAACAGCGTCACGGGTCGGTGGCGCATCGCACCAACCGCCATGGTCCTCAGGCCCGCATTCTATACCAGAGATCAGCGTACGAACAGCTTCACCGCAAAGCCGATGCGGGTCTCGACGCCACCGTCCACCTGCTGCGACACGAAGATGTCCACGCCGGCCTTGGGGTTGATGTAGCCGAACCCTCCGGTCACGCTGACCGCCTCGGTCAGGCCCTCGTAGGAAGTGCCCGCGCGGATGGCGTACTTGCCTCCGAGGAACACCTCCACGCCACCGAAGAGGCTCGGCACCACCTTCTTGCCCCTGCTGGTGAAGTCGAGCAGCACGTCGAAGGCCGCCAGAAAGTACGTCTTGTAACCGTATGCGAGGCCCATGCCCATGGTGATGGGCGCGTGCAGGGACTTCTGGGGCACGACGTTCATGGCCGTGACGCCGGCCGAGAACCCCGCGGCGATCTTGATCACCATGCCCAGGTCGACGCCGATGTTGCTGATCCGGTCCACGGTGTGATCGATGTTGCCGTCCCCTTCCGGATCGGGGATCTCGATCGTGGCCTTGTAGAACTGGTACTTGACCGTGGCGCCGAGGGCGAAGTGCGCGCCCAGCGGCATGGCGAGGGCAACGCCCACCTCGTGGCCGTCCTGCTTGAGGGTGAGCTTCTTCTGCTGGTTCCGGTCGTAGATGTCCGGCCGCATGATCATCAGGTTGTAAAACAGCCCCGCCTTGATCCACTTGGAGGCGATGGAGTCCACCACGCTGGAGTGGGCCACGTGGCCGTTCTTCCGCACGTGGAAGTCGTAAAAGGCGGTGACCACGTAGCTCTGGAGCAGGGCGATGCCCGCCGGATTGAGGAAGATCGCCGTGGCGTTCGTGGAGGCGGCCCTCAACGAGCCCCCCATCGCGAGGCTACGGGGGGTGTTGACGGTCTGAGCCCGCGCCGAACCCGCTGTCGCACCGAGGAAAGCGACGCCGCACAAACCAGCCAAAAGCCGCGACAGGACAAGTGATCTTCCCCGGGGCCGACCTCTCATGGAACTTCTCTCGCTGGCTCTTGGCATATTGTGAATCACTGTAGCCCGCATCGGGGCAATGGCCAAATTTTTCCCTGACGGCCACCCTGCCTGGAGACACGGGTCCACGGGCACCGTTGCTTCTCAAAGAACGCATCGCCGGGCAGGGAGATTCCCCGTTCGCTACGACATGGCCAGAGCCGCGGCGCCGATGACCCCGGAGTCGGGACCGAGGTCCGCCGGCACCACCGACACCGAGGACGACGCCAGCCCGTTGGCATGGCGGGCCACGGCCCGTCGCACCGGATCAAAAAGGGCTGGGCCCACAGACGAGAGACCGCCACCGATGACGACCCGCTCGGGGTTGAGCAGGTTCACCAGGCTGGCCACCCCCCGCCCGAGATGCTCCATGGCCTCTGCCATGATCCGCCGGGCCTCCGGATCCCCCTCCCGGGCTATGTCGGCCACCATGGCGGCGGTGATCCGGCTGGGCCTCGAGGCGAACCGCTCGGTGAGCGTAGACGGCGCGGCTTGTCGCACGGCCTCCCTGGCCCGCCGGGCCACCGCGGTACCCGAGGCGAGGGCCTCCAGGCAGCCCCGATTCCCACACCCGCACAGGGGCCCGTCCGGCACCAGCACCAGGTGCCCCACCTCCCCTGCGGCGCCCCTGGCCCCCGACACCACCTTGCCGTCGATCAGGATCGCGCCGCCGATCCCCGTGGACACGGTGAGGTAGACCAGCGGCGAGCAGCCCTGTCCCGCCCCGAAGCGATGCTCGGCCAGGCCGGCCGCGTTGGCGTCGTTCGCAAGGGCCAGCGTCAGGCCCAGCCCGCGACCGAGGAGCCGTCCCAGGGCCACATCCCGCCAGCCGGGCAGGTTGGGCGGCGAGACCACCAGCCCGGCCTCCACGTCTATCGGACCCGGCGCACCCACCCCGCCACCGGCCAGGCGCTTGACGCTCACTCCGGCGGCCCGGGCCGCCCCCCGGGCCGCGCCGGCCATGGCGCGGACCACCGCTGCCACGCCTTCCCGGGCCGGGGTGTCCACCCGGGAGAGCCCCCGGACCTCCCCGTCAGAAGAGACCACGCCCGCTGCGATCTTGGTGCCGCCGAGATCGATGCCGAGGTAGAGAGGCTCTGCCATGGGTGACCCGTCCGGCCAGAGGGCCGGTGCCCCACCATACCGCAAAACCGCACCGCAAAACCGCCGACCCTGACCTTGGCGGTACATCGCGCAAAACACATTGTCGGTTGGCACCCAAGCAGAGGCAGGGTAGTCTGCGGCCCACGCATCCGAGGACCGTCATGACCGAGCCCCGACTGCCCCAGAGACTGGCCACCCTGCCACCGTACCCCTTCGCGGAGATCGACCTGATGAAGCGGCAGGCGCTCGACAGGGGCGTGGACGTGGTGGACCTGGGGGTGGGCGACCCGGATCTGCCCACGCCGCCGCACATCGTCCGGGCGCTCCAGGGGGCCGCCCCCCTCGCCGAGAACCACCGCTATCCCTCCTACCTGGGCTCACTGGCCTTTCGCGAGGCCGTGGCGCGGTACATGCAACGCCGCTACGACGTGCGGCTGGACGCCCAGCGCGAGGCCCTGGCGCTCATCGGCTCCAAGGAGGGCATCGCCCACCTGGCCCTGGCCCTGCTGGATCCCGGGGACACGGTGCTGGTGCCGGATCCGGCCTACCCCGTCTGCGCCATCAGCGCGCGGTTCGTGGGCGCCGAGGTGGTGCCCATGCCTCTATTGCGGGACCACGGGTTCCGGCCACGGCTCGACGACATCGCCACCGCCGACGCGAAGCGCGCCAAGCTCATGTGGCTCAACTATCCCAACAACCCCACCGGCGGAGTGGCCCCCCTCGACTTCTGGCAGGACGTGGGCGCCTTTGCCGTGGACCACGACCTGCTCGTGGCCAGCGACGCGGCCTACGCCGAAATCTACCTGGACGACAACCCACCGACAAGCGCCCTGCAGGTGGAGGCCCTCTCCGATCGCACCATCGAGTTTCATTCGCTGTCCAAGACCTTCAACATGACCGGCTGGCGGGTGGGCTTTGCCGTGGGCACGGAGTGGATGGTGGAGGCCCTGGGCACGGTCAAGACCAACGTGGACTCGGGGATCTTCGGCGCCGTGCAGCAGGCGGCCATCGCCGCCCTGGACGGACCCACCGAGCCCGTGGACGCGGTGCGCGCCACTTACCGCCGCCGCCGGGATCGGCTGGTGGCGGGCCTGCGCCAGGCCGGGCTGGACGTGGTGGAGACCACGGCGACCTTCTACGTGGTCGCCGCGGTGCCTGCCGGGGAAACCTCGCTCACGTATGTGGGCAAGCTGCTCGAGGACCACGGCATCGTCTCGACGCCCTGCACCGCCTTCGGGCCGGGGGGCGAGGGCTACGTGCGCTTCTCACTGACCGCCGACGACGAGCGAATCGACGCCGCGTCCCGTCGGCTCGCCGGGCAGGGCTGACCATGAAGCTCTCTTTCTCGGTGTCGGGCGACCAGCTGCGCTGCGTGGAGGACCGCACGCCACTGGGCAGGCGGCACCTGCTGCCCTACGATCCCCCGCGCGTGGCCGACCTGTCGGCCGAGCTGCTGGCCGTGCTGGAGCGCGCCAACCGGGCGCGGACCCTGTCTGAGGCCAACCTCTCCAACCTCAAGCTGGCCGGCGAGGAGCTGGCCAGGCAGCTCATCCCCAAGGATCTCCAGTCCCGGCTGCGCGACACCATGGGCAGCCTCGCGGTGGCCATCGACGAGGAGCTGGCGCCCGTGCCCTGGGAGCTGCTCTATGACGGCGAGCAGTTCCTCTGCCGGCGGTTCGATCTGGGGCGAAGGCTCATCACCGACTGGCGCCCGAGCGCCACCGTGTGGCGGCCTGCCGAGCTCCAGCAACCTCTGCGAATGCTGGTGATCTGCTCGGACACCCGCGGAGACCTCGAGCGGCTGGAGCAGGAGTGCACCGGCCTGCTGTCCACCATGGACGCCCACCCCGACAAGCTCAGCGTGCGGCTGCTCCGCGCGCAGGATCTGGAGAGCGTGCGCCGCGCCCTGAAGTCCTACGACCTGGTTCACTTCGCCGGTCACGCCGACTACGACCCCACGGACCCGGGCGGGGCCGGCTGGCACCTGGGGGACGGCAAGCTCACGGCCGACGAGATCGCCACCCTCGGCATGGCCCGCCCCATGCCCGTGCTGGTCTTCTCCAACGCCTGCCAGACCGGGCTGGCCGGCCCCTGGGACGCCCACCGGAGGGGCCGGGTGCTGAGCCTCGCGGGGTCGTTCTTGCTGTCGGGCTCGCGGTTCTACGTGGGCACCCAGTGGGAGCTCGTCGACGGCATCGGCGCCCAGGTGGCGGCGCACTTCTACGACGCACTGGTCCGCGGCGCCAACGTGGGCGCGGCCCTGCGGGCGGCCCGGCTGCGGGTCATCGAGGACGGCGGCGAGGAGACCCTCGGCTGGGCGGGGTACGTGCTGTACGGGGATCCGACCTACGTGCCCTTGCCCGCGGCGGGCAGCGCCCAGCAACCCGACGCGAGCCCCAGCGCCACGGGCCGCCTGGGCATCCGGGCCACCCTGCCCTGGAAGCGCCGGGTCACCTCCGATCAGGTGGCCGACCGCGCCGTCCTGAACGGCGGCGAGGACCCCGGACGGCGCGCGGCCCTGCCCCCCTGGATGGTGGCGGGCATCATGGTGCTGCTGCTCCTCCTCGCAGCGACTCTAGGCGCCTGGCTCTTCAGCTTCCTCCGCTAGATCCCTCGCCCCGGAAGTTCGTCGGAAACGACGCCTGATCAGGGCTTGGCTTCGACCACCGTGACGACGATCTTGACGCGCTTTTTCCCGAGGGGGGACTCGGTCAGTCGTAGGGCCTTGAAGGCGCCCGTGCGTCGGAGCCGCGCAAGAGCCTGGACCAGCGTCGTGCGGTGGTAGCGCGAGCCCCGATGCAAGAGCAGGGCCCGCCGCACGAGTCGGGCGCCGGTGACCGACGCCCCGAGGACCACGACGCGACCCACCTTCACCACAGGGCCCGGTCGCACGCCGAAGGTCAGGTCCGCCAGGGGCCGGCTCTTTTGGAGGGTCCGCCTGACGGTCACGCGGACAAAGGCGTGGCCTCGATCGGCGAAGATCCTGGCCACGGCGTCGGTGCCGTGACGCAGATCGGCGACGTCGAAGAACTGACCGCTGCGCAGCTTCACGACAGACAGGGCCTTGAGGCGGAGGGCGGGGCCCACCCCGGTGACGTCCAGGGCGCCGACGCGAAACCGGGCGCCCTCCCGCACCCGGGCCCGCAGCACGACGAAGGACGTGTGCGCGCCGGGCTGGTGCTCGGTCACCGCCACGGTGGCGCGGAGGTACCCCAGCCCACGCAGGGTCTGCCCAAGCCTCTGCTGGACCTGCGCGGCCACGGCGCGCCGGCGCGCCGGTGACAGCCGCCCCGACGGCAGGATCGGAGCCACCGCCCTACGCAGCGCAGGCACCGACGCGGTGCTCACACCGTCATAGGCCACCCGCTTGATACGCAGCCCCCGGGCGGCCGCAGGCCCGACATCAAAGGCCATCACCACCAAGGCAACAAAGACGACGAGGAGTCTGTGAATCCGGGAATGTGACATCGATACCTTGGACGGTCGGACCCCTGGTTCTCTTCTACGACAACCGGGTCCATCGGGGCAACAACGGACCAGAGGCGGGGAATAATCCTTGGGGTCGGGCGCTTTTGTCCATGACAGACCCCCAGCCCCGGATGCAGGATGGAGTTCATGATCCACAGCGCCATCAAGTCCCACGCGCTCCCCAGGACCACGGTCGCGACCTGCGCCCTGGCACTGACCATCGGTGCGGTGGCGCTGACCACCGGCTGTCCGGACACCGGGAACCAGCCCGTGGCCCTCTTGCCGACCGTCGATCAGCCGGCCCCCGAGGTGACGCTGCCCGAGCCTCCGGCCGGGCTCCTCGCCCACCTGCGGGTGGGGCCCCTGCCCCGGGTGGTCGACAGGGTGACGGCGGTGGGGCACCGACTGGGCGCCTGGGATCTGGGCAAAGGCGACCTCTGGCCGCTGGTCCGGGACCTCCTCGGCAGCGTCACGGATCTGGCGGACATCGTGGACTGGCGCCGCCCGGTGCACCTGCTCGTCCTCGATCCGGCCAAGCATTCGAGCGCCCTGGCCTTCATCCTGCCGGTGCGCTACCCCGACCGCGCCCTGGGCCGCCTCTCGGGCCGGTGCCGCGCCCACCGACGCGGGGCCCTTTGGGTCTTCACCGGCGGCGGCCACGGCCTGGTGCCCTGCCGGTTCGTGGCCCGCACCCTGGAGGGGGGCCTCGTGGTGGCCCCCAACGCGTCCACCCTGGAGCGGCTGTGGCGCTTCGCCCTGGTCACCGCCCACCAGGACCCTGGAGGCGGTCCGGACTTGGAGGCGCGGGTCTTTGCCAAGGCCGGCCTGGCCAAGGTCGGGCTGGACGCCCAGAAGCTGGACCAGCTCGCCAAGGTCGGAGCCTTTGGCCTGGCCATGGCGGGCGGCGATCTGGACGCGGCGCCTCGCATCGAGGCCCAGGTCGCCCGGCTGTTCGCCTACGCCACCTCGGCCCGGGATGTCGGCCTGGCCGTGCATCTGGGCGCCCAGGAGGTGCGGGTGCGGCTCTTCGCCACGGCCCAGCCCACCGGCGCGCTGCGCCGAACCATCGACGGCCGACGACCCGGACCCCTTCCGGACCTGAACGTCCTGCCCCGCCGCGCCCCCCTGGCGCTGTCCCTCGCCGGGCCGCCGCCCAGTCCCCAGACGAAAAAGCCCCAGGGGATCGAGCCGGGCCTGGTGCTGCGCACCCTGGTCACCCAGGTGCCGGTGGGGCTGCGCAAGCCGCTGGGACGGTTGGTGACCCGCCTGGTCGGCACCCAGGGCGCCGCCCGCCTCGCCCTGGTGCCCCGGGACACCGGCGGCCTATGCCTCGTCGCCCTGGTGCATCACCCGCAGCCCGAGCGGCTGGCCGCGGCCGTGCACCGGGATCTCGCCCAGGCCATGGCCAGCCTGCGGAAACCGCCCAAGGGGTCCGCAGGGGCCAGCGCGCCCGCCAAGCCCCGCAAGACCGCGGCCGGCGAGGTGCAGGTCCAGGACATCGCGCTTGACGGCGGTTGGCCAGCCGCCTCCGGGGGACTCGACCTGGCGCTGCGGTGGATCGCCGGCGGCGACACCCTCCGTCTGGCCACCGCCTTGCGGGGCCGCCTGCTCGTGGTCGCCCTCGGCGCCGGGGCGGACCACCAGGCACGGGCCGCCCTGCGGCGCCTGAAGCGACCGCCACAGGCCTCACGCCCCGGGCTGGTGCTGCCCGCCCGACGCCTGGGCAGGATCCGCCTGTCCCTGGTGGACCTGGTCCGCGCGGTGCCGATCCTCGGCGTGGGCATGACGCTGCCAAACCATGACACCGGAGCCCTGAACCTCCACTGGGGCGTGACCCCGGCCCGCGGCCAGGTGGACGCCACCCTGCACCTGCCCCTGGCCCATCTCATGGCCTCTGCACCCCTCTGGCGATGGCTCATCGACAAGGTCGACGCGCAGCGCAGGGCCCTGGGAAGCCTCACCCCTGCCACCGGCCCCGAGCCGGAGGACGCCCTGTAGCCGGAGGACGGCCCGCAGCCGTAGGACGCGCGAACAAACGCGCCGCTGGGCTACCCGTACAGCTTCTTGAGGCGGTGGGCCTCCTCCAGCTTGGCGCGGATCTTCACGGCGTCGGGCTGGATCGCCAGCGCCTGATCGAAGTAGGAGATGGCCATGTCCCAGTCCTGGTGCTTCAGTGACTCCTTGCCGTAGGAGTAAAACTGCCTGGCCTGGGGCTGTCGGATGGCGCCATCGCCGCCCGAGGGGTCCTCCGACAGGGGTTCCGAAGAGGCGACCGCCTCGGCGGCTTTGTCGCTGTAACGAAGGGTGCCCTGGCGGACCAGGGCGTCGTAGACCTTCCGCTGGTCGGCGCTGCTGACCACGCGGTGCCCCTCGGCCAGGCGCCGGTACACCGCGGCGATCTTCGCCTTGAGGGACGCATCGGCCAGGCCGAAGTACCGGTCCGGGTGGAGCAGCTGCGCCCGGTCCCGGAAGGCGCGGCGGATCTCGCCCTCGGAGGCCCCGGGGCCGACGCCCAGCAGGTTGTAGTAGGTGAGCACGTCCAGGTCCGCGTGGAGCCGGTCCACCAGCCGCCGTATCTGCTCGAAGTCGCTCACGCCCCAACCCTCGGACCGACCCTCTCGATGGCGCCGCTCAGCTCGTGCTCACCCAGCTCACCCAAGAGCCTGATGGTGGCGTCCTGCACCCGCCCGGTGGCCTCGTCCTTGGCGTGGACCTCCAGGATGCCGTTGGTGTCGATCTCGAAGGTCACCTCGACCTTGACCTCTCCCCTGGGTGCCGGCCGGAGCCCCGCCAGGATCAGCTCCCCGAGCACGGTGTTGTCGGCGAACCGCTGGGACTCCCCCTGGCAGATCCGCAGGGACACGGAGTTCTGGTTGTCCGCGCCGGTGGTAAAGACCTCCGTGGCCTCCGCCGGGACCTGGGCGTTCCGCGGGATGATGACCTTGGCGTAGCCACCCACGATGGCCACGCCCAGGGACAAGGGCGTGACGTCCAGCAAGAGCGGCCGCGGTTTGGGGGACGGCACCGGGCTGACCTCGCCCGGCGCCGGGGGGATGGCGGGCATCCCTTGGCCTTGGCCCTGGCCCCGCCCGGCCTCGGGGGCAGCGGCCGAGGGCAGCGACGGCGGCGGCGCCACGGCCGCCAGGAGGGACGCCCCCTGGATGGCCGCTCCCAGGGCCACCACCTCGTCGGGGTTTATGGTCGCCATGGGCGCCCGGGCAAAGTAGCTGCGCACCGACTCGCGCACCATGGGGATCCGCGTGGAGCCCCCCACCAGCACCACCTCGTCGACCTCGTTGATGGGCATGTTCGCCAGCTTGAAGGCCTCGTCGCAGATGGCGAAGGTGCGGTCCACCAGCTCCTCCGTCTGGTCCTCGAGCTCCTTGCGCTCCATGGCGAAGTCGAGATCCAGGGCGGTGCCGTCCGGACCGTAGGCGATCTCCTGCACCTGCACCACGCTGCGGCCCTGGGTGGACAGCTGACACTTGACCTGCTCGGCCACCGAGCGCAACCGCTCCATGGCCGCCTCGTTGTGTCGCAGGTCATAGCGGGTCTTGTGGAGGAACTGCTCCACCATGCGATCCATCACCAGCACGTCGAAGTCGTCCCCCCCCAGGTACGTGTCCCCGGCCGTGGCGAGGACCTCGTAGACTTCGCCGTGGATCTCCAGGACGGTGACATCGAAGGTGCCACCGCCGAAGTCGTAGACCAGGACCTTGCGGTCCATCTTCTTGCCGTGACCATAGGCGAGGGCCGCCGCCGTGGGCTCGTTGATGATGCGCAGCACCTCCAGCCCTGCGATCTGACCGGCGGCCACGGTGGCGCTGCGCTGGGCGTCGTTGAAGTTGGCCGGCACGGTGACCACGGCCTTGCTCACCGTCTGGCGCAGGGCGCGCTCGGCGATGATCTTGATGTGGTGCAGCAGAAGGGCGGACACCTCGGGCACGGTGAGGCGCTGGTCCCGCACCTCGACCATGGTCTGGTCATTGTCGCCGGCCACCATGTGGTAGGGCATGCGCTCGACGAGCTGCTGCACCTCGGGCGACGAGAAGGGGCGACCGATGAGCCGCTTGGCGCTGTATATGGTGTTCTCGGGATCGATGAGCCGACGACGCTTGGCCTCGTGTCCCGCCAGGATCGAGCCCGACGGGTGGAAGGAGACGATGGAGGGCTGGAGCCCGCGGTTGTCGGCGTCGAGCAGGACCACAGGGCCATCGTCCCGCTCGACGGCCACCACCGAGTTGGAGGTGCCGAGATCGATTCCCAATACAAAGTCAGCCATTGCAAGCCCCTGGTGTCTTCGCGCGGCGTTCGCTGGCGTGGTGCACGTGGCCCCGGCGCATGGCCGAAGTTTATCACGCGGCCCCTTCTTTTTTCTACAGCGTCGACTTCGCCCCGAATCCGTCGTAAAACGGAATCCAGGAGGTCAGGATGCGAACCTTCTCGCTGGCGATCGTCCTTGCAGCCATCCAGGTGATGGCCTGCGGCGGCAGCGGCGGCACGCTGCCCGACTCAGGCCAGGCGCCGGGCGACGGCCAGGTGCCGGGCGACGGCCAGGTGCCGGGCGACGGCCTGGTGCCGGGCGACGGCCTGGTGCCGGGCGACGGCCTGGTGCCGGACGACGGCCTGGTGCCGGGCGACGGCAGCCTACCAGGACCCGACGGCGGAGGTCCCGGCCCCGACGCGGCGGTGTCGACGACAGACTATTGCCTGGCCGCCTGCGCCACCGCTACGGACTGCGACCTGGGCACCGCGCCCTACGACGCAGACAACTACCAGTGCACCGGCGGCGTGTGCATCTACCAGGGGTGCGTAAGCGACACGGAGTGCCAGACCCTGGGCAACTACCTGTGCCGCACCGTCGCCCCGGCCACCGCGCCCTACTGCCTCCTCGCCTGCACCACCCCGACGGACTGCGACCTGGGCACCGCGCCCTACGACGCCGACAACTACCTGTGCACGAACGGCGTCTGCGCCTACCAGGGGTGCGTAAGCGACGCGGAGTGCCAGACCATGGGCAACTACCTGTGCCGCACCGCCACCGGCACGACCACGCCGTATTGCTACGTCGCGTGCACCACCGTTGCGGACTGCAACATGGGAAGCGCGCCCTACGACGCCGACAACTACCTGTGCACGAACAGCGTCTGCGAATACCAAGGCTGCGTAAGCGACGCCGAGTGCCAGACCCTGGGCAACTACGAATGCGCGCCCGGGGGCCAGGTGCCCCTCCCGTAAGGAAGGAAGAAGAGACAGCGTGCGCCGCGAAGCCGCAATCAAAACAGGGTGTGGCCTTCTTCGCTCGACCAGGCGTATGAGCCTGCCCCTCCTGGCCGCGTGCCTGGTGGGTGGATGCACTGTCGAGGGCTCCTGGCACCCCTCGACCCCGGTGTTGACCGGGCGACGGGAGGTGCGTCTGGCGGACCGACCCCAGGACACCGACGCGGTGTTCAAGCCGTTTCTCAGCGTGACGCAGCCTGGTGTTCTCTTTCTCCGAGCGCACAAGCGCGCCATGTGCAGGTATGCCGTGGCGGAGGTCTACCGGGAGAGCGAGCGCTTCAGGTGCCCAGACTGCGCTCCATCCTATCATCTGTCGGGGTGGCTCATGGCCATCGGCGCTGCGTTTGGGGCAGGCGGTGCCGGGCTGGTGGCCGCGGGTGCGCACGAGGACCGCGCCGGTGACCCTCCCGACAGCAAAAAGGTGTATCGCCTGGTGGGCGGAGGCGCCTTTTGTTTGGCCTGGGCCGCGCTCTTGTTGCCAATCGCCGTCTGGAACATCATCGATGTCGCCAAGTTGAAACGAGCGCTGAAGAACAAAGTGAGGCTCTTGTCGACCGAGCATGTCCAGCGTCGAGTCGCCACCCGTGACTGCGGCAGCGGCGTGCTGGCCAACGCGGCGGTGGAAATCCGCGTGCCTCTGCCAAGATCGTCAAACCGCGGCGTCCGCTGGGTGCGCGAGCGAGCCAAAAGTGATCCCAACGGAGTGATCCAGGTCGACCTCGCCTCGGCCATGGCAAAGGCCTGGGCCAGTGGGATCGGGGATCACGTGCGTGTCACCTGGAAGGGGAAGGAAAAAACCGTGACCCTGGGTCCAGCACCAGCATTGGCGCGGTTGACCAGACGGCTGGTGCAGGTGCTCAAGCCGCAGACGGTGGGAACCGTGGCCCGCCAATGGAAGGTGGCGCTCGGGGGATCTCAGCGCCCTCGGCTCGCTCGACTCGCCCTGCGATGCGCCCGGGAGACGTCCCTCGAGGTGACGGTGCGAGCCACCCACCCCAACAGGCTTAGCCAGGTCTCCTTGGTGGACAAAACCGTGCCCCCCGGCGCTGTGGCCCTGGTGCGCAGAGGGCGCCCCCTGCGCCTGCCGTGTCGGCCCGACCAGACTGTCCGGCTGCAGATCCTTGCCAAGGCCTGCTGCCAGACCTCCATGACGATCTCCGCCCGCGCCGTGGCGCCGAAACCTCCGCCCAAACCACGGCCCGAGCACGGGCCTGAGCGCGGGCTTGAGCCCGGGCCTGAGCCCGGGCGGGGACCCGTCGCGCACCGATAACCGTGGATCGAAGCACCAGAGGCCGACGCGTCGCCGAGCCGCCTTGCGCCCGGGGGGGACTGGACCTACACTGCCTCCCATGACGACCCGGTTGACCTTCCTGACCCTCGGGCTGACCTGTGCCTTGGGCCTGACCTGTGCCGTGGGACTGACCGGCTGCGCGAACCTTCGCGTGTTCACGACCTTCGAGTACAGGCACGTGCGCAGCGAGGTGCAAAAAAAGCCCACGGGGGAGCGCGCGTTCCTGGCGGGCATCTTCCGAGAGGGGGACGGCTGGACCGTCCGGGTCATGGAAACCCAGACCTGCGAGCGGCAGTCCATCGAGGTGGCCGAGGAGACCGCCAAGATCAAGGTCACCGCCCCCACCTGGTACTACTTCGTGGGGCTGGGAGGGCTGACCACAGCCGTGAGCACGCCCTTCTGGGTGCTCGGATCCCTGGCGAAGGACAAAAAGGAGGCCAACAAGCACTACCTGGTGGGCTCCTTGCTGTTCCTCGTGCCCGGGCTGGCCATCATGGCCACCGGTGTGTACTACCGCCTGCGCGAAGGCACCTACTACAAGAAGATGGGCCTGCGGCGCCGGATCAAGACCAAGGTCGAGGTCCCCTGCAAGATCTCCCCGGCGGTGGGTCGCCAGGTGCGGCTCGGCACCCGCACGGGTCAGAAGACCCTGGGGCGAACCGACGCCCAGGGGAAGGTCCGGTTGAACCTTGCGGGCCTGCGGCCCCTGGTGCGCTGGGACGGCGGCCGGGTGGTAAAGGCCTACTTCGACGTGCAGGTGGAGAACGAGCCGGGCCAGGAGGTGAAGCTGCCCAAGGGCTTCCCCGTCAACCCGGCGGATCTCAAGGAGCCCCGTTCGGAGCCGTAGGCGCCCCTGACCCTGGTCCCGACCCCGGCGTGACCTCGGGATCCGGCGTCGCGTCATCGGGCCCCCGCGCGGCATCATCGGGTAGCGGCGGGTCATGGGGCCGCGGCGCGGCCACCAGGTAGATGGGCTTGCCCTGGGCCTCGTGGTAGATCCGCACCAGAAGCTCGGCGAGGAGCCCGAGCAAGACCAACAACAACCCCACGATGAACAAAAACACCGCCAGGAGCAGCAGCGGGTTTCGGTGGACCCACGCCCCGATCGTGTACTTCTGGACCAGGGTGACGCCGCCGCAGACCACCCCGGCCAGACACAGCAAGAACCCCAACGCGCCGAAGAAGTACAGCGGCTTGGTGGAGTAGTCGCCGAGGAACTTGACCGTGATGAGATCGAGCAGCACCTTGAAGGTCCGGCCGAGGCCGTACTTGCTGCGCCCCAGGTCCCGCGCGTGGTGACGCACCGGGACCTCGGCCACCCGGGCGCCCGCCCACTTGGCGTGCAGGGGTATGAACCGGTGCATCTCGCCGTAGAGATCGATGTGCCCGAGCACCTCGCGCCGGTAGGCCTTGAGGGTGCAGCCATAGTCGTGCAGACGCAGCCCGCCCACCCGGCTGATGAACCAGTTCGCCACGGCCGACGGCAGCCGGCGGGTCAGCCAGGGGTCCTTCCGATCCCGGCGCCAGCCCGAGACCACGTCGTACCCCTCGTCGAGCTTGGCCAGCAGGAGTGGAATGTCGGCGGGGTCGTTCTGCAGGTCCGCGTCCAAGGGCACGACGACCTCTCCCCGGGCGAGGTCGAAGCCCGCCGCCATGGCCGCGGTCTGTCCGAAGTTCCGCCGCAGGGTCAGAAGCCGCCAGGCGGGCCGCGCGCCGGCCAGGTCGGCCGCCAGGTCCCCCGACCCGTCCGTGGACCCGTCGTCCACCAGGAGCACCTCGCACCTGCCGCCATCCCCCTCGAACCCCGCCACGAAGCGGTCCAGCACCTCGGCGAGCCGAGGCAGGGACTCCACCTCGTTGTAGCAGGGTATGACGATGGAAAGGTCCAAGGGCGCCCGATTCTGTAAAGAGGGTGCGGCTAACTGTCAGAGGACTCGCCGTAGTAGGACAGGTAGCGCCGCCGGTAGTAGTAGTAGTGGTAGTACCCACCATAGGTGCGGCGCTCGGGGTCGATGTCGTTGAGCACCACCCCCAGCACGTTGGCCTTGACGTCGGTGAGGACCCGGCCGGTCTTGGCCAGGAGCTGCCGCGCAGTGACGCCGGACTTCACCACCAGGATCGTGCCGTCCACGGCCTTGCTGAGGATCACCGGGTCGGTGACGGCCCCCACGGGGGGCGAGTCGAACACCACCTTGTCGTACCGCTCGAGCAGGTCGCCCACGAGCTCCTTGAAACGCTTGGTGTGCAACAGCTCGGCGGGGTTGGGGGGCGTGGCCCCGCAGGGCATGCACAAAAGGTTCTCCACCGGCGTCTCGACGATCACGTCATCGACGGTCTGCTCCCCGACCAGCACCGACGATACCCCCTTGCGCGCGGTGAGACCCAGGGCCTTGTGCACCCGGGGCCGCCGCATGTCGGTGTCGACGATGAGCGTCTTCTCGCCGCTCTGGGCCATGGAGATGGCCACGTTCAGCGCCACGGTGGTCTTGCCCTCCTGGGGCATGGAGCTGGTGATCAGCAGCGCCTTGAGTGGCTTGTCCGGGGACATGAACAGCAGGTTCGTCCGGATGGCCCGGCAGTGCTCAGCGATCTGGGACTTGGGGTTCTGCCACTGGAAGAGGTCCGCCGACGCGGGCAGACCCTCCGTCGCGGGAACGGGCGTAGGTTGGTGCTTTTTCCGCCGCCGCTTCTTCTCCGACGAGATGCTCGGCAAGAGCCCCAGATAGGGGAGCCCCACCAGGTGCTCGATGTCCTCCTGGGTCTTGACGGTGTTGTCCATGAAGTGCAGCAGAAACACCAGCCCGAGCCCCAGGATGAGCCCGATGGCGAAGGCGATGGCCAGGTTCACGTGCAGCCGCGGCGAGAACGGCTCCGCGGGCAGCCGCGCCCGGTCCAGAATCCGCACGTTGTTGGCGTTGAGCTGCTTGGCCAGCCCGCTCTCCACGTACCGCGACAACACCAGCTCGTAGTACTTGGCCTTCTGCTTGGTGATCCGCTCCATGCGATGGAACGTCAAGGACTTCTCGCCCAGGGCCATTCCCTCGGTCTCGGCCTTTCGCAGGGCGACCTTGACCTCCACCTCGGTGGACGCCACCGCCCGGTACTTGGCGTGCATCACCAGCAGGGCCAGGGCGGCCTCCCGTTGCATCTCCTTGCGGATGTTCTCCAGCACCGCCTCCTGGGCCTGGATCTTGGGGTGCTTCTCCAGGTAGTCGCCACGCAGCTCGATGAGCTTCTGGTACTGGGTGGAGTAGCTCGTCTTGAGCCCCTCGATGATCGGGTTTTTGATCATGATCACCGACGGGTCGTTCATGGGGTCCTTGCGCTTGAGCCGCTTGAGCTGGGTGATCTCGGCGCCCAGGTAGATGCGCTTGACCTGGAGCTCGTCGAGCTTGCGGTTGAAGCTGACGATGCGGATGGCGAGGCCGTTCAGGGCGTCCTGCAGCGACGCTGACAGCAGCTTGTTCTTGCGCCTGAACTCCTGGAGCTTCTCCTCGGACTGCTTGAGCTCGTCCTCGAGCTGCTCGAGCCGGGCCGAGAGCCAGGTCTCTGCGCCGCTGGACGAGTCCCGGCGCCGGTCCAGGCTGTACCCCACGTAGGCGTCCACCAAGGCGTTGGCTACGGCCTTGGCCAGCGCGGGGTCGGTGTGGACCGCCGACACGGTGAACTTCCGGCTGTCCTTCCCCGGCTTGACCTCCCGCATCTCGACGATGACGTTGCCCGCCTCGATGAGGTCCCCCTCGCCCAGGCTCGCGGTCTTGGGCTTGTCGATGAGCTTGGCCCGGTCCGCGGGCTTCATCTTCTCCGCGGCGAGGCGCGCGACGCGGTTGGACTTGAGCACCTGCTCCTGGGTTTTCAAGAAGGTGGTCCCGTGCCACCAACTAGAGCTCTCGGTGTCGAAGCCCTGGACGTTCTGGCCCAAGACCTGGGCAGCGCGGAGATCCACCACCACGGTGGCCTCGGCCCGATACTTGTTGGGCATCCGGCTCGTCAAGAAGATGGCGAGGCCCAGGGCCGTGGCCACCACGGCCAGCAACACCCAGAGCCGCCGCTGAATGATGTGCAGGTAGAGCCGGATATCGACCCGCGACTCTTCGCTACCGGTCCCCTCCGGGCCCGTTTCCGATATGGAGGCCTTTTGCTTGTTCACGGACAGTCCTTACAGATAAAACCCTAACGAAGGTACCGCTGAGAAGGGGTCAAGCCACCTCATGGATGTTACAGGGATTTTCGCGCTCGTCCAGTAGAATTTCACGGCAGGTGGATCCAGTGCCCCGGATCCGCACCAGTCGGGTGGCGCGAAACTAAGGGGTGGCGGCCGAAGGGCAGGGACTATAGACTACTAGACTACGTCAGAATATCCGGCCACCTCGGTCTGCGGGAATCGGGCAGGAATATGGTCGGAGACCACGGCGTAACAAGGGACAGAACCTACTGTTGGTTGAGGCGTCTAAGCTACAGTCGGCGGACTTCCTGAGGTTTCGGAATGAACGATCTGCATCAGCTCCAATCCCTGTTGAGTCGGACCAAGCTACGCATCCGGCTCCAGCTCATGCTCGAGCGCGCCACCACCACCACCGTGGTGGCGCTGGCGCTCGTCATCGTGGCGCTATTCTTCTATAAATCCAGAAGCTTGGGCATGGATGGGGTGGCAGTCCTGGCGGTGATGTCCGGGCTCATGGTCCTGGCTGGAGCCCTGTGGGGGCTCCTCACCCCGGTCAAGCCCCGCTATGTGCTCAAGCGGCTGGACCTGGCCAACCACACCCGGGACGCCCTGGGCTCGGCCTTCGACTTCGTCCAGCGCCTTCCCAAGACCCCCGAACAGAGCCAGAAGCCATTCATGGAAGCGCAGATCCGTCAGGCCACGTCCCTGCTGGGCAGCATCAATCACCGCGCGGCCTCCCGCTTCCGGATGCCGCGGGATCTCTCCGCCGTGGGCGTGCTCGCCCTGGCCTGCGTGGGCTTTCTGGCCATGGCGCTGCCCACGAGCTCCAGCCGTGCGTCCATCCCGCCCCCCGCGAAACCCGCACAGAAGATGCACATCGACGACGACCTATACAACGAGGCCATCGACGACATGCACGCCGTAGAGGACATGGCCAAGCACCTCAAAGACAAGGCCATGCTGAGCTTCCTCAAGGAGTACAAGAAGCTGCTGGCCCAGCTCAAGCGGGGCGAGCTGACCCGGGAGGAGTTCGAGCGGTTGTACCGGGCCCTCAAGAAGAAGTACTTCGCCGGGCTGAAACAGCAGCTGGCCAACGCCGAGAAGATCAAGCAGCAGCTCCACGAGGTGGGCAAGCAGCTGGAGAAAAACAAGCTGACCCAGAAGCTCGGCGAGGCCCTGAAGAAGCACGACCTCGAGGCGGCCCGCAAGGAGCTCGCCCGGCTCCAGAAGATGCTGGAGAAGGGCAAGCTCACCCCGAACCAGCGCAAGAAGCTGGCCAAGGCCCTCAAGAAGGCGGCCAAGCTCCTGAAGAACAAGGACGTCAAGCAGCTCGAGCAGGCGATCAAGAAGCAGCTGGAGAAGCTCAAAAAGAAGCTCGATCCGAAGAAGAAGCAGGTCGCCAAGATGCAGCGCAAGATGAAGGAGCTGCAAAAACAGATCGACAAGCTCAACAAGCAGATCAAAAAGACCACGGACCTCAAGAAACGGCGCCGGCTCCAGCGGCGTCTGGCCGCCAAGAAACGATCCATGCGGCGCATGAAGCGCCAGTTCCGTAAGAACAAGCGGCAGCTCGACCAGCTCACCCGCCGGCAGAAGCGGCTCCAGCGACAAAAGCGGACCCTCGAGACCCTCTCCCGCTCCATGAAGGAAGCGGCCAAGAAGCTGAGCCGCAAGAAGCTGGACGCCAAGACCAAGGCCGCGCTGCAAAAGCTCATGAACGAGCTCAAGAAGTACCAGCGGCAGGCCGCCCGGGGCGCCAACCGCCAGGGTGCCCAGATGACCCTCAAGCAGCTCAAGGAGCTGCTCAAGCGGCTTCGCAACCGCAAGGGGAGGCAAAAGGGGCGCCTGTCGGACTACCTCAAGCGGGCGCGCCAGGGCAACAAGAGAGCCGGCAAGGGCTGCTCCGCCTGCAACGGAACGGGCAAGAAGAAAAACGGCAAGGGGCCCTGCCCCGCCTGCGGTGGCTCCGGGCGCATGGGCGGCCTGCGGCCCGGCGGGCTCGGCAGCGGGCGCCGAACGGGCGGGTTGACCCGCAACAAGCCGGGCGGCAAGGGCGGCAAGGGCGGCAAGAAGTGGGGCACGGGCCACAACCCGAACTCCGTCAAGGGCCGGGAGACGAGCCTGGACGCCAAGCACGTCGACAAGCGCGTCCGGGGCAAGCACGGCAAGGGCCCCACCGAGGCCCAGGTGTTCAAGGGCAGCGCCGACAAGGGCTTCTCGTCCCGCAACTACCGGCGGGTGTACGTGGCGTACAAAAAAATCTGGCAGAAGGTGCTCAACCAGGAGGAGATTCCGCCCGGCTACCGCTACCTGATCCAGCGCTATTTCCGGCTGATCAAACCGCGATAATTGCGTGTCGGGCACAGGGGTACGGTACGGGCGTAGGCGCGCACGCGCGCAGTCGATAAATCGGCCTGAGGAAGGTCCGATTCGTGATAGGTTCGGGTTCCTGAGGTACCAATATCTGCGGGAAATACCATTGGGACCTCCATCGAGGCACAGCCACAAGGAGCACAGGCGATGAGCGAAGAGGCCGCATCCAAACCCGGCGTGGAAGCAGAAGTGAACAAGTTCGTGGCCGAGATCGTGCGGCTGCGCGAAGAGGTGGCCAAGATGATCGTCGGACAGGCGGAGATCGTCGAGGGCGTGATCACCTGCCTGCTGGCCAACGGACACGCGCTGCTCGAGGGCGTCCCGGGGCTGGGCAAGACCATGCTCGTGCGCACCCTGGCCGAGGCGGTCAGCCTGAACTACTCCCGCATCCAGTTCACCCCGGACCTCATGCCGGCAGACATCCTGGGCACCAACATGATCCAGGAGGACGAGACCGGCGCCAAGAAGTACGTCTTCCAGCAGGGGCCGGTCTTCTGCAACATCCTGCTCGCCGACGAGATCAACCGCGCCACGCCCAAAACCCAGTCGGCGCTGCTGGAGGCCATGCAGGAAAAGAGCGTCACGGTGGCCAACGAGACCTTCCGGCTGCCGCCGCCCTTCATCGTGCTGGCCACCCAGAACCCCCTGGAGATGGAGGGGACCTACCCGCTGCCCGAAGCCCAGCTGGACCGGTTCATGTTCAAGCTGATGGTCACCTTCCCAACCCGCGCGAACATGCACGACATCCTGGATCGCACGACGCGCTCGGAGGAGCCCCAGGTGGAGCCGGTCATCGACGGCCCGAAGATCCTGGAGCTGCGGGACCTGGTGCGCCAGGTGCCCGTGGCCCAGCAGGTCCAGGACTACGCCATCCGCGTCCTGGAGGCCACCCACCTGGACACGGCTGAGGCGCTGCCTGTCACCAAGAAGTACCTGCGGTTCGGCGCCAGCCCGCGCGGCGCCCAGTCCATGCTGCTGGGGGCCAAGATCAAGGCCCTGCTCGACGGCCGGTTCAGCGCGTCATGCGAGGACATCCGCGCCGTGGCCCCGGCCTGCCTGCGCCACCGCCTCATCCTGAACTTCGAGGGGGAGGCCGAGGGCGTCGGCACCGACGACATCATCGGCGAGATCCTGAACCTGGTGCCCGAGCACAAGGAGTAGGTCGTCCGATGGCACCGACGAACCCAGGGCGAGGCACGCCATGGCGGTGAAGAAGGGCCCCAAGCGGGAGACCGCCGCCGAGCGCATGGCGCGACTCCAGGGCCAGGTCAAGGACATCTTCAGCGAGGAGTTCCTCACCGAGATAGAGAAGCTCTACATCATCTCCAAGAAGGTCTTCGCCGGGCGGCTGCGCGCCGAGCGCCGCACCAAGAAGCTGGGCAGCGGCGTGGAGTTCGCCGAGCACCGCGAATACACCCCCGGGGATGACTTTCGCTACATCGACTGGAACATCTACGGCCGCATGGACAAGCTCTTTTTACGGCTGTTCGAGGAGGAGGAGGACCTGCACGTCTACATCCTGCTGGACGTGTCCAACTCCATGACCATGGGCAGCCCGCCCAAGTTCCTCTACGCCATGCAGGTGGGCGCGGCCCTGGCCTACATCGCCCTGTCCAACCTGGACCGGGTGGGGGTCGTGCCCTTCGCCGAGCGCACCCTGGGTCGGCTGCCGCCCACCCGGGGAGTGGGGCGGATCTTCAAGATCTTCCAGTTCCTCAAGCAGACCCCGATCGGCGGCCCCACGCGGCTAGAGCCCAGCCTCCGCAGCTTCATCCATCAAAACCAGCGGCGTGGCGTGGCCGTGTTGATCTCGGACTTCTACGACCCCGAGGGCTACTTCCAGGCCATCAACACCCTGCGCTACAACAAGTACGAGACCTACGTCGTCCAGGTGTACGACCTCAAGGAGGTGCGCCCCGACCTCATGGGGGATCTCCACCTGGTGGACTGCGAGACCGGCGAGGAGAAAGAGGTCACCATCAGCCCCAAGCTCCTGGCGGAGTACGCCAAGGAGCACGACAAGTTCTGTAGCGAGATCGATGCCTTCTGCACGGAGCGGGCGGTGCCCTTTTTCCGGACGCACACGGGCATCCCCTTCCAGGACCTGATCCTCGAGATCTTCCGCATGGGGGGGTTCGTCAAATGACCGCCTTCGCCATGCTCGAGCGCTTCACCTGGAGCGGTCTGGCCAAGATGCCCCCCGTGTGGGCCATCGCCGCTGCCGGGGGCTTCGTGCTGCTGCTTTACATCCTGCGGCTGCGGCGCCGTCAGGTGGAGATCCCCTTCTCGCGGCTCTGGGCCCGGGTGCTCCAGGACCGCGAGCCCACCAGCTTCTGGCGACGGCTCAAGCGGCTGCTGTCGATGCTGCTGCAGGTGGCGATCCTGTCCATGCTGCTGGGCGCCATCGCCGACCCGCGGGACAAGACCGAGCTCAAAAAAGGGCGGCACATCCTGATCCTGCTCGACACGTCGGCCTCCATGCACGCCGTGGACGCCTCCCCCAAAAAGGGCGAGGAGGGAAAGGGCCCCCGGAGCCGCATCAAGGCAGCCACCGAAGAGATCCAGGAGCTGATCAACAAGAAGCGACGCAACGACTACGTGATGCTGGTGCGAATGGACGGCCAGGTCACGCCCGTCTCCTCCTGGACGCGAGACAAGTCCGAGCTGCAAAAGGCCCTGGGCGCCATCGAGCCGGCCGAGACCGCCGCCGACATCGGGCGGGGGTTGCGCTTCGCCGCCGACACCCTGCGGGGCCTCAAGGACCCGATCCTGGTCCTCGTGGGGGACGGCCAGTATGACGCCGAGCAGCTACGCTGCGTGTTCTGGGGCGTCAAGCCGCCCAAGAGCTTCAACTGCGAGGCCCCGGCCGTTGCCAAGAAGAAGCCCGGCAGTCGCCCTGCGGCCATGCGCCCTGCGGCCATGCGCCCTGCGGCCATGCGTCCCGCGGCCATGCGCGCGGGCCGGCGGCGGACGAAACCCAAGCCCATGGAACAGCCGCGTCTCAAGGCGCCTCGGCCCGAGGTGGTGGCGGCGGAGCGGTTCATCGACGCCATCGCCATGGGCAAGATCGACGCCTACGCCATCAGCGTGGGCAAGTCCGCGAACAACGTCGGCATCATCGCCTTCAACGCCCGCAGAAACCCCGCGGACAAGTTCAGCCACCAGCTCTTCGTGAAGGTGAAAAACTACCGCAAGACCCGGGTGCGGGTGAACCTGGCGGTGTCCACCGGGGCCGTGCTACCCGAGATCGTGCCCCTGGAGATCGACCCCGGCCAGACCAAGCAGTACATCAAAAAGGGGCTGCCCGCCGCGGGCAAGCAGCTCACCGGCAAGCTCGAGCCCGTGGGCGGCGGAAAGAAGCTGGACGACTTCCCCTTGGACGACAAGGCCTACGCCCTGTTGCCCAAGCGGCGCAAGTCAAAGGTGCTGCTGGTGTCGAAGGGCAACCTCTACATCGAGGGCACCCTGCTTTTGGACGAGGAGAACATCAACTACCAGCGCATCACCCCGGCGGCCTGGACCCCGGGGCTGGCCAAGAAATACGACACGGTGATCTTCGACGACTTCACGCCGCCGAACCTGCCCCTCACGGGCAACTTCCTGCTCTTCGATCCCCGGGGGCCCACCTCGCCGGTGGAGATCGAAAAGCGGGTCAAGGACCCCGAGATCTGGTGGCCCCAGTCCGACAAGGACAAGCGCCATCAGATCATGGACTACATCCGCGTCAAGGACGTGCGGGCCTTGGAGTCGTCCATCTTCAAGACCCGCAAGAAGGACGTCCCGCTCATCCGACTCGACGAGCGAGGGCCGGTCTACGCCCTGCTCCGCAAGGAGCAGGGCCGGAAGATCGTGGTCGTGGGCTTCTCCAGCCAGCAGACCAACTGGGTGATGCGCATCGGGTTCCCGGTCTTCATCCTGAACACCGTCGCCTACTTCGCCGGGGAGAACACCCGGCTCATCCACACCTACCGCACGGGGGAGACCTGGGAGATTCCGCTGGAGGTGGTCGAGGATCTGGTGGAGGTGATGGACCCGAAGAAGAAGAAGTTCAAGGCCCCCATGAAGGACGGCAAGGTCACCTTCTACGGGCGGCACATCGGCTTCCACACCATCTACGCGGGGAAGCACGCCGTGCAGATCGCCGCCAACCTGGCCAACCCCACCGAGTCGGACATCACTCCTCGCCCCAAGCTCGCGCTGGGCTACGACAAGTTCGAAAAAGTCCTGGCCCGTCCCGATCTCAAGGAGGAGACCCGCGACCGGCGGATCTCCACGCGAACGGTGCTGCTGACCGTGCTGCTGGCGGGCATCGGTCTGGTGCTACTGGGGTTTGGCCTCTACGGCGGGCGGACGGCTGCCCTGTGGGTGTTTCTGGGAATAGGGTTGCTGGCGGCGGCTGTCGTGATCGTGGCCTTCGCCGCCGAGCTGCGCCCCTGGACCGGGCTGCTGCTGGCGGTGGCGGCGATGCTCATCGCCGAGTGGCTGACCTACAACCGCCGGGTGACCGTATGAGACAGGCGTAAGCGATGGAGAGATCGACGCGCTGGAAGATTCGGATCCTCGTGTGGCTGGTGCTCACCGGCATCATCGTCGCCGTCCTGGCGCAGTACGTGGGCTTCGGTGATGCCCTGCCCTGGCGGTTCGTCTACGACGGCAAGCAGTGGGAGCTGGCAGACCCGGCCTGGCTCTGGCTCGTCGCCCTGGTGCCGGTCTTCTATCTGATCCAGGGGTTCTCGCTGTCGGACATGAGCTGGCCCCAGCAAGGTATCACGCTGGTGCTGCGCACCCTGATCATCGCCATCCTGGCGCTGGCCCTCGCCCGGCCGCGCACGGTGACCGAACACCGGCAGGTGTGCACGGTGTTTCTGGTGGACGTGTCGGACTCGGTGTCCCCCGAGCAGCTGACCGAGGCCCGCGCCTACATCAAGACGGTGCATGCCAAGCGGGGCAAGAACCTGGTGCGGCTGATCACCTTTGCCCAGCGCCCCCATGTGGTGGACCTGCCCGACGACAACGCGAAGTTTCCCCGGCTCGAGCGACACAAGGGAGGCCAGGGCGCGGCCAGCGACGCCCAGGCCGCCGTACAGCTTGCCTACGGCCTCTACCCAGCGGGCTACATCCGCCGCATGGTGGTCCTGTCCGATGGCATCGAGACCAAGGGAGATCTCCTCGCCGAGGCCTACAAGGCGGCAGACTACGGGGTGCGCATTCACCACCGGGTCTACACCTCCCGGCCCCGGGAGGAGGTGCTGATCCGGGACATCTCCCTGCCCAAGAAGGTGGACGTGGGCAAGCCCTTCAAGCTCCAGGCCAACGTCTACTCGAGCCACACCACGAAGGCCACCTTCAGCCTCAAGTACGGCGTCTCGCCCAACGAGATGTACTGGAACGAGCGGGAGCGCACAAAGACGGTCACCCTCAAGCCCGGCGTCAACGCGGTGGTCTTCACCGCCCAGGTGCACGAGCCGGGCCTCATCGCCTACGTGCTGAACATGAGGCTGCCCAAGGAGGCCGGTCGCACCCGGGACCACATCCGGGACAACAACCGGGCCGTGGCCATCATGACGGTCAAGGACAAGCCCAAGGTGCTGCTGCTCGAGGGCCACGGCCGATCCAAGGTGGCCCCCTTCGTGCGCATGATGGCCCAGGAAGACATCAAGGTGGAGGTGCGCTCCGCCTGGGGGCTCCCCTCCCGGGTCTGGGGCCTGAAGAAGTACGACTGCGTGATCCTGTCGGACGTGCGCGCAGACTACGTGGGGCTGCAGAAGATGGCCGCCCTCGACAGCTACGTGCGCAACCACAGCGGCTGCTTCATCATGGTGGGCGGCGACGACAGCTTCGGCTCGGGCGGCTACTATCGGACGCGCATCGAGCGGATGCTCCCGGTGCGCATGGACACCGAGAAGTCGCGAAACCAGCCCTCGGTGGCCCTGGTGCTGGTCATCGACCGGTCCGGCTCCATGGGCGGCCAGAAGATCGAGATGGCCAAGGAGGCGGCCAAGGCGTCGGCCATGATGCTGTCGTCATCGGACCAGATCGGCATCATCGCCCATGACAGCGGGGCCATCCCCATCATCCCCCTGACCCGGGCCTCCAACCGGCTGCGCATCCAGAACGCCATCGCCACCATCACCGCAGACGGCGGCACCAACATCTTCCCGGCCTACAAGATGGCCGGCGACTGGCTCAAGGCTTCGAACGCCCGCATCAAGCACATCATCGTCCTGTCCGACGGTCAGTCCCCCAACCGGGAGCGCATCTGGGCCATGGCCGAAGAGCTGCGCACCAGCCGGATCACCTCCACCGCCGTGGGCATCGGCCACGGGGCGGATCGCTCGCTGCTTCAGAACATCGCCCGAAACGGCGGCGGGCGGTACTACTTCACCGACAACCCCAACAACGTGCCCAAGATCTTCACCAAGGAGACCTCCATCGCCTCACGGTCGGGCATCGTGGACGCGGCGGTGAAGGCCAAGCAGATAAAGAGCGCCTCCTTCTTGCGGGGCGTCAACATCGCCAACGCGCCCCTTCTGCGGGGCTACAACCCCACCAAGGCCAAGTACGGCGCCGACCTGTTCTTCATCACCAACCCCTATGGTGAGCCGCTGCTGGCGCGGTGGCGCCTGGGGCTCGGCAAGACGGTGGCCTTCACCTCCGACATCAAGGGGCGCTGGGCCTACGCCTGGCTGACGCGCTGGATCCACGGCTTCAAGCAGCTGTGGGCCCAGCTCCTCCGAGACACCATGCGCACGCGGACGTACGAGCAGTTCCGCATGTACACCTCGGTGGCCAGCGGCCAGGTCAAGGTGGTGGTCGACGCGGTGGACAAAAAGGACACCTTCCAAAACGACCTGGACTCCACCCTCACGGTCTTCGACTGGTGGGCCCCCTCGCGCAAGCGCAAGGTGAAGCTCAAGCAGACGGCGGCCGGGCGGTACGAGGGCAAGTTCACCATGCACCGCTACGGCGCCTACGTGCTCCAGGCCAACCACCGCAGGAAGTACGACTTGAAGCCCCGTAAAAAGGGCGGCAAGCCCCGCGTCTACCGGGAGACCATCGCCAAGTCCTTCGGCGCGGTGACCCTCTCGTACCCGCGGGAGTACCTGCAGCTCCAGCCCTCGGCGCGAGAGTGCCGGCAGGATCCCGACGCGTGCCCAGGGCTCCAGCTCCTCCGACGCACCTCCACCATCACCTCGGGCAAGGGCCTCGGCACCGCCGTCACCAGCGTGCGGACCATCTTCGACCCGGGCAAGGCCAAGGAGCTCCGCTACGAGGAGATGTGGCACTACCTGCTGTACCTGCTCATGGCCCTGATGCTCCTGGACATCTTCCTCCGCCGCATCCGCATCTTCGGCTACAAGCCCCTTCGCGCCGCCTAGCGTAACACGACGCACCGCCGACGGCGCGGCCCACCTGGTGGACCACGCCTCGCCGGCGGCACCCTACAGACAGCTCGTCCTGTCGCTACCGTACAAGCTCCGCATCCACCTCGCGCGCGCCCTCCGCTTTTTGTCGGCCATGCTCGGCGGCTGCCTCAAGTGCGTCTTCGCCTGGCAACGCCACCGCGGCCGCACCGCAGGAATACAGGACGGCTACACCGGCGCCATCACATTCGTCCAAAAATTTTGGCGGCGCCCTCAATCTGAATGTGCACTTTCACAGCCTCACCCCCGACGGACTGTTCGTAGCTGACCGTAGCCCGAACCAGCCCCTGTTTTTCGTGCCCCTCGAGCCGCCCGGCCCCGAGGACGTGGCTCGCCTGACCCGGCGGGAGGTCCGGCGCCTGTCCAAGATCACCTCCCGGTACCTGGCCGAGCACGAAGACATCTGCATCGACCCCGACGACGAGCAGGCCACCTTGGACCACGCGCTGTCGGTGGCTCACCGCCCGCCGCTCCGCCCCCAGGGCGTGTTGGGTCCTTCGGGTCTCGAGCCCCCCACGCCGCCGCGAAAGGAGCTCTGCACCGCCCTCGGCGGGCTCTCCTTGCACGCCGCCCGCGTGGTGGAGTCGCACGACCGGCAGGGGCTCGAGAGGCTCTGTCGCTACGGCCTGAGAGCCCCGTTTTCCCAGAAGGGGCTCTCGGTGCTTTCCGACGGCAGGGTCCGCTACGAGCTGCCCAGACCCTGGCCCAACCCAAGCGGTGTAGTCGAGTTGACGATGGATACCGGACGGGACCTCGAGCGGATCCAGATCGAGACGCTTGACATGGTGCACGCGAAATCAAACAGTGGTTCCATGCTCTCGAAGGAAGACGACTGTTGACCCGACGCATCTTGTTGCTCGTTCTGATGGCGGGCGCGGTGTCGGGGCTGTCTGGCATCCCCGACGCGACGGCCAGGCGCCCCCCCGCTGCCCAACCGCCCGACCCCACGGTGGTTATCACGACCCGTGGGCTGATCGTCAGGCCCGATCCGCACAAACCAACGACACCGGGGAGCCTGCTGATCCCCGCAAAAGGGAGGCACGACTACACCGGGCTGCGGGCCGCGTTGAAAAAGCTGCGCCCCGCATACGCCAGGCTGCCAAAGCTCGTCTTGACTCCAAAGAGCGTCACGCGCTGGGAGGTAGTGGTAAAGACCCTGGCACACATCGTGAGGACCCCAGACGGGAAGCCGCTCTTCCCCGTGGTGGTCCTGGCGTTCGGCAACCCGTGAGCAAAAGAGGCGCACAGATGTACATCGCGACGATCCGAACGCGCTCCGGCGCACTGCTGACGGCCCTGTTCGTGGCGACCACGATCTGGGGGCCGGCGGCCTGTGGAAACGGATTGCGGGAAAAGGCAACGCCCGGCTCCGCGGCGCGCGGGAAGAGCGCGTCCCCCGGCCGGCCGCGACCCTCACCTGTGCCCGCTCCGTTGCACGCCATCCTGGCCGAGGCCGAGGGAGACCCGGTGGTGGCGGGAACCATCGTGGCCGTGACGAAAACCGGGATCAACGTAAACGGGACGACCGTGGTAAGGGTCGAAAATGGCCGCGTGCCCGCACAGAGCAAGCGGGACGGGCCAAACGGCTTCCTCATCGAGCCGCTGTTGAAGAAGGCCAAGCTCGTCAAGGCCAGCATCAAGCCGCCGAAGCGCTCCCCCCTGGACAAGCGCCACTGCGTGGTGCTGGCCGTCCACCGGGACCTGCCTTACCGGCTGGTGGTCGAGGTGCTCTACACCCTCCGGCAGGCATCGTTCGGCTGCTACCAGGTCGCCACCAGGACACCGGCAGGAACGAAGCAGCCGATCGCCGGCCTGCCGCTCACCTCGCCACGGCCCCGCCCGGTGCGCACCGCGGGGGCCGAGCGGAGCTACTGGCAGACCAATGCGTGGGGCCACCGGTACTGGACCCGTGGGTTCTACGAGACGACCTCCATCAGCCTCGACGACACAAAGATCACCATCGCAGACGCCCGCCCTGCAAAGCGGAAGGCCCCGCGCGGCAGGATATCGGCCTTCGTGCCCCCTGTGAGAGGCGTTGGCGGACACGCTCGGGCGCAGAAGATGCGGGCGAAGATCCGCGCGCACGTAAACGCGCTGCTCCCGTGCTACCGCGCCGCGCTGGTGAAGAGGCCACGGCTGTCCGGCACCGCGAGGATCTCGGTCCGGATCGAGCCCGGTGGCTCGCTGTCGATGGTGTCCGTCGTCTCAGGCATGGGCGGAACACTGGTCCGGTGCCTCCGCAAGCGCATCGCGCGCTGGCGCTTGCCCAAAGTGAAGACCGGGTTTCTCTACGGCCCCTTCTCCGTACGCTTCACACCGGGGGGATGACCTTGCGCACGTCGCCTACCGCACCTCCGCCACGTAGAGCGCGCGTTTCGCCGCCTGTTGACTTGTAACGTACCCGCTCATGTCTTCGCCCGCTCACGCTGCCCCGACTACGGGCACGAGCGGCTCCAAAATCGCGCCAGACGCTACCTCGAGGGCCACGAGGACGCCCACGACCTACTCGATCCAGACGACGAGGAGGCCACATTGCAAAATGCGCTGCCCACCGCCCTGCGACCGCCCGTTCGCCCTCACCATCGCCCCGGTTCAGCTTGGTCCAGTCCTCCACCTCCCAGCCATAGCCGCCCAAGCGCATCCGCACCTGGTTGGATCCCGGCATGGGGCTGGTCTGCACTGACTTCACCTTGCCAAAGTACCTCCGGAACTTGAACACCTCACACCTCCACCTTCCGTAGGGTGTACGGTCCATGGGTGCTCGCCGCGCCTCCCCATGAGGCGCAGTCCGGATCATCTATTTGAGGGATCCCGCCATCGACGGTTGGAGTCGTCGACCTTGTCGGGTCCTGTGGGTGGGCGGTCCATGACGGCCACTGGGTTCGCTGTCAAGAGCAAGGCAGTGAATTCTGTCGCCCGGCTCAGCCCGGCGCGGTAAGATTGGCGTTATGAGGAAATCCAACCTGGGTGTGTCTTTCAAATGCATGGTCGCGCTTTGCTTGCTGGGGCTCTTGCACGGGTGCGGGCAGCGACCCGGCCTCAGCTTGGGGGGCGACGGCGGTGTTCTGCCGCCACCGGACGGTCAGGTTGGACCCGGTAGTTGTCTTCCCCGTCCCGAGCGCCCGCTGCCGTCCTGCGGCGAGGTTCGCTTCTCCGCCTGCTCCGCCGCGCTGCCGAACCCGGTGAGCACCGGCTCCAGCGTTCAGGACCCGCACATGGTGTGGACCGGCTGGGAGTTTTTGACAGTGCACTGGAATACGGACTCCTTTGAAGACAGAGACCTTGTCCTGACCAGCATCACACCCGACGGTCAGGTGCTGTTTACGGAGGAGCTGGTGGGATACTCCGCTCCGCGGCTGGGGTGGCATGACGAGCTGAACGTGGGCGTGGTGAGCTCTAATTCCGGGATGCGGTGGCTGGACGGCTGCGGTAGACCCTTTGGCCAGAAAATGGCCATCGAGTTCAGTATCGATACGGGCGACATCATCTGGATCGCGAACCCGGTGCCGACGATCTTCTCTTACCCGGAGGGTTTTGTGGTGGTGACCGGATTCGAGGGGTGGAGCGAGCCCATGGAACAGAATCCGCCCTTGAGCTACGCCCTGTTGGGGACCACCCCGGCGGACATAGATTGGGTTCCCCTCGCCGAGCCCGGCCCCTGGGCCCGGCCGCGTCATGTCGTTGACAAGGACGGCCCTGGCACCTGGGTGGTGGCCAGCCACTGGTTGGGTGCACATGGCGAGCTGTTTTATGTGGAGGGCACCGACGTCCAGCTGGAATACAGCATTGGCGACATGCTCCCGCCCGGCGCCGACGGATTTGTCGTGGACATGATCGAGGTGTCGGGGGAGCTGTACGTACTGTTCGACGGGTACTCCGCCCAGGGGGAGTGGAGCCAGTGGATCGTCCAGATCAGTGGTCCGACGAACCGAACTATTCACGTAACAACGGAGGTCATTGCAATAGACGGCATGTTCGCCCTGGGTGACGAAATCATCCTGACCACGCTGGCCATGGACAACAGTAGCGATCTTTCCCTGGTCCGGTTTGATCCGGACAGCACCTCGGGCCCCCTGGTGGATCCCATCCGTGTGGGCAGCTGGGCTGTGGGGCGCAACCACTCCGTGGCCCGCACCGAGCGCGGTTTTGGCTTCGCTTGGAAGGGACCGGATAGCCGGCTGAACCTGCAGGTCTTCGACTGCTGCGTCGGTGCCGACTGAACCATGGATCAGGATCACGCGCGGCGGGGCAGGGCGTCCAGAATCTGGGAAGGGGGCGGGTGGTCTCCCGCTTCCTGGCTGACATAGGCGAAAAGCACTGGGCCAAGGCCCAAGGCTACACGATTCTGGACTTGGGAGACGGCTACGCGCCCTACCCGTTTTCCGAGAAGTCCGTCCCCGCCGTGCGGCATCCGTCCCCGCCGTGCGGCATCCGTCCCCGCCGTGCGGCATCCGTCCCCGCCGTGCGGCATCCGTCCCCGCCGTGCGGCATCCGTCCCCGCCGTGCGGCATCCGTCCCCGCCGTGCGGTATCCGTCCTCCGAGTCGGCGGCCCTTGGGCCAAAGCACGCTGACATCGCCGGTAAAATCTCACGCTATGGTCACTTCGCCGTTTGGGGCATGACGCATGCAGACCGGGTGGCGTCATGCCCCTGGCCGACGCCTCTATACTCCCGGTGGTGTACGAACGCTTCGACTGCGCCGCGTCCGCGGCGTTGTCACCCACGTACCGCCCCCGCAAGCCATCGCAAGCCCAGCGCAAGCCAGCGCAAGCCAGCGCAAGCCCAGCGATCGTTTGCGACCGCGCCCTCCGGAGGTCTCCAACGCATTTCCGAACAAGGCCGTGCTGTGCCGTCCGCAGCTCGATTCAGCCCCACGGTACCCGCACACACCCGCCCAGCCGTCCACAGCAAGCATCCACAGCAAGCATCCACAGTAAGCATCTTGACCCCCGGAATCACCTGCTCGATACTCAAGCGGAGGGCCGAAGCATAGTCCGTTTTATCGCCAGACCGGAGGGACCCGATGATTCACAAACGCGCCCGCCTCGGACAAGTGCCGTTCGTCTTACTGGCCGGCCTGGTTGGCCTGGTGACCGGCTGCCCCGTTGACAAAGCCACGCGATGCGGGGATCAGGTGTGCCCGGGCGGCCAGTCCTGTGATCCGGTGCACGAGCTTTGCGTGGCGCCCGAGCAACTCGAGGTCTGCGTGGGCGAGCCCGACGGCGCTGCATGCGTCGTCGGCGGGGAGAGCGGGTTTGTCTGCGACCAGGAGGTCTGTCTGCCCTCCGAGTGCGGCGACGGGATCCTGGACATCCACACCGGCGAGGCCTGCGACGACGGCAACAGCATCAACGACGACGGCTGCCACAACGACTGTACCCTTGGCAGCTGCGGCGACGGCGTGCTCAACCCGGGGGAGGAGTGCGACGACGGCGACGGCGTCAACTCCGACACGACGCCCGACGCCTGCCGCACCAACTGCCTGAACCCATGGTGCGGCGACGGCGTGCTGGACTCCGGCGAGGCCTGCGACGACGGCAACAGCGTCGACGAAGACGGATGCCGCAACGACTGCATCCTCGGCAGCTGCGGCGACGGCGTGCTCAACCCGGGGGAGGAGTGCGACGACGGCGACGGCGTCAACTCCGACACGACGCCCGACGCCTGCCGCACAAACTGCCTGAACCCGTGGTGCGGCGACGGCGTGCTCGACTCCGGCGAGGGGTGTGACGACGGCAACGCCGACGACCACGACGCCTGCCTGTCCACTTGCGTGCCGGCCGCCTGCGGTGACGGGGTGGTGCAGTCCGGGGTGGAGCAGTGCGACACCGCCGACTTCGGCGGGCAGGACTGCGTCTCCTTGGGCTTTGCCAGCGGCAGCCTCACCTGCGAGGCCGACTGCACCTTCGACCGGAGCACCTGCGTGGGGGGCTGCGGAAACGGCGTGGTGGAAGACGCCGAGGAGTGTGACGACGGCCCGGCCAACTCCGACACGGTCGCCGACGCCTGCCGCACCGACTGCCTGAGCCCGTGGTGTGGGGACGGGGTCGTGGACGCCACCGAGGAGTGCGACGACGCCACGGCCAACTCCGACACGACGCCCGACGCCTGCCGCACAAACTGCCTGAACCCGTGGTGCGGCGACGGGGTCGCGGACGCCACCGAGGAGTGTGACAACGCCACGGCCAACTCCGACACGGCCGCCGACGCCTGCCGCACAAACTGCCTGAACCCGTGGTGCGGTGACGGGGTCGTGGACGCCACCGAAGACTGTGAGGACGGCAACTCCATCGATTGGGATGGATGCACTGCCTGCGTCATCAGTGAGTTCCTGATCAACACCCACACGGCCAGTGATCAGCATGCGGCAGCGGTGGCGATGACCCAGGACGGGAGCTTCGTCGTCGCCTGGCAGAGCTATGTTCAGGACGGCGACAACTACGGCGTCTACGCCCAGCGCTTCGACGCGACGGGGACACCGGCGGGAGGCGAGCTCCAAGTCAACACCCACACGGCAAACACACAGTCGTATCCAGCGGTGGCGATGGCCTCCGACGGCAGCTTCGTAGTGGTCTGGCAGAGTATGTACCAGGACGGCAACGGCTTTGGCGTCTTCGGCCAGCGCTACGACGGCACGGCAACGGCGGTGGGAGGTGAATTCCAGGTCAACACCCACACACCAGAGAATCAATGGGCGCCAGCCGTGGCGATGGCCCCCGATGGACGCTTCGTCGTGACCTGGCACAGCTGGGCACAGGACGGGAGCGACTTCGGCGTCTACGCCCAGCGTTACGACGCCACCGGGACGGCGGCAGGAGGCGAATTCCAGGTCAACTCCTACACGACAGGGGATCAGTCGTATCCAAGGATGACGATGGCCTCCGACGGCAGCTTCGTCGTGGCCTGGACGAGCGAAGACCAGGACGGCAGCGGCAACGGCGTGTACGCCCGGCGCTATGACGCCACCGGGACGGCGATGGGAGGCGAATTCCAGGTCAACACCTACACGACAGGGGATCAGCAGTATCCAGCGGTGGCGATGGCTCCTGACGGGCGCTTCGTTATGGCCTGGAGTAGCTATGGCCAAGACGGCAGCAACTACGGTGTCTTCGCCCAGCGCTACGACGCCACCGGGACGGCGGCAGGAGGCGAATTCCAGGTCAACACCTACACGCCGAGCATTCAGTGGTCTCCAGCGGTGGCGCTGGCCTCCGACGGGAGCTTCGTCGTGGCCTGGATGAGCAATGGCCAGGACGGCAGCTACGATGGCGTCTACGCCCAGCGCTACGACGCCACGGGGACAGCGGTGGGAGGCGAGTTCCAGGTCAACGTCTACACTTTGGACAATCAGAAGACTCCAGCGGTGGCGATGTCCTTGGATGGTCGCTTCGTGGTGGCCTGGGAGAGCGCTCTCCAGGACGGCGCCGGCTACGGCGTCTACACCCAGCGCTACGACAACACCGGCAACGCCCTCGGGGTGGAACCGTAGCTCCCTTCAGGTGCGCCCAACAGGTTGCGGGTGTCAGTCAGGGAAACCGGCCGGCTTGCATCGGTCGAGCGAAACACGTCTGATGTCGATCGGTTAGGCCGTTCCGTGTTCACCTGATCTTGTCTCCGCCCTCGCAAGCGGTCCCCAAGCGCGCGCATCAAGTTGACAAGGTCGGGCTGCTGCAATGTCCAGCGACTCAAGGGCCGTGGTGTGCCGCATGGCGCCGCAGTCCCCCTTGTGCAGGGTGGCGACCCGAAGCCAACGCAACCGCTTGAGCACGGCGCGGCTGTGCCGACTATCAAACACTGCCTTGGGCAGATCCGCGAAGTCGGTGAAATAGAGCTGTCCTGGCTACTTTGCGGATCTGACCCATTGGGGCGCGGTAATGGACGACGCGCCGGGTCGGAACGTCGATGATGAAGAAGGCGAAGATCGCCCGGAACAGCAGGTCGTGCACCTGAACGAAGTCACAGGCCCAGAGGTGGCGATGGTGGTTGGTGACGAAGTTGCGCCAGCTTTGACCGGCGTTGGGGTCGGTGTCGCGTCGGACCTTCCACATGATCCGCTGGACGGTACGCATACCGACCTTGACGCCGACCTTGAGGAGCTCGCCGCGGATGCGTTCGGCACCCCAACGAACGTTCTCCAGGGCGATGCGCCGGACCAGAGCGGCGGTGACTGGTACCTGCCTGGGCGGTTTCGGTCATGACTTGCGACGCCAGTAGATTTTGAACAGACGCCGGCGCCAGCCAAGGACGGTGGCGGGCTTCACGATCACCAGCGCTTCGCGCCAGTTGGGCAAGAGCCGAGCGAGGGTGAGAATCGCCAGCCGATCTCGCCCCTTGATCCGTGGACGTCGAACCTGGCGGCCCAAGATGCTGAGCGGTTTGCGAAGCAGCGCGTTCTCGAGGACCAATTCGGTCTTGCTCCGGCGTAGGTCGCCGATCGCACCGACGACCGGGGAACCCCTGTGGGGACGTGTCCAGTCACGAAGTTGACGATGAAGCCTCTTCAGTCCCGTGATGCCCGAGTCGACTCCAAAGCGGAGGGGCAGCTCAGCCAGCTTTGGTTTGAGACATCGTTCGGCGTTAGATAGAAGAAGATGGCGGATTTGAATCAAGAAGGACATAGCAATCGCGAGCATTGGCCCCGCTAGCATTGGCCCCGCTCGACAAATTCACAATGATCACCGGTCAGACGAGTGAAGTAGCCAGGACAACCCCGAGGGTTTGCGAGAGCCATGAGATTCCATCTTGACACGAGCAGAGCACAACGATAAATTGGATCAGTGGTGCTACCAATACATGCTGTCACCATGTATGGCATACCGAGAGAGATGGGTTGACCGATCGAGCTACGAGACATGCGCCGAGGAAAGCGGCGCGATCGATGGTGTGGTCACTCCCTTCTTCGAGAACACTCAATGACTGAGCAAGGCGATCGTGTTTTGGAGATTTTGGCCGAGGAGAAGCCGCCCAGCAGCGCCATCTCGGAATGGCCGCGGGCCCCAACCAGGGCAGACGGAAACGTCGACCGACTCGCGGATCTGATCCGGCACAGGATTTTCACGCGCGAGCTCCTCCCCGGCACCAGGCTGCCGGCCGAGAGGACTCTCTCGGCGCGGCTGGATGTGAGCCGAAACACCTTGAGAGCGGCATTGGCCAAGCTGCAGGCGGAGGGGCTGCTCACCGTGCGCCAGGGCAGAGGCGTAACGGTGTCGGACTACAGAGAGGCCGGTAGCCTGGCGCTCGTTCAAAAGATGCCTGCCGAGATGCAGGACGACATCCTTCCAGAGATACTCGAGCTGCGCAGCACGCTGGCAGTCAGCGCCGCCGTCAAAGCGGCCCTGCACGCGTCGGACGAGCAACTGGATGAGCTCGGGGCGCTGGCCAAGCAGATACAGGATTGCCGGGGGTTGGAGGATCTCGTCCGGTTGGATCTCCAGTTCTCGCGCATGCTCGTGCGCGCGGCGCGGAGCATACCTTTGGAGTTGCTCCTGAATCCGGTCGCGACTCTTTTGCAAGGACGCCCGGACATCAGCGACGCGATCTTCCACGACCGAAGCGACGTGCGCAGAAGCTACGAGGTCATCGTAGAGCTGCTCCGGGGACGCGACCGCGAGGCCATCAGCGAGCTCATGCGGCAGGGGTTGGAGGGACGGGACCGCAAAACAATCGAGCTGCTCGAAAAAACGAAGAAGCCAAAAGGGCATGGGGGATCGAGATGAGACCACGAGCTTCTTCGCACACGACCGCTCTGGCGCGGGCTGCCTGCTTCGCCACCATCTTCTGGCTGTTGATGCCCTCCTGCACACAACAATCCGGGGGAGCAGGGAACAACTCTGCCGACGATCGCGACGACGGCTCGGTGGCCGAGCTGTGAGGAAACGCCGTGTGTGAGCCGGCCGAAGACTGCGCCTCCTGTCCCGAGGACTGTGCCTCCTGCCCGCAGGACTGTACGGACTGCTGCGGCAACGGCACCTGTGATGCAAACGAGGACTGCACCTCCTGCCCGCAGGACTGTGGATCGTGTTTTGCGGCGCCGCGTTGGCTCATCGCTCTGCCCAAGAGAGCGGGCAACATGTACTTGGGCTGGAGGATGGTGAGCTCCAGCCCGACGCACGGATTCAACGTCTACCGGTCGGAAGGCAGCGGTGGCCCCTACTCGAAGGTCAACGTCGCTCCGGTGACGCTGTCCACCAACTATGTCGATACCACCGTCACCAACGGTGTCCACTACTGCTACGTATTTCGCCTGGTGGATGGAAACGACATCGAAGGCCCGGACTCCAACGAGGCCTGCCGGACAGCCAGTGACACCTCCCCCAGAACCTATTTGCACATCCAGGACATTGTCGGCGGGGGGACGGGCTTTGACACTCGATACGGGATCGTGAAGGCGGGGGACTTCGATGGCGATGCCATGATGGACTTTCTGATTGTGTCGCGCGAGATCGTGAGCTCGACTCAAAACGGCAACATGCACGTGCTCACCTACCGTAACCACTGGACCGATCTCGGCAATGGCCCCATCGACTGGAGTGGAGACGGCATCATGGACGTAGGCGGGATCATCGATGGCAATACGCACCAGTACATCGTGAACCAGGGCACCGGATACAAATTCAACATGGATGTTGTCGGTGACTTTCGAGAGGAGACGATCGAGCTGGACAGTGGCGCAAACGGCGCGCTCAATCTCTGGGTCTACACCAACACGACCGTACTCGACACCAAGGCACCGTCGCCTTGGGAGAATCGGCAGCACGCCCAGAAGCAGCGCTGGTCGGGGCACTGATGAGCAAAACCGCTGTGGGAGATAACCAACCGATGACAGCCCGAGCACCGAGAGTGTCGACCGCCTCATCCGCCGCCGTGTCTGTGCTGGTAGCAGTGGTTGTGACCGCGACCGGCTGTCTCGTCCCCTTCGACGAAAACGAGGGGCAAGGCGAGTGTGGCGATGGAATCGTGGATCAGGGTGAGGTGTGCGACGACGGAAACACGTTCGACGGAGACGACTGCCGCTCCGATTGCGGTCAGGACTATACCGTATGTGGAGACTCGAACACCCAGCCAAGCCGAGGGGAGACCTGCGACGACGGCAATCGGATTGATGGAGACGGTTGCTCGGCTAACTGTCAGGACGAGGTGTGCGGCGCGGAGAACTGTGCCCAGGGCTGCTGCAACGATTTTGGTGGGTGTGAGCCAGGTGTGCTCGATGTCTCCTGTGGAGCCGAGGGACATCAGTGCCAGGACTGCACCCTCACCGGGAGCTTCTGCATCGACCAACTCTGCCAGATCCTGCCGAGCTGTGAGCCAGGCGAGGAGGTCGAGTGCGGGTACTGCGGCAAGCGGACCTGCGACCCAACCGGCCAGTGGGGCAATTGTGAGAACCAAGGGGTCTGCGCACGGGATACCGTGCAAGACGGCGTGATGTGCGAATACTGTGGCTACGAGAGACGGACTTGCACGACTGAATGTCAGTGGACCGACTGGGACTGTGTCGAGCAAGGGGTCTGCCAACCAGGCTTCATCGAAACCATAACGTGTGGCACCAACGGCTGCGGAACCCAGACCCGCCAGTGCCAATCCGACTGTCTGTGGGGGACGTGGGGAGCCTGTACGGGTGACGTGCTCGTCACCGTTACGCTGACCGCCTACGATGGTCAGCAGCGACATCACACTGACTGCGAGTCGAGCGTTTTCGTGCTCGACTATCCGACATTGTTTTCCGCGGATTGCCCTGGCGCCCGCTGTCGGTGGGAGCTCGGCAAAGGCGGCGTGCGAGCATACGTAAGGGACTCCTCGGATTGCGCGACTGTTGAAGACGGTTTCTACGCCCCCATGGGCGCCTGCTCCACCGCCAACGCAGGAACGAGCACGGTTACCTGCTGCGCCCACTGAACTTGAAGAAACACATGGAGTGTTGTGACAATGAAAAACCGACTGCTATTCGTGATCTTGGCCACGGGGGCGATTGCAGCGCTTCCCATTCAACCGGCATCAGCCCAGCCCTGCGATGTAACTGCGGATCCACCCGTGCTCGTGGGACCCGCCGGCAGCGCGGCCGATATCACCGTCAACCACCTCACGGGTCAACCCGCCATGGCCTGGGTGGGTGACGACAACCTGATCTATCTCAGCACCTACGACGGGACCGTCTGGTCGACGCCCCAGTTCGTGGATACCGGTGGAATCATCCCGGTCATCCACACTCCGGAGCCGGCCGGTACTCCTTTTTCCCTCAAGGGCCTGGCGTTGGCCATCAACTCCTACGGAGACATGCACCTGGTCGTGGGCGACAGCGAACACATGTATCGCTTCGAAAACACGGGCTCTGGCTGGAGTGCCCCCGAGATCTTCGCCGACACGGTCAACCCGGGCACCGCGGATCCACACTACGAGGTGCTGGCGGAGTTCGACGACCAGGACGTGCTTCACGTGGGCTGGGCGATCAACGCCGGGTTGGAAAGCCAAGGCTTCGGGCTGTACTACGCCCAACGGAGCAACGGTGTATGGACCGCCCCGTTCTACGTCGCCTTCGGCCCGCACATCGACATGCACGTAGAGCCGGACGGTCGGGTTCACGTGGCCTACATGGCCTTTCACGGCTTCATCGAGCCAGAGCACTGGCGCAACTACCAGGGCCACTACCGGCAACGAGACCCGAACGGCACATGGACCCCGGACGAGCAGGCCACCCAGGAAGCCCCCATCGGATCTCTGGGACCGGTGGCCATCCATCCGACCGTGGCGGTCGGGCCAGACGGCCGGATCCACATGGGCTACCCGGTGGACCCGCCCAACCCCACGGGAGGTTTCCAGGAAGACGGACACGCCTCCTACATCGAGCGAGCCGGCGCCAGCTGGAGCGCACCGCAGAACCTGTTTCCCAACGGCACCCACGCGGCCTTCGTGGAAACGGTGGTGGATCCGGCCGGCATCGTCTACGTGCTCGGAGTCAACTGGAACAAGCGCTTCCGGGTGGATCTGGGGTCGGGATTCACCCCGGTGGATTTCTGGGAAACGGCGACCTCCCGTTGGTTCGGTGTGCGCGTCGTGCCCGCGCCCGCCGGGGCCTGGGTGGCCTACACCGCCGCGCGAAACACGGGACCGGTGAAGGCCGTGCTGCTGCGCCGCACCGGGGATTGTGGTGTCTTTTGTGGCGACGGAACATGCGATACCTCAGAAGATGGCTGCAGCTGCCTGTATGACTGCACGAACCAGTGCTGTATCGATGGCAGTGCCTATGATCCGGGGGCGCCCAACCCGGCAGATCCCTGCGAGATCTGTGACCCGTCGAACCAGCGCCGATTCTGGACACCCGATCCCACGGCTCCCGGCTGCGCCTCTCCCGATGCTGGCATTGACGCAGGACCAGGGGAGGACGCAGGACCAGGGGAGGACGCGGGTCCAGGTGTGGACGCCTCCTCTGGCCAAGACGCTGCCTCCAACCAAGACGCTGAGCCTGGCACAGGCGACGGCGTCAGCTCCGGTTGCAGCTGCCAGTCGGGACGGACGCAACACGCGCCGGCCTTGTTTGTCCTGTCGCTGCTGTTTGTGTGGCTGTTTCGGATGAAGAGACGCCCCCCGACGCGATGATGGGCACGGCCTCGGAGGCGACGCGCAGCAGCGGCAGGTTGTAGCCGGCCTTGGTGCCGTCCCGGTCCCAGCTCGTGAGCAGGATCTCCCCGGCCCCGCGCTGCACCACCTCGCGCATCCAGTCCAGGGCGTCGAGGCCCGTGTCCTCCTTGCCGCTGCGCACCACCACCTCCCAGCCGTCGCCCCTGGCCCGCGCGTCCACGGCGATGACCGTGCACTGGCTGCCGAAGCGCTCGGCCAGCGCGTCGGGCGCGCCGGCGTCAGTGAGCCCCTGGAACTGGATGCCCTTGACCGCCCCCACCCCCGGCAGCACCACGTGGCCCGCCTCCCGAATCTGGGACTCCTCGTTGGTGAGCCGCGCCGGCCGCCCCAACCGCTCGAAGGCCGCCAGCAGCGACGCATTGTTCGCCACACCGGTGTCGATGATTCTCACGCCCTGCGCCATCACAGCACGCCCTTGGTGCTGAGAATTTCGGTGCTGTCGGTGGCGACGATGGCCTGACGCAAAGCGATCGCAAGGGCCTTGAAGGCGGCCTCGGCCTTTTGGTGATCGTTGGTGCCGCGCAGCAATGAGGGCGGTGCCGATGGATCGGTACAGCGGAAACCCGGTGGGCGGTGCGTCGCCAATCATCCCCAGCCGTTCTATCTCACCGCTCGAGCCCATATCCGGCTCTTCTCCATGCTATGATTCCCCCTTTGACCACTGCGATATTGCGATACCCCTTTCTAAAGAGTTTTTTTGAAGCGATCCTTGCTTTGGGAATGGAGCGACAATAGACAACCACCGGTTGCTTTTTGTCGGGCCCGAGGTGTTTGAGGATCCCATCTATCTGTGTGAAGGGAATATGGGCGTCGGTGCGAGGGATGGTTCCTGCATCAAAGTCCAGCACGTTGATGAGCTGGAAGTTCTTGTTCGACATCATGGCGTGCAAGGTGGCCACACGGATAGTTCCTATGCCGTCACAAGACCCCTGGAGACAACGCTGTCCTTCAAAACACCCTACACACCTTGCTTCATTGACCGTTGGCCCTCTTTGGGCCGCCCGCTTTTTTTGACAGGCTTGTTGAGAGAAAATCAAACAGAAAACGAGATCCAAGGACACAACGCAACCAAGAACTCTCTTCATCGTGACCTACCTCCGATAGGGAGAAACTCTGTCGTGAAAGTTGGCTCTCTTTCACTTTTTGTGGGTAGCCTCAGCGTCCGAACCGGCGCCACGCCACTACTCGGCGCCGATATCGCGAAAATCGCAGCTCCTTGACATTGCGCACTAATTAATCGTGTATTTTTAGGTGCTTACAACCATCCGGAAGGCGAGTACCCCTGCGCACAACCACTGTACCGAAAACTCTCCTGGCGATGAAGCATGTTCTTGTCCGGGGCTTCGAATGCAGGATCGGTGCTTTGGTCCTGCTGGTCTCCCCGTCTTGGCGGAAGACGTGATGCTCGGGCTGTGGTGCCGTCCGGTCTGGGTACGATACAGCCCCTGGCGAGATCAAGGGGTATTTTGCATTGTTCGAATACTTGCCGGACAGCGTAGGGTCGATGGCGTGGAGATGATGTACGGTCGACCAGTTGCGACAGACCTGCCCCCGAAATGACAAAATGGCTCCACAGGACCCAGCGGCCTCGTCTTCCCCCCCTGCTTGACCCTGCCGTCGTTGCATCCGATGCCTGGGTAAATCGGAAAAGCCCGCATTGTCCCTTTTTTCCATCCAAAATAGCCCTGTACAGCCCCATGAGATTACGATAGTGTCCACATTGGTGGTACCATTATACCACATGGCGAGGTGGCTCCATGAATGCCCATTTCCCGCGAAAACCGATGGTCGTCGCCCCTATCGTCCTGGTCGCCGGCCTGTTGCTTGCCGGCCTGCTTGCGACCGGTTGCATCCAAGACCAGTCGACGCGCCCATGCACACCCGAAACCTGTACGTCTGCGGACAGGGAGTGTGGTCTGGCAGACGACGGATGCGGCAATGTTCTGGACTGCGGCGGCTGCAGTGCCGGGTATTCCTGCTCTGAGGACGGAGCCTGCCTCCTCGATGTCGATCCCTGCGTGGATCACTGCACCAACGGGGTCCAGGACTGCGGGGAGACGGGCATCGACTGTGGGGGCGATTGCGGAATCTGTTACTGCCCGAACGAGCAGATCGGGGACGTGACAGACGCCAGACAGTGGAAAGCCACGGCACGAACCTTCGACAATCCGGGCTACGAAGGGAATCCCTTCGACCTGGAGGCCCGGGCCACGTTCATGCACTGCAACACCGGAACCGAGATCACCACCCGGCTCTTCTACAACGGCAACGACCAATGGGGCGTGCACTTCACCGGCACCGCCGCCGGTCGGTGGATCTTCGAGGTCACATCCGACAATCCGGTGCTGGGCGGACAGGTGGGCACCATCCTGGTGGCGGAAAACGGCGGAGTGGACGGGTTCCATACGCAGTTTGGCACCAAGTGGGGCTGGACCGGCACGAACCGTGCCTTTGTGCCCCAGCTGGCCATGATTCCCCTACGGGTGGAGCATTGGGACGACGCCGGAGCCATCGACCAGTTGGTTCAAGTCTACCTCCGGGATCATGGATTCAACGGAGTGCACACGGGCATGTCGTCGGCCTGGTATGACCACAACGGCTCTTCGGTGCGATCGGTAGGTGAGATCGTCGACGACTTGGACGGCGGCTGCCCGGATCCGGATATCGAGTCCTTCGTGCGGCTCAAGCGGGTCATCGAAAAGGTCCACGATGCCGGGGGTATGGTGCACATCTGGCAGTGGGCCGACTCTCAGCGCCGCCAGACCCCGAACCACCTGCCCGGTGGGGCCAACGGTCCCTGCGACCGCCGGATCCAGAAGTACATCGCCGCCTACCTGGGGCCCGTACCCGGCTGGTCCATGGGGTACGGGTTCGACGTGCAGGAGTACGCTGGCGAGGCCGGCCTTGCGGACTGGCACGAGCACATGACCGCCGAGATGGGGTCGTACTTCCATCCGATGGGCGCCCGCTGGGGCGACGACCCCTCGGGCATCGGCATGTACTACACCGGCCTGTCCATCGCGAGCTACCAGCAGCACCGGCCCGCCTATGACGACTACCGAGCGGGCGTATTGACCTTTCCCGACAAGCTCCAGTTCTCCGAGGACCGGTTTCGCCTACGGCCCACGTGTGGGGGTTATCCCGACAAGGACTACACCCTGCAGATGATTCGCCGAGGCCTCTGGAGCTCCACCCTGGCCGGCGGCACAGCCAACATCTGGGGCGTGCTGGCTGAGGTCCCGTCGGACTGCGTGTGCGAATCCCAGGGGTTTCCGAGACCCGACTGGATCAAGACCTGGGCGCGGTTCTGGAAGTGGCGCTTTCTGCGCGACTTGGAGCCCTGCGACCATCTTGTCAGCGGCGGGGCCCACTGCCTCATGAACGCCGCCTCCACCAGCTTCGTATTCTATGTCGAAAGCAGCGCTACCCTCTCGGTGGATCTCACCACCATGGTCGGCGACCAGCCGGTTGTCGCCGTGAACACGGCCCTCCCCTACGAGGAGATCAGCCTCCCCTCCCTCTCCCCCGGCCAGCGGACTTTCGACGCGCCTGGCGGAACCGTGTCCGACTGGGCCGTGGCCGTCGGCCCTTTCGTGGAGGAACCCCTGGACCCGGCGGTACCCATCCATCCCACCGGCCTGGTCCCTGACGACCTTGTTGCGCTCACTCCGGATGCCCAGAGTCGGGTGACCCTGACATGGCGCCCGGTGCCCGAAGCCACGTACCGCATCCGCTATTCCCGGCTCGTGCCGGGCGGCGATCTAGAGGTCATGATGGACTGGACCGACGCCACCGAGACCTGGTTCGACGTCGCCGTGACCATGGGCGAGGACTACCAATGGAAGGTCCAATCCCGGTCCAGCGCCACCGGCGCACTCTCCGTGCCGTCGATGGGAACCTTCCGGGTGCGCGAGGCCGACTTTTGCGGGACCGAACGCCCGACTGTGGTCCACGACCGCACCACGCTGGAGGCCTTCATCCGGGCCTGCTTTGCCAATACCGGTGACAACCGGGCCGAGCAGAACCTGCCCGTCACCGACTGCGAGAGCGACTTCCAGGCCCTGATGCGCGAAGTGCGCGATCTGCTCATCCAGACCTACCCGACGATTTCGTACACCCACCCCTCCGAAAACAACCACTGCCGCCACCTGGACGCCTTTGCGATCCTCGGCGAAGACGGAAACCGATACATCATCGACTACGTGGTGAACAGCTCCGCAGGCGGAATCCTGCTCGACAAGCTCGCCTGGCAGGCCTCGGATGCCAACGTGTGCGAATGACACCGGATGAAACGGGCTGTTTTCCATATGTTCCAAGAACACCCTTTTGGTCGTGCCATAGAGAACATGAAGAGAACGTACAAACTGGTCGAAGTTGTTCTGGTTCTAGCCATCGTCGCACCGGCTTGTATTGTGAAATTTGAAGATCCTCCCGCAGATGGTTCCATAGAGTGGGAAGATGCAAGCGTTCCAACTTGCGTGGGAACGTGCATTTCCTGCAGCGATCTTGCGTCGGACAGCTGCCTGGACCAACAGGGCTGCTGGTGGGATGTCGCTGGTTGTTCTGGGTCATGCCATTCCTGTGAAACCTTGGAAACAGGAGAGGCGTGCATGGGCCAAGACGGATGCGAATGGGATCCGGCTGGTCCATGCTCCGGAACCTGCACAGCGTGCTCCAGTCTGGGGTCAGGAGAGGCGTGCACAGGCCAAGATGGATGTGTATGGGATCTGGGTGGACCCTGCTCGGGGACCTGCAAACCATGCAGCAACTACAGCACCCTGAACGACTGCCACAGCTCAGACGGCTGCTCGTGGAATGGGAATACATGCGAGGGAACCTGTACGGAATGCTGGGTGTTTCAGGTTGGCGCTGGCTGCAATGGACAAACCGGATGTTCCTGGGATCCGGAAGGCCCTTGCTCGGGGAGCTGTACGAGCTGCTCAGAAAATGGAACAGAAGAAACCTGTGCAACCCAGGCTGGATGTTCCTGGGACCCAGCGGGCCCTTGCTCCGGAGACTGCACAGGCTGTCACATCTTCGAAGCAGAAGAAGAGTGTATCTCCAATTTTGGGTGTGAATGGGATCCGGAAGGCCCCTGTTCAGGGGAATGCACAAGCTGTGCGACGTATTCAAGCCCATCTGAATGTGATGGACAACTCGGATGTCAGTGGATTTCCGAGGAGCTCTAGCCCAAAGATCCCGAGAAGCCAAAAGAGCCAGAAGTAGAGAAGGAAGCAGAGAAGAAAGTAGAGAAGGAAGTAGAGAAGGAGGAGAAGGAACGTGAGAGCCAACGATTCTGTCCCCATGAGGCGCAACCATGGACAACGTAGCTGTGCAGCCAAAAGAGCAATCTTGGTTGCCCTGGTTCTTTTGTCAGTGGCCGGTTGCAGCGATGGACGTGGAGAGGGTCCCACGCTCGATGGTGGGTTACAGGACACAGGAGCAACCGACGGTAACGTTGCAGATACAGGGACCATCGACGCCAACCTGGCGGACACCGGAGTGATCGACGCTGGTTGCCAAGGGATTGAGTGTTTTTCCGGCCCTGTTTCCCTGGGTGTAGCGTCAAAATACTACGACATCCAGGCGGACAACAACAATGTTGTCCATATCATCTATCTCGACGGTGCCCGTAGAGCCTGGTATGGCCAAATTGTCAATATCGGTGGGACTTGGCAAGTGGCCAATGTCGAAGATACAGGTGCTACAGGAGTCTTGTCTGTGAAAATCCGGCCCCGCATATCGGTAAGACCGGATGGACAGGAAATTCACTTCACCTGGGTAGCCAATACTCAGGCACAGGCTACCGAGCTGAAACACTGCTGGAAAGACACCAACGGAACCTGGCACACTGAAATCGTGGAAACCTTGACCGGTGGTTGGTACTGGCAATACCCGGATGTGGGCATTGATTCCAGCGGTGTCACTCACATGGTCGCCATGAAATGGAGTCTCGCTACATCGCCCAATGCTGCCATCACATACAAGCGAAAAGCCCCGGGAGAAAGCTGGACTGATCAACCCGACATAACACCTGCCACCACCAAGAACATCTGGACAGCCATGTTTGTGGATCACAATGGCCGGGTTCATGTTGTCTGGAATGACAACAAAATAGAAATGAGATACAAATACTGCGAATCTGGGGACTACCTCAGCAGCGGGACAACCATAACCCTTCCCAGAGACACTCCCAAGCTCCAAAGACCCGAGGTCTTTGTGGATCGAAACGACAATGTGCATATTGTCTGTAACGCTCACATGCTCAATGGCATGGATTTCCATATTGGCTATTGGACCAAGACCATGAGTGAAACCAGTTTCCCGAATCCCGTCCATGTCAATATCGATATGTTCACACTGACCGATTACATCCCCTATCCCAGTGTAGCAGCCGTATCCCAGGAAAGGGTGTTTGTCTCCTATGCTTGGGACAGTGATGACACTGAGCCAGCCGAAGAGGTATTTGTCTCGACCAACGACAGCACCGTCGGCAATTGGACCGTTTACCCAATTGGCAAGGGCGCTTTTCAAGAAGAGACCCGATCGGTCATGGCCGTAACCGATGACACCGTCTACATGGTCTTCCGAGGACTGGATGGCAATCTGCTACTGGAAACCTACGATTTGAACTAGAGGAGGGGGACGGCGTTTGGTCGTTCGGTAAATTCACGTCCAGCCATACGCACACGGGTATGTGTGCAGGAGAGCTACCGCCAAGTCGATTGTATCAATCCTGGAATTTTGGACTTGCACGGTGGCTCAACAATGCGCACAGACGGCTGGGGCCCGTTTTCGCGGATCGCTTCCGAAGTATCACCTGTGAAGAAGAGCGCGTGGCTTCGCTATTGGCGTACATCCACAACAACCCGGTGCGAGCCGGTGCTGCACTTTCGCCACTTCAGCGCCGGTGGGCCCTTGAGGGGTAGGTTCCGGTGGGCCCTACCGGGCACAGGTTCCTCGTCACTCGGCTACGCCGGCTCCTTGGTCGGAATGACAGGTTGGCAATGGCTCTATCCTGATCATTTCGAGTGAAACGAGGAATCTCTCTGGGGGAACCAGCACCAACCTCAGCTTCGCTTCGAGGGAACTGTTGCGTTGCAGTCCCAGTGGCGGAGCTCGTTGCACGGAAGTTGGCACAGATTCCCCACGTAGGCGCTTCGTCTGACCGTATCGTATCGGCCGCACCCCTATAGGGGACCGATACGATACGGCCTGACATTGGGGCAGGATCACCGGAAGAGCGGCTGCTGTGGGAGAGGCTCGACGGAGGCGAGGGCCGTGTCTGGCCGCAGACTCCAGCCCTGAGCCGTTCGGCTGAGCAGCCCGTTGCGCTGCATCTTGGCCAGGGTGTCGCCGAGGCGGTTGTTGTTGACGCGGAGGTCGGCTCGGATGGTAGTGCGCGGCATGGGACCGTCGGCGGTGGAGAGCAGCTCCAGGACACGCTTTTGAAGCGGGACGGGCTCGTCGCCGGGCTTGGAGACCGGCGAGCAGACCTCAAGGTGGGTGGCAGAGCCATCGGTGCAAGAGACGAGCTGGAGAGCGATGGGGTCCGGGGGCTGCGCGGCCCGGTGCTCGAGGGTGAGCATGAGGTGGTCGTTCTTGCGTGACAGGTAGGCGTTGGAGTCGCCGAAGGCCCAGAGGTCTCCGGAGCCGCGGAGGGAGAGGCCGGGGTGGGCGCGCTGCTTCTTGGAGGCGTGGTGGACGAGGATGATGGCGAGGTCGAATTGTCGCTGTAGCTCACGCAGGAAGCCGAGCAGGCCGGAGATCTCCGTGCTCGAGTTTTCATCGAGGCGGTGAAGCCTGACCAGGGGATCCAGCAGCAGGAGGCGGGGGCGGATGTCGCTGATGGTCTTGGTCAGTCGTTGCTGGTCCCGTTGAAGGTCGAGCCTGAGCACGGGCATGCAGATGACGTGGATGTCGAGCTGCCGGATGTCGCAGCCGCGGAAGTCACAGATGGCCTCGAGCCGCGAGCGGATCAGCGGCAAGGAGTCCTCGGCGAGATAGATGAGTGCGGGGCCCCTGCGGTCGACGGAGAAGCATCCGAGGGCCGGGATGCCGGTGGCCACGCTGGTGGCGAGCTCGAGGCCGAGATAGGACTTGCAGGACTTGGGCGGTCCGCCGAGGATGCCCACCGCGCTCCGCCCCCAGAGCGAGCGGATGAGCCAGCGCTGGCCAGCCGCGGCGGCCTTGAGCTGACCGGCGAGCTGCACGGGCAGCGCTTCGGAGTGGTCGTCAGCGGCGTCGGGCTTCGAGGCGACGGGGGCGGTCATGGCCAGACCTGCTTTCTGGCGGCGATGACGTGGTTGGAGCCGACGACCTTGCCGTCCTGCTCGGCGGCGAGGATCAGGCTGGTACGTGCGAGGTGGTCGGTGGCGCGGAGGTTTCCGCGGGCGACCTCGTAGACGGCGTCAGTGGCGGCGGCATCGAAGGGGAAGGTGTCGGCGCCGGCGATGGTGCAGCGGTGTTCGAGATAGCGGTTGGACTCGTCGCGCGACAGCAGGCGCAAAAAGGAGTAGGAGGCCACGCGGCGGGCGACGTCCTCGAGGGCATCGCGTCGCAGCATGGTCCGCAGCGGGCTCTGGCCCGCCAGGACGAAGGAGACGACGAGGCGGGAGTCCATCTCTTGTGCGGAGTCCGCGGTTGTGCGGAGAGCACACCTTGGAGCCCGACCCACCGGCACCAGACCGCCAGAGCGTTCCGATTCACTCCGCATAACATTGCCTTCGCGCCGCCATTTCACCCGGCGCGAAGGAGGACCGAAAAATGATCGAATATTACTTTGAACGCCCGCATGCGATCGCCCGTATGCGCTCCGTGTGCACGGGAGCGCACATCGACGCCTTCGCCGACGCACTAACGGCGCTGGGATACACCCGGAATGGGGGTCGGGCGTTACTCCGAGGTGTGACTCACCTCGGTGCATGGCTCGATGCAAACGAGTTCGACATTTCCGCCCTCGATGAGCCGATGCTCAAGAAGTTCGTTGCCGGCATAAAGGAGCAGTCGGCTGGTGAAGGCAAGCCGCGACACTGTCATGCAGGTGGCCTCCGGTTCCTCAACTGGGCGAGGGAGCGCTCAGTTGTGTCGACCTCACCTCCTGTGCCTCCAGAACCCGAGCTGCTCCGGGAGTTCATCGAATGGATGAGGCACCAGCGCAACTTGGCAGAGGCGACGATCAAAGGTTACCGCCTCCCCTTGCGCCGATTCGTGGCGGAGCTGGGAGATGACCCAAGCCGATACGCCGCCGCTGATATCCGCCGGTTTGTCCTTCGCGAATCGCAGCGGGCTGGACGCGGTTATGCTCAGTTGGCGGTATCAGCCCTCCGGATGTTCTTCCGATACCTCGCCATCGGCGGCCAAGTCGGGCCGGAGCTAGTTGACGCCGTCCCTTCAATAGCCAACTGGGCCCTTGCCTCGTTGCCAATGCATCTGCGACCGGCCGAGGTTGAGCAGTTGATCGGCGCCTGCGATCCCGACACGCCATGCGGAAGCCGAGACCGCGCGATGATATTGCTGATGGCAGTTCTGGGTCTCAGATCGGGTGATTTGGTTCAGCTGCGTCTCGGGGATATTGACTGGAAGACAGCCACCCTCTCGCTGTCCGGCAAGAGCCGGACAGCGAGCCGGCTGCCGCTGCCGCAAGAAGCCGGCGATGCGTTGCTTTACTGGATAACGACGGGACGTTCTGAGCACCCCAACGACGACAACCGTGTATTTCTTCGTATGCGGCCACCCATCGGCCCTATCACGAACGTCGCCGTATACAACGTTGTTGCAGCCGCCGCGAAACGAGCCGGTCTCGAGGCACCCCGCGTTGGACCCCGCATGCTCCGGCACAGCGCGGCGACATCGCTGCTCAGGCAAGGGGCGTCGCTCCCAACTATTGGAGCTGTACTGCGCCACAGAAGCATCGATACAACGGCGATCTACGCGAAGGTCGATATCGACCTTCTGGCATCGATCGCTCAACCCTGGCCGGAGGAGGGATCGCCATGATGGCCTTCGTCGACAGCTACCTCGCTCTCCGGCGAGCTGCTGGCTATAAGCTTCGAGCGGTCGAAGGTCGGCTGCGCTCCTTTGCACGGTTCGCTGAGGCACGCGGGGAATCACACATTCGGGCTAACACGGCAATTGTTTGGGCGGCCGAAGCGGTCTCGCCACGTCAGATGCACGTCAGGCTCCGGGATGTGGCCGTCCTTGCCCGACACTTGCGATCGGAGGACCCGGCACATGAAGTGCCTGATCCACGGGTGTATCCTCGCCAGCCAGATGTACGGGAGCCATACATTTATTCAGACAATGAGGTGGCCCGCATCCTGGCCGCAGCGGCTCACCTCGGCCCTGTCGGAAGCTCCAGACCCGACACGTATCGGACCCTCTTCGGGCTTCTAGCCGCTACTGGAATGCGCATAGGAGAAGCGCTGCGACTTAGGCTTTCGGATCACATGGGTGATACCCTTCGCATCCGGAGAACGAAGTTTCGGAAGTCCAGACTTGTGGTGCTCCACCCGACAGTCGCTACCGTCCTCGCCGACTACCGCGTGCAGTGGCGCGGCATCGTCACTGAGGATGGGCCCCTCTTCGTGTCCACGAGAGGGACTGCACTTGGCTCAGACGGCGTCTTCAGTACCTTTGACAAAATGCTACGCAGCGAAGGGATGCGCACCGATGTACGGACCGGCAGACGCGAACGCCCAAGTCCAGCATTGCGAGACTTTCGCCACACGTTCGCGGTCCGCTCTCTGGAGAGATGTCCGAGAACTCGCCCGGAGATCGACCGTCACATGCTGGCCTTGGCGACGTACATGGGTCACGTTTCGGTCGCCGGCACATACTGGTATCTCAGCGCGACGCCCAGACTGATGAGCGACGTCGCGGATGCTTGTGAGGCTTGGAGCCGTGGAGGTATCCAATGACGCCCATCGCCCCGCATATCACCGACTGGTTTTGCCAGCGTCTTCCTGTGGAGCGGGCCGCGAGCCCACACACCTGCGACAACTACGCGATCACCTTCCGGCTCCTTTTTTCATTCGCCGCAACACGCCTCTCGGTGGCTCCATCCAACCTAGCCTTCGAGCACGTCGATGCGCCTTTGGTCCTCGCCTTCCTCGACCACCTGCAGACTGACAGGAATAACGGCGCGCGCACGCGCAACAATAGGCTGGCCGCAATCAAGTCTTTCATGAGATTTATGGAATACCGCCACCCAGGAGGCCTCGATCAAATTCGGCGCATTCTATCAATCCCAGGTCAGCGGGTCGACGTGAAGCCGGTACCACATCTGAATCGCACCGAGACACAGGCTCTACTCGATGCTCCAGACCCAACGACACGTGGCGGCATCCGCGACCGAGCACTGATGCTGCTCGCCGTCGCCGGGGGCTTGCGTGTATCCGAGCTGGTTCGGCTTCGGATCGATCAGTTGTCCTTCCGAGATCGCTATCTAGACCTGCGGGTCCTAGGCAAAGGGCGAAAAGAGCGCGTACTGGCCCTGTGGGCTGAAGTGGCCGAGGCCCTCCAGGCTTGGCTGTCAATCCGTGGAGATGTCAGAGTGACAGAGGTCTTTCTTAACGGACGCGGTCGAGCGCTGACACGCTCTGGAATCGAGTACGTCGTCAGAAAACACGCCCGAGTCGCAGTGGCTGATTGTCCTTCGCTGTTGCGCAAGCGGATCTCACCCCACGTCCTTCGCCACACCTGTGCCGTCAACACGCTCCAAGCGACCCGCGACATACGAAAGGTGGCGCTCTGGCTTGGCCATTCGAGCACTCGGACCACGGAGATCTACCTGCAGGCCGACCCAGTCGAGAAGCTGGAGATACTCGAGGCTGTGGTACCACCAAGCCTGCGCCCAGGGACCTTTTCGCCACCGGATCAGCTGATAGCCATGCTGCAGAACCATTGATTGAACTGAGCAACTAGTCATAGGCGAGTCCGCGTGCAGGGGCTTCTGTCGTCACTCTCCGCACAACCGCGGACTCCGCACAAGAGATGTTGTGCGCAGCTGCGCACAACATCTCGAAGTTGGACAAAACGCGGATGACGGACAGGTCCTCGGGCCTGAATTCGTGGGCGTCGTCGAAGATAATGACGGGACGCAAGCCTTCGCCGTCGGCCTGCGACAGCAGGTACTCCTGGATGCGGCGCACCAGCATGGGGAAGGAGCCGGCACTCTGGGTGCCGATGGCGGCGGCGAGCTCGCGACACAGGTCGCGCTTCGACAGGCCGGTGACCTTGATGTAGGAGACGCGGTAGCGAGCCTCGGGCAGCTCGTCGACGAGCGCGCGCATCAGCGCGCTCTTGCCGGTGCCCGCCGGCGAAATGACGGCCGTGTTCATCCGCTGCTTGATGGTGCGCACGATCGTGGCCAGGATGGCGTTGAAGTCTTCGAGCCGGAAAAAGTGCCGCACCTCGACTTCGGGGGTGAAGGGGATCGTGTGAAAGCCAAAGACGCTGAGCCAGTCCATCATGAGTCCTCCTTTTTGATGGGGTCGACGCAATCGCCGCCTGCGGTGACGGCGCCTTGGTGGTCCTTGTCGAAGAGCAGATGCGCGGCGGTCCGGGGCGGCGGCCCCGCGCGGTGGCCGGCCTCGGGGGCCGCGCACCGCTGGCCTCGCCGGTCCCGCGCGTTGGCCACCAGGTCGACGGGCTTGAGCGTGAGCAGCTCGTCGTGGTGGCGGAAGCGGACCGTGTCGTCGAGGATCTGGTGCCGCAGCACGACCCAGGCCCCTGAGTAGCCCCGAGGCATCTCGTAGTGGGTGTCGTCGATGGAGACGACGTGGTCTGCCGAAACGCGGCGGCGCCGGTGCAGCACGAAGCGCTCACGCAGGTCGGCGTCGCTGTCGGGCATCCGCAGCGGCCGTGGGTCGGCCGCGAAGCGCGCGGCCGGTGACTGCTGCTGTAGGCTCGCGTGTGGCCGCTGGTTGTAGTGCTCGCGCAGGTAGTGCTGCAGGCGCAGCTCCAGCGCGCCGCAGTCGGGATCGACTCCCGGGTGGCCGTCAAGGCTGCGCAGGATGTCGTTGATGGCGGTCTGGTTGAAGCGCTCTATCTTTCCGTGGCCAGCCGGGTAGGCCGTCTCCCCGTGGACGAGCAAGGACCCGAGCTGGGCGGTTGCGTCGAAGGTGTCGGCGGAGATGAAGCCGGGGCCGCCATCCAGGTACAGCCCGCTCATCAGCCCGTGCCGCCGGTTGGTCTCGTAGAGGCCGCGCAGAAACAGCCGCGTGTTTTCCGACGTGCCCACCACGGCGTGTAGGCCGTAGCGGGTGCAGTCGTCGAGGTAGAAGAGGGCCACCCGCTTGAGCCGGGCGATCCCGGCGCGGAAGTGCTTGCCGTCGCACAGCACCATGTCCATCCGGTGCGGAAACGACCAGCGGCGGCTGTCCCGGCCCCGCTGCTTCCTGCGTTTCTGTACCGGCAGGCCCATCCGCTTGCAGGCGCGGTAGACCGTGGTCCGGTCCACTGTGGCGTCCTGCTCGACGACGCCGAGCACCCGCGCCCGCAGGATGAGCTCCGGGATGGACGCCTCCGGATCGCTCTTCTTCTGCCGGCGCAAAAACTCGCAGAAGTCGTCGGAAAGCACCACCGAGCTCTGCGTGCGCATTCGCCGCGCGGGCGACAGCGCCACGTAGCCGCCCAGCTCGAAGGCTCGTGTCCAGCGGTACAGGCTGCGCGTGCTCACCTGCCGAAACTGGCCGTTGAGCGCGAGTTGCATAGACGCTGCCACCTCGGACACCGCTTGGGCTCGCGACAGGCCGGTCGACTCGCGCACCAGCACCTGCGAGACCACCTGGTAGCGAAACAGGGGCTCGATGTCGGGCTCGCTCTCGGTCGAAATCGGCGGCAGCTTCACAGCCAGGCCTCCTTGGCGCTGATTTGCCCAAGGTACGGCCACGGCCGACGCCTTCCCAGATCCCGAAGTCGTAGGAGGATCCGGGCCGCCCGATCAGCTCTGCGACCCGCGCGTATCCACCAGCCGATACGGCTGGCGCCGCAGCGTCCCCGCACGCGGCTCCCAGCGCCAGGGCGCCCCCCACAGACCGCGGCGGTGACCACATTCGGCCAGCCGGTCGCAAAGCCAGACCTCGGGCCGCAGCGCCGCCAGCACCGCGCAGATGGCTCGACCACGCTGCCGATAACCGGGCTGAGCCTCGTGCTGCCGGGCTTGCTCTGTCAGCACGAGCGTGTCCACAGCCAGAAGCTCGGCCACCGCGTGGCGCTCATCCACCGCCAGGTCGGCTCTCAGGCCGAGAAGGCTCAAGCCGCGCTCGAGCCGGCGCCCTTGAGTCGACCACCACAGCTCCGAGCTGCCGGCGGAATCCTCACGCCGGCCGATGCGGCCCTGCGCGGCATCCAGGGCCGCATCGAAGTACGTTGCGCGAAACGCTACCACTTCCGGGGAGAGGCCGCTGTCTTCGTCCGACTCCGGCTCAGCAGAGATCCGCTGGCCACCCTCAGTGGTCGGCGTCAGCGCCTCCCGCCCATACGGCACGTGCCCCGGCGGGTACAGCGTGAATGCCTTCTCGTGGACCGCACAACGAGCTACCGTCAGTGGAAAGCACGGGCCTGTCAACCGCGGGCGACGGTGATTGACAGCCACGCGGCAACGCTGCTCTGCCCCTTCGCCACACGGCCCTCGTGTCGGAAGCTCGGGTGTCAGAGTCCCGTCCTCTGCCGGCAGATACGGGGTCACCACGAACGGAGGGCGTGTGCTCAGCTCCACCTTGTGCGATGCTGCCATGGACACGTGGTTACCAGTTATCCACGGCGACCTGAGAAGGATCAACGAGCCTCCACAGTGTGGCTGACAGAAAGGACACCATGGCGAAGATCGGCCGCAATCAGCCTTGCCCCTGTGGCAGCGGCAAGAAGTACAAGAAGTGCTGCCTGGACAAGCCCCTTTCAGCACTGCCGCATAAGCCGGGAAGACAGGAGCAGCGCTCCCCAGAACTTGGCGCTTTCGAGGACATTTGGCTACCCGGCGAGAAGCTCCCACCCTACATCATCGCGAGGATGTTTGAGCGGTCTGACGAATTCGCTAGAATGAAGCAGCAAGACCCCACGCGGGCGCGTCGCTTTTGGACCCCCGCCAAGCTGACCGCCCTGGAGACGCACGATATCCAGGCGCAGCTTCGCACGCTCGATGTGGACCCCTCCCGCGAGAGGTTTCTCTCACTTGCGGCTAACACATCCTCAGCCTGGGACGTCTCCAAGCAATGGCGCCGCAGCCTACGACGGACACTGTCGAGGCATGAGACGGACTTCGTCGGTTTGGCTGCGTGCGAGCTTTGGAAGCGCTACTGCCCAGAACGCCCCTCGTTCGAGATGCTCGATGACTGGATGCAACAAGGCTACGAGCAGATGATGAAGCAGCAAAGCACAGCGGCCTGTGACCAATGGCTGAAAGCATGGGATGTCATTCGGACGCGGCTAGAACCCGAGATGCGGACCACCGGCAGTGCTGAAGTCGTTTTTAATGGTACCCAGAACCTGTTCAACTGGGTGCAGGACTTCGCCCTTGAGCTATCCAACGCAGCGCGTAGGGAACCACGGTACGCAGATGTGGGTATCCGCCTCTGTCGAGACGTGCTGAAGCAATTCCCAGATGAAGGAGACCTTTTCGTCATCAACTTCCGGGCGGACCTTGGTCAGTTCCTTTTCATGGCAGGTGACTCAGACGACGGTGAGCAGGTCTTCCGAGAGATGATCGCCGATCATCCCGACCTCGCGGCAGGCTATGCTCGGCTTTCTGACATGCTTGCTGATCGCGCTCGGAAGGAAAACAGACCCGAGGATCTTCACCGAGCAAAGGAACTGCTGGCGTTGGCGCTCGCCAAGCCCGTCAAAGATGCCGCCGACTACGACCTTGCGGCTCGCCTCGAATACCTCGAGGAATCGTCGCTGTAATCCAGGCTTCCGCCAACCCCAATTTCAGCTGTCATGACACGGAACGTGCAACGGGACCTTGGGATTCCTGCCACTGGGCATGCAACGCAATAGGAACCCGATCCGGGTGGGCCCTAGTGGGCCGTCTGTCCGGCGGCAAAACCACCGGTGATGAAGGCCGGAGAAAAGCGACTGGTCGAGCCATGCGGCCTACATCGGCGAAGTAGCACCATCAGCGTGGCTCGACTCGGTACGCTTCGCGGCGAGTGAACGGTCGTCATTGAAATGTCAGGATTTATCGAGCTATCGAACTCCGTCCCCGTCCCCGTCCCCGTCCCCGTCCCCGTCCCCACAGTCGCCCTCCTTCAGCCCTCTTCGCAAGGCCTTGGCGTGGATGTGGCCGGCGAAGTGGATGGGGCTTTGGCCGTGGATGGGATCCCAGCCCGACGAATCGGCCCTGCACCTGAGCTGGACCTCCAGGCCCAGGCGGGTGATGGCCACCTCGGTGGGCAGACCGATGATCTTCAGGGCGGCCTCCCAGGTGGCGCCGCAGGGGGCACCCCGCAGGACCTCGACGCGGACGATGTGGCCGTCGGCGGCCTCGGCGCGGTAGGCCGGGGCGCCGAACTGCTCCCCGTAGGCTCCGAGGCAGACCTGCCTCCCGAGGCCGCATCACGTGGGCGGTGAGATGAGCCCCTCCACCGGCATGCGCTGACCCGAGGCCACCAAGGGGATGGACTGCCGCAGACACAAAAGGGCCAGGGCGTGGCGCAGGTCGGGGTGGCGCAGAAAGTCGAGCACCAGGTCCGCCTCCAGCGAGGCGGGCAGGTAGGGATCCGCGTCGTCGATGACCTGCGGCAGGTCCTGATCGATGTCGATGATCCGCGCGATGCGCATCCCACGGCCGTGGTCGCGGATGCCTCGGATCTTGTCCTCTGCGCTGCCGCCCTGTTGAAAGACGACGATTTGCTGGTCTGGTGTGGTCATGACTGGTTTGCCTACGCCGGGCACAGATCCTATAACCCGGACTGCGGCGACCACAGGAGTTTGTCATGAAACCGTGCACCTGGGTACTGCTGATCGGGCTCACTTCGGGGTGGCTGTCGGGCTGTAGCAAGAGCCCCGCCGCCAGGGACCGCTCCCCGTCGCGACCTGCCGTGAAGTGGCCCGCCAGGCCCACGGACGGCTCGCCCGTGGCCCTCTCCTTCGCGGCCATGGCCTACAAAGGCGATCACCTCGGCGCCGAGCTTCGCGTGTTCTCCTTTTCGAACCGCGCCATCAGCGCCTTGCGATTGACCTTCCATTTCCTGGACAAGACAGGCGCCCCGCTGGGCCGGTTGGCCTACCCGACCCAGGGCGAGCCGCTGGTCAAACCCGGGGCCTGGGTGACCCTCGCCATCAAGGCCCGCATGCCCCGGCAGACCGACAAGGTGACCGTCACCTTGCAGACCGTGGTGTTCACCGACGGCAGGTCCTGGACCCGCCCCACTCGAAAAAAGGACTGAACGCGTTGCCGCTACCAGCGGTACCGCGTGATGGACACCGATGCCCTGCCCCGAGAGGTCTTCAGGTACCGCTGGCGGATGACGCTCTGGGGATTGTCGAAGGCCAGCCAGACGGTGGTGGCAGCGGTCCGGCCGACGCCCAGGGGCACGTTGACAAACAGCAGGTCCTTGCCCTGCATACCCGTTGTGAGGTTCCGCCAACCGAGGTTGCCGTAGTGCAGGGGGCAGTGGGGCGTACGCCCGGAGGTGGCCTTGCAGCCCGAGAGGGTGCCGGCCTGGACAGCACTTCTGGTGGACTGAGCGGCCGTGCCCTGACCGACGGCCATGCCGGGAATGTTGGCGAAACGCAGCACCGTGTGGCTCCGCTGGGAGGCGGCGGTGACCTGCAACCGCACCAGATAGCGCTTCTTGAGCAGGTACCACGGGTTCTTGAAGCCGTCCCGGCGGATCTTCCAATACAGCTGGTTGCGATGCAGGTACTGGTGGGCCCCGGATCGATTCTTCCAGGTGTGGCCGCCTCCCGCGTAGGGCGCGATCGTCCCCAGGCCGTGGGCGAACTTTTCGGCGTAGACCCTGCCGAGGGCTGCGCTGTGGGACGCGTCGTTCACAGACGGCCGGTACGCGAGGGTCTGGGGTTTGTCGAAGCCCAGCCACAGCACCTGGTTGCCGCCGCCCCGGCGCATGGGCGCGGTGACGAACATCATCTCGGTGGACTTGAAGGCAGAGATCAGGTTGCGCCAGCCCAGGCCGTTGTACTGCATGGGGCAGGCGTGCCACTGAAACCCGCTGGCGCCGCCGTAAGGGTTGCGCGCCCTGGGCAGAGGCCGACAGACACTGCGCGCGCCGACCTGGGCGCCCGCGCGCCGCCGGTGATCACCCCAGGCCGTGCCCAAGGCTGCCCGGGGCCGGTTGGTCATCTTGACCACCACCTCCGAGCGGTAACCCTGGCCGCCCCCGGCGCGGGTCAACGACAGCCGCACCAGGTACCGGTACTTGAGCAGGTACGCCGGCGCACGCACGCCGTCTCGACGCATCCGTGACGCCAGGCTGACCCGGGTGGTGACTCGGTGGCTAGCCGCGCCCAGCTTCTTCCAGCCGGCGCCCGGGGTGACCGGGACTCCCGGCCGCGGTACCGGCGTGAGCCCTGAGCCGTCGCTCACCGCGTAAAAGCCCAGGGCGAGGTTGGCCTTGGCAAAGGTGGGTAGCGAGGAGCGGAGCACGAACTTGTGCGACAGGCCGGTCTGGGACTCGTCGAAGGCCAGCCACAGCACCACGTTGCCCCGCCTGGGGTTGTTGGGATCCGAGACGATGCGCACGGCGCTCGAGGTAAAAGCGCTGATCAGGTTGCGCCAGCCCAGTCCGTTGAAGTGCACCGGACACCGTCTCCCCTCGGGTCCGCCCTGCCGCCGGGGCAGGGGCCGGCAACGATCGTTGGCGCCGATCTGCGCCCGCCGCATCTCTCGTCTGTCGCACCAGGCCTTGCCCAGTCCCTTCTTGGGTCGGGTCTTGAGTCGAAGGAGCAGCTCGGTGCGGGAGCGGGATCCTCCCCCCGCCTTTGTCAAAGCGACCCGGAGCAGGAACCGGTGCTTGAGCAGGTACGCGGGATTGGCCACTCCGTCCCGCCTCATGCGACGGGTCAGCTCACCCTTGCTCAGGGCTTGGTGCAGGTCGCTGGCCGTGGTCCAGCGGTTCACCGGCCGCGGGCGCACCTTGGTCGGAGGGTTGACCGGGGGGTTGGGGCGTGGCCGCACCACGGGGGTACCCGGGTCCGGCGGATCTCCCGGCAGCCGCACCGGCGGCGCCGCTTTTGGAGCGAGGAACTTCTTCACCCGCACCCGGGGCGTGCCGTAACTCGGCCAGCTGGTCTTGGGCACGACGTAGAACCACAGGAACTTCTGGGACCGGTCGGCGGCAAACCACACGATGGTGTTGCCACTGCCCTTGCGCTTGGGATTGTGCACGAAGAGCATGTTCCGACCCGTAAAGGCCGAGGTCACGTCCCGGAACCCACGGCCGTTGTAGTTCAGCGGACAGGAGCGCCCCACGGCGTTGCGTTTGGTCTTGCACCGGGACCAGGCGCCGAGCTGCGCCGCGGTGAGGTGCCGCCCGCCCGGGCTCCAGGCCTTGGCATAGACCCGCGCCGGGCGACTGCGGAACCGCACCACCACCTCACTGTGCTTGGCAGCCCCTCCGCCGGCCTTGCGGATCTCCAGCCGCAGCAGATAACGGTGCTTGAGCAGCTTGGCCGGGGCGCGGACCCCGTCTCGCTTCATCTGCCGAACGAGCCCCTTGCGGCTCGACTTGGCGTGCGTTCCGTAGAGCTTCTTCCAGGCCGGAGCGGCCGAAGCCGCAGTGGGCACCAGGGTCAGAATGGATGTACAGCACAGTGCCGTCAGAATAGACGTCGCGCCTCTCGTCATGGAGTTTTACCTTTCACCGGGCCGCAGACGGCCAAGACACGGGCCCGGTACACAGACCAAGTCTAACAGGAAAATCCGGGTGCGGCCACCGGAGCCAATGGTTGCCAGACGGTCCAGAACCGGCCGAACAGCCCAGACGTTACCTATGGCAGTGCTACGGGCCGGGTCACAAAACCTTGCCTCAACCCCAAGACAGGGACAGGATTAATCGAGCCTGGAATTGCGGGTTGATCAAAAGGCGCTCATCGTCATAGAGTTTTGAAATAAGAGTGGACTTTGCCTACCATGTTGACCAATCAAACCAATTATCTCGGTATTTTGCGGGCGGGGCTCACCGTGGTGGCCATCGGGGGACTGTCGGCCGGCTGCCTGGTGGACGGGGAGTGCTTCGGAGACGGCGACTGCTCCGGGCGCAAGATCTGCGTCGATGGGACCTGCGTGTACGACTGCGTCACCGACGACGACTGCGAAGGTTGCAGGCGTTGCGAGGATCGCCTCTGCACCGAGTGCTGTCGGGACAGCGACTGCGCCGATGACGAGAAGTGCTCCGACGAGGAGTGCGTGCCGGCGGCGGGGTGCCTGGGCTGCGGCCAGCTGGACCATGGCAGCGGTGTGTGTCTGCACGGGATCTGCATCGTCGGGGCCTGCGAGGCCGACTACTACGACGTCAACGGCGACCACGCCGATGGGTGTGAGTATTTTTGCCAGCCCACCGGAAGCGAGGTCTGCAACGAGGTGGACGACGACTGCGACGGCCGCGTCGACGAGGACTTCAACCTCGCCCGGGACGTGGACAACTGCGGCGCCTGCGACCACCCCTGCGAGACGCCTCCCCACGCCGAGGCCGTCTGCGCGGGCGGCGACTGCTACTACCAGTGCGAGGCTGGCTACTTCGAGGTCAACGGCGACCCGTCCGACGGCTGCGAGACCACCACCTGCGAGCCCACCGCCGGTGGCGTGGAGATCTGCGATCTGTTCGACAACGACTGCAACGGCGAGGTGGATGAGGGATTCGCCAAGGACACCATCGACAGCTGCGGCCCCCTGTGCCAGGTGTGCGACTTCGATCACGCCACGGCCGAATGCGTGGGTGGAGCCTGCATCATCATGGCCTGCGATGAGCACTACCACGACTGGGACCACGACGAGGCAACCGGCTGCGAAGCCTACTGCATGCCCACGGATCCACCCGACGAGGTGTGTGACGAGGTGGACAACGACTGCGACGGTTTGATCGATGAGGGGCTCGTCTGCTCGTGCCCCCCCGACATGGTGGTGGTGGAATCCGCCTTCTGCATCGACATCTACGAGGCATCGAGACCCGACGCCACTGCCTCCTCAACGGGGAGCGCCACGGACATGGCCGTCTCCCAGCCCGGCGTGCTGCCCTGGCGCTACACGAGCTTCGCCGAAGCAGCCGGGGCCTGCGCCCGGGCGGGCAAGCGGCTGTGCGAGCCCGCCGAGTGGGAGCAGGCCTGCCGGGGCCCGGCCGGGACCACCTACTGCTACGGCGACATCTACGAGCCCGAGACCTGCAACGGCATCGACACCTTCGAGTACCCCACCTTCCACATCGTGCCCACGGGCACTTTAACAGGCTGTACCAACGCCTACGGTGTCTACGACATCAACGGCAACATCTGGGAGCGTGTCCAGCCCCCCACCGCGAGCCCGGCTCTGGGCAGCGCGGGCCGCGGGGGCGCCTACAACTGCTCCGACTCAGAGGCCCTGCACTCCTGCGGCTACGAGGCCTTCTGGGGCAACGATCCCGTGAGCAACTTCGGCTTCCGCTGCTGTCAATAGGAACTCCATGCCCCTCCGCAACGACACCTCCCCAGACCCGGGATCCATTACCCCACCCGTCCTCGCCCTCAGGGGCCTGCGCCGTCTAGGGATCGCCCTTGCCAAGGCCCTGGCCATAACCGTGGTCATGTCCTTGTTTGCCATCGCCTTCAACGCCGCGCGGTCAAAGCGCGGCATCGACCTGTTCGCCCGGGCGCCCTACGACATCTACACCGACTGCCCGGAGATGGACGCCAACATCCCCAAGCTGAAGGTCTCCCGGATCAAGGCGGGCAACCGCGGCCTCGTACTGGTCGACGCTCGCCCCGCCGCGGTCTACCTGGCAGGCCACATCCCGTCTGCTCGAGCGATGCCCATGTACGGCACGAGCCCCAACGCGCCAGGCGGCCTGACCTACCTGCGCAAGATGCGAGGCCGGTTCATCGTGGTCTACGGCAAGGATCAGATGCAGAGCGCGGTGCACCTGGCCTCCTACCTACGTCAACACAGCGTCCGCGGGGTGTACCTCCTCGATGGAGACCTCGCCGCCTGGACCAAGGCCGGCCGCAAGCTCGTGTCCACGGCGATCCCGCAGGCCGATGCCCCGTCCCTGCTGGCCAGCTCGGGCCCGCTGTACGTGGACGCCCGCCCGCCCGACCAGTACCGGGCTGGCCACATCCCAGGGGCTCAGAGCCTGCCCTGTGACGGGCTGATCCCGCCGGACCCCAAGGCCTTCGCCGCACTCCTCGCCTCCAAGCGGTCCATCGTGACCTACGGCGTCGCCGAGGTGGACGAGGAGCTGGCCGAGCCGGGCGTGGACACCAAACCCAAGGACGTGGGTCGTCTCCTGGCCGCCGAGCTGTTGGCCCTGGGTGCAAAGAAAGTGCGCTGGCTCCCCCAGGGACAGCACGCCTGGAAGAAGGCAGGAGGCAAGGTCGCGCCCAGTCCGGCGAGCCCGGAGAAGGGGGCCCAGCCATGAGCGGCCGCACCGTCACCGAATGGGTAGACCGGCTCTGGAACCACAAGGTCCACAACGTGCTGGCCATCCCCCTGCGGGTCTGGGTCGGGGCGATCTTCATCACCGCCGCCTGGCACAAGATCGTCTACCCGGCCAAGTTCGCCCTCTCCATCGCGACCTACCAGATCCTCCCCTTGGAGTATATCAACCTCCTGGCCATCACCTTGCCCTGGCTGGAGCTGGTGGTGGCGCTGACGCTGATCGGCGGGCTGTGGACCCGGGCCAGCGCGCTGATCATGGTGGGCATGAACGTGATGTTCATCGCGGCGCTGTACATCGCCATCAAGAACCAGACCCAGATGGCCTCCTGCGGCTGTTTTTCGGCCGACGCCGAGGCTGCAATGAAGACGATCGGCTGGGACTACGTCTATCGGGACATACAGTACCTGGCCGCCATGGTCTACGTCGCCCTCTTCGACAACGGCTGGCTCGGAGCAGACGGCCTCATCAGACACCTGCGGAGGAAGAATGCCTGATTCGAACCCATGTCCCGACGGGTGCTCGCGCCCGAACCGACTCACCCGCCATTTGATCGTGGCGATCCCCTTGGTGCTGACCCTGATCTGGGCCGGCGATGCCCGGGCCCGGTCCATCCGCTGGAGCCGCGTGATCAACGCGAGCCCGTCGTCGCTCAGCGCCAAGGACAAGCGGCGGGCGGCCAAGCTGATGAACCAGATCACCGTCTACTATGGCTGCTCGGACACCGTGGCCAACTGCCTGGTCAGCGACCCCGGGTGCCAGACCGCCCGCCGCATCGCCGGCATCATCGTTCGCATGGTAAAAAAGGGCCGGTCCGACGCGCGCATCAAAAGGCAGGTGAAGCTCCGCGGAGTCTCGGCCCACCCCTTCAAGAAGTACCGGTTCAACCTCAAGCACAGACCGCGGCTCGGGGCGACCAAGGCCAAGGTGACCCTCGTGGAGTTCGCCGAGTTTCAGTGTCCCTTCTGTCGGCTCCTCGCTCCGAGCCTCAAGCGGATGGTACGCAAGCTCGCCAGCCAAGGCGTGGCCCTGGTGTTCAAGCACTTCACCGTCTCGTCGCACCCCCACTCCATCCCTTGTTCCCGGGCGGCCTACGCAGCTCACAAGCAGGGCAAGTTCTGGCAAATCTACAGCCTGCTATACAAAAACGCACCCCGGTTTTCCAAGTCCCAGGTGGAAGGCTACGCCAGGTCCCTCGGCCTCGACATGGCGAAGTTCCGCGCCGTGCGGGACAGCCGCCGTAGCCGCGTGGTGGTCGCCGCCGACAAGAAAGCGGGGCTGAGGGCCGGCGTCAAGGGCACCCCCACCTTCTTCGTCAACGGCAAGCCCTACAGGGCCCGCAAGGACTACATGGAGATGCTGGACCGGCTGGAAGAGGAGCTGAACCTGGTGAAGGGCGGACGATGAAAGTTCTGGTCGCGGGCCTCGTGCTCTGCCTCGGATGGCTGGCCTCCCCGGCCGCGCGCGCCGATGAAGACGGGGATCCGGTCCGCGCTCAGGTTCTCCTCGCCCGGGCCAAAATCGCCCACGGGGCCAAGCAGCACAAGCTGGTCGTGACCCTCCTCGACCAGGCCCTCGAGGCCGATCCCTCCCTCGTGGCTGCCCGTCACCTGCGGGGCGTCAGCCTCTACCGGCTCGGCCGGATCAAGCGCGCCGAGCGAGACCTCATGTCGGTGAGCTACCGCCGCCCCAAGGACGTCGCCCTGCGACACCTGCTCGCCAAGGTGCTGCTGGCCCAGGGGAAGCACATGTGGGCCGCCCGCCAGTACCGTCACCTCACCCAGCTCACGCCGCGGGCCGGGGACGTGTGGCTCAGCTACGGCTACTGTCTGTACAAGCTGGGCGAGGCCGAGGTCGCGCGCAAGGCGCTGCGCCGGGCGGCGAAGCTCGGGCCCCGGGCCGTGGCCAACCGCGCCCGGGTCCTGCTGGCGATGCTGCTGCACAAGACGGGCAAGCTCCGCCAGGCCCGGCGGCTCCTGGGCGGGATCCGTGGCCCCGGGCACCGCGCCGCCGACCGGCTCACGAACCTGATCTACGCCGCGGAGGGCCGCAAGGGGCGGGGCCTCACGCTGAGCTTCCGGCTGGGCGTGGGCTACGACTCCAACGTCTCGATGGATCCCGTGGACAGCCGCGGCTCCGGCTCTTCGGGGCTCCTGGTCAACCTCGCGGCCAGCGCCACCTGGGTGGCCCACACCTGGGGGGCCCACGCCCTGGGCGTGTCGGGTGTGATGTCCCGGAGCTTCGCCATCAACGCCTGGGAAAAAGGCACCTGTGTGGGCGACTACTCCATGATCATCGCCGGCATCTCGCCCTACTGGTCGGTGCGCCTGTCCACCGGGCGCTACGACCATCGGCTCCGGTTGGGGTACCGCGGGCAGGTGATCACCCTGGACGGAGACTGTACCGAAGACGCCCACATCTATGCATTCTCCGAGTCCCACGGCGGCACGGCGACCTGGGTCACCGAGTGGTCCGACGCCACCTCCACACACCTGATGCTGGACATGGGCTACTCGCTGTTCAACCAACAGGTGCGCGACAACCTCGGCACCGTCTTCGAGGTGGGCCAGTCCATCTTCATGGCCAAGCGCAAGGTCAAGATCTACCCCGAGCTCCATCTGCGCTACGAGCACGCCCGGGGCGCCTGGTGGAGCCACGTGGCAGTGCGCCCGTCCCTGGCTCTGTCGGCCCTGGTGTGGAAAATCGACGTGATCGCATCGGTGAGCCTCGAGTACCAGGTCTACCCGGGCTCTGCAGACCCCGACAACATCAGCATCCGACCCTGGCTGCTGCCGGCGGGCAAGCGGCGCAGCGACCTCATCGCTCGGCTGGGTCTCTCGGCGGGCACGTCGCTCACCAAATGGCTGCGGATCGACGTGGCCTACCGCTACCGGAGAAACAAGTCCAACGCCATGCCCTACGACTATGACCGGCACACGGTGCTGGCCAACCTCACCGCCACGGTGGACTTGCGACCCGGGGGCAAGAAGAAGGGGCACAAATGACCCAGGCTGCGATCCTGCTACTCTCCCTGACGACCGCCGGGCCCAGCGCCGGGCAGGTGGTCTCGGGGCCGGGGCTGCGTCCAGGACAAAAAATCCCCAGAGGCCAGGTCGTCAAGGCGCCGGCCCGGGGCGCCGCCGTGGCGCTCCTGACCACGGGGGGATGCCTGGTGCGCCTGGCGGCCGGCGCCGCAGTCGCTCTGGGCGCGCCCGCCGACCAGACCCGGTGCTCCAGCGTGCGCGTCGTCCGCGGCCGGGTGCGACTGTTTGCGCCGAAGAAAAAAGGCGCCGGCAACGCCCTGGCGGTGCTGGTCGGCAAGCACAGGGTGACCCTCTCGGGGGAGGCCTTCGCCCGCCACGACGGCGTCACCGGCATCTGCATGAACCGCGGCACGGCGCGGTTGACATCGCCGTTGCCTAGCCCTCGACCCCCCTCTCCAACCGGCACGGCGAGGCCGCAGTCGCCGGCGCCCACCCCGCGGCCCACTGGTCCAGCTGGCGCAGCGCCGCCGGTCACCACACCGCCGAAACCGTCATTGGCGGGCAAGGGCCAGTGCCTGTGGCTCACCGCCGGCGGCGCCACCGTGGGTCAATATCCGGACGCCGCCGCCACCCGGGATCGCCAGATCACCGCGGACCACTACGCCTTCGCCAGCCCGGCCGTGCGCGTCACGGTGGATCTCAAAAAAGAGGTCGCCAGCCTCGCGGTCTCCGTCCACGGCGGCTCCTCGGGCGGCTCGGATGTGGAGGGCGGTGGCCAGTCCATGTGTCTCGAGACGGGCAGCGAATCCAGCGCGGCCGACCTGGGCAGCTCCGGCGTGGACATCACCAAGCCCCCACCGCCCACCCAGCTCCGACTGCACATCACTCTCACGAGGACGCAATGAGGCTCACGACACAGAACGCGCCGGGACTCGCGTTGGGGCTCGCGCCGGGGCTCGCGCTAGGGCTCGCGCTCACCCTGATGGCCTGCTTCGTTCGGGGTGAGCCCGAGCAAGCGGTGGTGTCCATCCGCCTGGGCGTGGGCGGTGACCCCAAGGGCAAGGTCGTGGCGCCCGACGAGACCATCGACCTGTCCGAGCGCCCCTGCTTCGTGGGCGTCGAGGTGGACGCGGCCGACCTGCCCGCGCCCGTGTCCACCGCCTGGGCCTGTGACCCCGGGGAGACGCCCACGCTGGAGGCGAACCTCGAGCTCACCGTCAACGCGGGGGCGAGCCGGGAGATCCGCTCCGTGGCCTTTCTGAACGAGGACGGCTGGATCACCACCTTTGCCGCCTATGACGCCACGGACCTGGCACCCGGGCTCGTGACCCTCGACCTGACCCTCGACGAGCTGGAGGTGGGCGCCGTGGACGGCTTTGTCACCGGCGCCTCATCCGACGTGGTCCAGGCGATCCTGACGGACCTGGAAAGCGGCGTGCGCATGCCGCCCGTCCAGGCCACGGCCTCGGGGGGCGGTTTCCACTTCGAGGTCCCCTGGCTCCCCCGGGGGCGCTTCTTCGGGCTCACCCTGATCCTGGTGGGCGGCGAAGCCCTGGAGATGGTCGACTGCCCCGTCTACGTTACGCCGGGCAGCGTCCGGGTCCTGGACGTGGACGCCGCCGACGGCAGCTGCTGACGGGCTGACGGGGAACGCGGATCAGAGGGGCTGGTCGTCTTGCTCGAGGGCTGGCGTGGTGGCGTCTCCGTTGACGGCCACAAAGAGGGTGTAGGGCGACAGCCCCTCAACGCAGGTGTCCACGCCGGGCTCGGTGCCCAGCTCCTCGTACCACTGCGCCACGTAGATGTGGAACGTTCCGGCGGTATGGGCCTCCACCGCGGCGGCGGGACAGGCCCAGCCGCTCCAGGGGACCTGGGCGCACTCCATCTCGTCGTCCAGCTGACTGAAGTCGTCGGCCAGGCCGTAGGAGGTGACCCCGTCGGCGTCCTGGGCAAAGGCCACGAGGTCCGCCCCTCCGGCGCCGTTGTCCACCACGATGTCGAGGCAGTCCCCCGCCCCGACCTCGAGTGCGTACCAGTCCCACTGCATCGCTCCCACCTCGGAGGCGCAGGTCAGCTGACCATCCACGCCGCCCGAGAGGTCGCCGTAGTCGAAGCACTCTCCCAGGAGCCGACCCTCACACCCGGTCACGTCAACCAGGCAGCTGGCGTCGCAGGTCACCTCGCCGCTCGTGAAGCCGAAGTCGACGCAGGTCTCGGGACCGAGGGTCGCCCCGTCACAGTCCTCACCGACATCGATGACGCCGTTGCCACAGACGGGATCCCCGGTGCAGCCGGTGATCACCAGGGTGCAGTCGCCCGCGCAGCCCAGCGACCCGCCGTCATAGCCGAGCTCCTGACAGGTCCAGCCATCCAGGTCCGGGCCGTCGCACTCCTCCATCCCCGCTGCGACGCCGTCCCCGCACTGGGCTCCGGGACACTGGGGGGTCCCCCAGCAGTCGGTGTCGTCACAGTCCACGCGGCCGTCCCGGTCGTTGTCCACGCCATCGTCGCACCGCTGCTCGTGCAGCACGGCATCGTCACCACAGCCGCCCACCACGAGCCCCACCGCCAACAGGATCGCCACTGTTGCCCACCCGCAGAACCTGCTCGACTGGAAGCGACGATCACCCACCATCTGCACCCCTCTTCTCGAATTGCAACACCAAAGCCGTCGGTTGGCAAGGCGAATCCGACGGTGAAACAGGGAACCGGGGCTTCCGGTGGGCAGGGGCATGTGCAGGGGCGCGAAGGCGACCCTGCCGTCGGCGTCGGCGTCGGCCCCGGCGCCGGCGCCGGGCCCGGCGTGGGGGCCCGCGCCGCCGCCCGCCGTTGGGAACTGGTGCCCGGGGAGGGGAGAT
>Ga0272441_10000559_pt1 | contig 84672 bp, 62 predicted proteins | sample SSMProp6N_FD_193582 | JGI IMG/M metagenome (GOLD analysis project Ga0272441, IMG submission 193582) | Marine sediment archaeal communities from Little Sippewissett salt marsh, Falmouth, MA, United States - SSM-Prop-6N | ecosystem: Environmental > Aquatic > Marine > Wetlands > Sediment ...
AAGTATCCAGCCAGTATTCTGCTCCAGCCGTCCTGCTTATCAGATGATATGCAGCTGCATATCCGGGTGCTTTAATCCGGGGTTTTCGTGCCATGGTCCGTCTCCTTAAATTATTTTAATTTTTCCAGTTATTTCTGTTTTCAGTACTTTTTGATCTTTTTCATTACATCTACACTGATTTTTGCTTATATGATAAAAGATAAGTATATTATGTTTTTTTCTAATGTCAAGAGAATTCTAGTGGATTGTCCCCTTTCTTATTAAAATATTTTTTAAAAACTGATGTCTATGTTGAAGAAAAGGGATGTGTCATCATTGTCTTTATCCAGTATATGGGCAAAACCTACTCTCAGGGCAAATGGGGCCTTCTGCATGCCGTAGAAGTCAATGCGCACACCGGCACCTGCAGATTTTCTGGTATCAATATCAAATGCCGTTATATCGGCAATAAAATCATCCGTGTCCTTTACAGATACTGCGCCGATGTCAATAAAGGCGAATCCCCGTATGTCCTTCAGAAGGAGATAATGGCCGAGTACCGAATAGTTGCCGTCCCGGTAGATCGGAAACCGGTATTCCAGTGTTCCGCCTATACGTCCGTACCCTTCATATTCATCCCTTTCGTATCCTCGCACCACGGAAGCGAGATCGAGTTCAGGTCTGTCCCTTCCTTTTGTCAGATCCCCGCTCGCATTTATATACAGGGTATGGTCCTGTCCAAATGTGAATGCCTGCTCAAAACTGCCGAATATATACCCGTAACGCTCTTCCTCAAGATCGGACTCATCTCCGGGGTACAGCTCCCCTCCCAGGCTCAGCATCTGTCCTCTGACAAAGGAGAGCCCTCTGTAGAGACGGTTGTCATGTGTTGCTCTAGCAAAAACGCCGAACCGCGATTTATCCTCAGTTTCTTCAGAATCCTCATATTCCTGCCGCTGCCCGGATATCACTCCGCCGGTAATGGAACGGTAGGCATCAAAGGGATAACGTGCCTGCAGGAAGATCCTGAGATCCTCTTCCTGTTCATCCGTGTCATAATCATTCCAGTATTCTTTTTCTACGCCTATTCCTATATCGAATCTCGATATTTTGTTCCAGTAAACAAGATTTCCCTCAACGAATGTCTCATTCCCGGTAAAACCGGGATAAAGGCTCCCGGAAATTTCATGATTATCGAATGTATCTCCGACCTGGCCCCAGTTGAATACACCGAGCGGAAGAAGGCTGTCCCATCCGAAATCCGTGCTGTAGCTTTTGGCCATATCAGGACCGGCTGTTCCGTTCTTAAAACGTCCGAGGTTTTCTTTGACTTCTTTGACAGGGCTGAGATCCGCCTTATCTCCTTTGTCAACCCTTACAGGAATTTTATACAGCGTGTATGCGCCGTGCCGGTAATATGAAAACAGGATCTCATTTTCTTCCGGGCTGAGTACAGGCTGAAACACCCCTCCCTTGTAATATGTCTGTCTGTATATTCTGTTCTCATAGACCTCCATCATATACATATCGTAAAAACCCTGTGAATCGGACACAAAAAAGACCCTATCCCCGGCCTTATTCCAGCACGGGTTAATTTCGTTTGCCGGGGAATTCGTGATATTATTCTGAGTCTCTCCGGGTTTATCCGCTTTCATATTTATAAGTATAAGGTCATTCTGACCGTTCCGTTCGGATGAGTATACCACGACTTTCAGTTTATCGTTCCACCGGGGACAGGAATCGTCATATTCATCATTCGTAATACGGGTTACTTTTTTTGTTAGTATGTCGCATATGTACAGATCGGATCTGCCGTTTCTGATGCCGCTGTAGATAAGACGATTCTCATCAACTGCATTCAGGTCTCTTATCCCCTCGCATTCAGGATCGATCCTCCTGAATTTTTTATTATGCAGATCGTACCGGTAGATATAGTCCCTGTTCGCCCATTCGCCTATGAAACAGAGGGCGTGTCCATCCGGGGTCCATGCCGTACTCCCTCCCTTTCCCCTGTGAACGCTTTCAATTGTGAAATTAAGCCTGAACGGAAGTATGGTTTCGGTTTTGCGTCCTCTATTATCAGCGATATACAGGGTTGTTTTATCTCTCATGTCCGAAAGGAATGCGATCCTTTTTCCGTCCGGACTCCAGACAGCATCAGTTTCAAATGTATAGTAATATCTGCCCTCCGAATCCAGCAGACGGTATCCTGCAGGAGGTTCTTTCCTGTTCTGTGTTTCCTTTTCCGCCTGTTTTTTCAAATAGGCCCTGAATTCTTTGTCAAGTTTCCTGTAGTCCGATGAAAATGCCTTGCGCATCACTGAACTTATTTTCCACGGCATATGGTCTTTGAATGTTTTAAGAAGGATACGCGGCCCCTGAGGATCAAGAAGTGAAAGATAGTGTATAAATTCCCCGCTCTGTTTATAGGCCGGAACCGTTTCATGCGGATTCAGATGACTGAACCCGAACAGCTTGTACATGGGCATGAGTTTATCGTCAAGGGCCATATCCCTGACAGTCATACGTCTGTAGGCATAGTCGAAATCTGATTCATATTCTGAAAGTCCCTCCATGAACCACTGAGGATAAAAAGGGAATCTGATAATGTAGAAGGAGGGTATCCTCCGCGGAAACAGAGCTTCATATTCAAAAATGTGTGTTAATTCATGCTGAAGTATATATTTAAATTTTTTTGCAGATGGACATATGGGCATTACGATCCTGTTTCTGTATGTTTCCGCAAAACCGCCCAGAGATTCCGGAACCGCACCGCCGTAGATATTGTTCTGTTCAAACGTGTTCCGGCTCCTGTAGAGAATGACAGGTATCTCCCTTTTTATCTCCGTATCAAGGTCAGCCGAAATTCTGCTGTACCCCTGTTCAAGGTAAAAAGCCGCTTCGCGCGCCTTCTCAAGGAGCCCGCGCGGATGAACAACAGTAAAGTGGTCAGTCGAAATCACATCCCAATACATTGCATCGGTCCTGAGATGTTCTGTTCCTTCTGACGCGCAGATAATGAAAATCATTGCTGCAATGAATGCAGCGGATCCTGTTCTATTCATAATCATATCTTATATCTTCAAAACCGCCTTAACATGGTCCTCTTTGTTCTTTTCCAGCATTTCAAATATTTCTCCCGCCTGCTCCAGAGGATATATACCCGTTATGATCGTGGCCGGATGCAGTTTCCCGCCCTCCATCAGCCGGACTGCACGGGGAAATTCACCCCGTGAAACACGCGACATTATGATCTCGATCTCTTTCCATACAAGGGGCTTGAGAAACAGGGGTGTCCTCTGCGGCCCCTGCCCCAACACCACCATTCTTCCTCCGGATCTGAGCACACTTCCGCATGCCGATACCGGAGGCTCTATCTCCGATATCTCATCATAATGCCCCACAGCTTCAACTGCCCTGTCAACGCCTTCACCTTCAGTTATGTCCAGTATTTTTTCGACCGGGTTTTCCTTAAACGGATTGATGCATATATCCGCCCCGAGCTCCTCAGCTTTTGCAAGCCGCCCGCCCACACCATCAACCGCGAACAGCGTATGGACCCCGACCTGTTTAAACACGTCGATCACGCTTAATCCTACTTTTCCCGCGCCGAAAACAGCAACCGTATCGCCCGGGGCAAGACGGGCCTGTACTGCGCAGTGGCATCCAATAGAATACAGTTCAGCCATGGAACTGTGCTCCATAGCAAGCGGCTCAGGATATCGGAACAGCTGCCATTCATCACATACAACTTCCTCAGCCATGCCTCCGGGAAGGTCAATGCCGCGGAGCTTCAGACTGCGGCACGCGTTGAAATGCCCTTCATGGCATGCAGTGCATCTCCGGCACGGGATGATAGGATCCGCCACTACACGGTCCCCTTCACAAAATCCCGTAACATCAACCCCCGTTTTAAGCACCCGTCCTCCGAATTCGTGCCCGAGTACAGCGGGATACGCTACCCGTCCTTCGAATTCCCCGTTGAATACGTGCTGGTCGGTCCCGCAGATGCCTGTAAATTCCGGACGTACAATTACCTGGCCGGGACCGCAGGTCGGGGAATCGATATCCTGTATCTCTATTTTGCGTTTCCCTGTAAGGACTGCTGCTTTCATTCATATATCCTTAAATAGCGTCTTGTACATCCTGCAGCTTAAGTCTTATTGTATACTCCTCAGTATAATTGTCAAGACAAAACCCGAATTTTACACGAAGAACACACTGCCTAAAATATAATTAAAATAGTCCTTGAATCGGGAGGAAACGGGCTATAATTTATTTGCCGCATAACCGGTTTTTTTCTCATACAAAGGATCCTGCCTATGGACCTTGATACACAGCTTGCAGTTCAGAGCTACTGCTTCCGGAATTTTAAGGACAACAGTACTGTTGCAGATCTTGTAAAAGAATGCGGGTTTTCAGCGATCGAACTCTGCGCAGTTCATGCAGACTTCAATAATGAATCCGCATTTGAGGATATTACAAACCTGTACCGTGACAACGGTATCCGGATCGCAAGCATCGGAGTCGAATCGTTTTCTGAAGATGAGGAAACCGCGAGAAAACGGTTCGAATTCGTTAAAAAATCGGGAGCGCATGTCATGAGCATCGGTTTCAGCCCCGATACTGTTCCTGCCGCATACAGGACTGTTGAGAAACTGGCGGAAGAATACGGCGTCAAATGCGGCATCCATAATCATGGAGGAACACACTGGCTGGGCTCATCACAGATGCTTGAAAGTGTACTGGACTCCACTGAGAGCACTATCGGACTCTGCCTTGATACGGGATGGGCTCTCCACTCCGGAGAGGATCCGGCAGACATGGCCCGTAAATTCTCAGATAGACTGTATATCGTGCATATAAAGGATTTTATATTCGACAGGTCCGGAAAACCTGAAGATGTTCCCGCAGGAACCGGAGCTGTTGACCTTGCCGGACTGTTCGATGTACTGAAAGGAATCCCCTATTCAGGTCCCATTATTATCGAGTATGAAGGTAATCCCGAAAACCCGGTTGACGCACTGAAACAATGCGCTGAAGCAATCAGGAATGTATAAGTTTTTATATAACAAAGTAAGGCTAAAGCCCCGCACTACGTTAAGAATTATGAACCGTCTTCTGTATCCTGCAGCAGTTATTATTCATATCATTATCATCCTTTCTGCATCCCGTGCTGAAGCAGGTGACTGGCCCATGTGGAGATATGACGCGGGACGGACCGCGGCAAGTCCCGAGAAACTTGCTGAAACCCTGTATCCCCAGTGGGTCCGGCATCTTCCTCCTCCCGAACCTGCATGGCCTGTAAACGAAGACACGGGCGATAATCTCCAGTTCGACGGTTCATACGAACCTGTTGTTTCAGACAAAAGGATCTATATTCCTTCAATGGTGCGGGACACACTCACCGCCTATAATACCGACACGGGAAAGGAACTGTGGCGGTTCTATGCGGACGGCCCTGTCCGGTTCGCTCCCTGTGTATACAGGGGAAAGATCTACTTTGTTTCTGACGACGGATATCTGTACTGCCTTGACGCTAAAAACGGAAAGCTAGTATGGAAATTCCGTGAATCCGGGCCCCGGAGAACAGTGATAGGCAATCATCGTCTCGTATCAGCGCGGCCTGCACGCGGCGCGCCTGTACTCTATAAAGGAACCCTGTATTTCGCCTCCGGCGTGTGGCCGTTCATGGGTATTTTCATATACGCGATCGATCCCGCCACTGGAAGACCGGTATGGAAAAACAGCGGCACAGGTTCCATCTACATCGACCAGCCGCACAGCAGCCCTGCTTTTGCAGGAGTGTCCCCCCAGGGATACTGTGCCGCTGCCGGGAATACACTCCTCGTATCCGGAGGAAGGACTGTTCCGGCAGCATATGACCGCAAGACGGGAAAATTCCTCTATTACAGGATACAGCAGGGATTCGGAGGCTATAATGTATACGCTCACGGGGATATCTTCATAAACGGACACACCGTATATCATATCCGTGCAGGCATCCCTCTGTGCGGCACCGATATTTCGGTTCTGTCCGGCCGGAAATTTTACGGAGCTGAAAACAGTATGCTGACAGTATATTCCCCTTCGGCTACAGTCAGAACGTACAGAAATATGGACGGGTCGCGCGAGGTTATCAGCGGGGCGGTAAAGCCGCTCCGGACGCTGTACCTGGCTTCAGGCCCCGAAACCATTCACATAAAAGCAGGGCCAAGGCTGTACGGAACGGATTCTGAAAACAGGATAGTCGCTGTTGATGTGGAGTCAGGGAAAAAACCCAGTATTTCCTGGAAAGTCCCTGTAAAGGGGCGCGTTTGGAACATGGTTGCCGGGGACGGAAAACTTTTCGCTGTAACTGTCGGCGGCTCTGTATACTGCTTCGGCAGCACCATAAAGCTACCGGCGGTATATCGGTATGATCCCGAAATACTGGAACCGGCCCCTCACACACTGCCCGAAGATATTATTAAGAAAATCTCCGTTTCAAAAGGATACTGCCTTGCAGCAGGCCTGAAAAACGGGGCCGCGATCAAAAAACTGCTTGCAGAAACCGATTACAGCATTATCGGAATAGACTCTGACCCCGATCTGATCCTCAGGCTGAGAAAAGCCTTTGACGCCGCGGGCCTGTACGGCAGACGCGTATCCCTGATACAGGGTGACCTCGGATCGATCGAGCTGCCTCCTTATTTAGCCTGCTTCGCATTTTCTGAAGATCCCGCAAAGGCCGGTATCCTCAGCAATACAAAGAACATTACATCGCTGTACCGCTCTCTCAGGCCATACGGCGGCATCTGCGCCGTGCCTGTTTCCGGTGAGGCACGCACTTCATTCATTGATGCTGTCAGCTCGTGCACATTCACTAACAGTACAATCGAAAATGCGGCAGGCTTTGTACTGCTCAGAAAAAACGGCCCACTTCCCGGTTCAGGAAGCTGGACCCACCAGTATGCGGATCCCGGCAATACGGTCGTATCACAAGATACCCGTGTAAAACCGCCTTTCAGCATCCTCTGGTTCGGAGGCCCGACCAATGAAGCCATACTTCCCAGGCACGGCCATGGACCCTCACCGCAGGTGGCCGGAGGAAGGCTTGTTATCGAAGGGATGGATATGCTGCGGGCTGTTGACGCGTATACGGGATGTATCCTCTGGGAAAAGGAACTCCCGCAGGTTGGTGCATATTATAACAGGACATACCACCATCCGGGTGCGAATAAGATCGGAAGCAATTATGTGACACTCAGCGATGCCGTGTATGTCATATACGGGACGGAAATGCTGAAGCTCGACCCGGCTGACGGGTCAACCGTACGCACCATCACCCTGAAAGGTCCCGACGGAGATAAGGTGCAGTGGGGATCCATCAGGGTATGGGACAGATTCATAGCAGCCACATCAACTCCGATCAAAATTCCTTTCATGCCTGAGAGGGGCGAATGGCCCGGTCAGTTCCCGATGGAAGAGGACGGCTGGGATACCGGCGGAGGGCAATACCCGGAGAATCAGGAAATAAAACGGGAAAAGGATGCTGAACCGTCTGTCAGCCGGTACGGCGCTGAGGTTGGCGCTCCTTTTTCCTCGGCGAGCAAAACCCTCGCGATCCTTGATCGGAACACGGGCAGGCTCATCTGGAAACGGGATGCTGTCTATAATTTTCGTCACAACGCTGTTGCTGCGGGAAACAGGATCGTATTTACCCTGGACCGTATGAGCGAACATAAGGTCATGTGGCTCAAAAGGAGGGGCATGGAAATAAAGGAGAGCCCCGTGCTGTACGCACTTGACATAACAACCGGCAAAGTGCTGTGGAAAAAAGACAAACATATTTTCGGCACCTGGCTCGGTTATTCACAAGAGCATGATATTCTTCTTCAGGCCGGGAGCCAATCCCTGGACCGTGCCCGCGATGAATCGTACAGAGGCATTGCTGCGTATAGGGGAAAGGACGGCACCGTGCTCTGGATCGACCCTGAACGCTGGCACGAGGGCCCTCTCCTGCTTCATAACGAGTCGATCATAACGAACGGCACCAGGGGAACTGCATTAAGCCTGCTGACAGGCGACATAATTGATCGCGGCTGGATGTGGTCGCGGAATTACGGATGCAATACCGCGATCGGATCGGAGCATATACTCACGTTCAGGTCCGCTGCCGCGGGATATCATGACCTGACGCATAAGGGAGGAACGGGAAACCTGGGAGGGTTCAAGTCCGGATGCACATCAAACCTTATCCCGGCTGACGGGATACTCAGCGCACCGGATTATACAAGAACATGCACATGTGCATACCAGAATCAGACATCGCTTGCGGTTATACACGATCCTGGAGAGGAGATGTGGACGTTCGGAGGTGCGCAGACTCCCGGCCATATCGGCATAAACCTGGGTGCCCCGGGCGACAGAAAAGCGCAAAACGGAACTCTCTGGACCGACTATCCTGATGTAGGCGGCCCTTCCCCGGAGCTTACTGTGCAGACGTTTCCCTCCAGCCCGGGCTATGTCACCCGTCACTTGTCCGAAATAACAAGCGGTCCGCTTCCGTGGGTCGCATCAAGTGGCGCAAAAAACCTCTCCCGCATAACCGTATCCCTGCCGGGGTACGCACCTGAAAAGAACCTGTTTACTGTCCGGCTCGTGTTTGCCGAATTCAATACAGGCAGAAAAGGAAAGCGTATATTCAGCGTTGCGATAAACGGCAGAACCGTCCTTGAAAATTTCGACATAATCAAAGAAGCCGGAGGCCCCCGCATATCCTGTATAAAGGAATTCAGGAATATCAAAGGCAGAAGCAAGCTGACAGTGACACTTACTCCTTCACCCGGCTCGAAAATACGATCCGTATGCCTTTCAGGGATCGAGGTCCTACAGGAATAACCACGGAGAGACCCCCCGGCCCTTTGATATGACTCAGGGTCATCGACAAAGCCGGGAGTGATCAGTAATTAGTAATAGGAGTTAATCCATGGAAATACACTATTGTAGTAAATGCCGTGCGCGGGTCTCCTCCTTTGACATGAAGGAGGGAAGAGGCATTGAATATGAGGGAAATGTATATTGTAATGAATGCGTGCGGAAGTATGATATCGGCAATCCTGACAAATTCTATGTAAAAGGGCGGGATGAAAAGGTCTATACATTTGTCGACCTGAGTAAATTTAAAATCCTTATCGAACGAAAGCTGGTGGATCCGGACTGCCAGGCCAGAACTTCTCCTGAAGCAGACTGGCAGCCTCTCCGCAATATTCCCAGGCTTGCCGAAATGCTCAAGAAAGATCAGACACACAGGGAAAGCCCGTCACTTATGAGAGCACGCAAGCGTTCCTCCGGGGGGGAGGAAAGGCTGCGTCATCGCACTTCACCTTCCGAGCAACCTTCACAGGAATGCAAACCGGGTGTGATGAATATAATTCCTGCAGTGCTGTCCTGTATACCGGGTCTGGGTCAGATGTATAATGTGACTCCCGGAAGAGCATATATGTTCGGATCTCTTTTTATCGCAGCGGTCGGCCTGTATATATTCAAACCGGCTGTCGGGATCTATGCTCTTATACCCGTTGTGTTTCTTTCCATGTGTGATGCGTACGGAGAAGCGGCGGGCAGGGGATTTTGGCACGGAACCGGCAGGGGTTTGATATGTGCGTTGAAAATATTCTGCACGGCAACAGCCATTGTGATCTGGATTATGGCAGTCATTATCTGTATAGACGCACTTGCCTGCTGGATCGGATCCGGTACTCCGCTTATATCCGCAATTGACTTTACCGGAAAAGGAGGTGTGCCAAAGGACTGGAATCCGCTGTGGGTTTCAGTCATCTCCCTGGGAGCCTGTGTATTGCTGTTCGGGATCCACGGCAGCGGCCGTAAGTTTATTTGGGCACGGAAATCTCTGCGCCACTTCAGCCATACAGCACGCATACTTCTTCTGGCTGCTGTTATTGCCGGAGTTTTTACAGTATCAGTTTACCATTATAACAGCACTAAACCCTTTTTTCTGCTCCACATTCCTCTCAAGACAGTCACATTTGTATTTCATGCTCCTGCTGTTATTGTAAACTCGCTGGGTGCAAGCTGGAACTATTCCGAACCGGGCTTTTTAACTAAAATGACCTCTCTCATATCCGACTTTTCCAAACAGGCTGATACTTCCCTTTCCGCACACGCCACTCTATTTAATATTATAATGCTGGCATCCATTATCACCCTCCTGCCTTTCCTCTTTAAGTCTATGATGTCTTATGCCGGGACCATACCCGGCCTTGCTGACATAGCAAAAATATGGAAAGAGGATGCGCATGAGCGTAAAGAGATCCTCAGACACGAATGGGAGGAGATGAGAAAAGCCTTCGATGAATCCAGAAAAAGAAAAGAGGAGCTTAAAAAAGTCCAGCATAAACAATCGATGGAGATGATGAATGTAACAAATATCCGGCTTGACCGTCTTGATGGGCTTGTGCGGCAGCTCGCCCTTCTGCAGTCGGGGGCCCAAATGACTGAAGAACAGCGCGCTTCAATGGAAGAAGCACTGCAAAAGAAGCCTGAACCGCTTCCGGAGCCGGTACCTTATGGTTTTTTTAATAAAATCGGGTACTGCCTTAAACGGTTCTGGCTTTTTATACAACTGAGGGCATGGCCTCTGCCTGTCAAATTCTGCGGGATATGTTTCAGATCAGCAGCCAAAGGCGTACGTGCAACGGGCCGTTGGATCAAGACCTTTTCAGCAGGCAGGCTCGGACCCGGCCTGGCCAAAGCGGGAAAGGGAGTGATTTCGCTGCCCGGGAAGATTTTGAAGCGGAACGGTGCTGCGGAGGAAACAGAAAAAAAGCTTGCACAAGAGGATACCGATGGATCAGAAGAGAACCCTCCGGGGGATAATAATACCGGGGAGGATGGAGAAGGATAAGGGAATCAGGCGCTTAACGCCTTCTGAACGACAATGGGTTAATATTAATGACCGAAATTTGACGAATTCGTAAAAAGTCTTTTAGATGGAGGGCCACGCCTTTCGGCCTGTTAAAGGCCCCGGGCAGAGTCTCGGGGCTTTGTGGTGGCCGTAAATGCGGTCTAACCGGGTGAATATCGGCGGACGCGACAGAGCGCGTCCCTCCAAGTGAGGTAATCCCGACTTTTTAAGAGGCCGTTAATCTTAAACCTTCAAGTCCTATGATGATTGTTCCCATTTATTATTCTTGACTATCATCTCTATGTCTTTCCCTGTATCTGCGATCTCGTTTCATCCTTTTTTCCTTAATATCCTCTAATCTGTGGGCAAATCCTACATTTTGCTCGACTTCTTTTAATGCAGTAATATATGATTTGCACTGGGTACAGACAAATATTTTCTTCTTCACACGGTATATTACCGGTTTTTCCGAGTGTTCTGAACGTTTAAAATAAACAGCATCATTATCCTTGTTTTTTAATGCTACAGATAATTCTAATGAAGTAAATTCTTCCTTGGGTTTATCTATAAGCATTGGCTGCATTTTTTTGCCACAGGTTGAGCACCTGGGGACTCTTTGGTCATAGATGAATTTAAATATAATACTGTATACTATTGTTATGCCAAATGGTATAAAAATAAATTTAACATCATGTACAATCTTCATCATTAAGAGAATAACGAAAAGAAAAGTAGTCAGAGCAAGTCCTGCAGCAATAATTCCTAATATTTTTATATGCCAGGGATAGCATCTCTTTTCTGCTTCCGTGTCATAGGTATACTCTTTTAATTCATCTTTAAAACGTTTCACAGAATTATTATTGAATAAACTTTCATAACTTAACGTTAGATATTGGAACTATAATCACGGTTTATCATCTTTTTTTTGAGTTTTCTGCTTCCTGTTGACTTCCAAAGGGAAGCAACCTTCCAATCCCCTTTCCTTTACCTTCCTGTTTACCTCCGTCAGCTTTTTCTCTGCTTCTTTAAGATATTTGCTCTTTGGAAAACGTTTGATGAATGTCCTGAACATTATCTGCGAATGTTTTACCTCGTCCATCCTGTAAAAGGAGTCCGCGACAAGATAAAAAGCCCTGTCCTGTCTGGAAGATATCCTGTATGCTTTTAAAAAGCTGCATATGCCGTCGTCATACTGTTTACTCATGTAAAAATTAAGGCCCTTAAGGAAATAATAATTAGCAATCGGTTCGGATTCTATCTTGTAGTTTTTCGGGAGTTTCCACCATGTTAGTATATGTTTTGAGATTTCATCAGATATTGATGTTGCCATAGAAAGAACTTGGTCCAGAGTTCCTGTCTTTTTAACTGCTGTGACCAACCGTGCGCTTTCAACATCATATACAGAAGCCACTATTATGAGTTTCTCCTTATGCATTGCTATAGAACCTAAAAGAAGAGTCTTTGCAGAAAGCACCTTCCCGATCTTAGGTGCGTTTTTAACATCAGAAAACCCGGTTAATGCAAGTTCCTGTTCTTTTAGTATCACATTAAGCCTTGCCCTTTCAACCAGCACTATATTTTCATCCTTTGAAAAGCCCACTGTAAATACACTGTGCAGTGCGTCCGCAGCAGGTTTGACAAGTTCCTGTTCGGTCAGACATTCGAACGGCAGAATTGCAAGCGTAAAAGTTCTTTCGGGTTTCTTCTGGCTTTCATCTTCAGGTTTCTCATCTCTGTTTTCAGCACAAGTATATCCTGTAATAATAATTTGTATCAATATTAAGCTTAGTAATACTTTGATTATCTTCATCTGATAATATTCCTTAAAAAAGTCTTCTATTCACTCTTTTTTATTTTCCCGAAAATCACGCGATATTTCTTACCGTTATAGTTGAATTGTCTTTTTATCCCGAGCTCTAATTTCTTTTTATGCACCCATGTTTTATTTTTTTTCATATATTTATAAATATACACACTGTTATCCTGCATCAGTATGATAAAGGTATCTCCGAACAATTCATAATCATGTATTCCGTAGTCAGGCAAATCTATTTTTGCAGCCAGCCTTATCTTTCTGATATCAGCACAGTCATATATATGTATTTCCCTTCTGTAACTGCAGAAAAGCTTATCTTTGATTCTTTCTGTATCTACATATTTGATCCTTGTATATCGCTTGGTACGCAAACTGAACACTTCTTTGGGATCTTCCAGCTGTTTTAAGCTGTATATCTTCAGCCTGCGCAATCTAGTAGACATATAGAGCATGTCCTTTTTTAAAACCAGGCAATCGATGTCAGCAATATCCACAGCACATGATTTAATCAGTTTAAGCTTCGGCAATTTTGTCATGCTGAATATCTCCAGATTATAATTGGGCTGTCCACAGTTAAAACAGTACAAATAATCTCCTTTTATCAAAAAGCATCTATCCTCTAAGCATTCCGATGGATGTTTTGCAATTACTCTATTCTCTATATTCAGGACTTCCAGCCCATGTTTATTATAGGTAATCGTGCAGTTATCAACAGGAATTGTGTGTATACCCTTGAGAAGCTTATCCCTTAATCCTGCATCCACGCCCTTTTTGACAATGTCCAGGGATGCCAGATAGTCCTTTGATAAAACCTTTCCCACTTCCAGTTTTACATATTCAGACTTGTCATTGATGAGCTTTGAGAGAATCTGAAAAACAACATTTCGTTTTACCCTTCTCAGTAATGTGCCCGTACAATATCTGATTCCGGCAAGGCGTACTGCTGTAAACTTATCTTCAACAAGCTTTTTCGCTAATTCTACTGAATATATCCCGCATCTTTCGGCTATCTTAACTGTTAGGAGCTTTGATGTGGCTGTTCTGCCTTTCCAGTCTCCCAGAAGCAAAGGGAGCACCTCATCCTGTTTTAATCTGGAAGCCTCATTAAGCAGATAGTCACAGTCTTGTTTGCTTCTTGTCAAAATAGTATTATCTTTGAGACCTTCTTTTATAACTTCTATTCCTTTTAACTCCTGTCTGTCATAAGTTCCAGGCAGCGTTTTAAATAATTTCCTGCTCCTTACTCCGGAAAAACGGAGAACTTGTTTTCCCTTTAATGTTCTAAACCGTCGGGCATACTCTTTTCCTGTAGGAAGTTTAACCACTGTCTTTCTTTTCCATTCATCATCTCCTGCCCTTGAAGGTGATTTTTTGCTATCGGTACATACAACACGAAAACCTGTATATTTATCCCCCTTATCCGCTGATTTCAATCTTTGCACCATGCATGCCAACTCAGATGCCGGGGATTCCCAGCAACCCCCTTTGGTAATACCATATGTATCTGTCCCGGGAAAATTATTATAAACCCATTCCCATACGTTTCCCCCAACATCTCTCAGCCCGAAGGCATTGCCCGGATATTCGCCGCAGCACTTGATAGAACATTTATCGTCATCTGAACGGTGAAGCGAGTCCCTGTAATTCGCCATTGCAAGTGTCGGCCACCCTTCTCCCCATGGAAACCGGGCATCAGTTCCAGCCCGTGCTGCCCATTCCCATTCCGTTTCTGTAGGAAGCCTGTAATGCTTCTCCTCTTTTTTTGAAAGCCATTTGCAGAATTGTTCCGCATCTTTTCGGGAAACATGTGTGACCGGTATTTTATCTTTATCCAATCCTTCAGGGCAGTAACATGTATGTTTCGGTTTGAATACTTTGTATTGTTTACAGGAAATTTCAGTCTCAGAAATTCTGAAAGGAGCTATTCCCTTTGATTTACATCCGGGGATTGAGAGCATTGGTATGCCAATTGAATTGGCAAAAGGGGTTTCTGTTTTCTGCATAATGTGCAAATCTGTCTTTTTTGGCCGGGAGTTATAGCCTTCCATACCTTTACCTGATAACATTTTCCAGGTCTTAAGAACAGCCGGTCCGATCCACCTATCATCGCTGCAGAGCTTCCAATACATAAGGCTGTAATCCTGAGGCCTCAATCCGTACTGAAAAGAAGTAATAATCAATAGTTGTCCATCATCAGAAGATGCGAAAAAGAGATCCCTCTTCCAGTCTGATTCATATCTTGTCTTAGAAGAATACGGCAATCCTCTCGGGAAAAACTGCGGTGATTCGCATCTTTTCCCGAAACCCTTTAATTTAAAAACAACATTTCCATTTGGGTGAGTGTATGAAACATAAACGGATGACGACCATCGTGTCCCCCCGGTTACCCATATATCGCCTGAACGTCTGCATGGTGTAATATCGTGTACATTTTTAATATATTGAGGAAAGGTCAGTGTCCTGTTTCTCGGCTTGACATACCGGGGTTTTACAACACAGCCATATACTGCAATGATCTTCGGATCAGCGATTCCTCTGAACATCATACCGTATGCGGCATAGATATCATTGCCTATTTCTATTATTTTACCTATCTTACAGTTAAGTGACCTATCGGCCAGCGAAACCGGCCTCGACCAGTGAATCAGATCCCTGCTCAAAAATGCCTTTTTGAAATATGACAGTAAATACGTGCCGTTGGCTTTAGGGAGGATAGATACTGCCGGAATCTTTTGGTTGGGTTCTGTAACAGGCGAAGGCAGGATTTCCGGATCACTTAACGTAAAACCGTCTGATTCTACTTTTTGCATATATAATGAACCCTCAGCATTGATAAACCGGATATTTCCGCTGAAATCCCTGAACCCGCATCCCTTTACTCCTGCCCTCCTTTTAGCCATATACAACTGAAGAGGGTGTATAATTTTTTCTCCTGTTAACGTTTCGTTTGGAAACCGATTGAAGGTTATTCTGGCTGTGCTGCCGTTTTCAACCAGGACCCGTCTTGAGAATCCATACCAGTCAACCCTGCCGCGGGCAGCACGTTTAATTTTTTTTCGTTCAATCCGAAGGTAATGCTCACCTGCCGAGACATTACGCATACTTTGAGGCCCTTTGCCGATATAAACACCGTCAAGCCACACATCTGCATATGAATAATTTACTGAGACATCAATATTCCCTGTCCCGGTTATCTCCTTTTTCGGCCAGAATTCAGCTTCAGCACTCCACCCATACCATTTCGGCCATTCTTTTAAGTACTTTTGGGGAATACCTTTATGATAATAACATATTTGAAATCCCAAAGTTCCGCCCGGATATTCTTCAGGCACATCGAACTCAACCTTGAATGTATGTACATCTCCGTCCATGATTACCTCTGAATCCGATTCCGCAGATGAAAATTCATAACCGCGGATACCATATGCAGGTTTAATCCATGGATACTTTTCAAAATCAATAAAACACAGATCGTCCAATATACCTGGAAATGTCTTCAGCTTAACACCGATATAATATTTCATTGAATTAATGTCTTTAAGTGGCGGGAATGCATATTGTATCTTAAATCTCAATCTCTTGAATTTATTCCCTGGAATTGTGGTAAGATATAGAGTATTAACCGCCCTATCTATCCTTCCTCTGTTTTTATTTCTTAAATTTTTATTGACAATATACTTGAAAGGTCCGTTTGCACCGCTCATCATTTCACGCATTTCAATATCTTCTTCAGCTTTATGCCATACTCCTCTGGCATACCTTTCTATTACAAAATACCCATTAAAATCTTCCCGGTATACAGGTTTCTCTGGTGTTAAAGTAACTAAGCCCATACCCGGAGCATAGCCGGATATCCGAGCCTGGATTTTCCGGTACTCCTTCAAATCCTTAATTCTCCTCCCCGGATGCAGAATACGTTCTAAATTTTTATCTTCAAACCGCCACTTTTGTGTATAAGGGTCAAAATATCTTTGGAGTATTATCTCCAGAGCTCTGCATTTATATGTGGCGTTTTTTTGAAGAAATTTATGATACAGCTCCGATGTTTTCCAATAAGCCAGAATAGGATAAACAGGGTAATTCTCGGGATAATTATACCTGCTGATCCTGCCCCACAGGTCGATCTTGTGTTCAAGCCTGCCGTCCGGATACATCTCTGCCGATCCGGCAAGCAATCCGGCAGCCGACCTCTTATCGTTAAGAAAATTCCCTATAATATCAGAGGCAACCCAAATACTGTCGTCCGCAACTTCATGTTCCGGATTTTCAGAATATATACGGTGCAGAGAAGCGACTGCCATTTTTACCGATCCCATGGAAAGCATAGCCTTGGCTTCCCCCAGGGTAGCCTGTAAAAAGGTTTTATCTGCCTTTAATGCCCTTCGAAAACTGAGCCAGGCATCTTCGTAGCCGCTGTTTTTAAGCTGCGATTTTCCCAGAGCATAGTAATGCATTGCCTTAACAGTTCTAATAGGAACAACCAGCATTTTGTTAATATCCTCTTCGGATACAGACATGTTCATTTTTTTCAGTAATGCAACTGCCAAATCCCTTATCAGTTCAGAAAGTCTCCCTGTTTCACCTTTCACTGAAGCGATACTCACGATTTGTTCATTACTGATACGGATAATATGGGCTTCTATAGTTATTTGACCTTCCTGAACCGCATACTGCCCGAAAAGACCGAGATCAGCATGGGCGGTTTTACCTGCCTTTACAGCGTTTTTCTGATCGGCTATTCCTGTTTCAGCATACTCTATTTCCTGAAATAATTGATGCATCTCCTCCCTGCTGATGATCCTGAACCGTTTGAAAGAAGAAAAATCGCTGCTCAATATCTGAGGTATACCCTTTGAAAGCCATTGGTATTCCCTGCTTGTTTCAGGACTTGCATCTTGAAAATTAAATATCGCAAGCGAAGGGTTTTCCAGAGCAGTCATGAAATTCCCGGTGATCGCTATGAATAAAACGATCTTCAGTATCCATAAATGGTCTTTAATCTTTATTTCGGACAATTTCATATCTCTGCTTTTACTCTTCTGCATATCGCTTAAAAACAGGAATAGACCTTTAATATCAGCCTATTCCTTTTCCTTTTTCAATGTCTCCTTTTTCTCAATAATAGCCTTTACCTCTGCATATGTCTTGTTAATTCTTCTCTCCATTCTTTTCTTTGCATAGTCCCTGTAATTCATGGTATACTTGAACTGCACCGCCTTGTCAAGGTATTCCTTGGCCTTAATCAGATAATTTTCATTCTCCCTTTTCTTACCTGTATAAAAGATGCCGCCCCAACCTCTCCCTGTTCCGGATCTGTAATAATACCCCAACCCCCATATATAATATAAGGCTGCATCTTCTCCCTTTGCAGCAATCTGTTCTTTCATCTTCGCATTGAATTTCTCCATTTTCGGATCGAAATATCTTCCCGCAAAAACAAATCCATACTGATTAATGTAGCTTTCTAATCTGTTAATATAAACGTAATCAGTGCAGAGACCTTCCGGCGGGTTAAAACACATATCCATGATCTTCTGGTTCAATTCGATAAAACTCTTCTCTTTTGCCCTTCTCCTGTCTAAAGACTGCGGTAATTTTCGTACAAGTTCTTTTATCCTTTTCCTATATATTCTGCTGATAGCCGACCTTATTTCGTCCTTCTGATGCTGGTCCTTTATCTCTTTTAACTTCTCCATTGCCTTATCATATTCTCCTTTATTGAATAAAGAGAGAACAACAGCTCCGGTATTCTGTATTCCTGTTTCCTTCATAAACCCCTCAAGCCGATCAAGCTCTTTCAGGTCCTTTGCCAATTCAGTATAAACCCTGAAGATTTCCTGCTGCATTTGTTTGTTCCTCCTTTGCACCGCCAGGTCATAATTATCCTCAAGACAGTCGAATAATAATGAAACATCCGAAAGGAGGGTCACATCAGCCCCTCGATAAAAGTGTATATGGCCTTTATAATTCACCCAGAAAAGGTCTCTAAAGACGCCGCACCATGTATCTCTTGTTATACGTCTTCTGCCGTCCAGGATCTCCTTAACAACTATATTTATAAATGAAGCTGTTGTGTCAAAGATTTTCTTTTTAAGAGCTGCTTTCTTTTCAATAAAATTCGGTTCTTTCCGTCTGACATCTTTGAAAAATTCCTGATACCGCTCGATCATATCGGCATAAGCTTTCGGAATATCAACGCCGGGCTGTTTGATCTGTATTTTAAAATATTTTTCTACGGTATCAAAATCATTTACATGTACTGCCAATTCCTGAATTACACTGAAAAGTACATCCTTATTTGTATAATTTTTGCTCAGCTCAGTCAATTTTCCGATGCATTTCTCTTTTTCCGAAGGAGACATTTTCTTCAATATATGATCAGGTAATCTGACTTTCAGAGGATCCGCGACTTTCATAAAAAGGATTACATCCTCTGCATCACATTCCTCTTTGTTTTGTAATGCCAGGCTCAATATCCATGGCGGAGTATAGCCTCTCAGATTAGCCCTGCTCGGAAAGCGCTTATCCCTTAATGCCTTACGAAGGATTTTTGAACCCTTTACAGCATATTCAATTCCCTTATTGAGTTTTTCCTCCTTTGTCAGCGTATTTGAGTAATTTATGGCATAACCGCCTGAAGCATATAATTCCCAATTATTTGGATCCTTCTTTATTGCCCTTTCATAACGCTCTAAAATCTTATCCGGAAATTTAGAACTTATTTCTTCATTATTGATAATATTTTTATACCCTCCTCTTAATAAACACTCAAGATGCCTTGCCCCCCTGTATTTTTCAACTACATTCAATGCCTTTTCTATCTCGCCGGCGGCAAGAAGCATATCAGCATATTTGTAATCAAAATCGTCCAATCTGTATTTATACGGATCAAGTTTATCCCTATAAACGCCGTAAAATATATCAAGGTATTTTTTACCTTTTAAATAATATTGTGATTGGATAGTGATTTTTTTTTCTTTTGAGATGCCCTTGTAGTCTGTGACTGTAACCGATCTATGGTATAAATAACCAGCTAATAAGAGGGCTTCCGGATCCTTTCTTTTTATGCGGCCGGACATTGCCTGTACGACCCCGTCCACACATGCACAATTATCTATATGCCAAACGATCATTGCAGCTTTTATATAATATTGTGTGGGGAATTTCGTCAGCAGGCTGCATATCTCTTCCTTTTCAGAAGGCTTAAATGTATAGTTTTCCGATTTACACTTTTCAATTCCTTTATACAGGGTTAACCAGACTTTTCTGTAATTATCTGCATCAGCAAATCTTCTTGATTCTTCAATAAAATCCAAATTCCGGGCAAAACTCTCGGTGCAAAAATGGAATACACAAATAACGATAAATAATTTTAAAAAGATGCGTTTCATATGGTTTCCTTTCAAGACATATTATTCTTTTACCTGCCCGTTTTTTCTTTCACAAAGTGTTTTGCCGATCCAATACGCTTATTCCAATCCTTCCTTATCACCAGACGGGAGCTCGATTCTGAAAAATCCTTTCTTCCTGTCGCACCCCAGAATACCGTAATGATTAGAAATGGATATCTCGCGCTTCTGAGGGTGGAATCCTTTTGCGAGAATCCCTGATTTTCTTCCATTCCTGTCTGTCTGAATCCATGTGCCGTCTGCACCTGCAATGAGCAGTGTATCCTGCCACGGGAGGATCTGCCCCATATAAAAATCAAAAGAAGCCAAGGTAATTCGGCCGCTATCTGGAGACTCCATTTTATACAGTTTCTTTCCTTTTCCCCAGTAAATGACGTTATCAATCCATATTTCATTCAAAGCACGCAAAGAACGACATGGCGTATGAGAAGAAATGCGTACATTTGAAGAAAATATTTTCTCTTCATTAGCATCAATAACAACGGTCGAGAGACGACCTGCAAGCGAAATCCGCTCCAAAAGAAACCGGGAACCGGATTTGTTTCCCGGAAGCGGCCGGATCCTTCCCGGAAGAAAACCTATATTGACGTCCTGAACCGGGTCATAGCCTGTTGTTGTGTGATCGCGGATACGGGTCGCTTCAAAGAATATTTTTATCCTTTTTTCCGTTAGTAAGACTTTTCCTATCCATCCCCGGTGGGGCCGTCCGAACCCGCCTGCGATCAAAAGGACTCCTGGTTTAAAAGGCTGTATTTGCAAAGTACTTGATTGAGGCAAAGACTCTCCCCAGGGAAAAGAGACCAGTTTATGCGTTTCTCCCCGGAGACAATGCAGATCATAATACTTCCTCTGTTTCGCCTCCGTAAGCCTCCCTGGAACAACGAACCAGATATTTGAACCGTCTGAAACAGGGGGGTATATATACTGCCATTGTTCGGGCTGATCATGTATAAGATACAGTTTTCCCTGTTGTTTCATCTCCAGCAATGCACGTGTAAACCAGAAAATATCGGCGTCTGCCTTATGTTGAATGATGCCCTTGAAGTCACCCCATTTTTGCTGAATACGCGAAATGTCGGCAATACAGGCTCCCTTTCTGTCTATGCATGCAATATCAAGATATTTTATCTTCATCATTCGCAAGCTTTCTTCTTGCTTCGCTGGCAAATATCTATGGGGAACACCCGGTTCTAAGCGGCGCAGCAGTTTCTTTTTCAGATCATCCAAATCCGAAAAAAAGGATCCGTGTTTCAAAATCTTACGCCCTTGTGCTTTCAGGTCATTTATATCATCAATTAATTTCGGATCCTTTGATCTGGCTACTATTACTTTGTAGTAAAGCCGTATATATTCGGCAAGAACGGCTGAACGAGGAGAAGGAAGCCCCCGGATCCGCTCCAGATGGTTCTGAAAAAGGTCTCTTTTCTTCTTTAATTTCATTGCACCTTTGAATTCATCAAATCCCTGAGTAAACGGAAATCTTCCGCTGTCTTCCAATGGCCACCATAGAGAAGATTCCCGGAGCAGCACACGAATAGCCTTGAAACTCCATTCCAGCCCCTCATTAAAGGTCAGTTTACCGAACCCGGAAGAAAGGCCGCGGTAAACAATAATATTTGACGCCCAGGGCTTTTCCTTTTTCTGCAGTCGGCCGGATCGCTCTGTATATATCTTGGGAACGGTTTCAAGAATCAGGGATCTTCTTCTGCGGTCTAATTGCCGAATATCCGTTTTGAGGGCTTTTACAAGGGAAGGCCGCATTAACAGAGATAAGGGCCTGCTTTCTGTCCAGAATAAGTCGAACCATCGGGTTCTCCACCACACTCCGCTGTCCGGTGAGCGGATGATCACTTCCAAATGGTCTATTCCGCGTTTATGAGCATTAAGCATTTTTCTTGCCTTTTCTATCTGAGCTTTAAGCGGAATAGTACCTGGAATGTACTTTTTGCAGACCAATGCACAGTCTACAATGAGTTTTTTCCGTGTCTCAAGCTGCAGCTTGTTCTCCGCAAGGAGCAAACAGGCTTCCCCGAGCGGAATGGCTTCGTTGGAAAAACCAAGGCTGTGGAATTGTTCAAATTGTTCCTTAAGTTGAAATATCTCCTTTACTTCATCGTTTTGATTTTCAGGGAGAGTAATTAATGTAATCTTCATCAAAAATGATTTTACTGAGCTGAGGATAAATTCAACAGCTTCCGTACTGCTCAGGTTTTCCTTTTCGAAGCAAGATATATCACGCTTTCCGCAGCGTAATTTCATGTTCAGCGAACATCTTTCCGAATCGCAATCATGTCTGAATTCCCCGAGTATATAGTATGGCAACGGACGTTTACCGGCAGTACCTTTATCTGTAAGCTCTTTTTCCTGAACCAAGGCCCTGGCTTCCCGTATTTCAACTACCGCCGTATTTCTGCACTGCAGAGCCCTTTTCTCCACGATCACTGCATAGGCAGTCTGAAGGTAGTCCTTTTCATGATGCAGGTCCCTCGAAAGGAAAGGCGGTGCGGAGATGATAACTTGAACGCCTTTCCTGTAGCGTGATAACGTCTGTTCTACCTGACGCTTCAGTTTACGGGCAAGCTGCGGAAGATCAGCGCTGCCGAATGCATAAGAGGCAGAAGACAGTCGTAAACCGTAAACGGTTTCCGCTATCACAGCGTTTAGAGCAGTACCGGCATGTGTATCCACACTCCTTAGAATCAATAAGTAGTCGGCTCCCAGAAGCTTCCCCGCATCAAACCGTTTGCCGACACTGTCCGGATTGAGCAATGCGTTCAGTTCACATTCCTTCAGCAGGCTGTCTACCCGGATGCGTTCTACAAGCCTGACACGGGGAATCTCCTGTAACGCAATACCTGTCAGGTCAGCCAGTCCGCTTGTCTGAGGCAATGAGTTCTTTTCCGCAATGAGCGCACACTTGCAATCTTCAGAGTAGTCTGCAGCTTCCGTTAAAGCCGTACTGAAGATCAGGAGAACGATGCATATACATACTTTTTTCAGCGTCCGTTCGTCATGAAGTGCCCCGAACATCTTTATTCTGATAATGCGAACCGGAAACACGAATCCTATGCAAATAATAGCTAAGCTCTGTATAAATGCCATGCTGTTTTATTTTGAGGTATCTTTCTTGCCGGGCTTATCAGTATCCTTTTCCGCCTTTTTTTCCGCGTCCGGCAGATTTTTGGCGAAATATTTTATAAGGTTCATTCCCAGGGTATTTCCGCATTTCCTGAGTGCTTTTTTTGCCGCAATATTCTCTGCAAGATCCACATCCCGGGCCGTGGCCCGGTCAACGAAGATGATTTTTCCGTCGGACCGGCTTATCACATTTATTTCCGCACGCGCAACACAGCTTATCAGATTGCCGATACGCGTAGCGAATTCACTGAATGATTCGCCGGTTATTACCACGTCAACACCGGCAAGGCCTTTCGGCCAGGAGTTAATACTGGGATGTCTTGCCCATTCGGCAAGTTTATTCTGCTCCACATCCTTGATCTCAAAACCGCATTTTCTGAGAAGCAGTTTAATCTCTGTCTCCACCGGAGGGTCAATTGCCGCCTGCCGGGCAGCTTCTCCTGTGTGTTGCTCTGTTACAACTACAGCCACAACCGGGCGTTTCAGTGTCTTGAGCACAGCCTGCAGCATATCGAACGAACCATCTTTTGCCTTTTCCTTTCCGATGAGACGCGGGCCGACTTTCTTCAACCTCTCTGCTACTTTTCCCGAAAGCTGTAATACCAGATCACTGATATCCTTTTCAGCACTGTCCTTTACCAGAACACCGTCCACCAGGCTCGTTTCTGTTCCTATAATCTTGGCTGTGATAAAAATATTCTTTCCCAAAGGAAAAGCCTTACCCACAACAAGAATCCTGGCTCCCGCGAGTTTTCCTATTTTAACCGCCTGTTCTGAACTTACAAGGCCGGTCAGGTTAAGTTCCTGCTCCTGCAGGATTTTTGAAAGCTTTGCCCGGTCTACCAGAGTGAACCCCTGTTCCATCGAAAGCAGTGCTGTAAGGGTTTCGCCTATCTGCGAGCCGAGGTTCGGGTTACCGGGTATTTTCCCGTCAAAATCGAGAACGGCTACAGTAAAGGTCTTTTTATCCGCAGGTTTTTTCCGCTTATCTTTTTCGGAATTCTCCTGCGCAGACAAAAAAATACACGCTGATAACAATACGATCAAAACAACAATGTAACGTCTCATGGCTTATCTCCTGGTAAAGGTAAAAGATTTTTTTCTTTTTTTGCAGGCTTTATTCTTTTTAAAGCCTCCTCACGCTTGCTGGGCCGCAGTGTCGGCTCTATTGTGCCTGAAAGGTATTCCAGAGCATTGCCCAGAAACATCTGAGTCCTTGGGTCATCTTTCCAGGGACCTAACGGTATTTGACACAGAACCAGCCGGCCCTTGCCTATTGTCTTAGAAATAATCATCGCATCTACGGGGACAGGATACCATCCCGGTATTTCACTTTGTATTTCAGGTTCCAACCACGTTTGTATTTCAGGTTGCCACCAAGCGATTTTAAGTACCGGCTCGTCCGCAGGAAGCCGGATCCCCATACATCCGTCCTTTCCCATTGCAGGCAGGCTCAGCAGATCAGATGTCCAAAATCCCTTCAAAAGAGGATGTGTCCGCCGTTCAAATCCTCTCCTTGGAACAGTCCTATATACTAAAGGATAACCAGCCAGTGTTTTCGTCTTGTGCTGCGCAAGGATCAATACGCGGCTTCCGGATTCAACCTGGCTGATTACCGGAACTTGTCTAAATACTCCTTCCCTGATCTGGTCGGGTCCAATAAGGATGATATCAGGCTGTGCTGTTTGAAACGCAGAGATATCATGTGCCGTTCGAAACGGCACCCTATTCTTCCCCAGAAACCCGGCCAAATCCTGCACCTGATCACACACCATAATAGATCTGTCTTCCAGTATACGCGGAAGCTTTGTAATAATGTCCTGTGGGAATAAATTGATAGACGCTGTCCCTTTGGCTATCACTTCACCGGACTTTTTTTCTTCCAGCCTGCATTCCCATCTCATTGAAGTACGCACCCTTACTTCCGGAGTTTTTATTTTAATCTCAATAGGTTTTTCTCCGACTTCGATCGCAAAACGACCCGTTTTAATTTTAATGTTTCCATAAAGAAGTTCCCATATTAATACAGCTTCTCTATTCTCCTCTTTTACAGGCCAATGTAAAGAAACAGTACCTTCACGGCCGCCGAACCAGTATCCCTGGGTTGACAGGGTGATAATTAAGACGGCACATATTTCCTTCACACCTTATCCCCTTTTATTTTTGCCTGAGAAAACGCGATATTCAACTCATATTTTCCCGCTGAAGTAACAAGTTTTCCGGCTGATAATACCTGACCCGGTTCAGCCTGAAGCTGTGTGGCCAAAGCAGCAACCGTGCTTACATGTCCATTTTCCTTTTGCACTTCGACCCAGATTGTAAATTTTGCGGGATTTCCTGCTGTGGTACTTATATTATATTTCAGCTTTCTTCCTTTTGTAAATGGAATGGTCAATTCTGCGGTCTGGCCTGCCATAACAACCAGATTAGACATAGATATAACGTTGGAACCCTCCAGCATTGTCAGTCGCAGCATGAGCATTTCCGGGCTGAGAATTGAAGATTCGGGTACTAATCCAAAATCAGATTTTACATCAGAGACAAGAACCCAACCTGTTTTGCGGTCATACACTTCGGACAGTGTTCTGAATACCTCAACCTGTTCCTTCACTTCCTTTTCAGTATAAGCAAGCTGCTGTAACATCTCTTGCCTGGATGGGGCTTTTCCCGTATCCCTCCACAGACGCCCGGCCCACCAGCTAACGCCGGCTACAAGCAGAATAAGTGCTGCTGTAGCTAAGGAACGAAACCGGATTATACGGGTATGGGATCTGCCTTTCGGAAGGATCCGTTCGTGAAACTCGTCCCATCCGCCCTTTGGAACTGCATCTGGTTTTTCCGGTGTTAGAATATTCCGCAGATGGTCGTAATCCTCTAAAGCCTTCTGACATTTCCTGCACTGCTTTAAGTGATTAATAGCCTCCATCACCCGTTTACGGCTATCCTGATCCCACCCAAATTCCAGAATAATTTCGCGAACAAAATCACATTCCATCATTATGGCTCCTTTTTGTATTTCCGGTTTTTACTATTCATGATGATAGAAATTCCCGCAATTTCTCAAGACCTTCATAAAACAGCCTTGAGACCTTGGACTCACTGCAATCGAGAGCTGCGGCAACTTCCCTGCCCGGCATCTTCTGCATAGCCCTCAATACTACTATGGTTCGCATAGGCTCCGATAACTGAGAAAGAGCCTCCCTGATTACCGGTTTAAGTTCAATCTGATTATTTGTGTTGTCATCTTCTGCAAAATCACCTGAGTATTTATTAAACACTTTATCTGCAATCTTTCTTCTGCGTACTATTTGAAACGCCTCATTGACTATGACCTTTGATATCCAGCTTTTTATAGTGCTCATATTACGGATAGTTTCCAAATTGTCCCAGGCCTTTAAAAAAGCCTTCTGGCATACGTCTTCCGATGCTTCTGCATTTCCCAGAATTTTATAAGCAATATTAAAATATAATCTTCCATTGTTTTGAACCTGTTCTTCCAACAAAAACTTCCTGTATTCTTTATCTAAATGATAATTCAACATAATCTATTATTTCTTTCAGTATAATAGATGCATAACTATGCTAATCTTCTATAAAAAATAATTTTTTTTAATAGAGTGATTAAAATTTGTTTACCCTATTTTTACAGACGGATTGGTATCCTTTTAAAGAATACATTAAGGACTTATCATAAACCTTTATTCTGTTTGTTCGCCTTCTCCCCCTACCTCTAAAACTTTATTTCTGTATCAGGTAATAACTTCTTTATTTTATCTATTTCTTCAGGTATTTTTTCTATCGGATTGCCTTTCAGTAAAAGCTCTTCCAGATTCTTCAACTTCCCTATCTCCCGCGGTAATCTTTGAAGCTGATTGTTTTTCAAATCAAGCCTCTTCAAATTTTTTAATAGCCCTATTTCCGAGGGCAGCTCTTCAAGCTGATTTCTGGACACGGACAACCATTTCAATCCCTTCAACGCTCCTATCTCCTTAGGAAGTCTCTTGAACTGGTTATTTCTCACATAAAGAGCTTCCAATTTACTCAAATTTCCAATTTCTTTAACCAGTCCCTTGAGCCGGTTTTTTGATACACTTAACGACTTGAGACTCCGCAGCTTTCCTATCTCCCTTGGCAGTTCTTCCAGCCGATTTTCCCGCACGTCAAGAACTTTCAATTCCTGCAATCCCTGTATTTCTGCAGGGAGCTTTTTCAATTTATTGTTTCCAATATATAGTTCCCTTAAACCCTTTAATTCTTGTATATTCGAGGGAAGCTTCTCTATGTTATTTGCCCGAAGAACAAGTTCCTTTAGACTTGATACCGTTAATACTTTTTCAGGCAGTTTATCAAGTTGATTATCACTAAGGTCAAGTACGCTCAGATTCTTCAAAACCCCTAAATTCTCAGGAAATCTTTTCAGCTGATTCTGTCCCAGATTAAGCACCTTTAAATTTTTAAGACGCACTACCTCCCCGGAAATCTCTTTCAGACCATTTCTGCCAAAACCGAGATTCTCAAGCATTTGCAGTTTCACTATATCCCCCGGCAATTCTTTCACCCGATTATTAAATAAGTTTAACTTCTTAAGGCTGCGTAATTTCCCTATATCCTCTGGTAATTCCTTTATGCAGCAACATTCCATGTTAAGTATTTCCAGGTTCTCCAAAGTCAGTACTTCCCTGGGAAACTCCCTTAGTGGATTTAACCCTATATCAATCTTTTTAAGGATATGTAATTCCCCAATTTCTTCGGGTAGCCCCTGCAGCTTATTATATCGGAGATTCAGAGCTTTCAATTTTCTTAAGTTTTTTATTTCCTTAGGCAGTTTTTTCAGCCCGTTATTTGAAAGATTCAGCCTTTTCAGGTTTTTTAAACTAAATAGGGCTTCCTGGATTTCACTCAGGCTATTGCTATAAAGGCAAAGATTTTCTAATAGCCTTAATTCTTCAAATCCATCCGGCAGTCTCCTCAGCCTATTATCTCCGGCATTCAGTTCTTTCAAATGGGTCAACTTACATACCCCCTGAGACAATTTAATCAGGTTATTCCCTGATACATCAAGTTTCTCAAGCTTTTTTAACGCCCCTATTCCCCCGAGAATATTGTTAAGCTGATTTGCTCCAACATCGAGTTGCTTTAAATTTGTCAATCTCAATATATCCCGAGGTAATTCCTTCAGTTCATTCCCGTACAATAAAAGCAGCTCCAGGTTTCCTAAATCTCCTATTGCCTCAGGCAGTCTCTGCAGCTCATTTTTCCGTAAGGAAAGCAACTTTAAACTCTTTAGTTGACCAATTTCAGCAGGAAGCTCTTTTAAGTTATTTCTTGATACATTGAGAAATTTTAGATGTATTAATATGCCTATTCCAGCCGGCAGTTTTTTCAGCTTGTTTCCCCAGAGATTCAGCCGCTTTATTTTTTCCAATCTCAGTATTTCCCCGGGAAATTCCTTAAATTCATTAAATTTCAGATCAAGCTCCTCCAGATTCTCTATTTTTACTAATTCCGCGGGCAGTTCCTTCAGCCGGTTCCCATCCAAGTCGAGTTCTTTTAATTTATTGAAATTCCCTATCTCCTTCGGCATGCTCCTCAACTTGTTGTCACCCAGTGGTGTACATGCTGTTAAGAAAAAGTTGCCCAGGCCAAGTCGCTCCAGATTTTTTAATCTCAATATAACCTCGGGAAACTCCTTAAGGTGATTTCTCTGTAATAAAAGAGTCTTGAGATTCCGCAGCTCCCCTATCTCTCTTGGCAGCTCTTCCAGCTGATTTCCATTCAAGTTCAGGTAACTTAAATTGCTTAACTCCCCTATCTCTTTCGGCAGTTCTTTTACCCGGTTAATATATTTATTTCCTTTTCTTAGCTTGGCTATCTGATCAATATACAATTCATTTCCTTCACAGAAAATCCACGGTTTAGTGGGATAATCCTTTAACTCAAGACCTTCCAGATTAAGGCTTTTCAGCTTCCTCAATTTCCCAATCCCCTTGGGCAGATTATCGAGCTTATTACCGTGCAAATCGAGCATGTGAATATTGTCCAACTGGAAAATTCCCAATGGAAAAACGGCAAGGCTTTTATCTGCCAGGGACAGCCTAAAAACCTTTTCAGGTTCCCTATAAGCTTCCTCAAGAGAAATGTATGTTTTTTTCTCTTCCAGATCCTTTTCCGAAAGAGTATCTGATGGCTTTCGTACCCTGGCACAGCTGCTGAAAAGAACAAACAAGGCAACAATAATTATCTCAAACTTCTTCATTAAATACTCCGGATTTAAGCTTAATTTGCCGTTTTGCCTATGTCCCCTCTTTTCCTGAGGGCTCCGGGTATAATTATACACTTTTCATGCCTGGTTCAAGCACTATTTTGAATAAAACCCGTCCCGGAAGAAGAAATTTGTTTGCGGGACATTTTGACAGGTGCAGCTTTTAAGCTGGGCATATCAGCAAGCCCTACATAACCGCCCAGGCCGTGTAAAAACTCCCCCTCACCTGACCTCTGTGAACTGACGTTCAAATTCTTTGCAGAGCTCAGAATATTCAGTCGGTCGGGAGTAAAGCAGTTTACTCCCTCTCGCTCCGCGCTCCCTCCTTCACCCGCCAGGGGAGAGGGAAATCCTCCGCATTTTCCAAGCCGGAGGCTATAACCGCTGAGCTTGATGCAAGAGCTGCTTCAGGCCTCTGGAGTGCCCGTAAATACCGCTTAAACGGGCGAATAAAGACGGACGCGACGGAGCGCGTCCCTCCAATCGAGGGATTCCCGGCTTTTTACGAGAAATCTGCGGCTACCCTTTTGCACGGTCTTCCCGAGGCCTGACGGGCCGGCCCCGACACATTAACTTCGTTATAGGCCGGGGTCAAAAAGGAGACCGCAGAAAAGACCGTGCCATACCTTCGATCTTCCGGCTCTGCTGGTCCTGAAGACGAAAGGGCGGACACGCGGGTCCGCCCCTACCCCCTATCACTGCCGGCTTAGCGTCCCACTAAAATGTTCCTTAGGAACATTTTTTACTCTTCAGCATCGATTATTTTCAGCTTTATCTCATCTGAATTTGCCTTGAGTTCCGGTGCATACATTGCCGACGCCTTTGTCGGAAGAGCTGAGAAACGGCCCGGTATCTCAGCTCGCATACGGTAGCTCAGAGAGTGTCTTCCCCGTGCCAGCCTGCGCAGAAAGAAGACCACTCTTTCATCTCTGTACTCAACATATGCTCCCATGCCGTCGTCCCCGTATCCGCTCCGGACTTTCACAGGTTCGAATCCTGCAGGCTTCATATCTTCGAAGACCATGTATTCATAGTCGTTTTTAGACTCGATAACAAGCTCGATCTCTACAAGGTCCCCGCTTGTGAGCGTATCAAGGTTGTCAAGGCGTATTCGTTCATACTTCTCAACTTTCTTGTCCACTGCCTGGCCCCGTGTGCCCCGGGACTTTTCTGTTGCATCAACCTTTTTAAGCCTGAAATATCTGCGGATTACCTTGACTTCAAGCCCGGCTTTTTTAATAAAATCCTCAGTAGTGAAATTTGTCAGATAGGCGTTGAAATAAACCGGCCCTGTGCCCTCGCGCACCAGTTCCAGTGTATGTTTTCCGCTCTGTACAGCATCGCCCAGAAGCACAGCCTTGTTGTCGAATGTGAATATATTGCCGGAATCTATACTAACCTTTTTAACTTCCTTGCCGTCAACAAGCACTCTAACGGTCATATCGGGCTTGTCTTCTCCTGAGGCTTTTATATAGTCTGCAAACGCTTCGATAATACAGGCAGTATCCCGTGTCGAGTTCCAGTATGTTGCATGCCGCCTGTTATTGAGAAGATATTTCACGAGCCCGGAGGCCTTTTTGCCCTTTGGCTCGGTTATACTGAGAAGTTTGAGATAATAGGCGTGAGCTTCATATTCGCTTCCGTACCAGTACCACCAGTAGCTGCTGTTGGGCAGGTTCAGATATGCGGTCTGGTTCTCCTCGTCCCGGACCAGATACTGGTCGCAGTTCCTGATGAGCATATCGCGCTTGGCCGTATCCCCTGCTTTATGACATCCGATACCGAATATAGCTTTAGCATACACGGGCAGCTCGTTGCGGTCCTCATACAGGTATGTACGCATCTGCTTACTGTCTATCTTTTCATCGATCAGTATCATATATACCATGGCATCCAGAGCGTCCGCACGAGATTTCCACGGCTTGTTTTTCGGCCTTTCTTCAGACTTCATTCTTCCACGCCGCAGTTTGGCAAGTTCCTTTTCCTGATAACGTTTCAGCCACTGTATCCCCTGCTGCATGACATCGGGTACAACCGCTACGTCATTTTCCCGTGCTATCTGAAGCCCGTGCACCACCACAGCGGTGGTATGAGGATAGGAGTATTCACGGTAACCGCTGAACCATCCCCATCCGCCGTCAGAATTCTGCATATCCGCAAGCCGGTCCAGTCCGGCTTTTACCATGCGCTCCACCTCTTTTGTGTCAAAGACCGGATTCCGCGGTACCCATTTCTCGCCGTTCCACCGATTTTTGCCGATAAGCCGTTTCCAGTCCTTCATTCTTTTTACATCATCCCCGATCTCCTGTGCATTCAGGTTTGTCCGCTTGTTCCGGATCTCATCCAGATCAAGCCCCATCCTCATGAGCATATTCTGCGTTATGACCGTTGGAAGGAAACGGTTCAGGGTCTGCTCCGTGCAACCGTACGGATATTCTGCCAGGTAGGGAAGAGCATCCACACAGGCTGCAGCCAGGCTCGGAGAATAGCGTATCTCAAGCCTGCTCTGCTCCGGCCTCCGTTCTGCAGGTACATTGATCTCCATGATCTTCCTCTTCTCTTCAGGCCGAATAACAGCGCAAATGCTCTCGGTTTTCAGCATACCATGCACATAGACCGGAAACTCCATAGCCATTGCATCGGATTCCTCGTCCGTACGAGCGGACATGGTCACCTTTCCCGTGCCTTCGGACAGGACCTTAACACGCCAGTCAATCCTTTTTTCTCCCCCTGCAGGGATTTTAACGGTGCGTGTGCCTCTATGGCCTCTCATAAGTTCGAGTGTTCCGCCTTCAAGCCCGATCTTCACTTCAACCGGTTTTTCGCTGTCAAGATAGTTGTGCACGTTTGCCGAAAGCACCACCTCGTCCTTTTGAACGAAGAACCTGGGAGCCTGAAGCCTGATGATCACATTCTTTGTTGTTACGACCTCGCATTCACCCTGGCCGACGCGCGTACCCATTCCCATAACCCACACCCTGGTCTTCCAGGTCGTAAGGTTTTCAGGCATATCAAGCTCGATATGCGCGGTTCCGTCCTTATCCGGGTCAAGGGCAGCTATCCACAGCGCGGTGTCGGCAAATTTCGTACGTACTGAAACCCCTTTTTCCTGATGCGCGCCCGTTATGCCCGGCTCCTCTGCATCAGCCATTTCAGATCTTCTGTTTCTCAAGCCGCTGGATTCCTTTTCCTCCCGTTTTGCCATGGAAAGCCCCGCACTATCTGCAGCTGCATACTCGGCGCACTTCTTGGGCTCCATCCCTCCATGTCTGCCCTTTAGTGCATCTACCGGCCTTCCGCCTCCCTCCTGCAACTCCGTGTCCGTAGCCACGGACCTGCCGAAAACACCCAGAAATCCCATTGAGGTCCTGCCCGGGATCGTAAGATTCTGTCCCCCTTTACTGAGGCTGTGATACGTCTGCGGATAATGATACCTTCGCCATTTCCAGAAAAATGCCTTTATCTCCGGAACATTGGACCCTCCTGATATGTATTCGACCGATTTATCATATATTGCTACAACAGCAGACCCGGTGCAGGGCTCCCCTTCCGAATCGGTAAGTTTTACATCAAACCCGGCCTTCTGTCCCGGTTTGTACCGTTTGTCCTTGTGCGAAGGAGTTATTTCAACATTGACAACCCGTTTTTCAGGAGGCACGGCTATCTGGCGCACGGCAGTGTGCACACCTCCGCTGCTTACCGTAAGTGCCTCTACAAAGAAATTGGGCATATCCTTCTTTGTAACCCCCAGGCTGCGTACTGCCGATTTACCGTCAAGACGGATCACTTCCGGCTCCAGGCACACACCTGATGAAGCCCGGGGGAAAAGGAGTACTGTTCCGTTCCTCCGGTCAGTGTTAATCATCATCTTAATTTTTTCACCGGGCCTGTAGTTCTGTTTTTCCGGAACCAGTTCAACATCATTGAAACGAAAATCAGCACTCTGAAAGTCTTTACCCCTGACCACAAATATATAGCCGCCCTCAATAGTATGCCCCTTTGAGTCCGTGACTGTGCAGGAAAGACGGTATTGTCCGCTTTGGGATGCTTTTATCTGAAGCTCGGTCATGCCTTCCTCTCCCATATCCGCTTTCCATTCGCCCACTGCTTTCTCAACCGGTTTGTTCTCTGTATACCCGATCTTTAAAAGCTTAACTTCAGCCTTGCCCTGAACAGATTTTCCGTCTATTCTCGCTGCGCGGAAATATGCATGAACAGTATCTCCGGCGCGGAAATACCCCCTGTCAACCCACACATTGACCTTGAACGGCTTGCGTGAGACGAGCACATCTCCTTTCCCCACAATGGTTCTTCGTGACTTGTCCGTTACCTCTGCTGTTATCTCATACCTGTGGTCGCGGTCCCCGTATATTTTCGCTGCCAGCGAGGAATCGATTTCGATCCCGAACGTTCCCTCTGTATTGAGCTTTGCCTCTCCCTGGGCAACAACTTCAGGCTTTACAGGAGGATGCCAGCTGCGGTACCACCAGAATCTCGGATTCGGCCGTTTCCATCCCCATTCCCACCAGCCCGGATACCAGATGTAATTATACCCGTACCACCAGTAGCCCCGCCCGTAGAGCCAGTCCCACGGGGAGAACGGGTACCATTCGGAATCGTGATCGTAACGCAGGACTTTGTACGTGAGTTTAGCCTCTGTCACAGGAGCACCGAAGTAGTATTTCGCCTTAACTTCAGCCTTGAATTTCTCACCGAGCATAACCGGCTCATCCGGGGCCTCGACGCTCACTTCGAACTCAGGCTTTTTATACTCCTCGACCCGGAATGTTCCCGAACCCCTGTGGCTGGTTCCCTGATGCAGGGATATCCGGTAAACCCCTAATGTTGCGTTATCGTCAAGTTCAAGACTACCGTCAAAACCCCCGTATGTGTCGGCAGTATAGGATTTCTCCAGTATTTTATCGCCCTTGGGATTACAGATCCTCACAGTAAAGGACTGACCCGCAAACTGGCTCTTTCCCTCGACATCGTACTGGGTCCTGTTTACCCAGGCCTTGAATTTCACCTCATGCTCCGGGCGGTACACGGGACGGTCTGTAATCACAAACCCTTTTATTGCATTGTAGCTTTGGTTATAATAGCTGCCTCCGTACCAGACTCCCGAAAACCCCATGTAGGCCAGTCTGCCCTTATCTGAACGGGCAATTACCAGCCAGCGGTAATGGCTGTCCATCCGGTTTTGCTCAGGCCGTACGATCCCGTTTGCATTCGTAAACTCTGAGAAATTCTTCGTATACACGTTATAACGGCGGCTGCCGCGTCTGTATTTTCCCCCTATATACTTCTGCCAGAAACCGAAAAATTCGACATTAGCTTTTTCCACAGGGTGGCCGGAAACAGCATCAGCGACAAAATACCAGGGTTTGCCCGCAACTCGTTTCTGGACAATAACGGTATCAGCAACCCAGAGCAGAATCTTGCAGGTGTTTCCGGTCTTCATATCAGCGGTAAGAAGATACGCACCCGGTTTCTGAAGCGGGGTTGTAACCGTAATACGCCTGTCCCAGTGGTCGGCAGGAGGCTCGAGTTCAAGAGACCAGGATGCAGCCTCCTCCTCTATGTATTTCCTCCAGTGGGCATTCAGTATCTGCCAGCCCAGATTGGATATGCTGTATCTCTTGTAATCCAGACTGCCGGGGTTCGATTTCAAATATTTTTTAACATCTTCAATCAGTTTCTCCACATTGACTGCATGCGCCCTGAATGCAACCTGTTTTCCGTTTCGGAAACGGTACTCCACAGTGGCGCCCTTTCCGGCAGGCTGTGATGCCACGGGCTCGAACATACCCCAGTTTCCCCGAATCTGCCTGAGCTGTTCCCATGCATGGTTCCTTCGTTTTTTGGGGGAAGGACGCGTATATTCTTTATTTTCCAGGTACTTCTTTATCCGGGCTGAAGCCGACCGTTGTATCCGTTTTTCCCAGAACTCCGCGGACCGTGAATACTGCCTTCTGTTTGAGAATATCCGCCCGAGCTGTGTATAGTTGTTCAGTTCCTTGTACATCCGAATAAAATTGAATTCCCGTTCAAGTTTGAAACGCCTGACCCCGCAGGCGATTTTTGCTATTGTCTCGTCTTCGGCAAGTGTATGGATCGCCCAGCGGCCTGACTCTTCTTTGTCCTCTGCATTCTGTGTTCTTCCCAGAAAACGTCCGTAACTGGCCATGGTCTGCACACCGAACTGATTATAAAGAAAATCCGCCCTTTTGCCTTTCACAGTATCGCGCAGAGAGGAATTATACTCGACAGCCTGCAACAGGCACCACCGCCACCTCTCACCGTCTGTTGAGGCTTTCTGCCATGATTCGGGCGCTGAATGAAAAATGGGATTGCTCTGTTCATCGACCGGAGCGCCTGCCGACCTTCTGCTGTACCAGTAGTAATTCCAGTATCCCTCATCATAATCAGGCAATGTAGAAAGGTCTGTCAGGTAACCCAGCCTCCATGAGTTAGCATAACTTCGCCTTCCCATGAGCATATCTGCAAAATCCAGATAGAAACGGCCCACAGCCCTGTGGTCGTTCTCTTTAGAAATGAGCTTTATACACTTTTCCATGAGCTGTAACGCACGCACGCGGTCCCGTTCAAAGGAATTAACCCATTTTCCCCCGCCTCGCTTTCTTCCGCGGCGGAACTCACCTGCTACCATATAACCGTTATGATTATAATAACTGTGGCTGAGGTATGTTCCGGCCGCAGTATTCAGCAGACGCCAGTTGCCGGAATGGACCTCAATAGCCTTTTCACGGAACTCATCCACCTCATTAATACGGTTCAGCCGCCTGAGACATTCCAGGGCCATTGTAAGATCCGAACCGACTTTTTTCTCATCTGTATTCTTTTTCAAAGCGAGTTTGGAATAGAGTTCATAAGCCTCCTTCCAGTTCCCCTCGTTATACACTTTGCTGGCTTTAGTTCGTAAAGAAGCCTCCGATTCCCGTTCAGCCATTATTCCGGAATTGCCGAGAAAAACGGATAGTACAATGATAACGACCAGACAGATTGTCTTCTTCATGATAGGCCTTTCGATATGGTTTGTAATTGGACTATTCAGTCAGTTAGACTGTCCGGAGGCAATAAAGTTCCGAATAAAAGTCTCAAAATACATCCTGTGAATTCCATTTTCCAATACTCCATTCTTCTGTCTTCCCTATTAATATAAACGGCCCCTTCTAAAAGGGGCCGTTTAAAACAATTACAGCGATTCCGGACTATTCTTCGGAAATCGCTTCTTGCGGGCACTCGTCGATGCAGGTTCCGCAGTCAACACACTCATCAGGGTCGACCTTGGCAACGTCATCAACAGTAATAGCCTCGGTGGGACAGGCTTCTGCGCAGAGGCCGCATCCCGTACATTCCTCAACATTGATTTTGACTACCATAATGACCCTCCTTATATATAAGAAAACTGTTATTAAAGAATTTATTATAATTATACCGAAAAAAAATAATTTTCAATAAAAAATTTTTTTTTATGGTCAGATTACTATGGCTTGTGCCGCCTCTTCCATCGGATCGATTATATCCTTTTCCCCTTTAAGCACCAAAGGCAGTTCTGTACAGCCCGCAATGATCCGATCGGCTCCCAGGTCGCGAAGATGATCCGCCGTTTCCCTGACTATTTCGCCCGCCTCTGAATCGGCTCCCTTCAGCTTAATACCGTTGTTGCCGAATACGGCTTCTATCAGCACAGCCTGGTGCTCCGCGTCAGGTATGATATATTTCATGCCCCGTTTTTCGATCTCAGTCTGATAGATTCCCGCCTGAATAGTACCGTCCGTCGCCAGAACGCCCACCGAAATGTGAATCGGGTCCTTCTGCTCTGAAAACGCGGCATCGGCAGCCGCCTCGACAATGCTGACGAACTCGCATTCAACCTCCTGTTTCAGCCTGTCGTACCAGTAATGGGCGGTGTTGCATGCCATAACAAGTATATCGGCCCCCTGCGAAACAAGGCGTATCGCCGACTTCAGAAGGTAGGGGAAGGGATCCTCGCCCCCTCCTGAAATAGCAGCTGTCCTATCAGGCACAGCCGGATTAGAATCGAGAATTATATGGGGATAATCCTGTTCCGTGCGGGCTTCAGAGTACCGCAGTATACATTCGCACATATAGAGGGATGCCCAAGGCCCCATCCCTCCTATTACACCTATGATGCGGGATGCGGTTTTCATGATGGTTTTCAGGGATTTTCGCAGGGAAAAGGCCAGTCACAGGGAAATGTGAGCACTATTAGTGACTTAGCCATTCAGTACTTCGATAAAAAAAAGATATTTTTGAGAATCAATGTAAAACTCAACGATTATAAAAGAAAAACGATGGCTAAGTCACGGCTTAATAATTTGTTTCCTTATAAAATCTCTTTATGCATTATGTCTTCGCTGAACATACAGGAATACGATAGATTCCAAGAGGTGAAACAAATTATATACTATAACGCGGTCCTGTTTATGATACAATTACGAATGAACTATTCAATACTGCTATCAAACGTCCTATAAACTTACGGGAAAAGAATCGCGTTATTCTTCCTGATAGAAGTTGAATTCATTCTTCCCTATCTTAATGACATCACCTTTATTGAGCACGGTCCTGTCAATGGGCGTTCCGTTGATGCGGGTGGGTTTTTTATCCGATACGTCAATGATCCTGAAACCGTTATGGTCCTTGATGATCACCGCGTGCTTTTTTGAAATACCCCAGCCCTGCACAACGATATCACACGAAGGCGCCTTCCCTATGATATACTCCGGTTTGCGGAGCATTATGGTCTGTTCCCCCTTTTTCGTCTTAACGGTTATATGGCCCCGTTTCTCCTTTGAAGAGGCAACCTGCCTGTTCATATCGATCATCATCGTATTAGGACCGAATTCCAGATTCTGTTCGTCCTGTCCAGCCTCGGCTTCAACACCGGGAATGGGGGGCGGAGGCGAAACAGCCTGCCTGCCAGCGTCATCTATAAACTGGATAATATGTTTCCCCACAGCGATCTCATCACCGTTGTTCAGATTGGCGACATCCACCTTTTTGCCGTTGAGGAATGTTCCGTTATTGCTGCTAAGATCTGCGACAACACAGACATCCCCTCTTTTTTCGACTTTGCAGTGATGCCTTGAAACCCCGGGATTGTCAATTACAACTGCATTTTCAGGAGAACGCCCGACTGTGACAGGCTGTTCATCGTATATTTCCCATGTTCCGAGGTCATTATTTCCGAATCGCAATGTCACTTTCGACATAACAGTATCCTCCGCTCTCAAACTCAATATGAGTGAAAATATTTTAACATAAATAGAATGTATGTCAATAAAATTTACCAAGAATATTGGTTATTTTTAAAAATTTGATTTGACAATCAATGTTCATGAAATAAAATAATATACATTATGATTATGAAATTGACAAAAACGGTGAAAAAGTTCGGGGAAATTGCTGTTGAAAAAGGGTATGTTACACAGAAAGACGTTGAAAAAATCCTTGAGTACCAGAAGTGGCTCAAAAACCGGGGAAAAAACGAACTGATCGGCATTCTCATGCTGAAGCAGGGAATGATCACGAATGATCAGCTGATAGATATCCTTCAATACTATGATACTGACCATAGAGAATAACGTTTCCTGTCTTCTTTCCGCAATCCTGCTCCTGTTCCCCTTGACACTCCTCAAAGCCGAAGACACCACCGCAACCGCCGGCAGAGAAACCCTGAACCGCGCTGTAAAACACGTTGAACGGATACGGGGCAGGAGGTTCACCCGCCCTGTCGCGACCGGAAAGAAAACAACCGAAGAAATAGCGGCATTCCTCAAAGAACAGTTTGACAAGGACCTTCCAGGCCCCCTCCTGTCCCTGTATACAGCCGTGTATAGGGAATTTAACCTTATCCCCGAAGGATATAACCTAAAAAAAGGACTGATAAGCCTGCTTACGGAGCAGATCGGCGGTTTTTACGATCCGGAAGAGAAAAAATTCTATCTTGCAGAAAAATCGGCGATATTCGGTGAAATGATAACCGCGCATGAACTTACCCACGCGCTTCAGGATTGCTACATACCTCTCGGCCGCACTCTTGCCTGTGAGGACCTCGGCTTTTCCGCCTGTTCACCTGTGCGTAACGATGATATATACCTTGCCCGCCTTTGCTTCTTTGAAGGAGAGGCGCAGATGGTCATGTCAAAGTATGTAGAGCTCGGACACGCTTCAGTTACGGATATCAGTGTGAAGGATATTATCAACATGATGTTTTCCCAGCTTCAGATGAACTGTACACCTCCCGCGATCAGTGACCAGCTTATGTATCCCTATATAACCGGACATTCATTCATTAATTCATTCTACGCTAGGAACCGATGGAAATCGGTCAACAGGATGTACAGCCGTCTTCCGCGTTCATCCGAACAGATATCCCACCCGGAAAAATATATACAGGGAGATGATCCCATATTCATCATTATAGATGGACTGGAGGATCTGGAAAAGAAAGGATGGGCAAAGAAGGGAGAAACAAGTATGGGGGAATTCATGACCTATCAGGTTATTAAATCACTTACGGGCGATTTTGCCAAAGGGATCAGGGCTTCCTGCGGATGGGGGGGGGATACGCTCTATATGTATGCGAAGGACGGGAACAGCCTGACCGTATGGTATTCCACCTGGGACACGGACAAAGACAACGACGAGTTCTTCGGGTTTCTGAGGGAAGGTGTCGGAAGACCAGGTCACGGCCCGCATAAGGTGATCCATGAAGGGGACAGTTTCCGCGGCGTCAGCCATACGGGAGCCGCTGTTTCCATCCGGAAAACCGCAAGAGATGCCGTATATATATCTTGTACAGACAGTACTCTTCTGGAAAAAACGGATACATATCTAACCGGTATACGGCATCTGACCTGGAACCAGCGGTTTCCCGATGCACATACAAAGCGCGCGGATACGGATACCGTGCATGATAAAGGAGATGTCAATGAATAATGTTGCGCTTCCGGATATCAGGGAAACTGTTTCTGATATAGTAAAACGGACGCCCGTTTACGACATCCATACTCACCTGTATGATGTCCCTTTTGGGGATCTTTTTCTGTGGGGTATCGATGAGCTCATCACATATCATTACATTATAGTGGAACTGTTTAGACAGACGCCGATCCTGTATAACGATTTCTGGAATATGTCTAAAACAGAAAAGGCAGACTGCATATGGAAAAACCTCTTTGTAGACAACTCTCCTGTTTCGGAAAGCTGCCGCGGCGTGCTCACCTGTCTGGACAGGCTCGGCATCAGTACTGAGACAAAGGACATCAGTGAGATCCGGGAGTATTTTTCTGAACTGAGCCCTTCCGAGTATGCAGATACTGTTTTCAAAACCGCTAACATCGAAAGCGTGGTAATGACGAATAATCCGTTCGATGATAAAGAACGGGAGCTGTGGGCAAAAGGCCTGGACCTGGATGAACGTTTCAAAACCTCCCTCAGGCTGGATCCCCTCCTTTTCGACTGGGAAAACATATGCCCGGCCCTCAAAGAGTGGGGATACAAGGTGCAGAGTGATTTTTCAGGCAGCACCTTCACGGAAATTACCGGGTTCCTTGAGCACTGGGCCGACACCATGTCCCCTCTGTATGCGGCTGTGTCCCTTCCTCCCGATTTTGTATTTCCTGATGAATCCCCCTGCGGAACGATCGTTGAAAACTGCGTCATTCCCTTTTCAAGGGAACGCAATATCCCGTTCGCCATGATGATCGGCGTAAAAAGACGCGTCAACCCGTGGCTCAGAATGGCCGGGGACAGCGTGGGAAAAGCGGATATGGAAATGATAGAACATCTGTGCGCTCGGTACCCGGATAATAAATTTTTGATAACGTTTCTCTCGCGCGAAAACCAGCATGAAGCGTGCGTGGCTGCCCGCAAATATAATAACCTCATGCTCTTCGGATGCTGGTGGTTCATGAACAACCCGAGTATCATCGAAGAGATAACCAGGGAACGGATGGAAACGCTCGGTACAAGCTTTATCCCGCAGCATTCGGACGCACGCATTATCGATCAGCTGATCTACAAGTGGGACCATTCACGGGAGGTCATTGCACGGGTCCTTGCCGACAAGTACCGGGACCTTTTGAAAACCGGCTGGCCCCTTACGCGCGCGGATATAGAGCGGGATGTTTTCAAGCTGTTCAGCGGAAATTTCAAAACGTTCCTCAGCCGCACGCACGGGTCAGCCCCAACTGAAGGAAGGGTTGCCTGCGACCCGGGCACTATTGAAAAGGGGGTGTTCTGAGCCATGTGCCTCATGGAAAAAGTCCCTGCACAAGGATATCCTGATGGGGATATCGTCCTTCCCTCAGGTGTCACCGGCGTCTATATTCCGGAGAATGTCATCCTTCGGAAAGTGAAGGAGATAGCACAAGTTATTGCCCGAGATTCGTCCTCATACCTTCACACGCTTGTCATACTTAAAGGTGCGGTGGTCTTCGCATCCGATCTGTTCCGCGAGATCGCCAGGATCGCTTCTATCGACCTTTACCATTCATTCCTTAAGGTCTCATCGTATGGAAATAAAGCTGAATCAAGCGGAAAGATCGTGCTCTCCCACGACGTACATGAAATCCGCGGCAGGGACATACTGGTGATTGAAGACATAGTGGATACAGGCAGAACAATCGAGAGGCTCAGGGACTATTTGTACGAGGAACGCGGCGCTGAACACGTAAGGATCTGCTGCCTGATGGATAAGAAATGCGCGAGGCTGCCCGGTATTGACCTTGTTCCTGACTACTGCGGATTTGAAGTCGCCGATCATTTCCTGGTCGGGTACGGGCTTGACTATGCCGAAAAGTTCAGGGAGCTTCCTTATGTGGGCATTCTTGACAAATCAGCTTTCGGAATAGAATAAAACAAATGCATTAAACATTCATATCTTTTTTTTTACTTTCGACCTTTGACTTTAGACTTTAGACATTCCAACAAGCAGTGACCAGTGCTACAGCTACAGTATTGTCATAATCTGTAGCATATTCTCAGAACGGAGAGACAAGTATGCTTCTAACAAACTGCACCATACCCGACTTTACAAAGATGGAATTCGTACAGGCCCATATCGTAATCGATCATGATGTCATTTCCCAGGTCTGCCGTGATACCGAACCCCCGGAGGGGGACAACGAAACCCTGGACTGCAGCGGCATGTATGTATGCCCGGGCCTGTGCGACGGACACGTGCATATTGAGAGCAGCAGGCTGAGTCCGGCAGTATTCGCCGACTGTGTCATACCGACCGGCACAACCGGAGTATTTGCCGACCCTCACGAAATTGCCAACGTCCTGGGCATGGAAGGGATAGAATTATTTCTCAAAGAAGCGGAAGTCCTTCCGCTCAGCCTGTTCATAGGGGCTCCCTCCTGTGTGCCCGCGACCCATCTCGAAACCGCGGGAAGCACGGTCACGCTTCAGGACATAGAGAAGCTCCTCACACATGATCTGGTATACGGTCTGGCTGAAATGATGAATGTGCCTGGTATTATCCACGATATCGGTGATGCCCGGCAAAAAGTCGAGGCAGCGCTCCGTACAGGCAAGATCGTGGACGGCCACTGTCCTGGACTGGGAGGAAAGGAACTTGCCGCATATATAACCAACGGAAAAAATGACGGTACGATCAGGATCACGTCCGACCATGAATGCACATCGTATAAAGAAGCCAAAGAAAAATATGAAGCCGGCATGCATATAATGCTCCGACACGGTTCCGCGTCAAAGGACCTTTGCGCAATCCTCAGCGGGTTCGCTTCCGACGGGATCTTTTCCGAACGGCTTATCCTCGCCTGCGACGACATAACAGCCCGGGATCTCCGCGAGTACGGACATATCAATAACGTTCACTGTACAGCGATGAACATCCTCAGGGAACAGGGCGGCTTGTCCGCACCCGAGGCATTCCTGCACGCTCTGAAAATGTGCACATCGAACACGTGCGCCTATTTCGGCGTGAATGCCGGAACCGTTGAACAGGGACACAGTGCCGACCTGATTGTTCATTCCTCCCTTGATAAGATAATCCCCGACACTGTGATATGCAGAGGCGTTCCTGTGTACCGGGATGGTGCCCTCACATCCCCCTGCCTGAAAAAAGACTACTCCCGCTACACAAAAAAGCCGGTAATAGACTCCGACATGGACCTGTCCCTACAAACCGACAAGGGAAAAACCGAATGCCGGGTGATCGGCCTCGTGCCCGATTCCATAGTGACCGTTTCCGAAACCGTAGAGCTGAAAGCGGAAAACGGCATTATTCTCCCCTCCCCTGAGCAGAACATTGCGAAACTCTGCGTTATCGAACGGCATAGGGGTACGGGCAATACGGGAATCGGGTTTGTCAGGGGATTCTCTTTCATAAACGGAGCAGTTGCTTCAACAGTTGCGCATGACAGCCATAATATTATTGCGGCGGGATACAGCGACGACCTGATTATGAAAGCTGTACGCCTGCTCGAATCCAGCGGGGGCGGGCTCGCCGCTGTTACTGAGACCGGCTCCTGCCTGATCCCCCTGGAAATTGCCGGTCTTATGTCGTCCGGATCTGCCGGCAACGTTATTGAACAGGAAAACAGGATGGAGGGATTCACGCACAGCATGGGTTTTGAAACGGACCCCTTCCCTGTGCTTTCATTCCTGGCCCTGCCCGTTATTCCGGAACTCAAGCTTACGGACAAAGGGCTGGTGGATGTATCTGCGTTCGATTTTGTTCCTTTGGTGATGCAGTCATAAGGTATCTGCAAAAAAACAAGAAAAAGGATAGACAATGACAGGAAAAATATTTGCAGACAGGATCACAGCTTTTAGCCTTGAGCAAAGTCGAAAGGGATCAACTGGATTTACTGGCTTATTTATAAAAAAAATATGTAATAATCCTAAATTTCCTGGTGTCTTAGTGCCTTGGTGGTTCTTTTGTTGTGTTGCGGTTATGTCCGTGTTCGTTATTGTATTCAGTGCCGCCCCAGTATTCCCTGAAGAGAAGGCCGGAAACCCCGTATTCAAAAAGAATAGAGACGCTGGTGCTCTTGTAAACAAATGGTTCAACGAAGGCACAGCAGCGGGGAATGTCGGTGACTGGTACGATAACCGCGATCGGGGCCATTCATCCCTGTATATGAACCAGTATCATCAGCTCAAAAAAGTGGGCTATACTATACAGGAGCTTAAGGAAAGATTTGACTGGGGCACAGCGAACAGGGTTCTGTTCCGCATCACTGTGGGCAATTCATCCACATCAGCGAACCCCCGCACAGCAGGAAGCAATGCCCGCTGCTATTACGTAAACCCCTTCGGCGTCCGTTTCCTTTATCTTCAGTATACAAACAGCAATCTGTTCGTGTATCCGGAACACAGGGATTACGATCCTGGCCACGGACAGGGTGGGTACGGGGACCTGTATCCGCTTAATACCCCCTATTGTATCATATCCCAAGGTTCATCCGGCTCGGACAGGTCCTTTCTGAGAAGTTGTGTGTATACGCTTGCGGCGTTCCGTCCGGAAGTCAAGACATACCTAGACCGAACCAGGCTTCTTATACCGACTGTTCAGATGATATTCCGTTCATCAAACAAACAGGTCAAATCCGAACAGGACTACCTTACGGCCAAAGCCCACCCGACCGTATTCAGCGGAAGGGATATAGATGCTGTAAAGATGGTGACAAAAGCACACGATATGACTCTTGATGTCCTTCCTCCTATGGTTCAGATAAAAGTAACTGACGAAAAACTGCCGGAACAGGGGGTCCATTACTTTGACCCGGGCGATTCAGAAAAACTGATCGATACTCCCTGCGCTGTGGGCAGGGTATTCAGGGGATACTCCCGCACAAGGACTATTTCAGTCGACGCTTCGCACAGCTACGATCTTAACGGAAAGCCTCTCACATACCATTGGAAGCTTTTGCAGGGAGACAGGAAAAAAGCAACTATTACCACAAAGGATAACGGCCGACAGGCCGATATTACGGTTGCATACCATCCGCGGTTCAAAATAAACGGGGATTCACGCATGGAGACCAACCGTGTTGATATCGGCGTATTCGTGCATAACGGCATGTACTATTCCGCTCCCGCTTTCATCTCCTTCTTCTTCCTTGACAACGAACTGCGCACATACGGACCCGATGGAAAGATCGTGGACATCTATTATGATGCGGGCGACACAACGATCGGGTATCCCGGTCCGGTCTATACCAGCCTTGTGGGGAACAGGTACGATATTTACGATTGGGATGCTTTATTTGACGCCGTATTGAGCATAGAAGAAACATGTGCTTCTAAACTGCTGAAGAAACAGTTCACTCCTGGACAGAAGGAGATCATCAAAAAGGCGGCTGAAGCATTCAAAGCGTGCACTCTGAAAAGAAAAAAGCTGGAGCAGGACCCTGTGCATAATGAATATGATGCTGCCCGAAAAAAGGAAAACAAACAGAAGAAAGCCCTTGCAGAAGCACGCTCCCGGAATAAAACCGATAAATCAGAGAAAATGGAAACAGCCTTCAAAAACGCACAGTCCGAGTATGAAAAAGCTGCGGAAGAGACAAAAGCGCTCGGAAATAAAATAAGTGAAATAAGGAAAAAGCAGAGAGAACTTTCAAAAAAAGCTGCAGGCATTCTGACTGAAAAGCGGGGAGATAAAGGGGGCTCCGTAAAACAGTATTGTGAAGGAGCCCTGAACAGCATTAAAAATGATATCAATCTGTACATCAGCCATGCTTCTGACATAGACAAACTCGCAGAAGCGTGTACTGATGAAAAAAGAAAAAAAAGGTTCGCTGAACTGAAAAGTTCTGTGATAAAAACCGGCATACTTGTCCGTGCCGGTGACAACAGGTATGTTCTTCACTCCGTACGTTCCGGGAATGCTCCCCTTGCAAAACGGCTGACGCGGTATGAACTGTACCGTATCCGCCTGTTCAATCTCGGAATAATGAACTCTCTGCTGTTTCCGGAATTCCTGAACAGTGAGGAAACAAAAAACCTGGTCGATTTCAGGATAACCACTGTAAAACCGTGGAGGGATGTGTATACATACGATGCTGAAGGGAATCTCACAGGCTGGCGCAGGCACATCGATGGAAAGGCGACCGAATACACACAAGAGGGCTTGATCGTTCTGAAAAAGGGAGCTGACGGAAAGGTCCTGAAAACAAAGAAAGCGGAATATGTGCTTGAAACACCGAACAAAAAAAAGCCGTGGCAGAGGAAGATCGTTATCAATCCCAAAAAATCAAAGGAAAAAAAATGAAATCAGCAGCAGCATATAAGATCCTGTCAGCAATACTCATCTGTATACTCATAATCGTATTTCCCGCCTGCCGCAGGGAGGACGGGAGCAGCGTCCCTGATCCCGGGGCTCCGGATAATGGAGACGAACAGACGAAATCCCTTGACCTCAGCACATATGTATGCACTGCCGGTCCCGTGTCTATAGAGGGAATTTTCAATGATGCATCAGGGCTTGCCTTCTGCCCTGACACGAAAACCCTGTTCATGGTCATCAACGGCAGATGCGAAATCGCGGAGATCGACACTGAAGGCACCCTCCTGCGCCTTATACAGACTGAAGGATTTATGGATATCGAGGCAATTACCCACCTAAAAGGAACGCTTTTCTACGTGGCAGAAGAAGGCCGTGGCACCATATGCAGCATCCGTATAGACAAAAACACGGATTTCATTGAGCGGGAATCATCGGATGTATACACCGTGGATGCCGGCCTTGGGAACAAAGGGCTCGAAGGGCTGACCTGTATCCGGGAGAAAAACCTGTTTTTTGCGGTAAAGGAGGCATATCCACGGGCCCTTTACAGGATCGAACTGTCCGGCAGCAGCGGCATCACTGTATCGCATCCGTGGGATATTGAAGAAAACCACAACGGGCTCAGGGACCTTTCAGGGATATGCTTTCATCCGGGCTCAGGGAATCTGCTGATACTCAGCCATAAATCGAGGGCCCTTGCTGAAATAACTTCCGCGGGAAAAAAAGTGAGCAGTCTTTCACTTTCCGCGGGAAATGCACGGCTCAGCCGCTCCATACCCCAGGCTGAAGGTATTGCTGTTGACGCTGAGGACACTATATACATATGCAGCGAACCGAACCTGTTCTATGTTTTTAAGAAGAGAAAAACGGAGTGATGGAGGGATGGAGTATTGGAGTGTTGGAAGAAAGATTGCTTGCAGAACTCAATATCGGAAAATGATAATTTAAAAATGCTAAATTTACATTTTACAATGAATATCCTGACTTCTGCCCTCTGCGAAGGATTTAAACAAAGTTTATGGATATTTACGCCCTGATCATCCCCTCTCCCATGGCGGGAGATGTTTGCGCCCTGGTTATCCCCTCTCCCCTGGCGGGAGAGGGAGGGATCGCGGAGCGATAGAGAGCAAACTGCTTTGCTCTTGACCGACTGAATATTCTGAGCCTTTCGACTCTGCTCAAGGCCTCGAGCGACGAAAGGAGTCGAGATGGCTCTGCGAAGAAGTTGAACGTAGTTCACGGAGGGTTAGGGTGAGGGGGGAAATAAATTGATTATAATCCTTTTTCCCACTGGAAAGCTGTATGACGACCGAATCTGAAGTCCGGCGCATGGCTGAAAGCGCAGGTATGTCCCTGAACGCAGTACGCCCTGTGGGCGCGGGACATTACAACGAATCCTATTTTATCGATACGGACGAAGAAACATACGTCATACGGATCGCCCCGCCTGACGATGTTCCCAAGCTCTTTTATGAAATTGACATGATGAAGTCCGAACCGGCAATACATGAAGCTGTTCTTGAACATACGGATATTCCCGCTCCCCGGATCGTATTCTCCGATTTTTCCGGAGACCATGACTTCATTATCCTCGAACTGCTGCCCGGCCGCTCAGGATATTTCAGCGACACAGAGCTTGGAAGGTATGTGCGTGGACTCCATAACATCAAAGGAGACAGATACGGGTATCCCGACCGGGCTGCGCCAGTGGGGGATTCCTGGCCCGGGATCTTTCAGAAATACGCAGAACTTATTTTTCAGGACTGTTTCTCCTGCGGCATTATTGACCGGGCTGAATATGACCGGTTCCTTTCAGTATACGAAAAGCACAGTGCTTCTATCCATGAATGCGATCCCTGTCTTCTTCATCTTGACCTGTGGACGCAGAACATACTCACGGAAAACGGGACAATAACAGGCATCCTCGACTTTGACCGGGGTCTGTACGGCGATCCTGAACTTGAATTCGCGGTTCTTGATACCTACAGTACAGCCACACCCGATTTCTTCGATGGATACGGCTCTGCCCGGCCGCAGGATCATGATGCCCAAGTCCGGCAGAAACTCTATATCGTATATGAGCTGATAAAATACGCATTTATCAGGCATGCGCGCGGGGGCAGCCGTTCAACAGGACGCATGCATGTAGAACAGTGTATGAATCTGTTCAAAAATCTTTGAATAGATAAATTCAAAGCTTGACAGGAGCATAAAAAGTGGTATACTATAGGTTGCGGCAGAATCGGCGGCACAGCCCATGAATAAAAAAAGAAAAATGTACATAGATGTTGACGGGGTCCTTGTCGTATGGAACCCGGCAAAAAGCTGCATAGAGCTTTCGCGCGGATACGGGGAACTGATGCGGTTCTGTCTGATACACGATATCCAGCCCTACTGGCTGACCATGTGGAGCAAGGCCCCTGAACATCTGCAAGGCCTGTCCCGGCTTCTCTGGCCGGATATCTGCCCGACCATGGCACAGCCCCGGATCCTGAAGGTAGGCGATTCATATAAAGCAGACTGTATCGATTACGGCAGTGACTTTGTATGGATAGAGGACGGACTCGGCAACCATGATATTGATATACTGAAATCTCACAATGCTTTTGACCGGTTTTTCTACACGAACGGCCGGAACCCGGACTGTCTCCTGGAATTCATGACATTTACGCAGAACAGGCTGGACCTGCCTGACATCACAGATTGGGAATCCGGCTGGCATCCTGATATTACCCTTCCGGAGGAATACACATGATCAAGAACAGAATCGGACAAACGGATATTGAGGTAACGATCCTCGGCTTCGGCGGGATCAAGCTTAAAAAAGACCTTGAAGAAAAGCCTGAGGACCTTGTGCACAGGGCCCTTGATCTCGGTATCAACTATATTGACACTGCGCGGAGCTACGGGGAAAGCGAAGTCTTTATCGGAAATGTAATGAAGGAGAGGCGGGAGGAATGCTCTATCTCCTCAAAATCGATCCGGCGTTCCGCATCAGAAACTGCAGAGGACATTGAGGACAGTCTCAAACGGATGCAGACCGATATGATCGATATCTATTTCTGCCACGACCTGAGCGAGGACGAGGATTATGAACAGGCTGTCTCCCCTTCCGGATCCCTTTCAGCACTCCAGAAAGCCCGGAAAGCGGGGAAAATACGGTACATCGCAGTCTCCACTCACCGTAAAACCACAGCGCTCAGAGCAATACAAAGCGGGGAATTCGATGTGATCATGCTGGCAATCAACCTTTTTGACAAGGAGTTCATCCGTGACGTGATCCCGGTCGCGCGGGAACACGGGGTCGGGATCGTGGGAATGAAGCCGCTTGCAGGCGGGGCGTTCCTCCACCCCCAGATCGCCCTGCGGTATTCTCTGGGACAGGACATTGACACCCAGCTTGTTGGTATCGCCTCCATGTCCGAACTGGAAGAGGACTTCAGCATTGCTGACAGTTTTGAACCTCTATCACAGGAGGATCTGCAGAAACTCGAGGATGATGCCAAATCCCTTGGAAAAGATTTCTGCCGCCAGTGCGGATACTGTATCCCGTGTCCTCAGGGGATCGATATTCCGAAAATTTTCCTGTACGAACGGTATTCCGAACGGTTCTGGCTTCCGGATTTCGCAAAAAAGGAATACCTGAAACTGAACCCCAAGGCAGATGCATGCGAAGAATGCGGACACTGCGAATCCGCGTGTCCGTATGACCTTCCCATCATCGAAAAGCTGAAAAAAGCACACAAGATTCTTAAGGGATAAAAAGGGCGCGGCGTATTGCTTACCCCGTGCAATCACGTATCTTTGAACTTTCTTTCGAAGATATTTCACCGGGGATATACGCCCCCCCGGTAGTGCACAGTCTTTAGACTGTGCCTTTTCATCCTAAGCTCCGCTGGCTTCAGGCCGCAATGATTACTATCATCTTTATCCATTTTTCTTACTTACCGCATGTCTCATAATCTCTCCGAGGCGTAGGCTTTACTCCGCTATTCATCCTCTTTAGGAATTTCATCTTCAATTTTGTAGAAGAAAGAAACCTTCACAGTAATGTCAACAAAATTAGCTGAAGCAGCTACAGGTGATGCTGGTGATACCCGGGCACTCCTATAGCCAAATCCTCTCGGTTGTCCATACCAGGGAGATTTTGTATAGCTTACCTTGGAAGGCTTACAAAGAGCCCATCCGAGTTGCTTGGCAGTAAGAATAGCTTTGCTTTTTGCATCCTCAAGCGCCTTCTTCCGTGCCTGATCTTCAAGTTCCCGTTGCTTAGATGAAAATAGTTTAACAAACTGGATTTCGTCGACACCGATCTCAACTATGTCAGCCTGGAGTGAACTGAGTTCGCTTATTCTATTTGTCCGCATTGAATAAACGGATTGAGCAAGATAATAGTCATCTTTTATATCGTCAGTACGTCCGCGTTCCCGCTTAAGAATTGTACTTTCCAGAGAAAGAATCTCCTTGGGATATCTCATTCCCTCTAAATACTCATTTAGTTTCTTGATAATTGTATCATGTTTCCTTTTGCATTCCTGAACATTCGGATCCCGGACCGAGACGCTGAACTGAATATCAGCCATATCCACAGTGTAAAAGACCTTTCCATACCCTGTTACCGTAAATTCCGAGAGTCGTCCCTGAGCAGCACACATGTTGCTGACAACTGTCAAAATTACTAATACTATCATTTTTCTCATAGCTATTCCTCCAATCTTTAAAAATCAAAATCAGTTATGTTTTTGCCTGTTTATTGACTTTTCTTTGCATAAAATACGACAGATAAAGATAACAATACTTATAAATAATAATTGAAAGAAGGGGAATGTCACAAGGTTCAATTCTTTTGGACCTTTAATTCGAATACAATACTCATATATGTATAAATATCCAGTGATACTAAATAGAATTAAACTGCCAATAAAAATTACAATTACCTTTTGTTTGCTATTTTGACATGTCTTGTTAAAAAAAGCAAATATAACCAAAGGGGATAATCCCCAGATGATTAAAACTGCAGTTACAAATAATCTTGAAAAATCAGGTAAGTCAGCCGGAAATATACATATATATATTACAAAAATACCGGTTAAACCAAGTATGATTTGAGATGCTGAATATAGCGCCTTCTTCATAACTCTTACTATGACCTTCTAATCCTTATCTTTTCCTGCTATCGTGCACTATCCGGAGTTTTCCTTTATAGAAAACCATTTCAATTGTTATAGTATCCGCTTTTACACCGTAGTTGCATTCAACCTTACTGCTGAATTCTCTTTTATATTTCACATATTCCAAGCTGGTACCGGGTATCTTCTTTCTTGCAACTTCCTTCAGCTTTGGCCCTGCTGCTTCTATTATTTCCTCTTTTTTCATGCCTTTCTTCAACTTCACCATATTCATGAAAAAATCCCGGGCATAATAATCTATCACATTAGCAGGCCATTCATAGTTGTGCAGCTCTTTGGTTGCGAACACATTGGCATCAGTATATCCATGTACTCCTGCAAAATAATCTACAAATCCGAGATAGAATGATGTCAGTTCCTCCGCATCCTCCCTGTCAATTTCTCCCCGCATTAAAAGAAACAGCTTATATTCCTGCTCTCCGTGAAAAACATTAGAAAAGTCCAATGGATTCTGCTTTCTCCTGATCCTCTCCAGTGTATCCGTATACTTTAAACGTGCCTTTTTTGTTTTCTCGTCTTCAGGTTTACGGGGCGGCGGTGATAACCAGTTTAAAATATCTTTTGCTCTTAGCCGCATACGTACATCAGGATCTTTGCGCAAATCCTTCAGAAAAGACAGTATGTTTTTCTGTATATCAGCATCGGCTTTCCTGAAGCAGTCGGTTAAACGGATCAGAAGCCGATTCTTCGTCAGGAAAGTATCGGCCCTAGGCAGCAGTTTGGTTACTACCTCAACAACTGCTTCCTTAGGAAATTTATCCCATTGTATTTCTCTGATAATGACTTTTGTGGATGTTCTATCAATATATACTAACTGATAAAAATCCTCTGTGTATTTCGAAGCGTCTATTTTTATCAAAGCACGAGCTGCATGTGCCCTGAGATATTCATCCTGCTTGTTATCTTTCAATATTTCAAGAAGATAGCCTGCAGCATTCTTATATTTCAATTCTCCAAGAAGGTGAATAGCCATATACCTGTAATAATCTTCTCCGTAGCCTTTTTGTCTAAGGGCTTCTGTTTCTTCTGTATTATGCCAGCCTTTAATAGCAATTTCACACATGATCGGAGTGAGACATGGGGTTTGTGGATCCCATAAACTTCTTTGCAGTCCTTCAATATATTTTTCAAGAGAAGGACCTTTTATTGATGATGTATGCCACCGTTCAAACGGAGAACCATATTTTTCCCAATGTTTTTGTTTATTCTTAATATAATTTTTCGCATCTTTTCTAATTGCAAATAAAGGAAACATCGGTTTTCTGGTGGGGTCAGGGCGGACATGCCACATAAGTCTACTGCTATCTCTCTTTTGCGTTAGGAATTCAATGTTATCAGAAATTTTTACTCGTAATTTTTCATGCTGTTCTTTGTTTCTGATCATGGATAATAAAGCATATGCCAGCATCCGGCCTGTTACGTCCTTTTTCTGCTCGCTTTTTTGTTTTATAAATTCTTCAGCACCTTCAAGGGCAAGAAATTGGTCGCGTTTTATGATATACTCGCTGTATTTTACAGAAGGCTTAAGGATTTCCGCAAAACGGCTGGAAATCTGCCGGCTGTCCTTGCTGTAAACGGCTGAACTGAATAATACAAATACTATTACTATCAGATTTATTAAGCCGATTTTCCTCTTGTCTTTTGTCATATAATAATCTTCTTCGTTCGGAATATGGATAAATATTCCGGGATATTCTATTTCAGCTTTCAATAATGCCTATATATTTTAACGTTAAAGGTTACTTTAAGTTTAGAAATTCCATTCTAAAAAATCAGCCTTTAAAAATCTAAAATTAATTGCCTCATACCACATAATCCATATTGAAAAGCCCGGCTGCCATGCTGGCTTGGCACGTCGGGGCCACCTCCCAGCATCGCCAGACTATCCTTAAACTATGGATGTCCCCTTTCTGGTTCCCATGTTTTCACTAGTCAACATATCTTGACTACTAATTTTCATTAGTAACTTATTTACTAATAAAATCACCTTTTCCATTATAAAAACCGGTATTGCCTCCCCGGCCTTTCGTACTTACGCAATTGCGCAATTCACATTCAGTTCAGTCTGGAGCTTTTTTCCCTCCGGGTTAATCGTTGTTCCTTCTGTCAATTATGAGTTCACCGCCAACGCCCACATTTTCCGGGGGATTTTCCTTGATCAGGACAACATACACATTTCTTGGAAGGCTGTATGCTTTTTCAAGAGCATCCGTGACTTCCTTTACCAATAACCTCTTTTTCTCCACATCCTCGATCTTCGGCCCTTCAATATTTACACTCGGCATCTTCTGCTCCTTTTTATGATAATATATTTTTTAAAGCTGAAATGATCAGTTGGGATATTGCAAAGTTTATTACATTCGCTATAAATGCCATCATTAATCCTGACTGATTAGATACGCAATAATATAAAGTAATATTTCCATTTTTTTATTCCTTTTCTTTAAACTGTATATAAGTTTTAGGCAACAGCCGCTTTATCCTTTCCTGTTCTTCTTGGGAAAAATTATTGCCCCCCAGGTACAATATGCGAAGGTGTTCTAATTGTTGCATCTCCTCCGGGAGTTCTTCAAGCTTATTATTTACCAGGTTAAGCCATTGCAGCTTTTCCAGTTTTGATATCTCCTTTGGCAGTTCCTTTATGAAATTATCCCGAAAGCTGAGTTGTGTTAGGTTTTTCATGCTTAAAATTATTTTCGGAAATTCATTCAATTTACATCGATCAAGGAAAATAACATCCAATTTTTCAAGATTTACTATTTCATCTGGTATTTTTATTTTTTCGTTTCCTGCAACATCCAACTGGGACAGTTTCATTAAATTCCCTATCTCCAAGGGCAACTCTTTAAGCTGATTATTTAACATTAGCAATACTTCCATATTTGCTAATTGTCCAATTTCTTTTGGTAACTCTTGCAATTTATTATGATGCAAATTAAGCCATTTCAAGCTTTCTAGTTTTCCAATTTCCTTTGGCAATTCTTTCAGGTTGTTTCTACTTAATCTAAATTGATACAAATGCTTTAATTCTCCTATTTCTTTTGGAAGTGTTTCCAATTTATTACCTCGAAAATCAACTCTTCTTAACTTTGTTAATGCCCCAATTTCTTTGGGACATTCTTTTATTTGATTGTCAAACATAGCAAGACTTTTCAATTGTGTTAAATTTCCAATCTCCTTTGGTAATTCTTTCAGTTTATTATCATTGAAATGCAACCATGTTAAATTAATCAGTTTTCCTATCTCTTTTGGCAATTTCTCTAACTTGTTATAACTTAAATTGAGGCTGTAAAGCTTTGTCAATTTTCCAATCTCATCCGGCAGTTCTTTAAGCTGATTGTGTTCCAGGGATAGACCGCATATATTTTTTAGTTCACCTATTTCTTTTGGCAACTCTTTTAACTTATTATTTTGGAGGTAAAGGTATTTTAATTCTCCAAGTCCGCCTATACCTTTGGGAAGCCTTTCCAGCTGATTAGAGAACAAATACACCATAATAAGACGTGCGCAATTCCCAATATCCTCAGGGAGATTTTTAAGGTTATTATTAGACAACGATAGATTCTGCAGATTGCTTAACCTCCCTATTTCTTTCGGTAAAGTCGCCAATTGATTGGATCCTATATTCATGGTATCCAGTTTTATTAGGTTTCCTATCTCTTCAGGAAGTTCTTTAATCTGGTTGGAAGAAATATCCAGAGAATAAAGGCTAACTAACTTCCCAATCTCTTTAGGTATTTTACTAAGTTTATTATTCTCCAGATTAAGCCTTGACAGTTTTCTCATCTGCCAAAAACTTTCCGGAAGTTTTTCTAATTGATTATTTGAAAGATCCAACATTCTTAATCTTCTTAAATTTCCCAGTTCTTCAGGCAATTCCTTAAGTTCATTTTCATTAAGTGAAAACTCTGTTAACCTTGTTAACTTAATGATTTCAGGCGGAAATACCTTAAGGTTATTTTTCCCAAGTCCAAGATATGTCAGATTTATTAATCTTACGATTTCTTCCGGTAGTTCCGCAAGTTTATTATTATATAAACGTAGCCCATGTAATTTCTGCAATTTTCCTATTTTTCCTGGAAGCTTCTTTAGCCGGTTATTATTCAAATAAAGATCCAATAAAGAGACTATCTTGCCTATTTCTTCAGGTAATTCCTTCAGTCTGTTATTAAAGAGTTTAAGAATCTCTAAATTCTCTAATTCCTCGATTTCTTTTGGCAAAGTGGTTAATTTATTTTCGCTAAGATTAAGATAAATAAGGGATTTTAATTTATTGATTTCTTTTGGAACTTCAGTAATCATGTTGCCTGACAGATCAAGCCTTTTCAAGTTGCTTAATCTGAATATCTCTACAGGGATAGATTTTAAATTCTTCCTTGATAAATCTAAGTCTCTGATCTCGTCGGGATTCTTGAGCGCTTCCGCTAATATTTTTATGACTTCCTCATTAAGTCGGTGGTCTTCCATAGTGGGAGGCGTGGTACCGGCATAGACAAATACAACCGGCATCAAACAAAATGCAGTGAGAATTATAATTTTATTCATTTTACTCTTTCGACTTCAGACATGCGGTTTTTCACCTTTTATATTATATGCCCGGACCATAATTCATCAAGAAATAATCTCCACGGGATGACATCTATTTTTCCGGATACACGCCTCGCGCGTTCGCAGGTCACAGTAATTGCCTTTTCCGGTGAATACTCCTCTATAAAAGCATTCAGTCCTGTTAAATCTTTACTGCCCGCCCGTTCAGTGCCTTTTACTTCCACTGCAATATCGCCATCCCCAAGAACAAAGTCCACTTCCAATCCGGATTTGGTGCGCCAGAACCGTATAGGATAATCTTTTTCTGTGTAGGACCTGTGAGCAAGAAGCTCCATAAGAATAAAATGCTCAAAAGCCCTTCCAAACAATTCCCCGCGGGTTTCCAAAATTTCCCTTTGTGTAAGAATGCCGGCTGTGCCAACGTCAAAAAAATAAAACCGCGGGGCCTTAATGATTATCTGACGCCCTTCGCGTTTTTTAAACGGCTTAATTAATATTCCGACCAGAGTATCAACAAGTATATTATAGTATTCTTTTACCGTCTTCGCCGTAACCCCGCAGTCACGCGCAATATTGGAATAATTGACAAGCTGTCCGTGTGTATACCCAACTGCCTCAAAAAACCGTGAAAACGCGGGCACATCCCGGGTAAGAGCCTCATCAAAGACTTCCTCCTTTAAATAATCATTCACATACCCTTTAAGGGATCGTTTATAATTGTTCTGCAGATAATGTACCGGGATCATACCGTGATTCAGGCAACGCAGCAGGTCAACTGTTCCTATTTCATGAGAGGTAAAGGGAAAAAGCTCAAAGCGCCACGCCCGGCCTCCCAAAAGGTTTGCATGGCTTTTTTTCAGTTTCCGTGCACTGGAACCGCACATTATAAAGCTCAGACCCTTATTCTCGATCAGCCAGTGAACTTCATCCAGGATTTGAGGTACTTTCTGTACTTCGTCAAGAATAATGGGCTCTTTCAGTACTGTATCAGACTGGGAAAGAAGCTCTTCCCGGAGAAGACTCGGCCTTTTGATAAATTCAAATCTGAGATCGGTTTTAAGAAAATCATACACAAGGCTGTCAGGAAATCTTTTCTTTAAATATGTTGATTTTCCTGTCTTTCTGGGGCCCCAGAGAAAAGCTGACTGTCCCGCGGGAAGGCTGATATCAAGGGTTCTGCTGATATAACTCATTGTATACCGTGCTCCTTATTAGTCTAACTATTTAGGAGTATATCACACAATAGTAGTTTGTCAAGAAAAAAATAATAAAATAATAAATAATATGTTTAATGGCTTATAAACCCTGACTCCCGGTCAAACGATGAAGTTTATCAGGCTTTTCTGCGTCAATATTCTCTTTATCTTCTGTCAACTTTTCACTCTTTCGACTTTAAACCTTTGACTACCAGCCCTGCTGGATTCTTCACCTATTTACCTCTATCGCACGATCACTGTTCAGAATACCTGAAAGCATAGCTATGCCTTGTTCGGTAAAAACTGCTACTCGTTTAGCATACTTTAAGTCTGAGCATATCACAAATTGTGATATGCTGTTGATCTCCTCTCTTGATAATTCAAACATGAAATCTTCCGGAAATCGTTTAATATTGCGTTTTACTGCCTGATTCAAGACTCTTGTCTCAACCCCATAAAGCCCTGCTAAATCCCTATCCAGCATAACTTTCTGCCCCCTGAGCAACAGGATCTTTCCTGCAATTGCTTCAACCGGGATAAGATCTGCTTGGGATTTCTTTTTCTTAGCCATTATTCCCTTTTCCAAGCAGGTTTATCCTCCCGTCCTCTGAAATCCATATATCAGCTTTAGTGTAGGCGACATGAAGCTTCTGAAATATTTTTTTTACTTCACTTTCTCTGCCGCTGGGGATTATAAATATATTGCTGCTCAGTTTTCTGCCTTCCAGTGTTTTTACAACACCCTCTTTTTCAGTCTTGTAGAATCGGCCCTTAACTTCTTTGTTTGTCCGGTACCCGTACAACTCCCGTGAAAGTTTCTGACGGTTGTTATGATCAAGGTTATTCGTGTTGTACATTATTAGTAAAAATTGTTCAAGGACTTTTCCATTCATATGTATACGGGGAGTTTTTGAATACAGAATAATACCTTCCGAAAGGGCCTTCTCAACCAGATAGGCATCAACTCCTGAAAATAAACGATTTGTGAAAACGAGCTGTATATTCCTGTCGTATTCTTTTCCCAGTGTCAATGCAGCGGATGAAACCTTATCTCTCGTGTCAGTCCCTTCAAAATCTTCTCTTTCCGTATCCAGCACAACCAGCATATCAACATCAGAACGGTTGTCCGCAGTACCCTGTGCAACTGACCCGAATAATATTACCTGAGCAACATCCGGATAAGACGACTCCCGGGCAAAGGAAAAAACAAGCTCTTTAAATTCAGTCTGTATCATTTTGATTAAGGACTCCTATACAAATATTCTCAATTTTTTGAAAAAGTTTACGGGCTCTCTTTAATTTATCTCCATTTATTGAACCCCCATATACCTGTCCGGGCCTTATCTGGTTTTCGATTTCCTGAAATGCCCTCCATATAAGTTCATTATCATGTCCAAAAATCTTTTTATTCTCTTCAAGAATTCTCCTTGTATTCTGGTGTTTGTTAATATGGACGGCATGTTTTGCATTTACTGATTCTATAACATGAAAAGAGGCATAGAAATAGGCTTCAATTTTCATAGGAACTGATAGACTTTCTGTTTCGGCATCTTTTTTAAACATCTGGTATTTTTCATAATGAACATCAAATGAAGACATTAAAGGGCCCTTTCGCGGCAATTATAACTCGAATTTATTGTTATTAAGTATTTCGCGTTTATTATACTGCGAATATTGCTTTTGTCAAGAAAAAAATAATTTTTTCGCGTTTTTATCATCTCGAATTATCAATTATTGCCCTTTTCGCGTGGTTTTTAACGCGAATTACCGGGAATCCTCCGAGAATTCCAAAACCATATTCCTTTACCCAGTAAAGCCGGGAGTGTAAGGGTTGAAGGGTTAAAGAGTAGAAGAGTAAAAGAGTTCTCGCGGAGGTCCCAGGTTAAAAGAGAAGCCCCCTCACCTCAATCCTCTCCCGCAACGGGGAGAGGAGGAAGGGGCGAAAGATTTAAACAAGAAGAAATGACAAGACAGGAAAAGGACTCAGAGGTCCCCCTGTAAAATATCTACACAAGAAATTCACAGGTGAGTGATTGCATCCCGGTAGAAATAGCTCCATATTTCACAGGGCAGGCGTCCCGACATCAATTGAGCCGGGATTGCAAACAAGACCTGCCCCTACATGCGCAGGCTAAAGCCTCAGCGTCTCTGTTCCTCTGCGCGAGGACTTTTATTTTTTAAAAAAGATTTGCGGTTGCTGATGTTTATATGTTATAATGATAACAAAGCCGAGGTGCAACAATAGTCCCTATTGGGATCGCGAAAATACGGCACCTTCGGCTTTTTTTTTACATAAATCAGTTAAGAGTCAAAAGTTGACGAATTCGTAAAAAGTCTTTTAAATGGAGGGCCACGCTCTGTCGTGGCCGTTAATGTTATCTAAACGGCGTAACAACGCCGGACGCGACAGAGCACGTCCCTCCAAGCGAGGTAATCCCGACTTTTTACGAGACCGTCAAAGTTGCATGTTAAAAGTCAAAGGTCGAAGGTAGGCCCAGATTTGCTGCAAGGCAAAATTCGAAACATTTCATAATTCGACATTCCTTGTTCGATATTCGATATTCTTTTCTTCGTACCCCATAACTCATACCCCATATCCCTCCCAGCTTTGCTGGTTCCGCATTTCCTACCCTATCCCCATTCTCTCCCTGACCATTGACATGGTCTCCTGTGCTTTTACGCGGGCTTTTTCCGCTCCTTTTTCAAGGATGTCATGCACCTCATCCGGATGCTCATCCAGCTCCTGTTTGCGTGTGCGTACAGGTTTGAGGTGATCTGCAAGGTTCTGTGCCAGTATCTTCTTGCAGTCAAGACAGCCTATACCCGCGGATGTACATCCCTCATGGATCTCCTTTATTTTTTCTTCCGGCGTTACCAGCTTATGTATGGTGAACAGATTGCAGTCCTCGGGCACACCCGGATCGCTAAGCCGTTTCCGCCGTTCATCAGTAACAGCAGGCGCAAGTTTTTTCATGATCTCATCATAATCATCCGTAATGGGGATATCATTGTCCAGGCTCTTTGACATCTTGTTCTTTCCGTCAAGGCCCAGTATCCGCGGAGCCCTTCCTATGCGTGTTTCAGGCAGAGGAAATGTGTCTCCGAATTTCCTGTTGAATTTCCGCACGATCTCCCTGGTCAGCTCCAGATGCTGGGACTGATCTTCGCCCACGGGAACCAGGTCAGCCCTGTACATTGCGATATCAGCAGCCTGAAGTATGGGATAGTTCAGCAAACCCGCATTGATATTCTCTTTGTGCTGGGCTGACTTATCCTTGAATTGGGTCATACGCTCAAGGCTGCCCAGGGCTGTAAGCGTGTTGAACAGCCAGCACAGCTCCGTATGCTCCCTGACGTGCGATTGAACAAACAACGCACAGTTCTCCGGAGTCAGACCGCATGCTATAAGGGTTGCACCTGTCTCCCGTACAAGTTTCTTCAGCTCTTCAGGATCATAATCAATGGTAATGGCGTGAAGGTCCACAATAGTGTAGAAGCACTCGAATTCATCAGTAAGCCCGACCCAATTCTCAATTGCTCCGAAATAGTTGCCTATGTGCAGGATGCCTGTGGGCTGAATACCGCTGAGGATCACTTTTTTCATACTATCCCTTCAGTGAAATAAGATATTCTAAATACCATTTATACGCGGAAGACATGAATCCGCTGAACTGCCTGTTTAAAATCACGATCAGGAACATAACGATAAGTATGCCGAATCTTTCCAGTTTATCGTATTCTCTCTGGATATTTTCAGGAAGGAAATACCTGACAAACCTGGATCCGTCGAGCGGCGGAATGGGCATTAAATTAAAGGCTGCCAGAAAATAATTCAGAAACGATGCGAGGAAGAATACATTGAACGCAAAACTGCCGATCTTAATTATGGGCATCAGTACAATGATGAGTATAGTAAAAAACAGCCCGATCATTATATTCGTAGCAGGGCCTGCAATCGACGTGATCATCATGCCCTTGTCAGGGTTCCTGAACCTGAACGGATTGACAGGAACCGGTTTCGCGCCCCCAAAAGGGAATCCGAAGGCTGTAAATGAGATTATCGGAAGGAGTATCGTCATGAATGGGTCTATGTGCACGAGAGGATTGAAGGTCAGCCTGTTTTGCTGATATGCCGTAGGATCCCCCAACTGGAACGCGGTCCATCCGTGGGCAACTTCATGTGCAACAATTGACATGAAAAACAGGATAAAAATCAGCACATCTTCCATATGGTTTTTTTCTGTCTTTGTGTAAATCCTGATCCATTGTATCACAGAATCATCGTTTTTCCACTACTTTTTTAAACAAAATATTTTAGACAGGATCACATGATCAACATGATATATTTTAAAGCAAAAGGCAAGGGGGGCCAGCGAAGCTGGCAGTTAATAGTAAGTAGTTAAAAGTTATGAGTAAAAAGTTAAAAGGAAACCTGGCGAAGCTGTCTTTAAGTTATAGAGGTTGTAGGCCTGCGGCCGTTTTATGAAGCTTTGCTTCAGTTATATGTTAAAGAAGAGGTCGGAGATCAGAAGTCAGTAAACAGGAAACAGAAGTCAGAACAGAATATCGATATAGTCGAAAATCCAATTGTCAAGGCAGGCACAGGCTGAAGCCTGCGGCTACCTTCCCTTCTTTAATCCTGTACATCCTGCCGAAGGTCCCGCAGAGTACGCAGTACTGCTCGGGAAGATCCTGTCTATTCCTTTCCGGTTTTTGTCTTGTTATATACTAAACACTATTTACTAATTACTTTTTCTTCGTGTCTTCGTGTCTTCGTGTCTTTGTGGTTCCGCAATCCGAACTCCGCCTTCGCTCAGAATCCCCAGTCACCGAATCCGTCGCCGTCTTTTCCGAAAGCAACGCCGGGTGCAGGAAAATCGGGAACAGGAGCTTTCAGGTCCCTGATATCGTATATCTTGAGCTGGTTCTCATCCGCTCTGTCCAGCCTTTCAGGAGTGGTGATAAAAATCGCTTCATCCTTCATGGTCCAAACCAGGCCTGCAAGACGGCATATCCAGTTGAGCGCGTTCTCAAACGTCATATTGTCAACCTTGAGCGTGATGCTCGACCTGACCGTTCCGGCACGGATCCCTCTGCTGATCGCCTTGCTGTCAACAACAAAGCTTACGCCCATCCGCTTCCTGATAGTCTCTATCATTTCTTCAACGTTCTGCGAGTCGGACTGAAATCCGGTTCTCTGCCGCATGGGTTTTATCTCCTGTATGTGCTTCTTTACCGCTATTCCGTAAATTCCGGCAGGGGTTTCAGGCCCGTATACCATCATACCCCGCGTGCTGATCGGACTCTTTTTTTCAGGGGATACTGCGCATTGTTCCGCTTGCTTTTTTTTCACAGGAACGGATCGAGCCGTTTTCAAAGGAACTGCTCTTCTGCCGGGAGCACGGCACACTTTTACGTCCTTAATAAACGTACGCATACCCCTCTGCTTCTTTATGATTTTGGTATAATCCCTGAATACCTGAATAACGGCATCCTTGTCCATGGATTCCCTGTTCATCTCGACATTTTTCACCATTGTATCCAGAGTGCGGATAATCTCATCCGCATCAGGCGGCTTAATCCTGTTTTCCGGACGCTTTTCAGGGGCACTCCCTTTCCATAATCCGACCGAATTAAAATATGTATCGAGCGTCTGCTGATACCCAGTAAGCTTTTCCGATTCGTCTGCCGGTTTCCCCTTTCGACTGCCCGATTCAGGCTCAGCTGTAAGGGGGCACAACACTGCTCCGATACACACAAGCGACACTGCGATCGTACGAATATTCATGGCTTTTCCTCCTTTAAACAAGGTTCACATTGTTACCAGATGTTTCTAATATTTATTACTTGACTTTTAGGAATTTGTTGATATTTTTATTTGTATAAAATCAGGACTTACACAAATTTAAATTAAAATAGTATCTAAGGAGGAAAAAATGAGTTCCGATGAAATGATGTATGCTGAATCGCACGAATGGACCCGGATCGAAGGTGATACTGCTGTGATCGGCATCACTGATTATGCGGTTGAGGAAGTCGGTGATATCGTGTTCGTCGAATTCGAAGATAAAAAAGAAGTGGCAAAAGGAGATACGTTCGGGATCCTTGAAACGGTAAAAGCCGTTTTCGACCTGTACGCGTCCGTTTCAGGTGAAATTATCGAGGTCAACAGTGAAGTCGAGGAAAATCCCGAAATCATAAAGGAAAATCCCTTTGGGAACGGATGGCTTATCAAGATAACCTATTCAGACGAAGATGAATTTGATGAACTTATGTCCGCTGACGCATATAAGGAATTCTGCCGAAAACAGGAATAGTGACTTATCCGTTCAGTATTTCGATAAAAAACAAGTAAGACTCTGATAAGTCTGTAAATCACTAACTTTTAAAAATGTAACGATTGATAAGTCACGGCTTAAAATTTGTTTCCTAATAAAATTTCTTTATCCATCATGTTTTAATTGAACATACAGGGATCAGATATGTTTAAACAGAATAAACAAATTATATATTATAACGCGGACATCAAAATAAAACAGTATATACATTCATCTCCAGAGATTAATATTTTACCAAGACTCTTTTTTTGGCCGCGGGCGTATGTCCGCGTTATTTGATGAGCTATCTGCCCCAGACCCCTGAAGATACCGGACAGATGCTTGACAAGGCAGGGGCCGATTCTGTTGAAGACCTTTTCAGCACTATTCCGGAGGCATGCAGATATTCCGGAACACTGAACATAGGTGCCGGAATGGACGGCATCGAACTGGACCGGCATATCAGGGAACTCGCATCTTCCCCCGCGTCAGAACTCCCCTGCTTCAAAGGAGGAGGTATATACGACCACTACATACCTCCCGCAGTTGACGCACTGTCCCGAAGGTCCGAATTCTATACTGCCTATACTCCGTATCAGCCGGAAGCAAGTCAGGGACATCTGCAGGTATTCTTTGAATACCAGACAATGATATGCAGCATGACCGGCATGGACATATCGAATGTTTCAATGTATGACGGGGGAAGCGCCCTTGCCGAAGCAGCCCTTATGGGATCAAGGATGAAGCCGAAAGCCGGCAAAATAGTCGCTGCTTCGAACATGAATCCCGATTATCTCCAGGTACTCGAAACATATCTCAAATGGGCGGATATTCCCCTCGAAAAAGCGGATACCAATCCTGACGGCCTGGTCGATACAGAGGATTTCGGGAAAAAAGCCGAAGGAGCTGCGGCATGCTTGTTCCAGAACCCGAACTATTTCGGCCTTATAGAAGACGGCTCCCGGCTTACAGCCGCAGCTCATGCCCGGGACGCCTTTGCCTGCGTATCAGCAGACCCGATCTCGCTTGCCCTTCTGAAACGGCCCGGCGACTACGGTGCTGATATAGTGTGCGGGGAAGGCCAGGCTCTGGGAAGCCCTCCCTATTTTGGAGGACAGGGGTTCGGTATTCTCGCAGCCCGAAGGGAGTTTCTCAGGAAATTACCGGGCCGCATAATCGGAAAGACGGCTGACCGGCACGGGAATGAATGCTGCGTGCTTACGCTGCAGACACGGGAACAGCATATAAGGCGAAGCAGGGCAACATCGAATATCTGCTCAAATCAGGCATGGTGCGTTACCAGGGCAGTCATCTACTGCGCGGCAATGGGGCCTCAGGGACTTGCTGCAGCAGCGTCCCGTTCAGCAGAGGCAGCCCATAAACTCGCTCAGGCCTGCAGCCGGATCAAAGGCTTCTCCCTGCCGTATAAAACGCCCTTTTTCAAAGAGTTCGTCCTCTCATGTCCGGCTCCTGTGCAGGAGATAAACGGACTGCTTCTTGAAAACGGTATTATAGGGGGTATCAATCTGGGAACGTTTTTTCCCGGCCGCAGCCATGAAATGCTCGTGTGCGCAACCGAAAAGAATTCAGCTCAGGATATCCTGCGGTTTTCAGAAATCCTGCAGAAAGCGTCTTAACCGATGGAAACTATCTTCGACAAAAGCAGGCACGGAAGATCTGCGCATAACCTTGACCCAACCCCGGACTTTGAACAGGAATGGATCCCGGAGAACATGCGCGGCAGCGGGATTCTCCTGCCTGAAGTTGACGAACTTACGCTTGTGAGGCATTACACCGGCCTGTCAAAGCTCAACTTCTCGGTCGATGCCAATTTCTATCCCCTCGGTTCCTGCACGATGAAATATAATCCAAAAATAAATGAACAGGCTGCCTCCCTTGAAGGGTTCAGTTCCCTGCATCCGCTTCTTGAACCGGATCTCTCGCAGGGGATTCTGCAGCTCATGCATGAACTCGCCCGGATGCTCGGGGAGATAGCGGGATTTCCGGCGGTCACGCTGCAGCCTGCAGCGGGCGCCCATGGAGAGCTTACCGGCCTGATGATAGCTTCGGCCTGGTTCGAAAAGAACGGAGAACGGGATTCCAGGAACGAGATACTTATTCCGGATTCAGCCCACGGCACCAATCCCGCCAGCGCGTCCCTGTGCGGCTATACAGCAAAGGAAATAAAATCGGACAGCAGAGGGCTTGTCGATATCAACGATTTCAGAAAAAAGCTGACAGGGAACACAGCCCTTATGATGATTACCAATCCTAATACACTTGGATTGTTTGAGGAACAGATACAGGACATTGCTGATGAACTGCACAATAACGGCTCCCTTCTCTACATGGACGGTGCGAACCTTAACGCGATCATGGGTATCGCCCGGCCGGGGGATTTCGGCGCGGACATCATGCATTTCAATCTGCATAAGACCTTTTCAACTCCTCACGGCGGAGGAGGCCCCGGAAGCGGGCCTGTGGGGGTAACAGAGGAGCTTGAGCCGTTTATCCCCTTCCCTGTCATCAAAGAACAGAATGGCGCTTTTGTGCTCGATTCTGACCGGCCCGATTCGATCGGCAGGGTCCGCTCGTTCTACGGAAATACAGCAGTAATGGTCAGGGCGTATGTGTATCTCAAAACCCTCGGAGGCGAAGGCTTCCGCCGCGTTTCTGAAAACGCGGTGCTCAATGCCAATTATCTCAGGGCACGTATGAAGGAGGATTTTGACATCCCCTTCAGCACGGACCGGATGTGCATGCATGAATTCGTGGTATCCGCGGAAAACCTGAAAAAGAAGCACGGCATAACGGCCCTCGATATCGCAAAAGGGCTTATAGACCGGGGCATCCATCCGCCGACCGTATACTTTCCCCTTATTATTCCCGAAGCCCTGATGATCGAACCGACTGAAACCGAATCGATTGAAGCACTTGACAGGTTTGCTGAAACCATGAAGGAGATCGCTGAGCAGGGCATTAAGGATCCTGATTCCCTCCGCAATGCCCCTCACAGCACACATGTATCTCGTCCTGATGAAGTAGCGGCCGCACGTGATCCCGTGCTCAGACAGGACATCAGTTAAAATAAGTTACAGGAGAATAACGATATATGCTTAAACGTGAAACATGCAGTGAATGCGGGGCAAAAATAAGCACGGTCGACCTTAAGGACGGAATCGCCCGTCAGGTGGAAGGAAAATTCTACTGCCGGACCTGTCTTCTCGACCTCGGCCTTCTCACACGGCGCAAAGGAGACACTGAATCGTTTATTTCGGAGATAAAAAATGTTCTTGGAGAAGTTGAGCTTACAAAACAGGAAACCGTGCAGGTCGAAAGAAAAACACGGGTGCAGGTAAGCAATTTTCTGGAAAACATTCTGAACGTTATAGAATCCCATCCGTCCTGGAACAGGGACGACATTATTGCCCACTTGAAAAAAATGATGCCGTAATTCAGAAAACAGACGGCAGAGGACTGTAAACAGAAGTTATTAGGTCAAATAAAGGTATGAACATACTCCTTGTCAGCGCATTCTCACAACATCATCCCGATCTTAAACCGGGTAATTATCTTCAGAAAACGGGTGACGGCCTGAAGAAAGGGTTTGAAGCGCTGGGTCACTCAGTTGACTGTTTTGACTACAGGGAGATCGAGGAACAGTCCAGAAAGGCGGACATCAGGGAATACCGTCAGAAAAAATACTATAAAAAGCTGAAAAAAAGATTTCTGCCCGAATGTTTCCAGAGGCTCGTGTTCCGGGTGCATGGTGTGAAACGCATGAACGAACAGCTTATTTCTAGGGTGCGGGAAGGTGATTACGGCCTTGTACTGCTCACCAAGACGGAACTGGTCGACTGGATGACTGTTTCGAAACTGAACGCGTGCTCGCGCACATGGTATTTTTTCATGGACCCCTATCAGAAGGCGCGGAAGCACCTTACTGAAAAATACGCTGTTCGTGCCGTGCGGGCAAGCGCTACACGCTCAGCCGTAGTAGAGTTCTATGCCCGGGCGGGCGCACAGGCAGTACTCCTTACTCAGGGAGCGGATACGGACTACTTCTATCCGGACAGCACGTGCCCAAAGAAACATGACGTAGTATTCGTAGGCACTGTCAATGCATGGCGCAGAACGTATATTGACTATCTCAAACATGAGGGGATCAACGTAGAGACATTTGGCAGACGAGCGGATAATCCCTTTATTGCGGGTAAGGAACTGGGCGATCTGTATAGAAGCTCTAAAATCGTGCTCGACTTCCAGAATCGCGGAAACAATACAGGCTTCTCGCTTAGAGTGTTCGAAGTGATGGGTTCAGGTGCTTTTCTCTGTACTGAATACACTGAAGATACATCAAAGCTGTTTGAAAACGGAAAGGAGCTCGTATGGTTCCGCACGCCTGAAGAATGCGCAAACCTGATCCGAACATATCTTGAAAACGATGAAGAGCGCACACGGATAGCTGAAGCCGGTGCCGAACGGGTTGCGCGGGAATTCACATGGAAAGCAATTGCGGAAAATATAGTCGATCGTATTGAAGAGGCGACATGAAAGTACTTATAGTGGGGACCTTTCCTTCTAAACCGGGGAATATTCAGCCCGGAAAGTTTCTGCAGAAAACATCGGACAGCATACGGACTGCATTCGAACAGCTCGGCCATACTGCTGATCTGTTCGACTACCGACGCATTGAGGAGGAGAATAGGAAATGGGGGGTATGGGAATACCGGTTCCAAAAATATCTGAAATCCTTCCGGAAACCCTGGTTCCCCCGATTTCTCAGGACCGCCTTTTTCAGTATACCCGGTATCCGCAGCATGAACAAACGTCTTGTGGACACGGTCAGACTGGGAAACTATGACCTGGTGATGATGCTGAAAACAGAAACAGTGGACTACAGGCGTATCCCTGAAATAAACGATCACTCCCCTACATGGTATTTTTTTACCGACTGGATCGTGATCGCGCGGGAGGTAGAGGCTGCTGAATATGCACGGCGGGCTTTGTATTCAAGCGCCACACGGTCAAACGTGGCTGAATATTTCAAGCAGGCGGGTGCTGATGCCCGTTTCCTGACCCAGGGAGCCAATACGGAGTATTTTTATCCTGAGGAACACACAGAAAAGAAACATGATATTGTCTTTGTAGGAACCGTCACGAAACAAAGAAAAGATTTTTTCAAAAAACTGGCAGGCCTGGGAATAACGGTTGAAACTTTCGGCAGGCACGGGGATCACGAACATGTGTTCGGTAGCAGACTGGGAGACCTGTACCGCAATTCGAAGATAGTGCTCAATCTTAACACAACAGTGGATAACACGGGCTTTTCACTCAGGGTGTTCGAAGTCATGGGCTGCGGTGCATTCCTTCTGAGCGAATACTGCACGGACATCGAAATGCTGTTCAAAAACGGAAAGGAGCTCGTATGGTTCCGCACACCCGAAGAGTGTGCCGACCTTATCTGCACATATCTTGAGGATACTGAAAACCGGGAACGTATCGCCCGTGCCGGTGCAGAGCGGATTGCGGAAGAATTCACGTGGAGGCATATTATTCAGAAGATATGCACGGAAATTTCTCATCAGACTGAAAGCCGGAGTATATGAAAAATAGACTATTCAGATCGTATATGCGTGTAATGCGGGCGTTCCGGAACATACGGACGCCGGCCCTTAAACAGTCCGAACTGTCTGAAGAGCATACACGGAATATCGAGCCGTACCGGCCCCTTCTCGTTCCGGAGGATTTCAGAGGGAAAAGCGTGCTTGACCTCGGATGCGGTGACGGAGTCCTTTCATTCCTCTGCCTGATATGGAAAGCCGCAGACGTATGCGGAGTGGAAACAGACAAAGAAATATTCAAAAAAGCGATTGAAAACGCGAAAGCGTATTCAACGGACATGAAAAGCCTGTTTATCTGTGATGACCCGAACCGATTCTCCTTCTGGAATACAATCGGCACGTTTGACGCTGTCCTCTCTCTTCCTCTGTTCCCTTCGGACGATGCTGCGGCCCGGCGCAGCCTCCTTTCCCGGGCAGCAGCCCATACAAAAAAAACAATGTATATAAGCGGCTCTCCTGATGAAACGGCCGGCAGCCTGCTCAGTGATATCCTCGCCTTTACTGACTTCCCTTCTATTGAATACAAAGGGGAACTGACATCAGGAGAAAAACAGCACAGCCCCCTGTTCAGGCTGTCACGCACAATCCTGACCCAGAAAAGGACGGCACGCATGATATGCTCCTGGATAAAGAACGGCACATACAGCAAAATAGCAGTGGCCGGAAAAGCAGCCTCAGGAAAAAGCCTTATAAGAAAAAAGCTTAAGAGCATGATAGACTTTGATCATGAGTATGAGATCATTGATGACTGCAATGATAAAGACCATCTTAATTCGGCCGCAAAGATGGTCCTGTTCGATTACCGAGCCCTTGAATATGTGGACGACTTCGATGCGGTTATTTTTGTACATACGGATGAACGGATGAGACGAAACGATATGTTCCTCTCACGTACGGGCCGTTTTATCCTGACCAAATGGCTCGGTTACAGAATACTCCCTGAAAAACACTATCTCAAACCCTCCCCCGGAGGAAGCTTTAAAAACATCAAAGCGGTGTATACGGTGAAAAGATAGGCAATAGCAGAGCCCAAGGTCAAAAGTCTAAGGTCGAAGGTAGGGGAAGGTAGCCGCAGGCTTTAGCCTGCGTTCTATGGTCACCTGTTTGTTCGGTATATTCGCAGGCCTACAACCCCTACAACCTTTATAACTTTCAGCTTCACAAGGTTTTCTTTTGACTTTTTTCCCGTAACTTGTAACTTGTAACTACTTACTATTAACTCCCAGCTTTGCTGGCCTCCCTTCAGACTGAAAATACTAAATTCCATCAACAAAGAAATGAATTCGAGTGTATTTAACGTATACAATATAGTGCTGTTGCTGAAAGATACATATATGAAAAGGAAAATACCGCAGACGTTGACCTGTATAGGATTGCTTGTGCTGTATATTGCAGCACTTGGCGCAGGAGAGCCTGAATTCACCATCGCGGTTAAAACTCCCCATTATATTATACAGGCAGAAGCAAACAGGGAATTCGCCGAAACCGCAGGAAAGGTTGCGGAAGGTCTGTATGCGGATTTCATGGCTATGCTGACTGCGGACCTGAAAGTTAAAAAACCTGCGAAGCCCCTGACTATAGTCTGCCTTGACGGGAAAACAAATACGATCGGTAACCACACATTCGATCTTATGCGGCCCGGACTGTATAAATTCAGCAATAGACATAATTCCATCGTATATGTATCCAAAAAAGGGATCGCATATCGAGGCGGAGACTGGTGCCCGGTTCGTCACGAGGCCGGCCACCAGCTAATTCACATGATACTCGGAATCCTCCCTTCTGTAGAAAGCGGGCACTTCTGGTTCCATGAGGGTATGGCCTGTTATCTCGAAGGGACTGGAAAATACAGGATAAACAGATCTGTACAGATTATACGCCTTTATGTTCTTAAACGGGCTTACGGCCGTAAAGGGATCCCGAGCCTGCAGAAGGTCCTTGAACTTGATAAAGACGGAGTGAACCGGATGGGTTCCAGCAAAGCATATGCACTCGCGTGGAGCTTTATCCATTTCCTTTTTCACGGTGACAAAGGGAACCATCGGAAGCAATTCCTGGACTATATCAAGAAAATGCAGATAAAAGGCAATGAAAAAAAGAGCCTGGAGGTTTTTTTACGGGTTTTCCCCGACCTGAAAAAGATCGAGTCGGGATGGGTTAAATATATCCATTTTCTCATGAGCGGAAAAAAGCTGTCTGAAAAACTCGCTCCTGTCGCAACGGGCGATTCATTCTTCCCTGACTTTAAAAACCCTAAAAACCTGTACCCGGTGCTTGAAAAGGAACAGAATAACAAAGACAAACTGACGTATGAGGAGAAAGCATCAGCTCTTAAGGAGCTTAAAAAGATATCAAAGCTGGAAGGGAACGGACGCAAAGCAAAAGTTAAGGAAATATTCGGGTCAAACCCGAAAGCACGGGCGGCTCTTGTGGAAATCACCAAAAAAAACACTCCTCGATGCCGCAATCTGGCGGTCATTGCTTTAGGAATTCTCTGTGACCGGGAATACCTTGACGTATGTGTTGATTGTGCTTTGAAGGATCCGGGCCCGCAGGTAAAACAGTCCGCAGCGCTGGCTATCAAGGCGATTAATGAAGGATGTGCCCCTCAAGCTATTATTGCAGCTTTGAAAAGTCCTGATATCAGGACAGCTCTTAATGCAGTTGAAGCACTCGGGATCATCAGGGATCGCCAATCTCTCAAACCCCTTCTTGCATTCCTGAAAAAAACAGTTGACAAAAAAGCCCTTGAAAAACAGCCTTCACAGAAGAAGTCATTCAGGGAAAGGTCGGGTATCGATACGATTAAGGCTTTAAAAGAAAACGAGTGGGGAATTCCTGAACCGGACTATCGCGATCCTCAGGCAGCCGGCATAATGAAACACCGTAAAACTATCCAGAAAAGCATTATCGCAGCTTTAAAAAAGATAGTACCGGAACACAACGGCAATACACCTCAGTCCTGGCTTGTATGGGGCAGAAAGCATGTTCGCTGACCGACACATTAAAATACTAATTGTTCTCCTGTTCCTCATCAACCCTGTATCCGGGCTGAACAAGACTGAAAAAAAACTGGCAGAACAGTTCTATACAGCAATTTCCCGAAAAAGCTACAAGGACCTGGACATGTTAATCCCCAGCCTCAGTAAAAGTGAAATCTCTGATAATTTCAGGCTGGACTACTGTAAAAAACTCCTTGCAACACACCTGACCTCCAGTCTTTCCCAGCAGGCACTTGAGAATCAGCGTGTAAAGGAAAGCGTAGATATTATTAACAGTATTTACTATAATCTATATAAAAAAACGAATTATTCGGACAATAAAAAAGATACTAAAAGACCCAGTCTGCTCCTGAAGGACAAATATAATAAAAGCAGACAGAATAACACGAAGCATATGCTCCTATTCTCAAAAACAGCCGAAAAAGCAAAAAAAGCCCTCTATTCACTGACCGGATTCAGTGCTGATAATCCTGAAGCATTCAACTGGTGGTGGTCCAGGAACAGGTCGGCATACACAATCAAGCCGAAAGGAGCAGAAGACCAGGATCCAGCACACAAGAATGACAAAGAGCCTCCCATTGAACTGAAAGTCAAAATGCCCCCCAACCCCAATAGACAATTCTGGAGCAGGCTCGAAGACGGATCCTTAGACAGACAGTATCTATTCGGCACTGAAGATGAGGAGGAAATACTTAACGCTGCGGCTCCCAAGGGATGCACTACGATCCGTACAAAACATTTTTTGATAATATCGGACCTTGATAAAGCCTCACTTCAGGCTCTTGCTAAGAAAGTGGAGGGTCTTTACGGACTTTATGAAAAACAATTCGGCGTATCTGTTGATCCCGAAAAAATGCTCCGCTACTATAATTTGCGCCGCGAAATGTACGCCAGGCCTCTCAGGAAAACCGAGACTATGAAAATCGCATGCTTTACAAGTGGCAGCAATTACGGCACCTTTGTAAGGCGTTTTTTTAAAGGGAGCATCGAGGGCGGTCAGGGTTTCAATAATACGGAACACAACATCTGCGTGTTCCGCAGGATTTCCAGAAGCACCCTTCCGTTCGAAGGTACCCTTGCCCATGAATGCACCCATCTTTTTGCAGGTGCTGCTTTCTGCCGTGTTGCAAAGGGCAACATTCCCCTGTGGCTTTCAGAAGGAGGGGCAACCTACAGGTCATACTTCCCCGGGCCTAAGGACTGCATACAACACAGCATGCGTATGTTCAAACAGGTCTTCGGAAGTAACCTTGAAGCCATTAACAACGACTTTCGTGCATATGTTATGGGCTTAAAGGGGAAGTGATTCGTGATTGCCGCCTCCGGCCTCTCCGAGCTGTATGCTCTACGAGCAGGAAGCCAGAGGGCCTACCCTCCGGCATTACCTAAACAACAATTGCATTTACTTTCAACACTGATTATATAATCGCAGTATACTATTATAGTAATATATATAAGGAAGTACTGCATGAAATACATAACGGCAGTTGTTCTGTTATCGGTGATCATATGTCTTCCCGCATTCGGCAGGGACGATGATGTTGAATTCGCCATATCCCTTTATAAAGCGGGTTTTTCATGGCTTGCTGAAAAGGAATTCGCTTCAATTCTCGCCCAAAGGGACACACAGGGAAAAATACACTTCCGCCTCCTGCTCGCCCGCCTCTATGAGAAGGAAGGCAATGAGCAGAAACGGAACAGTGAATACGAAAAGATCATCAGCCTGGGAAAAGGACTCAATCTCCCTGAAGTAGAAAAAGTCGAGAAAATACTGAATAGTATCAGGGAAAAGAACGTATACGTAATAATCCGTAAGCTCGAAGGGAAAGAAAAAAACAATATCCCTGAAAAAGAAAAAAAATCGCTCCGTGCCGAACTTGAAAAGAATATTGACGGGGTGATTTCATTTTATACAAAGAAAGCAGAGGAATGCAGTAAAAAGAACAAGCGGGGAAGGTCGCCCCTAATGTCACTTGCAAAGGCCCATTACTATAAAATTGTGTATAAAGATACAGACATCCGCAAGCACAGACAGTATCTTCAGAATCTGAATGATACCTTTTTTAAGCCCATTCCTCAGGAAGAAACAGTTTCTCCCATAGATATCCCCTTTTTCCGAGGGCTGGCATTTGAACAGATGAATGAACCGGAACAAGCAGCCTTAACATTCATCGGATGCCTCAGGTTCCCTGTGTATCCTTCACTGTATCGGGCACGGAGAAGCGCTTATTTCCATGCTGTTTCCGATTTCTTCAAAGCAGGGATGCATAAAGAGTGCGCAGAAACCGCATTTGTATATATGGACCAGTTCCCTGTCAGGACCGGATATTCAGCGTCTTCTGGTGAATCCTTGTTTGCCTCGCAGGTTAATGCATCTATGGACATACTTGAAAAAACCGACCCGGCAGCATACAGCCGTGTGGTGCGCCTGGCACGGATGAGGACGAATGCGGTTATGACCGTGCGTGCAACGCGTGTTTCCGTCGATCGGGTAAGAAGATATGAGGTCACAGGAAGCGGCGGATCAAGTGCAATCATAGAAATGCCCGAACAGAAAGTCACGAAGGTCAATACAACGGCTGCTGTTCCGTGCCGTTAATAAAACTCACTGCTTTTCTGTAAGGAATCCTTATGAAAAAACTGATACTGTTTATTATTGCGGCATATCCCCTTTACAGCGATTACATCATTCTGGAAAACGGTGAAAGCCATGTTGGAGATATAATAACAGACAACGATGATATTGTTGTGATCGAAACCATTCACGGGAAGGTCACTGTTCCAAAAGAACAGATAACAGCTCTTGTAGAATCTCCCTCTGTTGTCAGCCTGTATAAAGAAAAGAAGCAGAATGCAAAAACAGCACAGGACCATTATGAACTCTCGCAATGGTGCTACATAAACGGATATCTTACAGCCGGGGACCTTGAATATGCTGAATCCATTAAGCTTGACCCTTCCCTTGCAGATAAAAAAGGAACCTTAAAGCCTGCAAAAAATGAAGACAGGGAAAAAGAGCGGAAAAAAATAATGAGAATAGTAAGACTCAGAAAAACTCTGAATACTCTCCGGTATTCCGGCAACCCCGAACAGAAAAAGGAATGCATTGAAGAACTTGAGCAGTATACAGATGAAGAGAAGCTGCCTCTGTTTAAGGACCAGCTTGAGCTCACTTCAAAAAAATTCAGGGACTACAGAGCCTTTCTTCTTGATGAACTGGACTCCGCTGAAAATATACATCTGAGCGTCTTTATAAGGCATCTTATCAGGGAGCCTGACAACGGGCTCAGGGATAAGACCATCAGCATTATCAAAAAGGAGCCTGAGGGAATACGCAACATGGAAAGCGTATTAATAAGCACTCTCCTCTCTGATTCCAATAATATGATGGCTAACCTCATTGCGGAACAGACTCTCGGAAAGATCAAATCCGAAGCAGGCGTCGCGGTTCTGGTAAAAAGGCTGGTAATGATCTGGGGGCCCTCTGCCCGTGCCCATTTCGCGCGGTTTACACAGCACGCGTATGTCAGAGACGTTACTCCTGTAGTCGCTGCCGGTGCGACTTCGTTCGATCCCGAACTTGACACATACACAACCGGTACTGTGCTCGAAGCCAAGATACATTCTGTTGAACGGGAGATAATAATCTATTCCCTCCGGCAGATAACTGGAACAATCCTTCCCAACCCGAAGGAATGGATCGAATGGTGGAATGAAAAAGGACGTGATAAATACGGCATAAGGATCCAGGCTGCCGCCTCAAAATAAATTAATCCGCTTATCGCTTACTGCAAACCGTCTACTAGGGATAAGAGGGACAGGCGGCATTCCAAATCCGGGAATTGACAGGGTGGTTTCGATACGAAAGGAAAAAGCCATTATCGTCACTTTTCTCCCTGAATATCTCCGACTCCATCATCAGGAATCGCCCAGCGCAGGAGTACCGCTTTTACGGCACTGCTCGCGCTTACAAGGTTGTCTGCGATCTCTTTTCGCAGTTCTTCTTTTAAATAGGAATCATCCACTATGAGTCGATGTCCCCCGAATACATTAGCAAGTCTCGAATCGATCTCGATTTCAACGCGTGCTGCCAAGGCGAGAAGATCATCCGAGATTATCGTGGTAGCAGCATCAAGGCGCCCAACTTCTTCTTCAATGTGGTATTCCTCTATGTTCACAGGGACATCTATAGGGCCGAGCAGGGTACGGTGTATGTGGACAATCCCTTCTGCCAGGCCCGGTGAGATCGGGGTTCCTCTGATTGTCAGTGTTTTCCCTTTATCAGACATGAATTCGCTCTCCCTATATTATCACTACCCGGTCCTTGCCGTTTTTCTTGGCCTGGTACAGGGCATGATCCGCTTTATTTACGAGCGCACGAGCTGTGGTCGTTTTCTCGTCGCACGATGCCACTCCCGAACTGATTGTCAGCGTGTAGCTGTCGACGCGGATATGCTTCACCTCCATTCTGATCTTTTCCGCAATTTCAGCTGCACCGTGAGCATTGGTCAGAGGCAGGATCACGGCAAATTCCTCACCTCCGTAGCGGCAGCATATGTCCGAATCCCTCGTGGCATTCTCAATAGTTACTGCCATATCCTTCAGTATCCGGTCTCCTTCCTGATGGCCGCACTGGTCATTTATCGCCTTAAAATCATCAATATCCGTCAGGATCAGGGATACGACCGTGCCGTGCCGTGCATAGACCTTCAGCTCCAGATTGATGATCTCGTAGCAGCTTGTGTGATTGAAGAGTCCTGTGAGTCCGTCCCTCATTGACATTTTCACGATTTCAGCGATATGCCCCTCATTGACCAGCGTGGGCAAATGGATATCGCTCTTGAAATTCGTGAGGTAATCCAGGGTGGCAACAATAATCTGTACGTTTCTTTTCAACTTTTTCGATACGTCGAGCTTGTGGCGAAGAATTTCCTCCCAGAGTTTATCTGCCGCTGCCGGCGGAAAGTATTGGTGTGTTACCGCGTACAGAAGATCGGAGCAGAAGAGTTCTCCCCGGCTTTTCTTCAGGTTGGAGAGCAAAGATTCCTCGGCTTCGGTCAGCGGCCGGTCCCCGGCAAACGCCGACACCAAGTCTACAGACAATGGATCATGGGCAAGGATCCTTCGCAACCGATAGGTATCAGTCTCCTTGTGCGAGCTCCGGTCGCCGTTTGGTACACTTGGGTCAGGCACTTCTTTACTTTTCCTCTTTCTGTACGTCCTCAACTACTATCATGGGTTCCGGTCATTCGTGTTTGACATGTCAGACCCTCCGTGGATGCTTAATACTTTGCAGGAGATGTGCCTATCGGAGGTGTATCAAAAAAATGTTATTTCTATTATACGATGAATCAGCAAAATGTCAAGAATTAATTGAACGTATTTGACCCCAGGATTTAGCCTTCTTGTGGGAATAAAACCTGAATTGAGTAACAAGAATCACCTTTAGGCCTTTTGCTCTTTGATCTTCCTTACTGGTGTTGAACAACCGCCATTTTTTCCAAGACTCCTCCCCGCAGGGCGCAAGGACCAAAAGCGCATGAGAAATCCTGATCCCGAACACACACAGTCTGGAGACAGAAAAACTCCGCTCGGTCATCATCCGTGTCCGCCATCTACACCTGTCTTTCCCGAAATTTTTCCCGAAAAAAGTTTGACATCTCCTGCCCCGGGTCTATAATTCATTCAGATTTACCGCATCTTTCTGATACTTTTCCGGCAGGAGGAGCCTTGACATGGAAAAACGGTTTTCCAGGTTCCTATCCATTAATACCCAAAACCGGAAAGCCAAACAGTGTAGGGCCTAGTCAACACCAAGGATCTTCTGTCGCTTGGGCGATCTCAGCATTCTCGCTCCATGTCCAGCGTATCATTGACAATGCAGTCCGACCAGAAGCAGCAGTCGGAGTATTCACAGTGGCCGTCCTCGTTTCTACCGAAACATGCTTCATTACCCTCCACTTTCTGGATCGCCCTGATAAGCTCAGGCTTGCTCTCGCTGACGACCTTCACTCCGAGTTCCTTGGCCCTTTCCTTTAGTTGATTGATGTTCATGAGTTCCTCTAATGTCTTCCTTCCATATGGTCTTTGCGGCTGATTATCCGGTTCCCTGTCCTTTCCGCAGAAGACGGACATAATATGCTACCGCTTCGAGCATATTCACCTCCCCAATTACCTTGCGGTTCTCATCAACGACTGGGAGCTCATTGATTTCCTCTCCAATCATTACCTGAACCATATCGGAGACGGATGTGTCGTCCGTAACATATCTGAAGTCCTCATTTATTATATCTCGAATCTTTTCCTTGGTGAAATGGTCTCCATAAGCATGCAATGACATTCTTTCCCACACTACCTCATTAGGAAAAAGATATTCAACTACTGCATTGAGCCGTACTGATCCAATCAATACATTGTCTTCATCAACAACATAGACGTGACGGGTCCTGGGATCACTGATTAACTTTTCCGAAAGAACATCAATGCTTTCATCTGCGCTGATTGTGGTGGTTCTGACACAATGAGATTGCGTAAATCTCCCACCGATTGCTTGCTGAGTTTATCTCTCATATCTAAGAAGTTTCCTCCTCAGCTCTTTCAATCTCCCCGGCTTTTTGAAGAGCTATTTTCGTCAATATGGGTCCAATGATTTCAAAAATTATACACGTAACAGTTACAGTTGTCAGAATCGCCATTCCTATGTGGTCGCCTGAAGTTATTTCTCGCCCGTCTACGGTACGAATGACCTTTCCAAGACCGGCGAACTCATGCTTCACGATAAGGGCCAGGCCAATGGCAACACCGGCCTGAGAGAGGATTCCTATTCCGGCATACTTCTTGACGCTTTCATGGACCGTTCCTGCAAGGGCTCCTATCCGGGCTCCAATGATTTTGCCGAGAGAGCGAAAGATGACATAGACTATTCCAAGTATTCCCAGCGACGGAAGAAGTGTTATATGAAGATGTGCCCCCGCAAGTGTGAAGAACAGGATAAAGAGAATGGACATTACATCCGACAGCTGACCCGACATGTTTCGGATCAGAACATCCTTCTGTGTGTTAACAACAGTAAATCCGAGAACCATGTTTGTCAAGATAAGTGAAAGGTGCAATATCGAGCATAGACCATTTATCAATAATATGAAACCAAACACAAGAATCAGAATGTCCCTCTTGTTTGTCAACCTCCGCACCAGAAGGCAAAAAACGACTGCAACCAGACAACCGACAAGAAGACTCAGAAACACCTCTTCCGCGGGATGGAATACAGCCGCAAAGAAGTCCGATGCAACGTGCCCGGTTTCTCTCAAGAGCATATTTCTTGCAAAAGCGGCAGCAAAGCCGAAAATGATGATTGCCACGCCGTCATCAAAACCGACTATAGCATAGAGTGCTCTTGTAAGACTGCCTTTTGCCCTGAACTCCTTGATAACTGCAACCGTCCCGGCTGGAGCACTCGCAGGAGCCATGGCTCCGAAAATTAGTGAAAGAGTTAAATCCCTTGTCAAAACGTATACGGCCAGTGTTACAGCAAAGAAAGCCCCGAAGGATTCCGAAAGAATTATTGAGACAATACCAACCCCCTGGCGTTTCAAGGATGCGATACTCAGTTCAAGGCCGATCATGAAGGCAACAAATCCAAGCGCAATCTCGGTAATAAAGGAAAGTTCCTCCTGCATATTGTCGCTGATGACATCCATAAACGACGGCCCCAGGAGAACACCAATTATCATATACCCCACAAGCGAGGGCAGTCCGGTCAGCCGTGCTATTTTTCCAGCATAGTAGCTCAGAAGAACACTCAACCCTATAACAAGGAAGACGGGAACCGGCAATGAGTGGACGAAAGATTGCATGCTATGTATAGTTTCCATGTATCCTCAGCTTTATGTTAAAGATTGACTGAGATGATATGCATAAACCACCATATCACGCTCAGACAATCATTGAACCGTATATAAAAGAATTCTCCTGAACAACCACTGTGATCCCGTCATCTCCCTCCAGACCACCAGCTTCAAGGTCGATTTGGCGGATGACCTCATTGACAAGCTCTTTACTGATTATGCTGATAATAATCCTGTTGAACCCTTTCGCACGGTCATTCATTATGCTGGCGAAAAGCGGCATCTTTTGCAGGTAGTGGTTGGCATCGTTTGCCTCGATGATTGAGATACCCCGGACATCGGTTGCTTGGAGTATTTCCAGGACCGGCTCGAATTTCTCTTCCTTCTGCACGAAAACATAGCACAGACACGTAGCATCGTCAGGTCGGCTTATGGTCTCGACGCTGGCATGCCTGAGAAAGTCCTCACTGACTGCAGTGGGGTGTTTGGCAGAAATGAGTTCTTGGCACACCTCGGGTATCCGCAGGGTGTGGGAGATATTCGAGAGGTACTTGATATGGCGGTTTCTTTCGGATTCAGGCCCGACAATGAACACAAGTATCTTGGCCTTTTCTTCATCAATGGAATCAAAGTCCACACCTTCGGGTTCAATAAGGATGCCGACAACGAAATCCTCGATGCCTTCAATAAAACAATGGGGTATCGCTACGCCGTTTTCAAATCCTGTTGAAGCGATTTCCTCCCGTCTTTGAAGGCCTTCGAAGATTGTTTCCTCTTCGACCTTGTCCAAAATGTCAGACTTCTTGGCAAGGGCGGCAATGCACCTGAGAATTTCATGTTTATTTGAGGCACCACTGCCTATCTTAATGCACTCTTCACGCAAAACCGAAATGATACTCATTATAATCGCCTCCTAATATTCATTTTTATTTGAAGGTCCCAAGCACATACCTATGCCTTGAACCTTTCTCCTTCTTCCTTCTTAACGAGTTTGAAGAAATCGCAGAGGACACAATGCTGGAGCTTGGAAGCAACCTCGCCCTGAACATATCCATCGCAAACCGTGCCTGAAACCATCCAGCAATGTCGTCCGGCATTCTTCCCGCCGTTTATACCGTTATGAATTACTGCTTTTGAGGCCGGACATTCTCCAGACACTTCTTTCTTTGACCCCCAAGCCTCTCTCTCACAATGCTTGAATTCCCAACAGTTCCTTTTTATACTATTCCGTATCTCTCAATTTCGGTCTTTCATACCAATTCCTTTGGCATGCTGAACCCGTAAATGGAAGGGCCCAGTTCCTGCTATTGGACTTCATCAGGAAGAACATACGGCTGCAGTTTCTGTGTGAATACTCTTGTGTCTTCAAAGTATTCATTGAGCAGAGGAGGATAGTCTCCTTCGTTTATTACTATCAACCTCGGAAAATACGAACTGCTCTTTTTCCGGTCCGGTCCTTCTTGTGCCAGACATCCCCCACGTTTGTGCTCCTTCTGGGTCAGCAAGGACATGACATCCCGCAATCTTCCTTCATCATGTTTCTCAAGGTCGGGAGTTCCGACTTTGACATCCCAAGGATACCACATTTCATCCTTGTGCTCTTCTATCCATTGGACAGGACCTTCTGGTTCCTCCATGTGAATCTTGATTCTGTCGCCAACGGTATCTGTGCCCTCAGCAATACCGATGAATAAAGACATGTCGTAAGTCCCAAGAAGATACAATACGTCCTTTTTATGGAGATGCTCTGATATCCCGATTGGATCAAAATACTTCGTCCAGTCTATTTTGACAATATATTCACTCATATAAATCTTCCATTATCTGCACTTGACTGCTTCATCCTGGATATCTTCAGCGCAGAAAGGACATTTCTTCACATTAAATCCTGCTTAAACTAATTGTTTCTATCAATAAAACCAGTATTATCGGAAAGATTTGATGCTTTGTCCAATGTTACATACAATCTATTTGGATCTGTAAATGGTTTTGTTTTTTCTGTCTTGAGTGAGATGAATTCTTCCCGCCTTGGTATGTTGCTTAAGGCTTTTTTCATGACAAGCTCCTATTTGTTAATGATCAAGTAGGAGCCGTCAGCCTTAAAAAGGCGGTTATGGTGGGACCCATCACCGTTGACGATAATTGCGCGTCAAACTTCCATTAAAATAATAACAAAACAAATGTGTTTGTCAAGATATATCCGGGAAAAATCAAAGTCTTCCAGGCGTGCTATCAAATCCACTATTGTTTGACATGCATATTTATAGTATTACTTTAATTTTACATGCATATCTGCAGTGTCGGTGTGATTATGCATATGGTAATGACCGGGAAGGGAGAAGCAGAACGCCCTATTGGGCATAATATTCAATTTATTGATAGTATTAATATTGAAACAAAATAAATCGGTGTATTGAAATAAAATAAATCGGGGCGACTCGCGACACTCCACAAGGAAAAAATCACCCCTCAAAATCGCTGCAAAGCTGAAAGGCTGGATACCGCGCTGTGCGTAGGTTTTACGGCATATTCGACAAATCACACTTCTGAACAACCATAAAATTCACTTCGCCCAAAACCTTTCCTTCTTGGGTGAAACCCGCAAAAAACCTTCCTTCTTGGTCAAAGCCCGCTAAGTCCTTTATTTTCAATAATCAATGTGTATCAAAACGCGTTTTTTCGGGCCTAAAAAATCTTCCTTGTTGGGTGAAACGCGCAGGAATTTGATTTTTCGCCGCACGTTTTGACCAAGAAGGAAAAACGGTTAATGTCATGCTACTGATCTCTTTCTATATACAGCTAATAGCTTATGACTATTCATTTCAAAAGCGTTCTGTCATGGTCGTATGGCCCAAAATAGTACGACTGCCGGCGGCCAAGCCAGTCATACATATCTCGCCGATAGAAATAACTCTTGTTATTTGGCAGAAAGTAAACTGCCCCATCCGGCCCGCTATACACATCCTTCACTTCCTTACGCAGTACCCACTTTCCCGAGCCGACAGGTGTCTCTGCGAACAACGCCGGTACCTCCCGTTCCAGATGAGTTGACACCTTGGCACCGTTGAAACTAAGATCCATCAAGTCTCTTCGTGTTGGCACAGGCGTGGTCTTCATCCTTGCCGCAAGTTGGCGTGCTTCTTCCCGATTGCGTAACGTATCCGCAACGGCGCCATATCCATGATTGGACGAGGTGCATACCCAGATAACCCGTTCGTTCTTGTTAACTGCACGGCACTTTCCGCTTATCGGATAGCTATAGTTGAGGTGTAGAAATTGCCCTTTTTTTGCTTCACCATGCATTACTTCGAGCACCTTGAAATCTTGTGAGGCATGGCAGATTCCACTGTAACCTGCTTTGGAATCAGCTTCCGAAACACTTTCACAGGCTACAATCAACGAGATAGGGAAGTAATCTCTGTCCACAGGCAGCAGGGACATATTCAGGTTCCAGGACATCGCTTGATCTGTTTCGCTCGTGTCCATAAGCCGCATAGACCCGGGAACCACTATCGGATATTTGCCCTGCGAACGGTCACGTTTCAGCTTGGCCTTAATCAGGACTTTCGGGAGTTGAAATTCCGCAGCCTTCATATGGCCGTAAAGTCGGATCCAAGCATCCGTGTAGTTTCTCAAATCGACTGTCGGTAGCCATGGGTGATTAATAACCAGAGAACAGAACCATTTCGTTTGCTCCGGATGCCCCTCGGGTGCCACACCAGTTCTCGTGACATACCCCACCAACTCCAATTCCGGTCCCGCCAACTTTTGATATTCCGCTGAATTGCCTAGGAATGTGACCCAGTTTCTATCATCCTTTGCTCGATTTCGAGCAGTCTCAGCGTCATTCATTTTATTCTCTTTCTGAGTTAAAGGCTCACTGGTGTTTTCTGAGCGGTCTTTACACCCAATCACGAGCAACATCAGCAGCAAACAGAAAACCAGCTTTTTCACCAATTCAATCTCCGTTAAACGGAATATCCCTGTAAAAATAACAACCATAGCCGGGGAAATCTCGAGGCCCCGATATGTGCAAGCACCTACCCCATACGATGCAAGCACCTACGGGGCAAGCGGGGGAACCGGGTTTACCCCGTTAGAGAAAGGAAGCGCTTTAACCTG
>Ga0272441_10000560_pt1 | contig 84459 bp, 94 predicted proteins | sample SSMProp6N_FD_193582 | JGI IMG/M metagenome (GOLD analysis project Ga0272441, IMG submission 193582) | Marine sediment archaeal communities from Little Sippewissett salt marsh, Falmouth, MA, United States - SSM-Prop-6N | ecosystem: Environmental > Aquatic > Marine > Wetlands > Sediment ...
AAAAATAGGAGTCTTCTATAAGTTAACATTTATCTACTTTAATGTTTACAAGTAGAATACATCTAGTTCCTAAAAAAGTTGATATTACATTATGAAAGATACTATTACTATGGTTAATAAAGAAAATATAATCCCTTTAGAATCTGCAATACATGAGGTTGAAGAAAAAATCAAGAAATCATCCGATCCTTACTTATTAAAAATACTTGTGAACCTTAAGAAGATTCAGAGAGATCTAATAAGATAACTCCAGAAGTTTTTAAAAAATAATTTTATGCTTCTTCTTAAACTGATTAAGGAGAATACCTCTGATAGATTCAATAACGGTAGGAGGAAGATGTTTCATCTAAGTCATATTCCATGAACAGTGATCATGTGGAAAAAATTTCTTATAATGATTTCAGGACGAGAATTAATAATTTTATAGACTCGATGATAGACATCATCCAATTGAATATCTATCCATACAGATCGAAATCGGCTAGAAAGTTGGTTAAAAGGAATAAAGTTTATTATACTTATATGATGATTTCTTTATATTTTCTTTAAAGTACTAATCGATTCAGTGGTGCTCGGGTCTTTGCCGTATAGTATACCTAAATATGCGGAAGCAAAGTCTCCTATATAGAGCGCTGAGATCATCCGCGCTAGCCTTCCCTCTCCCCGCGCTTCTATTTTTACTACTTTACCAAATCTCTCTTCTAATAGTTTGGTAAATTTATCGATCTTCGCAGCCAACGCTTCCTCTTCATGGGGATCATTGATTATCACAGCGCACGCGTTCTTCAGCAACCCAGGGGGAGCCTCGCGCGCCATGATGCTGTTGTGGAACGCCTCGGGGAAGAAACTTGAATAGGCTGGGCTCTTACTATTCTCGTTGAACTGCGTGCTATACCTATAAGCTACCCCCTCATGAAGGCTAGACCCATATACGTACGGTGTATAGCCCATGATACCCTCAGCAAGATCTTTACCAGGGTTTGAGTCTAAAGGAGTTCTCGGGTCCATCTCCTTACTGAGACCTTCTGCGACACTTATGGCCTCCTCTACCTCCTCCCAAATCTCGTTACTTATGATTCCAAGATTATTGGTCACAGAAGCGAGCCCGAAGAACTGGAATGCTATCGCTGCACGTGGCTGATAGCCTTCAGGGAACTTAATATAAGGGATATTTCTAATGGAGGCATTCTGGCTTAACTTGCCACCCGAACAGAAACAGACCAAGGGACAGCCTATATTTACTGCCTGGCGGTACTGGCTTAGCGTCTCCTCGGTATTCCCAGAGTAGCTCACGGCGTAAATCAAGATGCTGTCATTGACCCATGTAGGAAGTCTATACTTCCGTGAGACATATATGGGCGTCTTTGATACGTCTCTAAGCCAATCTTTTAGTAAGATACCACCGATAGCGGATCCCCCCATTCCGGCAACTACTATGGATATAATTTTTTTCGGCATGAAATCTAAATCCAACTCATCCGCTAGATAGAGAGCCTTCCTTGAACTTGACGGAAAATGTCTCAAGACCGACAACATATCGCCTCTATCGTGACTTCTCACGTATTCTTTATCGTCGAGGAGATGCTTCATACACTTCACTCAGAAGATGATAATATAAAAGTAAAATGGACTCAAATATTGTTAGTCAGAATTAAATTATCGACACTAATAAAGAGGCATTTAAATGTCAGAAAAATTTTTTGGGACTTATATCTGCGATGATAATAAAATATTATTAGATTACGTGTTTACTGATACGTGGTGTCTGTAACCGAAGTCCTATGTATAGTTAATTTTAGATTATAGATACTATGACAATAAGAAGTACCTCACATTGGCAATTAGAGTGGTGTGGATTCTACTAATTATTAAAATGTGTGACACATAGTATTTATCCAAAAAGATGCTGGTAAAATGATATATTTTCGTGTTGGCTTGTAACATTTATAACTCATATTCGTATTTAGTTTTATTTGATTGAATTAGATAAACAGTTTAGATTACCGAAGAGACTTATCCGAACTCGGATTAATTTTGAGGTTTTCGTACAAATATTACTCACCAGGTACTTGAAGAATAGTACACGTATACAGACGTTGGGGCGCTATAGCGAGATTTATTGTAAGTTTACAGGATCACCAACGTGGAGGGCTGTTTGTCACCAAATACTTGGCCAATATCTAGGGCAGTATAGTTTCACACCTGCTAGTCAGATTCATTTTCTAATAGAGAGGCTTAACATCACCCCTCAAAGCCATGTCTTGGATTTAGCTTCGGGTTTGGGAGGGTTGAGCTGTTACTTGGCTAGGGTTTCTGGATGTCATGTCATAGGTGTAGATGCATCCCAGATGGGTGTCAAGATAGGAAACAGGGAAGCGGCGTCGCAGGGTCTAGCTGAACGTGTTAGTTTTGAGGTAGGCTTCTTACCCGATCTGTCATATAAAGACTGTCGTTTTGACGCGGTTATAAGCGTCGACAGTGTCTACGCTGTACCTGACAAGAGTCAACTTTTCCGTGGTTGCTATCGAGTACTGAAGCCTGGAGGTTACATAGGTTTTTACACGCTTTATAAACGAAGAAAAATCTTGTGTAAGACTCCTATGCACACACGAGTTCTTCGTTGGATGCCTTTGAAGCCTTACTCAGTTTATCTTAAAAAAGTAGGTTTCATGGATATGCAGATGGTGGATCTCACAGAGGAGCTTATTCATCTTTTAAGTCGATGGATTGGTGAAATTGAGAAAAACAAGGGTTCATTGATAAATGAGTTGGGTACAGAGACAGTGGATGGCATCTTAAAGGAGTTTAAATCAACTTGGGTTTTAGCCGATGAAGGTTTAATTGGGCGAGCTTTGTACAAAGCTCAGAAACCTCTAAACGGGTTATGATAACCGTAATAATATATTTACCCAACATCATAAAACCAAAGAAAAAAAGGTGAAAAAGGTAAGGAGAATTACCTAGTTTTCTTAGGGAACAGCCTCCAGAGGTCGGTTCATACCTATCATGCTAGGCTCCAGTTCTCCTTTGCCCCGTTTAGGCATTTAATATGGATCACTATTACATATTTAATATTTATTGTTATTATTGAGTAAATATTGATATGTATCAATATATTATGAGTGGGTTGAGCCCCCTAACAAATTCACATAACAGAACAACCTTATAACTCGGTTTTTATTCATCGATTAAATAAGAACTTTATTATTTCAATAAAAAATATAAAGCATCGGGGATAGGTGCATCAAGCCCAACCCTCAGTGAGACCCACCTATCCTAAATTATTATATGAGCTGTGTTTCTATTAGGCGTTAGCATGAACCTGTACCCGCCCTCACCGCTTATGATGCCAGCTCTCTTGTACTTGGCCTTGTTGTCTGCTATGACAAGCCAGTCGTAGCTGCTGCTGTGGAACTCGAGGTCCACCACATGGAACATTAATTACGTGTTACCAGTAGGCTCAGAGGCCACATTCTTATACTTGGATACAAACCCAAAGGTTGTTTTTCCAGTGAGAGTCGGATCAGGCGCGTATGCGCCCTCTGGACTCATCATCCAACCCCCACCAGTAACAAAACCACCATCAGGATCATAGAAAACCACGTACTGGTAGATCTCGTATGCTTCGTCGCCGTCATCATCCGTCACCGTCAAGGTCATGGTATATACCCCCGCCTCGCTGTAAGCGTGTGTGTTTTCGACGGTACCTAAACCGTCAGCTTCGGTGACGATTCCAGGGCTTGTTGACGAGTCGCCCCCAGTCACATATAGCTATATGAGTATCCATCTCTCTTGGATCAGTGAATGTTGCTGTTACGCTGATCTCTGAGTTTACTGGAGCCGGATCAAGTCCATCTTCATGATTAATCAGATTCTACTCGTCAAGGACTATGACGGTGATCCAAAGGATGGCCTAGACTTGTTCAGGATCAAGATTTTGACGGAGGACGAGAACGGCATCGAGACAGTCATCTATGACAACAAGATGGGGATACCTGACGATTATGATAGTCGCACGGAGTTAGGCGGCGGGAACATCGTGGTCCATAAATCCAAATAGACACTCGTTCTTTTTCCACTTTATGCGTACGCACTACTATATATACAGGTTATATCCAATCGTGGTCCCCGTAACTAAGATGGATTCTCTGGAGGTCAAGTTCGTTGAATCGTTTTATTTCTTTTTCCGAGACAAGTTCTTTTCGGAAATGTATATTAAGTTTCGCGAGTTGATGGAAACTGAACTCGGATGCGATTCTCGCTAGGTTGCTATCTCTGAATGCCCAGCAATGGATGACATTTGCTCCTTCTTCGCTAATTTTCCTAATTGAGTAAGCTAGCAAGAATCTTAGTACATCTTCTCTGCCAGGCATTGTTATCAAGTCTACAATGTATCCCTCAGGATAGTCCTCGATGTACTTGTTAATCCTAAGGACAACGAAGCCTAGTATACTGTCGTCTTTTTTTATGTGGGCTTTGATGTAGGTTCCTCCCCTATGGTCACCATATCTCCAATTTAGGTAACTTGTGTCTCTTTCGTAGATGAAGTCATAGTGTTTACTTATCATTGACCAGAAGGTTTGGTATTCAGGCTCAAACCTATCGTACTCGGTAACGTCGGTTGAGTATTCATGGGACACAGATTTAGTGGCTGGCTTGAGGGTGCTTATTCTATTCAATATATTTTTCCCAAGCCGTCTAACTCCTTGACCGGTATTCCTGACAGCCTCGACATACTTCAGAAGGTCTTCTATTCGGATCAAATGAATAAAGTCATATGGAATGCAGGGGCTTGCCCGTCGTTTAGAACTCTCGATTAATATTGGGTTTCCCGTTATTGAGTGGCATAGGTGTACACCTGCTTCCTTCATAAGTGTATCCTGGATTTCTTTCACGGAGTTAAATACACCTATGCTCCTGTAGTCTGGGTGTACTGCTGCGTCTCCTCCAATACCTGACATGTGGATAGTGTCGAAGAACTTGACTCGTTTCACTATTGTATGGCATGAACCAATTATCTCGTCTCCGTCTGTGGCGTACACGATGCACTTGTAATTGTATGGAGTGTCGAGGTATTTCCAGGTATAGTGTTCTCTTGAGGTGCATCTAAGATCAAAGTGAGGCCATTTATTGTATACGATTTCAAGTAGTGGCACAGCTTTTTCTTCGTCATGTAGTTTGTATGAACGTAGGTCGTAGACTTTACTCATGGACAGTTTAATCTTTATATAAAATAAGAAATTTTGTATACGCATATACGCGCACTATACTTTTACATCCATATCCTGATATATATTGGGTTTCTGTAGCCCATCCCTTTTTATTGTATTAACTGTGTTCTACTCCATAGCCCGTGATGAATAGAATCTGATAGCTCCTGATTTAGCACAGAAAATCATTGTGATTCTATGCTCAGTGAAGACGCAAGTTTAAATGAAAATGTAAATATTTAATAGTGTTTACATGAAATAAACAGATGTTTTTCTATCAAATCATCTCTGTGTGACATCTGTTTTGAAAAAAACGACATATTATACGCACGGAGATAAAAGTCCATGAAGTTAGGAATATCGCTGGTCATATGGGCTATAATCTTGTTCCGATTGAACAGGCAGTAAAGAATAGATTCTTTTATTTTGTTATGTAGTATGGTTGAGTATGTTCGACTATGAACTCGCATCGTTTCTTGTTTCTCTCAAGCTCTTTCGGAATGTTGAATTTCATCATTATGACTACTCTCATTATTTTCACCGCACATTTTTTGGTACTTTTTACGCCCTTCACCTCGGAGCAAGGACCATTAGTTTACTGTCATTGACGGTAAAAAGATATTTTGGATGGCATTTCATCTAAAACATATTTAATACTTTAAACAATAGTCAATGTTAAATTGATGAGAAATATACGGCATATTAGGTTTGTTTTACAAAAAAGAATATGAAGTTAGCTTAAACCCAGAGAGGTAATGAAAATGAAGTACATATGGCACTGGGAATAGAAAAGGGAGAATGGGGAAAAGGAGAATGAGATAGGAGCAAGGTTCAGCAAGGCACTTCAAGAGACTCCAGAAAAATTTCCTAAAATGCTAACAAACACGTGTTTCACAAGCAGATGCAAGGGCTTCAGACTTATAGAGGCAGACAACGAGCAACAGCTTAATAACCTAATAGCGATATAGTGACTAACCGAGAACTGGAAACTCAAGTCGTACCTTAACAACGACGAGACGTTCCAGAAAGTATTCCCGACATACGCACAAACCTAAAACCAATCACACACTTCATAATCTCTTTTTTACTTTAATGCATGCATTCGCCCATGCATACTGGGGTATGTTAGTAAACACCTGTGAGGTAATACCTTGTTTAAGTTGATCTCGATAAAGCATTTACTTGAGTACTTAAAATACTCAATACCTGGTTACAGAGTAAGGCGGTATCGAGATAAATGATGATTGGGATAGATGGAATTATCTAGAACGCTTTGAGTTTGTTCTTTATTGCGTCTGCTAGGTATTGCTTCGTTTGATCCTCATCATACTTGGGCGAGTACCTATACCTATGTCCACCTTTACCCGTCTCTGATGAAATATTGAGTATTCCTAATTCCACCATATCGTTAAGGAAGTTGATTATAGAGGCACGAGAGATGTTGATCTGCGGGTGCTGGTTTACCCGTTCCCATACTTCTTAGCTCAGTAGCCCGGGGTTGGATCTCCATAGGATCTTGAGGGCTTCCAGCTCGTAGTCTTTGAAAAACATACTGAGCCCATCTTGGGTTATTTCAATCTTTAAGTTCATGTCAGCATTCAAATACATACTGTTATATAAAGTCTACATTTCATTAAGGGTAAATAATACAATTTGTATGCATTCATACTTGAGGAAGCCTAGACATACAATATTGATGATACCATTTCGAGAGATATGTGAGGTTTTTATAGCATATACATGGGGTTACACTAATTATATGAAACAATACTCTCATAATGAACAATATGCTTATTGAAATTATTCTCTTCAAAGACACTTTTTATCGTTAATAATAATTCACTAATTTTCTCTGGTTTCATGAATATATTATAAACGGGGAAGTTGAGTTTCTCGACGGCCTCATAAACACCCTCGTGACCAGATAGGAATATTATTTGCAGGTTTTGATTGACTGTTTTCAGGACCTTAGCCATCAGATCTCCCCGGCATCCTGGTATAATAAAATCAATGATGGCTAGATCGACTTCATGTTTTTTAACTGCCGCAATGGCTTCGTCCAAGTTTATAGCAATGTGTACTGTGTAACCCTCACAGTCCAGAATAGTTTTAAGGACATTCAAGGCGTCGGGGTCGTCGTCTATAAGCAGTAATTTTCTTGACATGACAGCTAATCTTACCTAGGAATGATATAGGTAATGTGTACAGGTAGTCTGTATCATGGATAAATGGACGCTTTAATAACTCGCTGTACATGATAAATTTAAATAAAATTCTGTTCAACGATTTTTGATACAAGAGCTACCTGATCTTTGAAATTAAGTTTACTAAAATCCCTCTTATACTCCTTGAAACTATTAAGATTATATAGCCTATCCGTGGCTACACTGTAAGGGTCATTCCACACTCTTACAATGTCCGACACCTCGCTTTGTATCACATTTCTTGGATCTACAACCACATTTTTCATCTCCTGCATCACCAGATCAAGAAATCATATAATAGTATAGAAAGAACACCGTGGAATCATTGTTTCATATAGATATATTGATACGATCAAGGATAGGAGGCAGATAAAAGCGTTAAAATAAAGGCCGGCGCGAAAATTTTTATTACCTAGTTGTTACACGAATAAGAATAGCTGATATTATCAGTCTCATTACTCTTAGATCAACAAGGTTGTGAAGGCTTAAACTTAGGATTTTAAGGATCAGTGATCCATTTCTTTTCTCCATATCTGAATCACCATTTTTTTAATCTATTAAGGATCATGGAAAGAGAATCTATAACTATAATATAGATTAAAAAGTTCCTAGGTGAAATTTCATATTAAACAATAATGTTTCACACTTTCAGGGAGAAATAACGGTTTTTTATCCGTGCATAAAATGCAGGGGAATAAAGGATTAAAACTTTTAGGTAATGCTCGTTAAAGTGCATCTGGATAGGATGTTTCCCTTCATTTCCACTCTTTTATATCTATAATCTCCAACCATGGGGTTCCCAGTATCTGTTGGTGGTCTTCCGAGTCCGGCTCCAAATCAGTAATACAGAGGTGCCATTGATCAGGATAAGAGCCGTACTTGCCCTCCATGATGACCGCCTTGTAAGTGTAACCGAATATCTCTTTCAGGTGTTGTCGTATATCTGGGGTATTTGTAACCCATGAGAAGTCGTATGATATGTTTGGTGGTATATCCGATACGTGTCTTTTAAGAATCAGCATCACCCTCTCGTGGTGTCCCTTGAGGTTTGCTGTTCTGATTATTGCGAAGTGTTCGTCTTCGTATAACACGTTCTCGGGCTCTCTCTCACATATCCCGCAAAGAGGACAGCCCTCAACTCGTTTATTCATTTACTTTCCCTAAATTTATTACTGCATGTGATATTTATATAAACACGTGCATATATCCAACACCTAAGATTGTTAACAGTTTTAAATAAAAATCTAAAACCGAGACTTTAGCCCGATAACGAATGCTATGGGAATAAAATCTTAGGCTCATACCACTCCCTGCGCCACAAGAAACACTGTTCACTACCTTCTAGGTTGTTTAGTGGATTATGTCCCGTTCAAGATCCATTGCTTCTCATGGTTCTCCCAAGCGAGCTGAAAAAATAAAAGGGGAAAGTAGTTATGGTAGTTCTTCAGCCACCGACGGCGTCTGCCTCTTGTACAGGTCCCAGCCGAAGAGGGTCGCCAACAAGACGACGGTTATCACTATGAAGGCCATCTTGGCCTCGGGGGGGTTGGGTGTGATCCCCAGGAGGAACTGGCATCTCCCTATGAAGAGGGAGTACCTGGTGAGCACCGTGTACCCGAACGCCGATCCGAAGCCCGCCATCATCGTGTACCTCGCCACCCTGTCGATGCCCTTCATCAGGGCGGTGTCACGGTTGACCCCGTACCCAGTGAACCAGAAGTAGAGCAGGGTACAAGGCACCATTATGGTTACCAGTATGTTGTTGAAAGACGTCATTAGTTCCCCTGACACGAAGAGGGGCGTCGATATCTGTCCCTTTATCTGGCTCAGGAACTGGGCGAAGATGATCGTCTGCATCGCCTGCCCTATCCCGGTTCCCACCAGGATGGCCAGAGGTATCCTGTAGAGGTAGAAGTGCTTCTTCGAGAACCTGAAGTACCATAGTAGGCCGATGAGCATGGCGAAGGCGAACATGGTCATCATGAACGCCGTGGAGGACCATACTCCTCCCCACTGATCCTTCAGGTACTTTAGGTTGACAGTGATTTGATAGCCGACGGCCGTGCCCAGGTAGGTCGCCTCTGCTACCCGGAACCAGGCGTTCTCCTTGTATAGGAAGGAGTATATGGCGAGGGTGAAGAAGGCCGCCGTCCACACCGCGAACAGTTCAGCCATCTTAACTCCTCCTTCCTCCGGAGAGGAAGTACGCGACGTTACCTAGTATCACGAGAAGTATGACGAGCAGGTGTGACATGGATATCGCGTCCACTCCGGCTATCGCCAGTCCCGGCCGTTTAAGCAGAAGCTCGTACTCGGCGCTGGCCGTCAACCCTGGTATGAGGGCCTGGAGCTGCCCCGTCTGGAGGTATGGAGCGACTTCGGGGACCATGACGCCGATGCACCCCATAATTATCTTTGTTCCATACGGTGTCTCCCATTGGCGTATCCACTCCGGGAGCCCCGGCGTGCCGGTCTCGAAGCTTATTATAACGTCGATGTCCTCTGCCGTTTTCACGTTCTGCATTATGGGGAAGCTTGAAGTCGGCTCGTTCTCTATGTAGTCAACGGGCAGCGTAGCCCAGATGTCCTTGCCAAGCGCGGCCATGCCGACCTCACGCTGGGCGAACCATCCGAGCTCCACCCAGTCCTCGCCGTAGACCTTCCCGTACCTCTCGACGGGATCGATCTCATCTAACACCACGTCCATCACCATAGGGCCCTGCAGCCAACTGGCTACCACTATGACCTTGAAGTCGTGGCTCCATAGATGGTGGAACGTCGCTACGGTGAGGGGATAGAGCTCCGGCATGGCGCTTATCCCATAGTCGAAGGACACCAGTATGATGCTGTCCTCGGGAAGGTCATCTATGTAGTTGTAGTAATTCGTAGAGTACTTTCCTATCGAAACGGGTAGGCCTAACGGGTTTATCAAGGGGAACAGAACCGATAACCAGGCCAGAAGGTATATGTACCTGCGGTCTATGCTCTGCATCCTCTCTAGAATTGACAACGCTACTCCTCCCCTCCTCTCAGGTATCCGCGTTCTATGCCCAGCAGAACCCTCATCGCCAGAGCGATGGCCCCGAGGGCGGACCCTATGATGACGGCCCTCATCGTGGCCATGTTGGGGACACTGAAAATCCAGTCTCCTACGGGTATGAAGCCCGGCCACAGGGATGTCATCAAAGGTGAGTTATAGCAGATCATAAGAATCCCCGATACGAGGACGACGGTGGCTTCAGTGCTTCTCGCCCTGAACGATCTGTAGGCCGCTGACGTGATGAAGAACGCTATTATCGAGTACATCGTGGCGCCCAGCGGCGTCAAGATGTTGGCGAAGAGGAAGTCGAACACCGGGTTTTCAACCCCGAGACCGATCTCGGGTAGGGGTAGACCAGCCAGCAGTATCACCACCATTGAGACAAGGGTAAGCACGCTGAACTGCCACCCCGTGGATCTTCTCTGTATCCTCTTCGAGTGAAGCAAAGATAGTGACGCTGCGCCCAAGAAGAGGGCACACGTCGCAACCAGTATCATCCAGCTCCTGAAGGTGTCGGAGAAGGCTTCGAGGGGCTCGACCTCTATGTAGAAGGGTACTATCTGGAGCAGGGTGCAGATGATCGTTATCGCTATGGGTATCTCTATTCTCCTTAGAGTCTCAGACATGCACTGTCACCACTCCAATAGTCTTATGAGCGCGTCGCTGCCAAACGTGAACAGTATTGTGCCGAGGATCATCAGCGCGACGGCTATGATCCTCCCAAAGTCCTGCCCGGCTATGCTTGAGATGAAGACGGGGTCCTCTGTGACGTACGCGCCTGCGGCGAATATCTCCTCGCCTATGAGGCAGTAATCGGTCGCGACAACGAAGAAGGCCAACTGGTGTGTGTTAGCCGTCCCGGACACCTGCATGGCGCCTACGCGGTTGCCCGTCTCGGCTAGTTGAAGGGACTCGGCCCAGTATGCACCAACCATTATGTTCGCCCCAGGCTTCTCCCGCATCATCATACCCAGGTAGTTCGAGGAGTAGCCGAACTGGTCGCTTGAAAGGTACACTACGTCGTCGATGTTGAACTCGTCTGACCGTCCAGCTATCTTGTAGGCCGTCTCCACGATGTCGGTCGCCACGGGCCAGACCTCCGTGTTCCTGACAGGCACGATCAGCCTCGCCCCCAGGTCTACGCACTGTGTCGCCACATAGCTGAGGACGCTCAGCCCGGCTATCGTCTGGGGGCCATACGTAGCGTCTCTCATGTCGCTTATTCCGTGGGAGCAGAAGACCGGTCTCCCCATCTCCACGGCCCTCCCGATGGCCTCGGTGATGGCGTCTATACCTGCCAGCCTCCTCACCTCGGAGACTTTTCCTCCCCTCGCTCGACGTATGTAGTAGGTCACTGCACCCATTATCGCCAGTAAACTAAGCATTCCGAAGATTCTTCCAGTTACTAATATTGCCATTTTTTACATCTCTTTTTTTTTCTTTTTTCTGCACGTAACTACGTGCATCATCAAATATCTTTGGTTGAGACTTAAGCTTTGGTATCGTCCGAGGACCTTCCTGACCAGAAAAAGGTGCCACTACGTTGAGAGTGACGGGTACGCGCAAGCTTGGCGAAGCCTAAGGTCTGCGGATCACCTGAACCATGAAGAAGATGAGATTAACGCCCAGCCGGAAACGTTTGTCCGTTCTCCATTCCCAAGCCGCTACTCTGGCGCCCTCTCCCCGATGTCCTGCATGAACCTCAGCAGGTATCCGTCGGGGTCCTGCACGAGGAACTCCATCTGGCCATAAACTGTATCCTCGCCCCTGTACCAGCTCTCCACAATGGGGCGGAAAAGGGTGACCCCGGCCTCGTCGAGTCTCTCAGCGAGGGCCGCCGCGTCGCCGACCTCCATCTGGAGGTTTATCCCCCTGCCGAAAGGGTGCACAAGTTCACCCGTGGACCAGTGGTTATTCGCCTCCTCGATCATTAACTGGGAGCCCTGACATGACAGGAAGTAGAAACCGTCCTCCGGCCTGGAGTACTCGATACTAAACCCGAGGGTGTCCACGTAGAAGCTCAGGCTTCTCTGGACGCTGGTCACGGACAGCTCCGGTATGAGCTTGTTAAACTCCATGCCTCATAGGACAGCCATGTTCATTTAAGCGAATGGATCAAGGGCTCGAAACCGTGAAAAGCGGGGAAAATCAAAATACTCTTGTTAAAACCGTCGATTCATACCACTAAAATGCCGTCAACGGAGCCCATCAGGGAGTTAATAATGAAAATCGGCGACGAAGACAGCGATAACCGCGTAAAGGCCAGAGAGGAATTAATGGAGCGTCAATCGGTTTGGTTGGCTACCCTGCACCCTTCTTCGACGTACCAATCGCGTTCATTCTCCTCGACGACGTTGTCACTTACAGACAGGCATGATACGCCCGCGTCTTCCTCAAGCAACGGAGAGAACTCGCGGATGAGCGCCTCCTCGTCATAGGGTCTAACCGAAACGCCCACCCCGTTCCCGGAGACCATGTTGCCGACGAGTGTGACGTCCCTGGCGTTGACGCAGTCGATCCCCGAGCCCGCGTTACCCGAGATGGTGTTGTTCACCAGAGCCACGCCGCTGCAGTCCTCCAGCTTCACGCCGTGCCTCCACCCCTCAGAGTAAGGCTCCGGCTGATGGAGATGGCTCGGGTACAGCCTCGTTGGCCGCCCCTCCTCGTCCAGAAGCTCGTCGGTGAGCATCCCGTTATCGGCGATGTAGTTTCCCTCGATGACTATGTTGGCGCCCCAGCTGTTGTACTCCACGTTGATCCCCGCCTGGCCTGTGCCGTTGACGATGTTCCGCCTAACCATAGTGGGCTCCGCGGCCCCCCTGAAGTCCTCGAAGTTGACGGCGTCCTCGACGTTCAGCTCGAAGAGGTTCTCGTATATGTCGAGGCGGACAGCGGGGTCCTCTTCCCGGTTCATGACCATCAACGCGTGGGGATAGTTGTACCTGAACACGTTGTTGTGGACCGCGGCCCCGTGGCTGTCCAGCCCCATCACCGCGTTGTGCTGGTCGTTGGCCTCGAACACGTTGAACGATAACTCCAAGTCAGAGCCCCCGCGCACCACCATCCCCACCGAGTTGTTGACCACCATGTTGCCTGTGAACCGGAGGCCGTGGGCCCCCTGGATTAGGACGGCAGGGTCCTCCCAGACGTAGTGGTCACGGAAGACGTTCCCGGCAAGCGAGACGTTGACGCAATCGACGACGTGTATCCGTGAGCCCTCGAACATGCACCCGGCGACTGTGACGCCGCTGAATCCATGCAGCCTCAAGGTGCAGTTACTGAAGCACTGGGAAGCGACGTCACCCGTCACGCTTATCTCCTCACCCTCGTGGCGCTCAACGAAATCCGTCAACGAAAAAGGCGAAGGGAGATCGAGCGTCGGCGGCCCCGGCGCCGCCGAGTTGGAGGCCTCCCCGTCTGGGCCTCGGGGGGTTATGCTGAGAGCGATGACCCCGACGATTACGAGTGCCGCGAGGGCTCCTAGGTGCCGAGGCTTCATACGTTCAACATGCCTGAAGCCCTGATATTAATGGGATATGAGCCATAGAAACATATTACACGCGTTGGTGCACGGCAGCTTCAATTAAACCCGGTTAAACCCCGTAAAAAAGGTGGACCCTACTTCTCCTTTTCGAGAATGTGCGTGTCTCTCATCTTCTTAAGGCTCTCGGAGACCGACTGCTTCTCCTTCAGCCTGTCCGACATGTATTTGAACCAGTTACCCGCGTCGAACCTCTCACCCACGACGTCCACTATGTCCAGCTCGTCGGGGAACAGTACGGCGGACTTTGACGCCTTGATCACTTTTGAATCCATTTCAGATAGCCCCGTTTATCCCTATAGGGCGTCTTAAGAACATCGTGGATAGACGATTCAGAGCCGGAATATGAATCACAGTGACATTTACTAGAAGTAAAAACAGTTCTAGGCATACAAAAATGGTTAAAACCTGAAAAAACTACTTTTGGAGAACGTTGGAGTCTCTCACGCCGTCGAGACTCTCGGAGATCGAGCGCTTTTCCTTCAGCCTGTCCGACATGTATTTGAACCAGTTACCCGCGTCGAACCTCTCCCCCACGACGTCCACGATCTCCAGCTCGTCCGGGAATAGGACGGCATCCTTGGACGCTGTGACTTGATTTGACACCCTTATTTCACCAGCAAGTAACACACACAGGCAGTATCTAAAGAACATCATGGAACGATCGTTTCAAGTATTTTTCATGGAAATACGCCGAAAAAAACCGTTTTTTCACGCATTTATTCTATATCATTAATACTTATTACCCGAGAAAACAGGTAAAAACAGGTTTAAGAAGATGCGTGACACCGGGGCTAAGCGGTTCCGCGGGGGCGAGGAATGGCGCAGATGGCTGCATATGAACCACGACACGGTGAACGAGGCGTGGGTGGTGATACAGAAGGCGGCGTCACCCAACGAGGGCATCGGGTACGAGGAGGCCGTCGACGAGGCCATGTGCTTCGGCTGGATAGACAGCAAGATGAGGCGGCTCAACCACCACGAGTTCATCCAGCGGTTCAGCCCACGGAGGCCGCATAGCGTCTGGAGCCGCAGGAACCGGGACCGAGCGGAGAGGCTCAACGAGGAGGGCAGGATGACCGAGGCAGGGCTCGAGGCAGTGATGGAGGCTAAGCGGAACGGCAGATGGGAGAACGCGTACACCTCCAGGGAGGCCCCCGACATGCCCGACGACCTGTTGAAGGCGCTGGAGAAGAGCCCCGAGGCGTACAGTAACTTCATGGGGTTCCCAAACTCGGCGAGGTTCATGTACATCCACTATATAAACGAGGCGAAGAGGGCCGAAACGCGGGCGAGGCGGATAAGGTGGGTAGTCCAACGGGCTGAGGAGAACAAGAGGCCTGGAATAGACATGTGATCGCCGCCCACTCTATGCGGTGGCTCACGCCGGGAATCGATGCCCTCATATTGGATGCTTACCGATCCATGAGTGAGGGTTAACATGCTCACCTTCGCCATCGTCGGCAAGACCAACGTGGGCAAGACCACGCTGTTCAACGCGGCCACCCTCCTCAACGCCGAGATAAGCAACTACCCCTTCACCACCAAGGAGCCAAGAGCCGGCACAGCCTACGTGTGCGACACATGCGTCTGCAGGGAGCTAGGCGTGGAGGACAACCCCAGCAACAGCGCGTGCATAGAGGGCTGGCGCTACATACCCATAAGGATCATCGACGTACCCGGCCTCCTCAAGGACGCGTGGAGGGGCCGCGGCCTCGGCAACAGGTTCCTCTCAGCGATAGGCCAGGCCGACGCTCTCATTCATGTTGTGGACGCGTCGGGCAGCGTGGACGAGGAGGGGAACATCAGCAGGCCGGGTAGCGGCAACCCCGTCCAGGACTTCATGGACATCGAGATGGAGATGGAGCTCTGGATAAGCCACATAGTGGACAGGAACAGGCAGCAGATAGAGCGCGAGGCCCAGAGGTCCAGCCTGGAGGAGGGCCTCACCAAGGCGCTCACCGGGATAAAGACCAGGGTCCCCGACGTCGCCCGCGCCCTCGTGGACGCGGAGCTGACGGACAAGCCGTTCAACGGGTGGACGCCCGAGGAGACGCTGGCGTTCAGCGGCAGCCTCCTCCCCATTGTGAAGCCTACGCTGCTCATCGCCAACAAGATGGACCTGCCTACCGCCGAGGACAACTTGGAGAAGCTCATCGACTACCACAGCGAGGGCCTGGTGGCTGCGTGCAGCGCCGAGGCCGAGCTCGCCCTCCGCCGCGCGGACCAGAGCGGCCTAATAAAGTACGCCCCCGGACAGGAGAAGTTTACCATCGTAGACGAGGACAGGCTCACCCTGGAGCAGAGGAAGGCGATAGAGTACATCGAGCAGCGGGTCATGTACAAGTACATGCGCACCGGCATACAGCAGGCGCTGAACACCGTGGCCTTCAAGCTCCTCCGCCGAAACATGGTGTACCCCGTGAGCGACGAGGACAAGTACAGCGACGGCCACGGCAACGTGCTCCCCGACGTCCACCTCATGCCCGACGACGCTACGCCCCTCGACCTCGCCGAGACGGTTCACACGCGGCTCGCGGAGAACTACATCCTGGCCTTAGACGCCCGCACAGGGCTCAGGCTGCCCAAGGACTACACCCTGAGGCACCGCGACATAGTCAAGATAATGACCCAGAAAAGAGGCAAACAGAAGTAGCGGCAGCGGGTCACGGGGGATGAGAATAGAGGCTCATACCCTTTTAGGCGAAGTACCTCCGCGCGAGGTCGCCGAAAACGGCGTTACCGGTGAGCCACACCATGACCAGCCCCAGCAAAACCATCTCGAAAAAAGCCTTTACGATTATCTGGACCGCTATGGCGGTAGCCAAACCGGCGGGTAGCCCCGCGACCACCGGCAGCACGTACCTGAACAACACCAGCGTGAGCAGCGCCTCAGGCACGTAAGAGACGGCGGTGGACGCCACCATCCGTAACGAGCTGCCCTCAACATAGAGCCTCTGGAAGACGTAGCCGGCTGCGACCCCCGTCATGGCCTTTCCCAGAGGGAGGCCGATGCCCGTCACGACGTTTCCTTGGCTGAACCCGAACTCGAACGCCGCCACCAGCCCAGATAGGAGCCCGGTTAGGCCTCCCACGACGGGGCCGCCGAACAGCGCCGCGATGAACGTGGAGAGGTGGCTCAGGTCCAGCGCCAGGGACACCGTAACGGGGCCCAGCGGTATGCTGGGGACCAGCGGCGTCAACTGGATGGAGAGGAAGCTGAGGGCGTTCCCGAGGGCCGCCATGGTGGCGGCGAAGGCCAGGGTCTTGGATTGTATGTGTGTCTGCATAGGGTTCCCGGTTATACGGGGCACTCCACAAAAATACAGGTTGTTACCAATAAACTAGTAATCCCTGCACCGGTCTATGAGCCTCTCAAGCGCCGCCACCGCCCGCCCGGCGTCCGCCTTCCTCACCAGAATATGGTCCCTCAGGTAGGTGGAGAGGGCGTATATGCTAACCCCCTCATCCGCAAGCACGGACGAAACAACGCTGAGGAAACCAACCAGCGACAGGTCCAGCACTATGTCGAACGTGATCAAAGTGTAAGGCCCCTCCACCTCATAGGCCGTGAACCGGTCCCTAAGCCTTCTCCACTCCGACTCGCTGAGGACAACGGAGACCTCCATATGGTCGTAGGTGACTGAGCCCCACGGCTCCAGGTCCTTGAAGGCGGTGCGGGCGTTCTCCTCCTCCGCCCTGTCTACGCTCACAACCAGATAGTCTTCGGGGTGGGTCTTCAAAACGGTGGAGGCGAACACGGGCCTCATCTCGGTGCTGGGCTCCATGGGCGTCACCCCAGCTCCTGTATCCTCTTGCCCCGGCTCGTGAGCTCCACGATCTTGGCGGTGAACCTCTTGTTGCGTCTCTTGAGTTTCTGGAGCAGGGCCTTGGGCTTCTCCGGGCTTATCATGTATATGTCGAGGCCGACGAAGAGGTTCATTATCTTGTCCTCCGCGTTCGTCCAGTCCTTGAACTTGAACCCCGACTTCCTGTAGTTGGTGGAGGCGTCCATGGCGTACTTCTTGGCTTCGTCGCTGATCTTCTCGTCAAGCCTGAGGTAGACCTCGGCCCTGTCGATCTCCCCGTAGGGCACCACCTTCCGCCCCCTCAGGAAGCGGGAAACGGACAGCCCCTCGTCCTCAAGCCTGTAGGCGCTACTGTAGACCGGGAAATAGCGGGGAATGACCACGGCGAGGAAGAGGGAGCTGAGCGTGATCAACAGCTCCTCCAGGAAGGCTCCCGAGTTGATGTCCACCGCCTCGGTCTGCACCTTGACGAGCAGCTGGTACAGGTTCCAGCCGAACAGGGGCAGGTTGAACGCGGGGGTCAGGTATCCGAGTAGTCTCCTCCTGAGCATGAGCGGCATCGCGGGGATCTCTTCGCCTCCAGCCAAACCTATCCCCCTGAACTACGGCCCCGCGAATAAAAATGGCACCATCCAAGCAGATTAATAGACGGCGCCGCGAAGTTTATCGGTATGACCGTCACCGTGCTCCGGCTGGGCCACCGGCCCCAGAGGGATAAACGCCTGAGCACCCACGTGCTCCTGGCCGCCCGCGCCTTCGGGGCGGACGCCGCCGTATACTCGGGCGCCAAGGACCCGAGGCTCGAGGAGACCGTGGCCGAGCTGGTGGAGGACTGGGGCGGTGGGTTCACAATGCGGCACACGGACAGCTGGCGGGCCACGGTCAAGGCTTGGCGGGGCGAGGTGGTGCACCTCACCATGTACGGGCTCCCGGTGCAGCAGGTCATCCAGGAGATCAGGGCGAGCCCCGAGCCCAAGCTCGTTGCGGTGGGCGGCCCCAAGGTGCCCCCCGAGATATACGACCTGGCGACGTGGAACGTCTCCGTGACGAGCCAGCCCCACAGCGAGGTGAGCGCCCTCGCTGTCTTCCTGCACATGCTGTTCGAAGGCGGGGAACTGGAGAGAAGCCATGAAGGCGCCCGCCTCAGCATCAAGCCCCGGGGCCGCGGGAAGGACGTCGAGACGCTCAGCAAAGATTAAACACCGCGACTGGGCATAGTGTATAGGTTAGGAGAAGCCATGGCGTCCATCTACACTGTGAACGAGGAGACACTTTTCAACATAGCGAAGGTCCTCGGCGGCGATGACGGGGTGAGGATCATAGAGGTCCTCAACGAGAGGGAGAACATAACCGTGGAGGAGCTGGCGGAGACCACGGAGATACAGATAAACAACGTGAGGAAGCTCCTATACAGGTTCTACAACCACAGCATCGTCACCAACAGGCGTTTCAGGGACAAGGAGACGGGGTGGTTCATATTCCAGTGGAGCCTCCAGCCCGAACTCGTCGAGGCGTACGTGCACAGCACCAAGCAGAAGATACTCCGGAAGCTGGAGACCAGGCTCGACTACGAGCTAAACCACGAGTTCTACCACTGCGGGAACCCCCAGTGCCCCAACACCACCTTCGAGGACGCCATGGAGACGGTGTTCCACTGCCCCTACTGCGAGGAGCCGCTGCACAGGGTGGACAACACGCCGGTGGTCGAGTTCCTGGAGAAGAAGATAGCGGAGATAAAGGAGGAGCTGGAGACCTGAGCATCCCCAGCAGGGATGAGGCCATCGACCTTCTTCACAGGGTAGGATGCCCCGGCCACGTCGTCGATCACTGCCTGAACGTCTCGAAGATAGCCGTCAGGATGGCGCGGCGGCTCAAGGACAAGGGACACTGCGTGGACTTGGAGCTCGTTGAGATCGGGTCCATACTGCACGACATAGGCCGAAGCAAGACTCATGACACCGACCACGCCGCCGTGGGCGGGGAGATGGTCAGGAAGCTGGGCGTAGCGGAGCCGGTGGCGCGAATAGTGGACAGGCACATCGGGGCGGGCATACCCGAGGACGAGGCCCGCGCCCTGGGGCTGCCCGAGGGCGTGTACGTCCCGGAGACCCTGGAAGAGAAGATAGTTTGCTACGCGGACAAGCTCATCGCGGGGTGGCGCGAGGTGGACATCAGCGTCACCGTGGAGGACTTCGCCGAGAAGATGGGGAGAGACCACCCGGCGATAGAGCGGCTGTGGAGCCTCCACCGCGAGATGGAGGCGCTGCTGAACGGCTGATGTGAAACAGTTTTAAGTTTCGTGTTTACCCCTTCTTGTTGGTGTGGGCCGGTCGTCCAGCCTGGTCAGGACGCCGCCTTTACGAGGCGGAGGTCGCAGGTTCAAGTCCTGCCCGGCCCACCATGTCTAATTTGAGAAAGACTTTAACTTGAAGCATCTGACAGCTACACGGTATGAAGATTCTAGTCGTCTATGACTCGTACTTCGGGAACACGGAGAAGGTGGCTCAGGCTATCGGAGAAGCGCTAGGAGACGACGCAGCCGTTAAGCGCCCAGGCGACGTCGAGGCCGATGAGCTTTCAGAGTTAGACTTTCTTATTGTCGGCTCCCCGACCCGCGCCTTCAGGCCGTCAGACGCCATCAAGGACTTCCTGAAGACGATCCCTTCGGGCGGGTTGAAGGGGGTCAAGGTAGCGGCCTTCGACACAAGGATAGCCAAAGAGGACACCGAAAACCCGGTGTTGAGGTTCATGGTCAACATCTTCGGCTACGCCGCCAAGCCCATAGGCGACAAGCTCGTAGGAAAAGGCGGAGAGCCTTTGGGTGAGCCCGCCGGCTTCATCGTTCTAGGTACAGAAGGCCCTCTAAAGGACGGGGAGCTTGAAAGGGCTGTTGCATGGGCCAAGAGCCTAGCTTCTTAGCGCGGCGGCTTCACCTTTCGTATCTTTTTCCCAGCGTAGTCGTTGTACCAGATGTGGCGGCCGTCCCACGTGAGCCCCGTCGGGTTCCCATCCAGCCTGTACCGGGCCAGCTCACCGCCTGTCTCCGGGTCTACCTCCACGAGCAGCCGCTGGTCGAACTCGCAGTAGAAGAATGAACCGTCCGCCGCCACTATCCCAGCTATCCTGGGCTCCGCCTTGAAGTCTCGGAGTATCTCCCCGGTGTAGAGTCGTCGCTGTTGGAGCCTTCCCATCTGCTCCAGCCCCACCCACACCCTGTCGCCCTGCACCTCGACGCCTGCGATGTACTTGCTGTCCACGCCGAGTCCTATGATCTCGAGGACCTTGCATGACTCCGGGTCTATCTTGGTGACGCTCTTGGGGCCGGTGAGGTACCCCTCGACCGTGACCTGCCAGAGGTAGCCGCCGTCGTATGAGAGGCTGGTGTTCACGTCGGGTATCTTGTGGACGGTGAGCGTCTCACCATTCATGGGGTTCAGCTTGTATATGGTGGACTCTTTCCCATCGCTGTACCAGAGGTAGCCGTCCACCCAGGAGAGGCCGCAAAGGTGGCCGGTGGGTGACGGGATGGAGTGAAGAGTAGATAGTTCTTCCATGGTCTAGTTTACTGGTTGGAGGCTATCAAACATTTCTAGAGGTGGATAGCGTAGAGATTTACGATAGATCACGCTGACACGTGTTCTCTGAGAAGCGCGCCGAAGCCGCCTACACCTCCTTCACCGAGAACCCTGAGGGCGGCCCACATGGTGGCCTGGTTGCTGGTGACGAAAGGCATCCGGTGCCTCTCCTCCAGCTTCTCAGTGAGGTGGACGACCGGGAGGTTGGTGCAGCTTACGAAGACGGCGTCGGAGCCGGGAGCGGGAACAATGAAGGCTTCAAGCCGCTCACTGGAGACCCTGCCGATCCTCTGATTATCCGTGAGCCCGAGGCCACTCATGGCATCCACCTCGAAGCCGTGGGCCTCAAGAAAGGATTTCTCGACGGCGTTCACCTCATCCGTGTAAGGCGTGAAAACGGAGACCCTCTCCGCCCCCAGCGTCCTCAAGCCCTCCACCACGGCGCCCGCGGTGGTGACCACGGGCACACCGGCCGTCGCTTCGAGCCTCCTTTTGAGGCTTTTCTCCCACTCGACTCCTTTGATGAGGCTTCCGCTGGTGCAGCCGTAGGCGAGCATGTCCACGCCTGCGGTCTTCAGGAGCCGCGCCGCCCTTATGGCTTCGCCCGCCATCTCCTCCAGGCCTGCCGGGGTCACGGTGCGGAGGAGCATGCGGGCGGTGTGGACGGTGACGTCTCTCGGCGTCATCATTTAGAGGTCAGGCTCCATGGTGGTGTTGCTGCTGGGCAGAAGCAGGCCGACGCGACTCATTATGCAACAATATGTAGTCGAGGAGGCTCAGTAAAAGGTGTGCCGGCAGCATACGCCTTCGATCTACGCGTGGTCGATATTCAGGGGTTGAACGCACGGCAAGAACCGGTCAATCATTCTTCCATGGACCTTGATTCGGGTTTGTTTTGGGTGTAATCTTGAGAAACCTGTAATAGGCGTCATACAGATTTTCTCCGAGGCGGAACCATGGAAGAGGAGGCACACATGGAAACGGTCAAAGCCGAGCGCAGCGGGGGCAGACGGCTTCTGACGCTCAGCATCATAATCAACATAGCCCTGGCCTCGGCTTGCGGCTACATGTACAGCCTGAACCAGAGGACGAGCAGCGAGGCGGCCGAGTACGTGTCCACCCTCAACCAGCTGGCCGAGAGGACGGTCCAGCTGGAGCAGCGGCTCAACATGTCCAGCAGCCAGCTCGAATACTACAAGGAGCTCGCCAACCACTACGCCGCGGCGGCGGAGGCGCGGGGCAACGCGACCGGCATCATCGGAGAGGCCGACATCCCCATACTGGCGGTGCAGACGACGCAGACCCTCTTCCAGACCAGCTACCGGGGGAACGTTCTGCGCGCCGACGTCGAGCTGGCGGAGGGGCATGGCAGGGTCCTAGTCAACACCGAGGTCCTCAACGGCATGGACATCCAGACCAGCGTCAGGACCGCCGCCGCAGTGGTCGAGACGCTCACAGGCGCCTCCTTCGGCAACACGGACATCATACTCACCATCACGTCCGAGGTGACGGTGGACGCCATGGACGGGCCCAGCGCCGGGGCCGCCATAACCGTGGCGCTGCTAGCCGCCCTACGGCGAGTCGAGGTCAATGAAGGCGTGTACATCACCGGCACCATAAACAGCGACGGATCCGTAGGCAAGGTCGGGGGCGTACCCTACAAGGCGTTGGCAGCGGCCGAGGAAGGCGCCGAGACCGTCATCGTCCCCCTGGGGCAGGGCGCGGTGACGCTTTACGAGCCCAAGACCATCAAACTCGGCAGAAGCACCCTAACCACTTACGAGAGGGTGACCGTGTCCCTGGAGGAGTACCTAATGGAAAACGGCTACACCGTGGACATAGTGGAGGCCGCCTCGGTGGTGGAGGCGTACATAGAGTTCACGGGCCAGCCCCTGTAGCCGGCCTCTCCCTCACCCGCCCTTGAAGGACGCGTACAGTCTCCAAACCGAGACGGCCAAGGCGGCCACGGTTAGAGCCCCGTTCACCGCCCAAAGGGTCTCCCTCCCCGACGCGGCGTCGCTGTAGTACCGGGCGTTGACCTGGCGTTCATAGAGGACATAGTTGCCTTCGGAGTAGAAAGCGACGACATGGATCTTGTTGCTCTCGGCGGTGACGCAGGTCAGGGTGCCGTTGACCCCTGTCTGTTTCACCAGGTATTCCTCGGGCGGGGCCCTCAGGGTGGGGAGGCGGTTGTACGCGCCCCGCGTCATCACGTAGACGCTGACCGACGTGTTGGCGGAGTAGGAGACGTCGATCTCCTTGGGGACCGAGGAAAGGGACTCGACGACGAGCCTGCCCCCCTTATAGGGGCCGTCGTCCATCTTGTACGAGTTCACCTGCGTCACCTCCGTAGTCTGCATTCCCATGAGGAAGAAGCTGGTAGCCCCGACCCCGAGAATCATCACCACCGTGAACAGGTCAAGCCAGACGCGTCTCATGGAGGAATTGGTATCGCCGCAGATTTTATGAAGTTTTGGGCTACATCCCCCTCAATCAACGGTTTACAGGTCCACCGTTTCCAGTATGTGATCAGGATTATCCAGAACGGCTATATGAGTTGATCATGCTCAGTCTAGGGCGGAAAGAAGATGTACGACGAGAGTCTTCAGCCGAGTCCGGAGGACGACGACCCTGTTGAACAGGAAGCCGCGGCAGCGGCTACGGGAGGAGGATTTGATGGCCGACATGTTGGGTGAACCCCGCACGTTCAAGGAGCGGCTTCAAGCCATAATGCCCACCAACTATTTCTTGGCTCTGCTGGCGCTGAGCATAGCATTGCATTTCGCCTACCCCATAGCCAAGGTGCTGCACCCCCCAGCCACGTACGCCGGGTACCTGTTCATAGGGTTCGGAGCGGCGATGAACCTGTGGACCGACGCCCTGTTCAAGAGGCACGTCACCACGGTGAAGCCTTACCTGGAGCCGTCTACGCTCATCACGTCGGGGCCCTTCGCGTTGAGCCGCCACCCCATGTACCTCGGGATGGCTTCGGTTCTCCTCGGGACGGCCGTGATACATGGCACCGTCGTGACCTTCGTCTTCCCCGCGGCGTACGTGGCTCTCATGGAGCTGCTTTTCATACCCCACGAGGAGGAAAGCTGCGTCAAGGCGTTCGGCGACGCCTACCACGAGTACAGCCGCAGGGTCAGACGCTGGCTCTAGAGGGCTAAACGTCTTATGCAGCGTCGCCGAGGCTTATGGGAGCGTGTCAATGTTGGCTGAGCCTCTGATATACGTAAACGGAGAACTGGTGCCCAGGAGCGAGGCAAAGATAAGCGTCTTCGACGAGGGCGTCACCCACGGCTGGGCGGTCTACGAGGGGATAAGGGTCTACTACGGCAGGATAGTCGAGCTGGACGCCCACATACGGCGGCTATACGCGTCCGCGAAGGGAGCAGGCATAACCATACCGTCGACGCCCAAGGACCTCAGGGACGCCGTCGTCGACACCGTCCGCGCCAACGGCTACAGCAACTGCCACCTCGCCCCCTGGGTGGGGTACGGCGAGATAGGCGGGACACCAAACGTAGTGATAAGGATCGCCGAGAGGCGCAGCAGGATGGGCGAGCCCCTCACCGCCGTCGTGGCCAGCGCCCGCCGCGCCGCTCCGGACAGCATACCCGCCCAGATAAAGACCAACAGCCGCCTGGACCTGATGCTGGCCAAAGTGGAGGCGCAGGTGGCGGGCGCCGACTACGCCATAATGCTGGACCAAGAGGGATACGTGGCCGAGGCCAGCCTCGCCAACCTCATGATAGTAAAAGGCGGCGTCGTCTATACTCCGTACGCGACGAGCGCCCTAGAGGGGGTGACCAGGAACCTGCTGCTGTGCCTCCTCGCCATGAACGGAGTCCAGGCATGTGAACGCGACGTCACGGTGCAGGACCTGTGGACGGCCGACGAGGCGTTCATCTGCGGCACAGGCGCAGAGATAAGGCCCATAACCAAGGTGGACGGGAGGACCGTCGGCGACGGAGCCACCGGCCCGGTGACAAGGAAAGCAATAGAACTCTACAAGACCTACATCGGTGAGAACGGGGAAGAGATCAAGTATTAGCCTGAAGCCATCGCAGTCTTTTTGACTCGAATCTCTAATGGTATAGCCATGAGCCTGGACACCACGCTGGGTGACAACTGGGCGGTGGTGGCGTACACCGTCGAGCCGGACAGATGGATGGACGTCACCGCACAGCTGTTCAACAGTCTTAAGAGCCTCGGAGAGGCGAAGCTGCCTCACTACACCGTCCGGGCCTGGCACCCCCAGATATTCACCATCACCAGCCTCAGGGTGCTGAGGAGACCCGAGGACGAGCCCAGAGTAGTGAACGAGCTGACCACGTGTATGAAGGACTCGGGGGTGGCGTCCCACAAGATCGACCCGCCCGACGACGACGTGGACTTCCGGGGATGCCACGCCTGGATCAGGAAGGGAATGACGGACGCCCACTGGACGCGGGGTAGGTGCCGGGTCCTGAACCAGCTCAGCGCGCTAGCGGTTAAGGCGTACGAGGAGGGCGTCTTCGACCCGGACAGCAGGTTCGAGTGGGCGCACCTGGCCGTCAACGCGTTCGCTGTGAACGAGGCGGTGAACCTTGGCCAGGCGTACCTATACGACGTGTTGACGGGCCGCTCCATGGGGCCCTACAAGACGGTGAACATCTGAAGCCTACCCCCGGCCGGGGCGACTCTGGTAACCCCTAAATCGTAGTACTACCCGATATCTCTGAGGAACGATGGGCGAGAAGATCATCGGCATCCTGGGCGGCATGGGCCCCGAGGCCACCGCCGACCTGTACATGAGGATCATAAGGGCGACCCCCGTCGAGAAGGACCAGGACCATTATAGGATCATCATAGACAGCAACGCCAAGATACCCGACCGCACCCCCGCCATACTGGGCTCGGGCCCCAGCCCCCTGCCCATGATGCTGGAGACGGGACGCAACCTCCAGCGCGCCGGAGCAGACTTCATAATAATGCCTTGCAACACCGCCCACCACTACCACAGCCAGCTCCAGAAGGGTCTAGAGGTGCCGGTGCTCCACATGATAAGGCTCAGCGCCGAGCACACCAAGAAGAGCCACTCCGGCGTCGACAAGGCTGGGCTGCTTGCAACGGACGGCACCCTCGCCAGCCGCCTCTACCACGAAAGCTATGGCGACCAAGGCATAGAGATCGTCGCCCCAGCCGAGGAGACCCAGAGACAAGTCATGGACGCCATATACCGGCACATCAAACGAGGAGACCTGGAGACAGGCGGCAAGCTTCTACACGGGGCCGCCCACAGGCTAATGGACGCCGGCGCCCAGGCCGTCATATGCGGCTGCACCGAGGTAAGCCTCGTGCTCCACGACGGCGACCTGACGGTGCCCGTCGTCGACCCCCTCCAGGTGCTCGCCGAGGAGGCCGTCGAGCTGGCCCGAGGCTAAGAGATGGACGAGCCCAGCCACCGGCGCGGCACCCTGAACCGCAGAGACGCGGAGACAGAGTTCTACTACCCGGCGGGGCTAAGCTGGACGTGCAGACGCTGCGGACGCTGCTGCATGGACGCCGAGGGCTGGGACCGTAGGGTGCTACTCCTCGAGAAAGACGTCAGACGCTTGAAGGAGGCTGGGCAACAGGGCTTCCACACGCCCGCGGAAGAGGGCAGGTTCGTAGCCGTCATCAAGAAGCGGGACGGGAGATGCGTCTTCCTAGGCAATGACGGCTGCAGGGTCTACGAGGCGCGGCCCCTCCTCTGCCGCATGTACCCGTTCTACGTGGAGCGCCAGGGAGACGTCTACGTCATAGGCGTCGACTTGGGGTGCCCCGGCGTCGGCGGAGGGGAGACGCTCAAGGAGGGGTTCTTCGCGGGTCTCCTCGGCTACGCCCTCGACGAGATGGAGGGGTAGCGTCTGTGCTGTATCCTTGATGTGTTTTTAATGTTCACGGAGCGGATTTAGGCGGTAGTCAATACTACCTCCTTGACGGGTCTTGAATCAGACCAGCCTCGCTCAACGGATCCTAGACGAGGAGTCCTCCGCGGACGAGGAGGGCACCTGGATCGTCGTCTACGACTTCAGGGAACGTAAGCCCAGCCCCAGGTTCTGGGTTAACCTGCGGAGGCTTAAGGAGCTGGCAGGCTGTAGAAGAATACAGTACAGCGTGGTGGTGGCTGGGAACCGGGGGGCTGCCGCCGCCGTCGCGAGGCTGGCTTCGCATTACGGCGCGGATGTGGCGGTCTTCAGAGGGGAGCTCGTCACACTTCCTAGGCGGTAGTATTAACTACCGTCTTAATGGCGCAAAGCCGGTAGTATTGACGACCGCGTATACTTGTGAGCCGGTAGTATTGACTACCGCCTGAATTAAAAGAAAGATATTATCGAATACACATCCCAGAAAGTGAGCCGGTAGTATTGACTACCGCCCCTCAACACGTAAACGTGGTAGTATTAACGATCGCCCCCTACGGCAGGTGTTCAAGGCTGTAGTATTAACTACCGGCTCTTCTCAGAGATGTGCTTAAGGTATGAGGTAGTATTAACTACCGCCTCACAATCTGGGAGTTAGTCTACATCGCCTCTTTTCAGTGTTAGGCGATCGTCAATACTACCGCCTGATCGGGTGACAGCCTTTAATTTCTGTCCACCCAAACATCAGGCATGGTCACGTTCCACACCATGACGGCGGACGACCAGAAATTCTTCCTCGGCCTCATCGAAACGGTGGGCTGGGGCCTCACCGAGGCAGACTACCGGCGCATGCTAGCCTTCAGCCCTGGCGGCATGTTCAAGGCCGCGGTGGGCGGCGTGGACGTGGGCGTCGTCGTCACCGTCGAGTACGGCGACGTGGCCTGGATAGGCAACCTGGTGGTGGCCCCGGGGGCTCGTGGGAGGGGCGTCGGCGAGGCCCTCATGAGACGGGGCATGGATCACCTGCTGGGCCGCGGCGTCCGGTCCATCAGGCTGGACGCCGTCCAGAAGGCCATACCGCTGTACAGGCGGCTGGGCTTCAGGGAGGAGTACTGGAGCCTCAGGTACACGGGGAGGGCTTCCCGGGGCCCTGTCGCCGGCGTTAAGCCTATGCGGGGGGGCGACCTGGACGCGGTCGAGGAGCTGGACCACGCCTTTTTCAGGGGGAGGAGGGGGCGCCTGCTCAGGTGGGTCTACGACGCGTTCCCCGGCCTCTGCTTCGCTTCATGGGAGGGAGGCACGCTCACGGGGTACATCATGGCCAAGGACGGCTCGGACAGCGTCAAGGTGGGTCCCTGGGTATGCCGCCCGGGGCACATGGAGGCAGCTGAGGCGCTGCTGCGGTCCGTTATGAACGTTCGGGTCGGTGAAGCCGTTTGGGTTGGGTGCCCCGAGGGCAACGGGTCCAGCGTCGCTGTGCTGGAGCGTAACGGGTTCACGGCGCTCCCCAGCAGCCTCAGGATGTGCTTCGGCGGCTGCGGGGCGACTGAGAAAGTGGAGGGCGTATACGGGCTGGGGGGCCCGGACAAAGGCTAGGCGGCCTTGAACCGGACCCTGTCCCCGACCTTGATCCTGGGCTCGTCGAGCGTCGGCGCCTTCACCACCACGTTCATGTGGTTGGGCATGTGGGTCTCGTCGTAGCCGGCCAGGGTGCCGAGCCTTTTGGTGCCTACGGTCACCCTGTCGCCTGCTACGATGAGGCCGGGCTCGGTGACCTCGAAGAACGCCACGGCGCGGACCCTGTCTGCTCCTCCGCCCGGCGCCGCTTCCTGGTCCGTGATCATGAGCTCGTGTATCTCGTGGAGCCTGACGGCGCGGCTCTTGGTCTCGATGAGCCTGAGGCCGCGGTCCTGGAAGCTGACGTGGAGGATGGCGACCACCTCCCCCTCCACCTGTCTCCGGTTGCCGTAGACGCCGGGGGTTATACGCTTGAAGTCGTAGGGAGCCGTCACCGCCATCGCCTACGGCTTGACTTTGATGCCTTTGCGGGGCTCGGGCTCCTCCATGTCCGGGGCCATGTACCAGTGGACGCTCTCCCGTTCCACGCGGGTGGTGGCGCTCACGGTGTTCCCCTCCCGGTCGAGGACGAGGCAGTTCATGCCCCCGAAGGATTTGAGGGCGTGGATGTCCTTCATGGCGCGGAAAGCGGCCTCCCTTGCGGTGAGCCCGTCCTCCATGTAGTGGATTATGGTGCGGGCGGTGCTGTTCCTGATGGCGAGCTCGCCTCGACCGGTGCAGCAGGCGGCGCCGTACCTGTTGTCGCAGTAGTTGCCGGCGCCTATTATGGGGCTGTCGCCGAGGCGGCCGGGGAACTTGAGGGCCGTTCCGCTGGTGCTCACGGCTGACGCCACGTCGCCGCCGCCGTCCATGGCCAGCACGTTGACGGTGCCGTGGTGGTGGTCTTTTAGCCTGTCGTACCACTCCCTCATGTTCTGGCTCCTGGCGTAGTCTACGATCCATCGCTGGCTCTCGTCGATGTCCTCGTGTTCGAAGGCGTCCCGCTTGAAGGTCTCGTAGACCTGTCTGCTCTTCTCTGTGGCGAGGTCGCCAGCCTCCATGCCCATGGCTCTGGCGAAGAGCTGGGCTCCCTCGGCCACCAGCATGACGTGGGGCGCCTCCTCCAGAACCCTGCGGGCGATGCTTATGGGGTGGAGGAACCCCTTGACGGCGCCCACGGCGCCCGACCTGAGGGTCCGCCCGCACATGATGCTGGCGTCCATCTCCTGGACGCCGAAGAGGTTGGGTATGCCGCTGAGGCCCACAGAGGTGTCGTCTGGGTTGGACTCCACGAGCCTCGTGGCCGTCTCGACGGCGTCGAGGGCGCTGCCTCCTTCGCGGAGGACCTCGGCGCCGGCGTAGAGGAACTGGCCGGCGTTCCTGGTCCCTATGATGAACGGTTTAACCATCTCGTGTCTCATGGATTTGAGGGTTCCACGGTTACTTAAGGTCATGGAGGCATTAGGCTGCCGTGGCGGGGTGGGGCTCACTGTTTTTTAACGTGTTTCCCTCTAGTTAGCCTGAGGATGTGCTCAGTTGCCCGCTAACCTACCGCATGACGCCAAGGCCAAGTGGAACGAGGTCACGTTGACCCGTAACCCGGAGGATAGGCTGCGGCTGATGGGGGAGTTCGTGTCCCTGGTCCCGAAGCACAAGGGCACTGAGAAGCTTCTGAGGCACGTAAAGCGCCAGATGGCGCAGCTCAGGGACGACATTGAGGATAAGAAGAAGCAGGCGAAGAGGGGAGGCGGCCCCAGCTACTACGTGCAGAAGCAAGGCGCCGCCCAGGTGGCGGTGGTTGGGCCCCCCAACGTGGGCCGGAGCAGCCTGCTGCGGGCGGTGACCAACAGCACGGTGGAGGTGACTAGCTGGCCGTGGGGCACTACGTGGCCGACGCCGGGGATGCTTCCATACCAGGACATCCAGTTCCAGCTGGTGGAGGTGCCGCCCATCGTGGAGGGGAGCAGCGAGGGCAAATCGGAGGGCTTCATGAACCTGGCCTCCGCCCGCAACGCAGACGCCGTCATCATCGTGGTGGACCTCCAAGACGACCCGGTGGGTAGCTACCGTATGGTGGCTGGGGAGCTGGAGAACGCCAGGATACTGACGGCTCCTCCACCCGGGGAGGTGGAGATAGTGAAGCGGGGCCACGGCAGAGACATACAGTTCGTCTGGGAGGGGGAGCTGGACGGCTGCAACCCGGACGAGGTCATAACCCTCCTAGGCGAGTACAAGATAAGGAGCGCCCTGGTTTATGTCCGGGGCAGGGTTACCCTGGACGTGGTGGAGGACGCCCTTTTCGGCAACGCAGTTTACCGGCCGTCGCTGGTGCTGGCTAACAAGGCTGACCTAGGCTACGATCAGGAGACAGTAGAGAGGCTGAGGGAATCTGCTGCTCCTCTGCAGGTGGGGGTATGCAGTTTCGAGAAGACGCCTGACCTGCAGAAGGTGCTGGGGGAAAAACTGTTCGAGCTCCTAGGCATTGTGAGGGTGTACACGAAGGAGCCGGGGAAGGAGGCGGCCGTTGAGCCCATCGTCTGCAAGGACGGGGTTACAGTGGGGGACCTTGCAAGGATGATCCACAACGATTTCTATGAGCGGTTCAAGTACGCCCGCATCTGGGGGGCCGCAGCAAAGTTCGACAACGAGAAGGTAGGGCTAGATCGAGAATTGGTTGATGGTACGGTGATTCAGATCTACGTATAGGATGTTAATAAATAAAAAAATAAGGACCTAGTTACTTATAGCTAAGGGCATCCATCAGGTTTTCCACATTCAAGTATGTTTTTCATCTCTTGAACAGTGTAAAGGATCATTGTGTTTGATGTAGAAGCATTGAATATCTCCTTTTCATCATACTCTTTTATTGCGGTAAGGGCTTTAGGAAACGCCTCAACATATTTTTTATAGACTGCTTCAGATAAACGCTCAATGTTCTCAGCTTTTAACACACGTTCAATCTCAACGCGTGCTGTTGTTGTTGTAGATGGGAGCTCGGTATAAGATTCATCATATGCAGGTAAATCCTCATCATAATACCAGCGATATATCATCAGATATTGATCCCAACTCACTTTTTCAAAGTATATGAAGAAGTCCATATCGGTCGTAAAAGGATCGAAGACATGCACATATTCGGGGGGGACGTCCGCTTTTTTTGCAGCCCATTTCAATCTCCGTTCAAGCAACTCCAATATTATGACTTTTTCCCATGTTGTGTGTTTACTCATGCATCCGCCGTGACCTACAGGCATTTTTAACTCTCCTTAATGTAGATGAAGCTTTATTCACAGTATATATAATACTTATTTGAAACCCCATTATTTTTTCAGTAAAAACCACCATAATTTACCTAAATATATGCATAGTGTTTTTCAGTGGAAAGCCAAACCAGTATATGAAAAAAACTTGCCAGCCGGCCTCCGAAACAACGAAGCGTACAAGCTCGAGAAACAGTACAGGTGGCTAGAGGCAGCCGATCTACATATAAACGGGCTGGAAAGAGAAGACAGCCACCAAGGCAGAGCCGAGGTGGCTGAGAGGACGGGGTTCTGCATTCACCGGGCCGCCTACCAGTCCACGACAGACGAGGAGTTCAAAACCCGAGTAAAGGCGGCAAGACAACACTATGAAGAAGCCGCAGCTCTTTACGCCGAGACTGACCAAGAGGCGTCTGAAGCCAGAAAACATCACTGCCTCTCCAAGATCAATCATCTGGAGCACCTATTACAGGACGATCCCCCAGAGAGAAGATCCCTCCTAGACCAGAGCCTCGAAGAGGAGAAGAAGGCCCTGCGCGAGTGGAGCATGATAAGTGAAGATTCAGGCTACATCGAGGCGTGCAACGGGTACTTGTCCCACCTATACTATAAGCTGGGGCTAGCAAGGGACCACGAGGAGGTGGCCCACATCCTAGGGGAGGCCATGGAACACAGCGAAGTCGCAACCCAGGCTGCCGGCGACGACCAAGGCCTCCCCGAGCTGACCTGGGCTCGTCACCTGCTCAGCCTCATCATGCTGGACAAGCCCATGGAGGTCTACGAGTCCATAAAGCGGCAGCAGGAGGCCATGAAGACAAGCTTCGACAACGCCACTAGGGCCTACGACCAGGCCGTGGAGCTGGAGGACGCGTACCTCATCGGCAAGACCAGCGGGGTTCTCAGCTACGTGACCTTCGAGATAAACGGCGACCTTGATGCTTCTCTGAGGCTCGCCAACCTTGAGCTGGAGTCAGCCGAGAAGACCGGGGACATGTTGTTGAAGGCGCAGGCGTATGAGCTGCTGGGCTACCTCACAGCTTGGAAGACCAACACAACAGACGAGGACAGGGAGATCCAGAAGTCGGAGAACTTGAAAGCGTACCAGTACACCGAGAAAGCCTTAGAGTATTATGACTTGATCTCGAAGCCGGTTTCACATGCATACATTAACCACGTGGGAAGCCACTACCACTTAGCCAGGAACGAGGAGAAGATAGAGTCCAAGCTAAAGGTGTTGAGGAAGGGCGTCGAGGTAGCGAAGAAGGATCTTGTGCGGGCCAGAGGGTCTGGTTCCCAGCTGGGGACGCTGTTCATCCTGAACGAACTTTTACACTTGTTGTTTGGGTTGATCAAGTACGAGAAGGCCGACGAAGAGAAGAAGAGGCTCATAGGGGAGGCGGATTCAACCGTCGACGCGCTGATCGATGTGTCAGCCAGGATGCAGCCTTTCCGTTACTGGAACAACTCCGTCTTCAAGTTCCAGTCCGCCAAGCTGAAGATAGCGCGATCGAGGCTCGAAGAGGACCAGCAGAAGAAAATCGAGCTCCTGAAGGAGGCGCTGCTGGAGGGCGAGGAGTGCGCCGAGCTGGGGAAGATGCACCTAGAAGCAAACCCATCCACAGCCCTATACCTGGACTACGCGGTGGGGCTCAGACAGATGGGGGAGCTTCTCGACTACCTCTACACGGTGACCAAGGACACCAAGTACCTGGACAAGGCCATCGACACGTACGGAAAGATACTGAAGACGTACGTTGAAAACGATCTTCCCTGCAGGGCGGCCGAGACCCAGTGGAGGATTGCCGCGCTACTTGAAAAGCTCGGCCAGTACATGGAGGCCGCGGAGGAGTTCGAGGCAGCCGCCGCCAGCTACGATGAGGCAGCCGACAAGATTCCCCACCACAAGGAGTTCTACACCGACTACTCAAACTACATGAGGGCGTTGAGCGAGATAGAGAAGGCCAAGCACCACAACCTGGAGAAACGGCACGACAAGGTGAGGGAACACTATGAGCGTGCCGCGGAGCTTCACAACGCCACCAAAAGATGGGCATACCTGTCGAAGTACTACTCGGCTTGGGCAAAGCTGGCTGAGGCCGAGGCCTTGAGCCAGGAGGACGAGACCGAAGAAGCCGAGAGCCTGTTCAGGGAGATCGCGGACTTGTTCGAGGAGAGCAAGGACGCCATCGAGGCTCAGGTCAGTGAAATCCATGTGAGGGACGAGAAGGAGATGGCGAGGTCCCTCATCGAGGCGTCGGAGCTAAGAAGCGGATACTGCCGTGGCAGGGTGACTCTGGAGGAAGCCCGTATTTTGGTCAGGGGCGGGGACCACGCCGCCGGTTCAAGGAAGTACGACGAGTCGATCAGGATCTTCAAGAGGGTCTACGATGCCTTGGACACGGAGGGGGAACGCGGCGAGATCGCGCCGATAATCTGCCTCTGCGAAGCCTGGAAGATGATGGCTCTGGCGGAGGCGGAGGCCGCACCCCAGCACTATCACGAGGTTGCTGAGCTCTTCGAGAAGGCGAAGGACCTGAGCTTGACCCAGCAGACCAAGCTGCTTGCCCTGGGCCACAGCAACTTCTGTAAGGCGCTGTACGAGTGCACCATTTTCGAGACCAAGAGGGACGCGGGGGCCCACAAGACGGCGAGCCAGTACCTCACGAGCGCCACCAGCTTCTACGTCAGGGCCGGCTACGAGCCCGCCCTCGAGTACTCCAAGGCTACCCAGCGGCTGTTCGACGCCTACGTGTACATGGACAACGCCAACCTGGAGACGGAGCCGGAGAAGAAGGCTAGGTACTACGCGATGGCCGAGAGGGTGCTGGAGGCCTCTGCGGACTCCTTCCTGAGGGCACAGCACCCTGCTAAGCAGGAGGAGGTTAAACGGCTGCTGGAGAACATAAGAAGGGACCGCAGGTTGGCTATTTCCCTCATGGACGTGCTCCACGCCCCCCTGATATCTTCCTCGACCGAGAGCTTCAGCGCGCCGACGCCGACACACGAGTACGCCGCAGGCCTAGAGAGCTTCGAGCAAGCCAACCTTCACGCCGGCCTCATCGTCAAGTTCAAGGACGTAGAGAAAGGCGAGGCCTTCGATGTCGTCATCGAGCTCTATAACACGGGCATGACGTCGGCGGCCCTCATCAAGGTCGAGAATTTTGTTCCCGAGGACTTCGAGTTGGTCATGGTCTCAGGGATCTTCGGGGTGAAGGACGACTACATCGATCTGAAGGGGAAGCGGCTGGGCCCTTCGAGAGAAGAGAAGATAACGTTGTCGCTTAAGCCCCTATCCAAGGGGAACTATATCATCAAGCCGTGCGTGGTCTACATCGACGACGCGGGGGAGCTCAAGCGCTGTGAGACTGAGCCCGTGGAGGTCTCGGTCTCCGAGATGGGCATCCTGGGATGGATCAGCGGCCATCGACCCCGCTGACAATCTGCGGCTAGTACATCATCAACAATATTATCGATGACAGTATAGCGCAGCACAGCCCCACGAGGAACGTCGTCGACGTGAGGACCCAGAGCCCTCGACGCGTCGGGTAAAGGGTGAAGAAGAAGATGAAGAGGGACGAGAAGAGAAACATGATGGCCCCGACCAGCAGCGCTAGCTGAAACAGCAGCGGGTCTTCGGAGCTGAACTTCAGTACCGTGAGGCTCAGCCCCGCGAGCGTGCAGGGACGTGACGCGTTTATAATGGGCTCGGTTAGGCTTCCCTCGACTCTGCTTCCCAAATCACTACACCTCTAGAAACTCACATGAAATACACTCATCGTCGATATTTAAATGAAAACAGTGAGGCGCCCGAGAACTCGATTTGTTCAGGTCTTTCGAGGAGTTTTCATGAAAACCATATACGTGTTTAAACCGATCCTAACCCGAGTGAGTTGAAGAAAGTAGATTTCATCTACCTTTCACAGGAAGAGGTGCTGGGCCTCGGCATCCCGTTGAGCACAGTCATCGAGCTGGTGGAGAAGGGTCTCTACGAGCACGGCCACGGCCGCGTTGAGAACCCGCCCAAGCCGGGAATACACAGTAAAAGCGACTCGTTCATCCACGCGATGCCCGCCTACTACGAGAGGCTGGGCATCGGCGGCCTCAAGTGGGTAAGCGGCTACCCCACCAACAGGGCGCTGGGGCTCCCCCAGATAGCCGGGCTCATGATAGTGAACAGCATGGAGACCGGGATGCCCCTGGCCGTTATGGACTGCAGGTGGATCACGGCGGCGCGGACCGCGGCGGTCTCGGCTATAACGGCGAAGTACTGCGCGAAAGAGGGAACAAGGTCACTTGGCGTAGTCGGGTGCGGCGTCCAAGGCAGGATGAACCTCGTCGCCTTCAAGGAGGTGATGCCGGGCCTCGAAGAGATCACCATCTTCGACATCAACCCCGAAGCGATGAAGCGGTTCAAGGCCGACTTCGAGGAACAGCTGGGAGTCAACATAGAGACAACGAAAACGGTGAAGGAGGCGGTGGATGGCAAGGACATGATACTCACCGCCACCCAGAGGCTGCCAGAGCCCCTCATACGGAACGAGTGGTTCAAGCCCGGGTGCCTCGGCTTCGGATTGGAGGCGAGCAGGGCGTGGCACGGCGACGCCATACTCGAGGCCGACAAGTTCATCACGGACAGCTGGGACCAGACGGTCTACTTCCACGAGCACGGCGCCTTCCCCGACGGCCTGCCCACCCTCTACGCCGAGCTCGGCGAGATAGTCGCGGGGCTGAAGCCGGGGAGGGACAGCCCAGACGAGAGGATACTGGCGATAAACATAGGGCTAGCCCTCGAAGACGTGATCGTAGCCGACCACGTATACCAGAAGGCGAAGGACGGGGACCACCAGAGGCTCACGTTGATGGAAGAGGACTTCTAACACCCCCTCCGGACCCATCCCCCGTGAAACACGAGAAAAAATTTTCCCAAGATTTCAACCTACTTGAAACAAACCACAACAACCCGCGGCACCTTTTTAACGAAAACACCACACCAATACACAGAGCAACCCCATGATCACCATAGTATCCGGGCTCCCCCGCAGCGGCACCAGCATGATGATGAGGATGCTGGAGGCCGGCGGCGTCCAAGTGCTCACAGACGAGAAACGCGAAGCCGACGAAGACAACCTCCGAGGCTACTACGAGGACGAGCGCGTCAAGCAACTCAGAGAAGATGCGTCGTGGATAACAGAGGCCGAGGGCAAGGCCGTCAAGGTCATCAGCTACCTCCTCAGGCACCTCCCCGACGGGCACAGCTACAATGTGATCTTCATGATGCGCAAGATACCGGAGGTGCTGGCCAGCCAGAGGAATATGATGAGGCGACGAGGCGAGGCCTTAGACGAGGTCCCCGACGACATCATGGCGGGCATCTTCGAGAGACACCTTGCAGAGATAGAGGAGTGGCTGGCCGATCAGCCGCACATAGAGGCCATCCAGGTAAGCTACAACGACACCCTCCGGGACCCCGAGCCCACCGCCGAAAGGGTGGCGGCCTTCCTCGGCGGCGGCCTCGACGTAGAGAAGATGACGCAGGTGGTGGACCCGAGGCTCTACAGGCAGCGCCGGTGACGCATACAAAACATTTTCCCCTGTCACCACCGATATAGTATCGATTGTGATGGCTTCATCGGCTCTAGGCGGAGGCCTGTCCGACCTGCCCCGCCTCACGGATCATAAACGTAGACGGTTCAGCAGCCACGACCGCACCGGCGGAAACAAGGACTACATCATCGTAGAACCGGGGGAGACGTCGACTCTGGCCGAGATGACGGGCCCCGGCTGCGTCAAACACGTATGGGTCACCATACGCACTGACATGGAGTGGTACCTCAGGAAGCTCGTGCTCCGCGCTTACTGGGACGGCGAGGAAAACCCCAGCGTCGAGGCACCCATAGGAGACTTCTTCGGCATAGGCCACGGCGTCACCCGTAACTACGTCTCGGCTCCGCTGCAGATGAGCCCCGAGGACGGCAAGGGCTTCAACTGCTGGTGGCCCATGCCTTACGGTGACGGGGCCCGGATAACCGTGGAGAACCAGGGCGAGGGACAGGTCACGGCGTTCTACTACTACGTGGACTACGAGGAGTGGGCTGAGCCTGAGCCGGGGCTCGGCAGGTTCCACGCCATGTGGCGACGGGAAAACCCGACGGATGGCGTCAGCGACAAGGGGGTCTACAACCGGACATGGATGTTCACGGGCGAGAACCCCCGCGGCGAAGGCAACTACCTTATACTGGAGGCTGAGGGAAAGGGCCACTACGTGGGCTGCAACGTCAACGTCGTCAACCTACGGAAGACGGACAAGTTCAACTGGTACGGCGAAGGCGACGACATGATCTACATAGACGGCGAGGAGACCCCCAGCCTCATAGGCACAGGCACAGAGGACTACTACGGGATGAGCTGGTGCCCCACTCAGGAGTACTGCGCCCCCTACCACGGGCTCCCCATACCCGGAGGCAAGAACTGGGGCGGCAAAGTCACCTGGTACAGGTACCACATCCCTGACCCCGTCTACTTCGAGAAGAGCATCCGCGTCACCATAGAGCACGGCCACGCCAACCACCGCAGCGACGACTACAGCAGCACCGCGTACTGGTACCAGACTGAGCCCCACAAGCCCTTCACCATCGCATCCGTGGGGGAACGGATACCCAGGAAATAGGGCACTAACAACAGGTGAGCCACTCTTTTAAACGGACCTCCCTGATTAACCTTCATGACGTTCTCAATAGTCGCCGTCGACCGGGAGAAAGGGGAGACCGGCTTCGCCGTCTCGTCTTGCAGCTACGACTCGGGGCGCGTAGGCCGAGGCGGGCGTCGGCTCCATAGTCTCCCAGGCGAAGAGTAACATGGCCTTCCGGAACCTATTCTTCGAGAAGCTGGGTGAGAGCATGACGCTTGACCAGATTCTTGAGCACTTCGGGGAAATAGATGAGGACATTGAGCACCGCCAGGTGGGGATGATCACCCTAGACGGGGAAGCTCTGTCTTACACCGGAGAGGAATGCGCCAGGTGGGCGGGTCACCTGGTGGGGGACGACTACGCATGCCAGGGCAACATACTGGTGGGCCCCGAGGCAGTCGAGAGAATGACCGAGGCTTTCAACCTGACGGAGGGCGTGTTGTACGACATGCTTTACGCGGCGCTTCAGGCGGGCGACGAAGCTGGCGGAGACGCTAGGGGCAAGGTGAGCGCGCGGCTCATGGTAGTCAAGGAGGGCGGGGGATGGGGAGGAACCGACGTCGTGGTGGACATCTCGGTCGAGGACCACGTGGAGCCCGTGAAGGAGCTTGGGAGAATCCTTCAGGCTGGGAGGAACATGCTCAGATGCTGGTCGCTGGTGAGAGAGCTTGACCAAGCGTCAGGAGAAGACAATGACGAGGCACTCGGGAACCTGGAGAGTTTTCTGGAGAGCCATGCCGACCGTGCCTACATAGACGCCTGGATGGAGCTCGGGTCAGCCCAGCTTGAGATGGGGTTGAAGGAGGAAGCAGTGTCGACGTTCAGGAAGTACCTGCAGATAAGCCCTAAAATGATCGGCAATCTCAGAGAATTGGTGGAGAGGGGCGAGCTCCCGGAAGAAATTCTTGAATAATACCTGCCCTCAATTCACACCCATGAGCTACCTCGTAGGCACCGACATAGGCACCATGGGCACCAAGACCGTCCTCGTGGACACCGACGGCGCCATAAAGGCCCACTCCTTCGAGGAGTATGGCGTACTCACCCCCGTGCAGGGGTGGGCCGAGCAGTGGCCTCAGGTATGGGCCGAGGCCACCTACGCCACAATAAAGGAGGTGGTGGAAAAGTCCGGCGTTGATCTGGAAGACGTCGCTGGCGCCTGTATAAGCAGCCTCTACGGCGGCAGCGGGATACCCGTCGACCGGAACTACACCGCCATCCGGCCCTGCCTCATCTGGGCAGACCGCAGAGCCACCGACGAGTGCAGGTGGGTGGAGGAACGGATCGGCAGAGACACCCTCTTCGAGGCCACCGGCAACGTCATCGACCCCTACTACGGGTACACAAAGATGCTCTGGATAAGGGACAAGGAGCCTGGGCATTGGGCTAAAATACACAGGCTCGAGACCCCCAACGCCTACTGTATCAGGCAGCTCACCGGCGTCGAGAACATCGACTGCAGCAGCGCGGGCAACTACGGTGGCGTCTTCGACATCCACAGCCGCGGCTGGAGCACGGAGATGATGGAGGAGCTGGGCATCCCGCGGACGTTCTTCCCCGAGAAGATACACAGCTCCGAGGAGGTGGTCGGCGAGGTCACCGCGACGGGGGCCAGGCTCACGGGGCTGGCCAAGGGTACGCCGGTCTGCGCCGGCGGCATAGACGCCGCCGTCAGCGCCCTCGCCGGCGGAGCCATAATGGACGGCGACCTGGCCTCCATGCTTGGGACGTCCATGTGCAACGGCTTCATAAGCCACGAGCCGAGGCTCAGCCCCAGGATGATAAACTTCCCCTACGTGGTTAACGGCCGCAGGTACCTCTACAGCTTCACCGGCGTCGCCACCGCCGGATACTGCGTCCGCTGGTTCCGCGACACCCTCGGCACGCAGGAGATGGAGAAGGAGCGGGAGACCGGGGAGGACGCGTACAGGCAGCTGGACGAGATGGCCGAGACGGCGCCCATCGGCAGCGGCAGCCTCGTCTTCATGCCCCACATGATGGTGGGCGAGAGGGCCCCATACTGGGACGAGCACATCCGGGGAGGCTTCCTGGGCCTCACCACCTACCACACACAGGCCCACATGTTCAGGGCGGTGCTGGAGGGGGTCGCCTACGCCATGAGGTACAGCATAGAGGCGGCGTACGAGACAGGCATCGAGATAAACCGGGCTACGCTGGTGGACGGCGGCGCCAGATCCAGCCTCTGGAGACAGATAATAGCGGATGTCACCGGCGTAGAGATGAGCTATATCCCGGACGCACAGGGCGCCCCCCTCGGGGACGCCATGCTCGCCGGCCTCGGCACCGGGGTCATACCGGACCACGAGGTCATCGAGGAATGGATCGGGGAGAAGGTGGCCATGAAGCCCAACCCCGAGAGCCACGAGAAATACCGCAGATACTACGAGCTGTACAGGCGGTGCCTGGAGGCCACCGAGCCGGTCTACAGAGCCATGTCCGAGTAACCCAATTTTTATAGTTAAACCCCAAATCTCTACCAGTAGCCCAACGTTAGGTTTTAGATATGAGAAAAACAGCTGCATTCATACTCGGCGTGACTCTCGTCCTCGGTTTGGGGCTTGCGCTTCTCCACCCATCCCTCCAGCTCATCTGTATCTGGCTCACCCCGCTCCTCGGGACGCAGTTCTACGTCGCCCTAAGCCTAGCGTACATGCTCCTCGCGGACCCCCTCATGTACCCCGTCGTGCTCTTTGTTTGGCTGGCGGTGGCGTTCATCGGCGGCGTCATCGTCAGGACCCGCCTCGGCGGCGTACTGACCATGCTGCTTGTGTGGCTCCTCGTGGTGCCCATGCTGGCTTTATCCGTCTTCGGGGTGGCCATGAACTTCGGGCAGATGATGGAGGAAGTGGAGGGGGAGGAGGCCCTGGGTCTGGTGCCGCCCATACCAGAGGGCATGACGTTGACCCGACTCCTGGAGACGCCCATTCTGGGGGAAATAGCGGTGGACCTGCTCGACATGGTAGGCGAGGGGGCTGAACTGGAGATCGGGATGGATTATATAATGGGGTACGCGTACAAGGCTCTCACCTGGGCGGCCTTGAGGCCCCTGATGGTGATCGTGGGAGCCTTGATGGGGGTGGAGGCGGGCAGAATCGGTCAGCGATTTATATCAAAGCCGCCGTCCAGCCTTCAAACAGATCAGCCAACCATCGCAGCTGCCTTGAAGACGTTACTCGTCGCCATCATCCTAACGGGGGCGATATTAGCCCCCGCGGAGGGACAGTTCATAGATCTAGGTGACAGCGTCTACGTGGAGCAGCTGGCGGCGGGGACAGACGGCGCGGGCCGCGTCGGCCTCGTCGACGTGTTCCTGGAGACGGAGGACGCCGACGTCCCCGATGACGTGGTGGCCGCAATTGTGGTTTCCCATAAGATACGGGCCGCCAGCCTGCTTAGCCTGCTGCCTCTTCCCGAGGAGCTGGACGTCGAGTCGTTCCTTAACCTGGCGCCAGACACAGTGTACACCGTGGTTTACGTGGACACGCCCCCCGAGGAGGCGATCCAGAGATCGGCGCAGACGAGAGCCCTTCTTGAGGATAGACTCGGCGTCGAGCTGGTCACGCTGCAGGCCTTCGAGCTACCGGAGCTCCGGCTCGACGAGGCTACGCTGCCGAGCATGACCGCTGTGGTGGGGTACAGCGAAGCCGAAGCCTCGGAGGTGGCTGGGGAGTTTTTCAGCGGCGTCATGGAGCACGGGGGCCTAACTGAAGGAATAATGGACGGCATCTCCAACGGCGCCCTCGTTCCCGGCGCCCGCGACGGCTCCGCCGACGGCTCCGTTTTCATCTCGGGGTTCCTCCGGCTGGAGCACTTCACGTTCATGCTACCTGAGGACCCCCTGCTCGACATGGTCATGGAGGACCTCGAAATTCTGTTCGAGGAGCCCCTCGGGTTCGCAGTCAGCGGCCACTACTGGAAGGAGGGAGCAGTCGCCGAGGGCACGGGTCAGAGTGTAGACCTAGCCGAGCTCATGGGCCTCGGGTCCCTCCCAAGCTACAGCGTGGACTCCGACGCCAGCTTCATAACGCTACTCAAGCCTAACCGCACCAGCGCAGAGGACGAGTTCAGGGTAGCCATTAGTTTCCACTCTAACCTCCCTCCGGCCTCACCGTTGTTGCCCATGTACGGTTTCATGATCGAGGGATTCGGGAACGCCACATACCTGGAGGGGGCCAGCGTCACAGCAGACGCCCTAATCATTGCTCTGGAAAGCCGTTTGCCGCCCAGGCTTATAGTGTCCAAGACGGTGAACAGGGATAGGACGGCTGTCGGCTCCCAGGTCGAGATCACGGTCGCAGTCACCAACACGTGTGACAGCGTGGTGGAGGACGTTGAGATAGACGACGGCCACACCCTTCTAGGCTACGCATACGCCCTCGACCTGAGGGGCTCCCCGACCAGGACCATAGACTCGTTGGCGTCGGGGGCGACCGAGGCTATCACCTACAGCGTTTTAACAAGCCGCCCCGGCGAATTCAGGCTGAGGCCGGCCGAGGTAACCTATGTGTGTGGCGGAGAGACATACGCCGAGGTGTCGGATCGCCCCGTGATGAAGACCGGGCCACCGGGCCTGGTTCAGGCCGCCCTCACTTTGAGGGGTGACCTGGTCCGGTTGATAGACCTGGCGGCGGAGGGAAGAGGAGAGATGGTCGTAACAGCCGCTATTCTGGTATTCGGTGTTCTAGTTCTGCTTAACCTGGCTTTGACGGTCAGAAAGTGGAGGCTTGGCGCGGCTCCCCCTCTATAGCCCGTAGAACTCGACTAGCGCCAGCGTCTGCCTCAGCCCCTCTCTGATGAGGATGCAGCCAACAGCCAGCAACGCTAGGAGGTCGGCCACGTATAGGGCTCCTCCCCCGGCCCCCGAGATGAATGCGTAGAGGTACTCTGAGGATATTACTACGGATATGAAGCCTAGAAGCATTTTCACCTGGTTGTAGAGGAGCGTCGCCTCGTCTCTGTCGTCTAGCTCTTTGAAGTACGTTCCCATGTGTCCCGTGAACCGGTTGTGCCTTCAGCCATTTATTCGCGGTGTGACAGAAACCCTGGTCTACGGGTGATCGAAGATAGACTAGAAGACCATGTGAAGGGTCTTACATGATTATCCTGGCGTCCACGATGCGGGCGCCGTCGGGGTAGGCGAGGATTGGGTTCATGTCAAGCTCCTTGACCTCGGGGCACTCCATGAGCATCCTGCTGGTCTTGACCAGTATGTCTGCGAGGGTCTCCTGGTCGCTCGGGGGCATCCCCCGGGCACCCTCGAGGATCTTGTACGCCTTGATCTCCTTGATCATCTCCCTGGCGTCCTCCATGTCGATGGGGGCGACGCGGAAGCTCACGTCCTTGAGTATCTCGACGAAGATGCCGCCCAGCCCGAACATGAGGGTGGGCCCGAAGGTGGGGTCCGTGGTGCTCCCTACGATGATCTCGGTTCCGTTGGGCGCCATCTCCTGGACGAGCACGCCCGTGATCTCGGCGTCCGCCTTGTACTTCTTGGCGTTCTCTATGATCCTGTTGAAGCCCTCCCTGATGCCCGCCTCGTCCTTCACCCCGACGATGACGCCACCTGCGTCGCTCTTGTGCAGTATCTGGGGGCTCACGATCTTGAGGACTATGGGGAAACCTATCCTCTCCGCGGCCTCCACCGCCTCGTCCTCCGTCTCGGCTACATGGATCTTGGTGACAGGCATGTCGTAGAGACCGAACAGCTTCTTGGCTTCGTGCTCGTAGAGGAAGTCCCTGCCGTCGGCCTCGGCTGCTTTAAAAACGTCTGAGATCGCCTCATCTCTCATCACGGACACCCACTAATCTTCCATGTATGACCCGTTTACGATAATTTAAAGAATACGCCAGAAAAAGGGGAGTTTTTTCGACCCGCCGGAAGGGATAAACTAAGGGGAATTCTAGATGCGGCGGCTCCCCCGGCGGCCCATCTGCTGCTTTATCCATTTCGCCACCTGTTTAAGCAGTGGGTTGGGCGTGGCGAGGATGGGTATGTCCCTGGGGCCTATCTTAAGCGTGGGCCTGTACTCTGGCAGCGGTGCGTAGATGACGCTGGCCCAGTATATGCGGCCCTGCTGCCTCTCCTTGAGAAGCTCCTTGGTGTTGAAGGGGAGGGGCATGTGGTGGAAGACGACGCCCTCCGCCCAGTTGAGTATGACCGGCCTGCCCGCCTCCTGTATCAGCGCACCCGTCTCGGCGAGCTTCTCCGGCGAGTACTCCACCATCTCGAGGATTATCAGCTCCTCCGCCGGCTTGTAGGTTATCTTCATATGACCCAAATGCGGGCGGGTGTCATAAGAACTTCACCCTCTGCCTGTGAGGAAGTCGATGATCGTCCCCATGTGCACCCTTGCAGTGGTCTCTAGGTCCTCCACTGTGATGTGCTCGTCCACGCCGCCCATCCCGTAGACCCTTGGGCCGTACGAGACCGCCGGGACGCCCAGAAGCCTCCAGAAACGGCAGTCGGTGCCCCCAGACGTGAAGCTCAGGAAGGGTTCCTTGCCCGTCGTCTCGGCGTGGTTCGCTTGGAGTAGCCTCACTATCCTTGCATCGGGCGGCGTGTAGGTGGACCCTGTGAGCGTCGATGTGTGTCGCCCCCACTCAACCTCCATCCCCTGATCGACGCTGTGGACCTCCTTCTCCACCCTTCTCCTTATCTCCTCGGGGCTGAAGCCCAGGGGCAGCCTGACGTCCACCTCCGCCTCGCAGAGCGCTGGGACGATGTTGTCCTTGGCTCCGCCCCGGATGACCCCCACGTTCACGGTCACGTGCTTGAGCACGTCCGCCATCGTGGAGGACTCGTGGCCGTACTGCTCCTTGTACCCCTTCATGACCTCCTCGGTTAGCCTCAACTCCTCCGCGTCCAGAGGCGCAGGGGTTCCCTGAAGAGCCTCCACCCTGGGCAGTGCCCGGACCATCTTCATTATGGCGTTCTCGCCGACGTACCCGGCGAAGCTTCCGTGGGCCGCCTGGCCCCTCGCCCGAAGCACCAGGGGCACCCTGCCTTTTTCTCCGATCCTCACCGTGAGGCCTGAAGGCTCACCGTTCAGGACCGCGTCTCCGTGGAGGCCCTCCACGTTGTCGAGGAGCCATCTGGCGCCCCACCTGCCACCGGTCTCCTCGTCGGACGTGCCCGTGAAAGTTACCTTACCCGGTAGGCTGGCGGCGCTCAGCTTGCCGAAGCAGTGGAGCAGCGACGCCAGTCCGCCCTTCATGTCGCCGCTTCCGCGGCCATGCAGCTCGCCGCCTATGACCTCGCCCGAGTAGGGGCTACGAGCCCACTCCTCCCCCACCTCCCCCGGGAACTGGTCCAAGTGGCCGTTGAGTATGAGGTGGGGGCGTCCCTCTCCTATAAATGAAACGAGGCTGACCACGCCCTCCTTGGGCTCGTAGGCCTGGACGGCGGCACCATGGCTTTCAAGGTAGCCTCGGATGAACGAGGCCAGCTTGGAGGTGTCTCCGGGCGGGTTGTCGCTGGGTATCTTCACGAGGCTTGAGCAAAGCCTCACGAGACCTGTGGTATCTGAAACCAGTTCATCGAGTAAGCTGTCCTTCAGGTTTGACGACATCAAGCATCGAGTTTATTCTTGCCGTGATAGGGAAAAAGGGTACCGGGGTCTACGGGTTGAGCTTCTTTACCAGCTCGGCGACTCTCTCACCCATCTTCCTGCAAACCTCGGCGTCGGCGTCGTCGGGCGCCCCCACGGACGCGGCCCCGTAGTGGTTCTTGCCTGAGGTTCCCTGTACGACCATGCCGTGCACTATGAGGGCCTCCAGAAGAGCCAATATGGTGGTCTCACACCCGGTGTGGGTTCCCCCAGAGCTACAGAAGGCGCCCCCCACCATCCCATCAAGCTTGCCGTGATACTTCACCGACTCGTCGATGAAAGCCTTGATCCTCGCGGAGGGCAGGCCATAGTAGACGGGCGACCCCAGTATGAGGCCCCGGACCTTCAGAAGCTCGTCCACTTTCGCATCGTCCACTTTCCTGACTATAGGCTCCACCCCAGCCTCCTCGACGCCCGCGGCGACGGCTTGAGCCATCTTCTCCGTGTTCCCCGTCTGCGAGTCATACACTATGAGTATCTTCACGTTGTTCACCTACGCGAGCTTCTCCTCGGCGTCCTCTACGGCGTAGGCGCCTTTTACCTCGCCGTAGTATATCACGTGCATGTCCTTGCCGGGGTACACGTCGTCCTCTATCGCCTTCTTTAGCTGACCGGGTTTCATCTCGTTCCTGTAGACTATCTCGCACTCGATGTTGACGGGGCACTCCTCGATGTAGGGCGCCTCCACGCTCACTCCTTTCGCCGCTGTCATGCCCAGCTCCTTGAACTTGTCCACGTCGCGGCCCGACTTGTTACCGCAGTACTCTAGCCACTCCCCCATATCCCTCCCGGGGAGACACACCGTGAAGCTGTTCGACTCCTCCAGAAGATTGTGGGTGTGCCTCGACAGCCTCACAGCCACCACGAAGACCGGTTTCCTCCACATGGTCCCGAGGAAACCCCACCCTATTGTCATGGCGTTGGGCTTACCGTCCTTCCCCCGGGATACGAGGAACAGGCCATTGCCTCTCATGAGCCGGTTTGCCTCAACGACGTACTTGAACTCGTCAACCTTTTCCCTGCTCAAAACAGAACTCCACGTTACAGAACGACTGAGACCGTTTAATCTTTTTCGGGATGTACGCCTCTACAGCGAGGTAGGGTCACATAACCGTAAACAGCGTCGCGTGTGAGACCAAACCGGCATGATTCAGGTGGAGAAACCCCGTAACGCAAGCATCAGGCTCAACCTGCTACAGAGAATCAAGCTAATGATCACAGGGGCTGTGCCTACGTCCCGGAGGTCACGGACCGGCTGGACCGGGAGCCTCCAGTTCTATGCGTTCAATTGCCCGGTACATGGACTCGTGGAGAACTACCCGCAAGGATACGAAAAGGTTCTGAGATGTCCCTATTGCGACGACAGCGCACCAAAAAAATAGAGTCTAGATATAGAAATCAGCGCCTAAAGAGTCTTATATCATGATAGTTCTACAGCTTCCAGTACGGATATCCACGTGATGAAATGTCGTTCACAGAGAAAATCGACGTGCTGGATCTGCTGATAAACATTCTTAGGGAGCACGAGGAGAAACTCGACGAGCTCGTCGAGCGGCTGGAGATCGTGAGCCAGACCATCCAGAGGGACCCCGCGCTTAGGAGAAGCCTCCTCGAGTACGAGGTGGGCGCCCCCGATATGGAGGAGGTGGCTGGGGTCCAGAGCATACTGGTGGTGGACGACGACAAGTCGCTGGCCAACACGTTCAAGCTGGTGCTTCAGAGCGTCGGTTTCAACGTGGACACGGCGATAACGGGCCTCCAAGCGCTCTACAAGGCAAACAGGAAGAACTACGATCTGGTCATCCTCGACATCAACCTACCCGACATGCTCGGCGACGAGGTCGCTGAGAAGATACGTGAGAACAGCGAAGACGTTAACATCATCATGATCACAGGATACAGCAGCTTCAAGGACGAGGTTGACGAGGAGGAGCTGGGCATCAGGGAGGTGCTCATGAAGCCCATCCCGCCCGAGGATCTGGTGAAGATCACCAAGAAGGCCCTGTTAAAGAAGGAACAGGGATAGAGTTTTCTAAATAATATAACCGCTGTCTATTCTCTCGAAGTCTCGGACCCTCTCCAGGTCCAGATCGGGCTCAAGCTCATCGAAGTCCTCCTCGGAGAGGCTAGCCCAAGGCCCAGTCAGGGTCGCCTCCACCGTCGGGTGTGTCTTACCGAAGTTATCCCGGCAAACCTTGTAGGTGAGCTTCCGAACCCTGCGTTCATCGGTGAACCCGAGGGAGTGAATGTACTCGTGGACGAGTATGGCGAAGACATGCGCCTTCTCTTTCTGGCTCTTCGTGGAGCCAAGCAGCCGCCTGTTGAGCACGATGTCGTTTGTGCCGAGGGGGTGGAACGCCCCCACCCTCATGGGCAGGTTCCCGAGGTACAGCATCAAGCCTACGCGGTGAAGCCCTAGGCTTCTATTCACCGCCCTCTTGACGAGAGCGAATATGTCGCCATAATTCTGGGCCTGATCTAGTTCAACGGGCAGCGTCAGCTGGATGCCTCCTATACCGATTCAACGGACTTGACTGCGGGGATTTTCTTCTTGAGGTAGTTCTCCACGCCCCATTTCAGGGTCATCTGGCTCATGGGGCAGCCTGCGCAGGCGCCGGTTAGCTTCACTTTCACTGTTCCGTCTTCCGTGACGTCCACAAGCTCCACGTCTCCTCCGTCTACCTGGAGGTGTGGCCGGACCTCCTCAAGCGCCTGCCTTACTTCCTCTTTCAAAATCTACCACTCCCATGAGAGACATTTTGATACTATTTAAACGTTGACCGCAACAGTTTTTCCCCACGCAGCCCAAGATTATAGGCAGGAAACATCTTGTGTGTGGTCTTGCCCTCCACATCACTGGTTTTCTATGCGAAACCGTTATATTGCCACGGCTCATTAAAATGAAAGTCAAGGTGAACAAGGGTGACAGGTGACTGTAAAACAGGTTCGTGTTTACTCTCCTGGCTCCATAGCTAACCTCGGCCCTGGTTTTGATGTACTCGGCATAGCCCTAGAAAGCATAGGCGACATAGTACGGCTGGAGAAGATCGATGAACCAGAGGTCAGGCTATCTATAAAGGGAGTCGACGCAGACAAGATACCCGTTATACCAGAGATCAACAGCTCGGGCGCGGTGCTAGAGCTGGTAAAAGAGAGATACGATGTTTCCCACGGCTTCAAAGCCGAGATAATGAAGGGCGTTCCCCCCGGGAAGGGGATGGGCTCATCCGGCGCCTCGGCTTCAGCCACGGCTATAGCCGTCAACCAGCTGCTCGGTCTGGGTCTCAACTCTAGAGAGCTTATCAGGCTAGCCGCCCATGGGGAGGGGGCGGTCGCGGGAGCCCCCCACGCGGATAACGTTGCTGCGTCCATCCTCGGAGGCTTCGTGCTTGTCGGGGAAGACTACGACGTGGTTAGGCTCGACGCCCCCCATATCGGGATGGTCGTGGCGGTCCCCGATATACACATAGAGAACAAGACACGTAGAGCACGGGAGCTTCTCCCCGAGAATGTGTCCTTAAAGGACGCAGTGCGGAACATAGGGTACGCAAGTCGGATGACGGCCGGAGTGGCCCTCGGCGACCCGGTTCTTTTCGGGAGGAGCATCTGCGACAACCTCGTGGAGCCTCACCGCGCCTCCATGATCCCCCGTTTCTGGGAGGTGAAGCAGGCGGCGCTTGACGCGGGGGCCTACGGGTGCAGCATCTCCGGCGGCGGGCCCTCGGTTTTCGCCGTGGGTGAAAGGGTTAAAGAGATCGCCGGTGCCATGGTGGACGCGTTCAGCTCCATCAAGACCCGCGTGTACCATACGACGCCGAGCAACGTGGGCGCCAGGGTGATATCCCATTGAAGTACCGTTGCGTGAGATGCGGCAGAACCATCGACGCCCTCAACGGGTTTACCTGCGCCTGCGGGGGAACCCTGGAGGTCGTCCACGAGTTCCCAGAGGCGTCTCTAGGGGTATTCGAGAGCCGGCTAAGCCATAGGGACGGCCCGTATAGGAGCGGCGTCTGGAGATACAAGGAGCTCATCCACCCGCGCATAGGGGTGGATAGCATAGTCACCCGGCCGGAGGGAAACACCAACCTCTACAGGCGCGCCGGAGTGTCAAGGTACACCGGCGTGGATAGCGTTCAACTGAAACACGAGGGGGAGAACCCGACGGGCAGCTTCAAGGACCGGGGCATGACCGTCGCGGTCTCGGAGGCGGTGAGAAGCGGAGCGAGAGTGGTCGCGTGCGCCTCGACCGGTAACACAAGCGCATCCATGGCGGCGTACGCGGCCCAGGCTGGGCTTAAGGCCGTCGTGTTCATCCCCGAGGGGGAGATCGCCTACGGCAAGCTGGCCCAAGCGCTGGCGTACGGCGCCAACGTGATCCAAGTGAAGGGCAACTTCGATGACGCTATGAGGATCGTGAAGGAGGGCAGCTCGGAGCTGGGCTTCTACGTCCTCAACAGCCTGAACCCGTGGAGGGTGGAGGGCCAGAAAAGCATCGTCTTCGAGTTGCTGCAGCAGAGAAACTGGGAGCCGCCGGACTGGATCGTGGTCCCGGCGGGGAACCTGGGCAACACGGCTGCCTTCGGCAAGGCCCTGCGGGAGCTGAAGCAACTAGGCATCGTGGATAAGATCCCCCGGATCGCTTCCATTCAGGCGGAGGGGGCTAGCCCCTTCTATAGGCTCTGGAGAGGCAAGCTTAACCACCTCGAGGCCGTGAAGCCCGAGACCGTGGCCACCGCCATCAAGATAGGTAACCCGGTTAGCTGGATGAAGGCCCTGAACACCATTAGGGAGACAGACGGCGTCGTAGAGATTGTCTCTGACTCCGAGATAATGGACGCCAAGGCCGTCGTAGACGCCGCCGGCGTAGGGTGCGAGCCCGCGTCTGCAGCCTCGGTGGCCGGAGCCAAGAAACTCCACCAGGCCGGGGAGATTGATCGAAGCGAGGAAGTGGTCTGCATCTTGACGGGGCACCTCCTCAAGGACCCCGAGGCGACTATAAGCTATCACACGGGCGCCATGGAAGCCTTGAGACCCAGCTTCGCCAACCCCCCGAGGGTGGTCGCCGCCGATCTGAGGCGCATCGAGGAAGCCCTCAGCTAGCCACGGAGAACATCGTTGATTGAGGTTGTGTGGAAAATAGAGGTTGAAGTGCTGAAGTTCGGCGGCTCCATTCTCGAGAACTATGGGGATTTCGAGAAGGCGGCCGACATCGTCGCCAACGAGCTAGAGCAATCCCGAGTGCCCATCTGCGTCGTCTCGGCCATGAAAGGCGTGACCGACCGGATAATAAAAGCCCTCAACAGCAGTGGCTCAGAAGGCGACATTAGACCCTTGATGTGGGATCTGAGTAGCTGGCACATGAGCGCCGCGCCCCCAGAGGGAGACCCTTCAGAGCTGTCTGGCGAGTTGGAGAAGTTGGAGCATGTCATATCCTACATCAACTCCTCCGGCGAGTTAAACGACTCAGTCTACGCCTACGCGGTGTCGAGGGGCGAGAACTTCTCTTCCCGTATACTGTCACAGCACCTGAGGGTGAGGGGCGTCGAGAGCAGCTGTTTCTACGGGGAAGAGCTACTCGTGACTGACGACAACCTCAGTGACGCATCGGTCGATCTGGAGAAGACGTGTGAGAGGGTTGAGAAGACGTTCATCCCTTGCCTAGAGGCAGGTACGGTTCCAATAGTTGCCGGGTTCTCCGGCAGGAGCAGCGAGGGCAGGGTCACCATCCTGGGAAGGGGGGGCTCCGACGACACGGCCGCCTGTCTGGGCTACTGCTTGAAGGCCAGGAGGGTTGTGAAGTACACGGATACGGACGGCGTTATGACCCTAGACCCCAAGTTCATGGAGGTAATGAGACGCGATCCGGATACAAGGAATATACTCGGTGATGCGCCGCCTCCACGGGTCGTCCCTTACCTGACCTACGTTGAGGCCTCCGAGCTGCTCCGCGAGGAGAGGACAAAGGTGGCGCACTATAAGGTATTGAATCCGCTCATTGGGAGAGAAATCCGGTTCCAGATAAAGAACGTACTCAGGCCGGAGGACGCTGGGACCATCATAGGCCCAGAGGAGGGGAACCACGTCGAGAACAGCCTCGGTAGGCCCAAGGTCATCAGTTTCCAGCGTAACCTCTATGGGTTGAAGTTTCTCCCCACGCAGTCGCTGACGCCCACCGAGGTGTACGCAAGGGTCTTCGAGGCGCTGTCGAGGGAGGGCGTCGACGTCCGGTATATGTCGACCTCCGGATACCAGGTCTCGTTCCTGATGCCGAAGGCCGACGCTGACCGCGCCCTCAAGACGCTCATGGGGCTCGACGCGGTCATGGAAGCGACCCCCCTGGAAGGCAGGAAGGGCACCTTCAGCTTGATCGGCTCAGGTATGCGGGGGGTTAGAGGACTGTTCAGCCGGGTAACAGGCAGCATCGCCAGGAGTGGAGTTAACATAGAGCAGGTGACACAGCCCAACAGCGAAAACATCATCCGCTTCGCTGTGGACGACGCGGAGATCCCGAGGGCCGTCGCCGCTCTATACACGGAGTTTTTCGGGAGTTGAATTGAATGGATAAGATGAAAGCATGCGTATTGGGATCGACCGGCGCCGCCGGTCAGAACATCGTAGAGGCCCTTGTGGGCCACCCGTGGTTCGAGATATCGTGCCTCGCGGCCTCCCAGAGGTCCGCGGGAAAAAGATACAGAGACGCAATCGAGGGCGCCGTCTTCTTCGAGGAGACGCCCAGCGACGACGTCTTGGATATCGTGGTTCAGAACATAAGCGACGTGAACCCCATGGCCTACGACCTCGCCTTCAGCGCCCTGCCGTCTTCGGTGGCTAAGGAGGCCGAGGCCTGGTTCGCCGAGCACATTCCCGTTTTCAGCACAGCCTCCGCGTACAGGTACGAGGACGATGTCCCGGTGCTCATCCCGGAGGTGAACCCCGGGCATATCAAGCTCGTTGAAACACAGAGGAAGAACAGGGGCTGGGAGGGCTATGTTGTGCCGGGCCCCAACTGCACCACGGTGGGGCTGGCGATGTCACTGAAGCCCATCCACGACGCCTTCGGGGTGAAGCGTGTACGCATGGTGTCGATGCAGTCGCTTTCGGGGGCCGGCGAGAAGGGGCTCCGGGCGGACTCGCCTTACCGCAAGATGGTTGAGATGAACGTCTATCCGTGGATAGAGGGGGAGGAAGGAAAGGTCGTGGCGGAGACGAACAAACTACTTGGGAGCCTCGTCGACGGCAGGGTCGTGGGCGCCGGGATAGAGGTGCATGCGACATGCACCCGGGTATACGTCGATAGGGTGCACACGGAGGTGGTGGACGTCGAGACCGTTCGACCAGCCAACCTAGAAGGAATCAGGAAAGCATTGAAAGGATTCAGGTCTGAGCCTCAGGATCTGGACCTCCCCACCAACGCCGATCCGCCCATCCTGGTTCTCGACGAGGTGGACATGCCCCAGCCTAAGCTACATAGGTCGAAAGGGTCCATGGTGACCCTCGTGGGTCGGCTGCGGGAGAACCCCGTCGCGGGGAACGGGTTCACGTACATCGTGACCAGCGACAACCTGGAGAAGGGCGCCGGCGCCGGCGCTGTACAGAACGCCGAGTTCATGAAAGCCAAGGGATGCCTATAGGATGCGGAGAAGGTGACCAAACTAAGAGTGGCGCTCCTCGGCGTAGGCACCATAGGCAGCGAACTCGTGAGGCGCACCAAGCAAAAACCCGAAATTGTGTACGTGGCCCTCGCAGACAGGAGCGGCGCCGTCGCCAAGGAGGGGGGGTTCAGCCAGGCTGATCTCGAAGGGATATTAGAGTTAAAGGGTTCAGGCGGCCGTCTAAGGGACCTTGAGGGGGATCACATGGACATCGGGGGGATGCTGAGCGTCGTAGAAGACTTCGATGTCGATGTCCTCGTCGACGTGACTAACTCACAGACCCACGACCTGCTCATGGATGCTTTGGACGTGACGCACATAGTCTCCTCCAACAAGGTTCCCATCGCTGAAGTGTCCTATGACGGATACGTGGAACTCATCGCTAAGGCAGACGAGCAGCACAAGATCCTCGACTATGGAACCACCGTGGGCGCGGGGCTGAAGCTACCCGATGTAGTAAAAAGGCTGTCTGTCTACGGAGTCGAAAGGGTCAATGGATGCCTCAGTGGGACTATGAACTACGTCTCCCAGAGGCTGAACGAGGGAGCGCTTCTTTCAACGGCTCTGAACGAGGCGATGAAGCCCCCGAGAAACTATGCGGAGCCGGACCCACGCATCGATCTGGGTGGCGACGACTTCTTAAGAAAACTTGTGATCCTCGGGAGAGTATGCGGAAACAGCGTCGAGAGGGACATGGTGCAGGTCGAGAGCATCCTATCGGGTGAACTCAAGGCGATGCCTATAGACGATTTCTTGGAGGCGCTCCCCTCCCTGGATGCCGAGATGAGTCATAGGGCCGAGGATGCCAAACGGGATGGAAACAGGATCTGGTACCTGGGGGAAGGGGACCTAGAAAACGACGTGTATAGCGTAGGTATTAAGGAGATCCCGGTTGGAGACCCGATAACCAGGTCGAGGGAGTCGGATAACGTGCTTACCATCCATCCCAGGCACTGGCGGCGGCCAGTGACGGTCATGGGGCCTGGGGCTGGCCCTCGAGAGACGGTGGCGGGCATTCTTTCGGGTTTGTCCTCCATCCGTAGGCTTTGTTGATGACTTTATCTCCCGCGGGTGCCTTACACACGGTTTTTTTCATTTTCAATAGAGCATTAAATTATATTCTTCTCGAACTTAATTATCATCAGTGACGATATTGAAGAAGATTTCACTGGTGGCTACGGGAGACTCCCTCATCACCCTCAGGCAGTCTGTTCACTCTGAGCCGGAGTTCGAGAGGCTGCTCAAGGTGATCCGGGGCGCCGACGTGGCCTTCACAAACCTGGAGATGCTTCTCCACGACTACGACGAGGACTGTTACCCGGCGGCCGAGTGCGGGGGCACGTATACACGGGCTCCGCCCGGAATCCTGGAAGATCTCACGTGGATGGGGTTCGACATGTTCAGCACCGCCAACAACCACAGCCTCGACTACATGTACGGCGGCCTCTTCAGCACCCTATACTACCTGGAGGAGGCTGGGCTCCCCCACGCAGGCACGGGGAGGGACTTGGCGGAGGCTCGGGAGCCTGGGTACATGGACACGGGCAGTGGGAGGGTTGCGTTGCTGTCTGCGTGCAGTAGCTTCGCCAGCTTCGGTAGGGCTGGGGACGCGCGACGTGACATGAAGGGGAGGCCGGGGCTTAACCCGCTTCGCCACGAGAGATGGTACGAAGCGAAGTACGAGACCATCGAGAAGCTCAAAGAGGTGCACGGCGAGCTCAACCTTCCCGAGGTCCATCAGGAGGATGGCAGCTACCACTTCCTTTCTAACAAGTTCGTGGCTGGGGACAACGTGGGCCTCCACACGGGGCCCCACAAGGGGGACATGGAGGGGAACCTGGAGGCGGTAAGGGACGCCGCCAGGCAGGCGGACTGGGTGCTTTTCAGCCTCCACGCCCACGAGGGCATGCCCAACGACTCGGAGAGGCCCGCCGAGTTCATGGAGGAGTTCGCGAGGGCCGTCATAGACGCCGGGTGCCACTGCTTCATAGGCCACGGCCACCACGCCATGAGGGGCATAGAGATCAGGGACGGCAGGCCCATCTTCTACAGCCTCGGCAACTTCATCTTCCAGAACGAGACGGTTTTCAAGATGCCAGCCGACTTCTACGAGAGGTACAAGCTGGACCCCTACGGTGGCAAGGTTAGCCAAGCCTTCGACGCCAGGCAGAAGGCGCCGCCCACGCCGGGCCGCCAGGTGCACAAGTGGTTCACCGACGACGAGAAGTACTGGATGAGCGTCACCCCGCGGATGGAATACGAGGGCGACAAGCTCAAGGAACTCAAGCTCTACCCGATTGAGCTGGGGCAGGGCAAGCCCAGGAGCCAGAGGGGCAGGCCGGTGCTCGCGGACGAGAAGATGGGCGCCAAGATACTGGGCGTCATCAAGAAGCTGTCTGAGCCCTACGGGACCGAGATCACGGTAAAGGACAACGTGGGCGTGGTGGAGCTCTAACTCCCCTTTTTTGTGTAACTATGTTACATACAAAACACGTGTTTTGGATGGAGCCGGTACAGACAGGTTGTTTGTGGTGAGCCGGTCACCAACTACGCTTTTAACGGGGCTCGGGATGTTACAGCGTGGAAGTTAGGTGAATTGCCCGACCAGCATTTCAGCCCCCACCTAACCACTCCACCAATAAATACTCTATAAGCTACCCAAAAAGGTGTTAGCTTTCTTATAAGCCTCTTCGTCGTGAAGAGGATTCTGTGCAATAGATGAAGATTGAGCGGAAAAGCGTCAAGTTGACGGCGACGGTCTCATGCGCGGTCCTCTACGCCGTGGGCTGCTACATAACGTCGTACATAGTGTCGCCCTGGGGGGTAGGCCAGTTCAGGCCCGCCGTGGTCATACCCAGCCTCTTCGCCGTGATATTCGGGCCGTGGCCCGCAGGCGTAGGCGCAGCCATAGGCACGTTCATCGCGGACTCCGCGAACCAAGGCGGGTTTCACATGGGCAGCCTAATAGCCGCGGTGCCGGGTAACTTTCTAGGTTTCTACCTCATGGGGTGGTACGTGGGGAAGAAGTTCACGTGGGGGAGGTTCATCACCGCCAGCGTGTTGACGCTGGTCTTCGCGAACCTGTTGGTGGCCGTACTCTATGTTGGCGTCTACATGAACCTGTTCCTACACAGCCTGCCCCCGTACGGGCTGGGAGGGCTAACGATGTTCATCGTCGGGCTCACGATCTGGTGGTTCGTTACCATGCTTCCCTTCGTGGTGCTCATAACGCCCCCTCTCATCAGGGGCGTGGCCAACGCTTTCCCTTACCTGGTCGATGACAGCGTCATCGAGGCGACGCTCCTCGGGGACATGCCTGAGGAGGGGCTCGTGCTGAGCCTACTGGCCCCAGGCGCGATGATGATCATACTTGGTCTGGGGATTTCATACACCACGTTGGGGGTGCAGTTAACAGGTTTCTTCGGAAATCAGGCGGCTGAACTCATAGAAGTGATGACCTACGTCGGCGGCTTCGTGCTCGCGGCGCTCGGGGGCGTCGTATACCTGAAGACACGCCGAGGATAGGCTCATAAATCACGTGGTTGCAGATCGTTTCTTTGACTGGTTTTTTATTCAATAGATACAATGTCTTCTACGTGATCAATATTGGGTTTATGCGCTGATACCGTGCTTTTCAACGGCAAGATCATCACCGTTGACGAGGGAAACTCGATAGCGGAGGCCGTGGCCATCAGGGATGGGAGGTTCGCGGCTGTGGGCGGCAACGAGGAGATAAAGGCGCTGGCCGGCGAGTCCACCAGGGTCATCGACCTCGAGGGAAAGACTGCCATGCCCGGGATAATCGACAGCCACACGCACCCGGGGAGCATCGCGTCAAGGTTCATGGAGGTTGACTGCAGGGCGCCGCCCGTCAAGAACATACCCGAGATACTGGGGATGCTGAAGGCGAAGGCAGAGGAGCTGGGCCCCGGCAAGTGGGTCATGGGGGCCAACTTCAACGACAGCAAGCTCGAGGAGAAGAGGCACATCATAAGGTGGGAGCTGGACGAGGCGGCCCCGGAGAACCCGGTGTTCATCGTCTCAGACACGGGCCACCAAGCCCTCGTCAACAGCTTGGCGCTCGAGTTGGCTGGCGTCACCAAGGATACGCCTGACCCGCCGGGCGGGGAACTGGAGAGGAACGAGGACGGGCTGCACACGGGGCTCCTCTACGAGAACGCCACGGGCCTCGTAAGAGAACACATACCGGAGTACACGGTGACCGAGCTTAAGGAGAGCTTCAGGAGGGTGGTTGACCAGTTCAGCGAGTGGGGCGTAACATCCACCCACAACGCCAGCGGCCGCAGGAGCGAGATAAGGGCGTACAAGCATCTTCTGGAGGAGGGCGTGGGGCAGGTGAGGATGAACCTCATGATGAGCGTCAAAGTGGACGAGCCTGGGGACGTGATGGACGCCCTGGAGCTAGCCGGCGTTGAGAGCGGCTTCGGGGACGAGTGGCTCAGGGTCATGTCCGTGAAGATAATGGGGGACGGCAGCGGCGCCGGCGGCACCTGCTGTGTCTACGAGCCTCAGCACAGGGGCACCAGGGGCCTCGGCCTGTGGATGACCGAGCCCGAGGAGGTGAAACGCCTCGTCAACAAGGCCCACGACGCGGGGCTACGCGTCAGCATCCACAGCATCGGCGACAGGGGCATAGACATGGCGCTGGACGCCATCGAGGAGGCCCATAGACGGAATCCGAAGCCTGACATGAGGCACAGACTAGAGCACAACAGCCTGTGCACCCCGAAGCAGCTGCGACGCATCAAGGACCTGGGCGTCACGCCCAGCAGCAGCATAGGCTACATGTACGGCCTGGGGGACCAGTACGCCGAGAACTTCGGCCCGGAGCGGAGCAGGTGGCTCCACCCCCACAAGACGATGCAGGAGATGGGGATCATATCCGGCGGCAACAGCGACTGCCCCGTCACCTACTACAGCCCTTTCGTCCAGATATACGAGGCAGTGACCCGTAAATCTAGCAGCGGCCAGGTGGTGGGCCCCGGGGAGGCCATCGGCGTCATGGACGCGTTAAGGGTTTACACGTTGAATGGGGCGTACCTCAGCAAGGAGGAGGACAGGCTAGGCAGCATCGAGCCGGGGAAGCTCGCCGACCTCATCGTGCTGGACAGAGACATACTTACGATACCTGAGGATGAGATCAAGGACATACAGGTGCTGACGACCATCGTGGACGGTAATATCGTTTACGAGAAATAGTCTTCAGAGACGTGTATCACTCCTAAAAAAAGGGGGTTTATTTTTTCGGTCCCGCCGTCTTGACTGAGTCCTTCCCCGCGAAGCCCAGCCCGTCGACCGTCTTGCCGACGAGGGTGGCCTCGGTGTCACCCATCTCTATCCCTGTTTCCTGGGTCTTGAAGTGGTAGATGGCGTCTAGGTCCCCGTCGCCGTCGTAGTCCTCCATGTGGCCGCAGCAGCCCTTGTGGGCTGGGGCGGCCAGGCCGGGCCCGAACCTGACGGTGCAGTGGTCGACCGTCGAGGCGTCGAACTCGTCCGTTGTCACTATGGCGACCGGCACCACTCCCTTGCTGTTCGGGTTCAAGCCGTTCGGGTAGCTGCCCGGCTTGATGTCTATGACTATCTCGATGGGCGGCACGACCCGTTCGAGGGTGAGCAGCGCCCAGCAGGTGTCACAGATGTCGTTGCCCCAGCTCATGTCCTCCCACATGTTGTTCCTCTGGGTGTCCACGATCATCTGGACGAACTCCTGGTACCAGTCGTGCTCAGGCACGGTGTCGCCGTCGAGGTCCAGCTTTGAAACGCCTCCGAAGACTAACCCCTTCATGAGGCAGTACATGGCCTGGTAGTTGGGCGTATCCCAATCCTCGTCCAGCAGCCCGTCGCCGTCGTCGTCATAGTTGTTGTTGGCGCGCCACCCAGGCTCCATATTCCAGTTGAAACCGAGGTCGTTCCAATGCCTCTCGATATAGTTCAGCGCGTTCTGGAACCGCGTGGATGACTGGTCGTTTCCACAGTAGCTGAGCTGGAAGAGGAGGTTGCCCGTCTTAAGCTCGTTCACCCAGAACCACGGGTCCGTGTAGCCTGATCCGCCGTCGGGGTCTATCTCGCCGTCGTCGTCAAGCGGCCCCGGGTCGTTCTGGATGTAGTCTAGGTATCCGCTCAGCTCCGTCTTGACCCAGCCGGGTACGACGCACCCCATGCCCTCCGCCGCGGCCAGCCCCAAGACGGCGTAGCCGCCGTTGGAGTTATCTGGCCAGCCATTGCCGTTGTCCACTCTGTGGTACTCCCATCCGCCTTCCCGTGGCCCCGCGTCGACCTGCCCGAAGGCCAGCCAGTTAGCGAGCTCCTGGGCTATCTCAAGGTAGGTGTCTGGGGCTGCGTCCCCGTTGAAATCGAATCCTCCCTCGTTGAGCCTGCCGGGTGTGCCGCACGCCTCGAATGCCATGAGCATTATCCCCGTCGTGTACGTGGTGTGGTATCCATTGGTGCTATAGAAACACAGGGAGTAGCCGTTACCGTTCGAGTCAGGGTCGTCGAGTGTGCCAGAGTATCCCAACGTGTGGTCCTGGATGCTGGTCGCATAGGTTTCGATGTGGTAGGCGCCGCCCCCCACTGGGTCGACGCTGAAGATGAACTCCCAGCCCTTCCGCACGTTCTCCGAGTACATGTATTCCGGGTCGAAAGGCGAGTCGTAGCCTAGCTCGTATGCGCGAATGCATAGCTTTATGAGCGCAAGCCCAGTCATCGCCGTCCTATCCCATTCCGGTGGTGATCCCCACCCGCCGTCGTCGGGCCACTGGGCGGTGACTAGCCAGCCGAGCCCTGTCTCTATGGATTCTTTTATTTCCTCCTGAGTAGCTGCGTAGGAAATCGGCGTCACCACTGTTGATAGTAGCAGAATGCCGAAACAAATCAGAGCAACTAGGTTTTTCTTCATTGTTGCTCAATGAATATAGATGTCTATTGTAACCAAAACTTACTGTAACTGGATACTGAATCATTGCCGTCACTCTATTTTTAACCTGATACGGAAACGGGCGTTCGGAGGATAGCGAAGAAAGAACATTCAATCTTAATCTTACTGCACGAACCCGGGAACCACCATGTGATATAGAAGCACATCTGTTGAAGAGAAATTAAAACTCGGGCTTGGGCTTTCCAAGCTTCTTGTCGTACGCCGCCTTCACCAGCCCATAGTACGGCGGGCTCGGCGCCCATGGGCGGCTCTTGAACTCGGGATGGAACTGGGTGGCCAGGAAGAAGTAGTGGTCCGGGAGCCAGAGCACCTCCTTGAGCTTCTTCTCCTTGCTCCACCCGGGGAAGACCGCGCCCCCCTTCTCCAGCACCTCCCAGTACTCCGGGTTCACCTCCCACCTGTGCCTGTGCCGCTCCATTATCTCCGTGGAGCCGTAGAGCCTGTGAGGCAGGCTTCCCTCCTCTAGGATCACCGGGTTGGCCCCCAGCCGCATGGTTCCCCCGAGCTCGCTGATCCCTTTCTGCTCGGGCAGCAGGTCTATCACGGGGTGGGGGGTCTCGGGGACGCACTCTGTGCTCGCCGCCCCTTCGAGGCCTACCACGTGGCGGGCGTACTCGACCGTCGCCAGCTGGAACCCGTAGCAGATGCCGAGGAACGGCTTGTCCCGGGTCCTGCAGTGGTTGATGGCTATTATCTTGCCCTCTGCGCCGCGCTGGCCGAAGCCGCCGGGGACCAGGACGCCGTCGTATTCGTCGAGCGTCTCAACGCGTCTGATGTCGTCCTCAAAGACCTCGGTCTCGATCCAGTCGATCTGCACCCTGCAGCCTGACTTGGCGGCGGCGTGGCGTAGGGCCTCGTTGACGCTGACGTAGCAGTCGGCTAGCTCGGCGTACTTGCCGCACATGGCGATCTTGACGACATCTGTTGGTTTCCGGTACCTTTCCACCATGGCTTTCCACCCGGTCCAATCGGGCTTGCAGCCCTCTAGGCCCAGGTACTCGCGGACCACTTCACCCATCCCCTGCTCCTCAAGCTCCAGCGGCAGCTCGTAGAGCGTGGGCACGTCGATGCTGCTGAACACGGCCCTCTCCTCGACGCTGCAGTAGAGGGCGATCTTTCTCCGGTGCACGGGCTCCAGCCGGCCGGTCTCCACCCGGGCGGCTATGATGTCGGGGTTGAGGCCGATGGCTCTGAGCTCCTTGACGCTGTGCTGGGTGGGCTTCGTCTTGGGCTCTCCCACGGCCTCGAGAACGGGCACGAGCGTCACGTGGACCAGCAGCGTGTCCCCCTTCTTCTCCTCGTTCCTCATCTGCCTGAAAGCCTCCAGGAAGGGCAGCCCCTCGATATCGCCCACCGTGCCTCCGCACTCGATGAGGACTACGTCGGCGTCGCTCTTGCCTGACACGAGCCTGATCCTGCGCTTGATCTCGTCGGTGACGTGGGGTATGATCTGGACGCACCTGCCGAGGTACCCGCCCTTCCGTTCCCGCCTGATGACCTCCTGATAGACCTGACCGCTGGTGATGTTGTTGAGCCCGGTAAACTCGCCGTTGAGGAACCTCTCATATGTGCCGAGGTCCATGTCCGCCTCGTATCCGTCGTCGAGGACGAAGACCTCGCCGTGGATGTAGGGGTTCATGGTGCCTGCGTCGACGTTGAGGTAGGGGTCGCACTTAACGGCGGTCACGTTGAATCCGCGTACCTCAAGCATCTTACCGACGCTGCAGGTGACTAGTCCCTTCCCGAGGCCGCTCAGGACGCCGCCCGTAACAAAAACATATTTCGTCACTTCAGTGACCCGCCGATAATACTGCGTTTCACACAGTGGCTCCGTATAAATCATTCGCAGCCGTAAATATAAGCTAGAAGCAGTATGATAAGTAGATTTTGTCGTTTATTTCCCATGTAATCTGACTAGATCGGAGGAATTACAGGATATTTCAATTATGAAGAAAAATTCATCTGTTGTTCCGTATGTGAAGCCTTGCGTCGGTGGTGATGTTGAGCCCCAGCTGAGACAGGGGTCTCTCGCAGCCGGAGTCCATGAGGTGCGTAGAGTGCATCTCACATCCCTTGAGCCGGGGGAGGACGTCGAGGCACTCGGCGGCGTTGGGGTTGAACACGGAGCTCACGGACAGGGCGTCCAAGACCTCCTTCACGTCCAGCAGCCCGTCGCTGAGTCCCATGCTCCCCTTCAGGCTGTTGAGGGCCTCGATGATCACGGGGGATAGGACGTTTATCTCGTCGGGGATGCCCGCAAGCGTCTTAACAGCGTTGAGCAGAGCCGCCGACTCGGAGTGCAGCAGGGGCGAGCTCTTCCCCGTTATAATCACCGTGCCGCCGTTCAAGTACAGCTCTATGGCTGAGCCGCTGTAGAGGCCGTTGAACCCCTTGGACGGGTCAGTCTTCGCCTCCTCCCATGCTTCGTTGGCGGCTGTCGCCACGGCCCGGTCGCCTGGCTTGACGCCAACCTTCCCCATTATCTCGTCCATCCTCTCCAAGGTGTCGTAGGTGGTGTGGCCCTCCACGAACTCCCGCTGGTACTGGTAGTGGCGGCGCACTATCTCCTCCCTGCTCGCCTGCCTGACCACACGGTCGTCCACGATGCCCTGCCAGGTCATGTTGACGCCCATGTCGGTGGGGCTCCTGATCTCTGCCATGGGATCGCCCGGCTCCGTCATCTTCTCTATGATCTTGAGCATTATGGCGAAGTTCTCGACGTCCCGGTTGTAGTTGGTAGCCTCCACACCGTAAGCCTCAAGGTGCCATGGGTCCACGCAGTTGTAGTCCCCGATGTCTGCGGTGGCAGCCTCGTAGGCGACGTTCACGGGATGCCCCACGGGGAGATCCCATAGGGGGAAGGTCTCGAACTTGGCGAACCCGCTCATGACCCCCATCTTTCTGTCCTGATAGACCTGGCTCATGGAGAAGCTCATCTTGCCGCTGCCGGGGCCGGGGGCCGTCACCACCACTATGCGTTTCTCCGTGTCCACGTGCTCGGACCTGCCGTACCCTTGGTTGCTGACAACCCGATCCAGGTCGGTGAGGTACTCTTCTATCTCGTAGTGGATGTAGACTCTTATGCCCCGGTTTTCGAGGCGCTGCTTGAACTTGTGGGCCGCCTGCTCGCCGCCGTACCTGTTGATTACCACGGCGGAGACGTCTAGCCCCAGCTCGCCCAGGTCGCCTATATCCTTGAGTATCTGGTCCTCGTAGGTGAGCCCGAAGTCCCGTCTTATCTTCCTGCCCTCGATGTCCTTGGCGCTGATGCAGTGCACTATCTCCAGCTCGTCGAGGCTCCTGAGCATCTTTACCTTGGTGTCCACATCGAAGCCGGGTAGCACCCTGCTGGCGTGGTGGTCGTACCGGAGCTTGCCGCCGAACTCCAGGTACAGCTTATCGTATTGGTCCACCCGCTCCATGATTCGCCGTACCTGGGCGGAGAGGTATTTACCGGTGTCGAACCCCTTCTCCCTGATCATAGCCGGTTCCGCCTATCAACGCTATAGAATAAAACCGTTAACCTCGAACCGTGCACCATGCCCAGCGTATGTTTAAGCACATGAGAAGTGGCTATAGGCGGATTCTTCGGCATATTCAACAATATTTAGAGGTCTAATAAGATACTTGCGGGGAAATAGCGTTGAACGTACTATAGTAGGGCCTTGGCGATCATCTCAGGGGGCCTAGGCACGTCCATGAGCTTTAGTATAGTCGGGGCGATGCTGCTGAGCCCCTCGCCGTCTCTGAGATTCACGTCCTGAAGCTCTTGTTCGCTGCTCACGAGGATGAAGGGCACCGGGTTGACGCCGTGGCTAGGGTTAGGTGACCCGTCCGGGTAGAACATGGTCTCTATGTTTCCGTGGTCCCCCGTGATCAGGACCGTGTATCCTTTCCTCAGCCCGGCGTCCACCACTCTGCCCAGGCACTCGTCCACCACTTCGCACGCCTTGACCCCGGCTTCAAGGTTCGCAGAGTGTCCGACCAGGTCTCCGTTGGCGTAGTTCACCAGTATAAAGTCGTAGACGTTACCTGTGATCTCCGGGACGAGCCTGTCGGTGATCTCGTAGGCGCTCATCTCGGGCTTGTCCTCGTAGCTGGGCACCTTGGGGCTGGGCACCAGTATCCTGTCCTCCCCCAGGTTGGGCTCCTCGATCTGGCTGTTGAAGAAGAACGTTACGTGGGCGTACTTCTCCGTCTCGGCTATCCTGAGCTGCCTGAGCCCGGCGGCGGCCAGCACGGTCCCCAAGTTGTTAGTGACCCTGTGCTGTTTGTATGCCACGGGTAGATCCAGGTTCTGGTCGTAGACGCTCATACAGACATAGAAAACGTCGGGGGCCTTCCTGCGCTTGAACTCGCTGAACTCGTCCCTGGTGAGGGCGTAGGTTATCTGTCTCGCCCTGTCGCTCCTGAAGTTCCAGAGTATGAAGGCGTCGCCGTCGTCTATGGTCGCTATGGGTGACCCGTCTTCCCCCGTCAGCGCTATGGGCTCCACGTAGTAGTCGGTGAGCTCGGGGTCCTCTGCGTAGACGTGTTCCAGCGCCTCGAATGGGTCTCTCTCTTTCCTGCCTTCGCCGAGCGTCAGTAGATCGTACGCCTCCTGGGTTCGGTCCCAGTTGGTGTCACGGTCCATGGCGTAGTACCTGCCCACCATCGAAGCTATGCGTCCGACGCCCTTCTCGTTCATGACTCCGAGGGTCTCCTCTAGGAACCCTGCGGCGCTCCTCTCAGGCACGTCCCTTCCGTCGAGGAAGCAGTGGACGTAGACCCTCTCGAATCCTTCACGTCTCGCCAGCTCAAGCAAGGCGTATAGGTGGCTGGTGGTGCCGTGTATCCCCTGATCGCTGAACAGGCCGGCTAGGTGCAGCTTGCCGCCAGTCTCACGGCAGCGCCGGATCGCGTCGAGGAAAGGCTGTTTCTCGTAGAAGCTTCCGTCCATTATGCTCCGGTTTATCTCTTCCAGGGGCTGCCACACTACCCTCCCGGCGCCCATGGTGAGGTGCCCAGGCTCGCTGCCGCCCTGCGTGCCCTCGGGCAAGCCGACGGCGTTACCCGTGCACTTGAGAAGCGTCCATGGGTACTGCTCCATGTATCTATCGTTATTAGGCGTATCCGCGAGGTGAGCCGCGTTCCCTACTGTCTCCTCTGTGTAACCCCACCCGTCCCGTACGACGAGTATTACCCTGCGATGACCCATCTCAGCCTATTGGTCCCGGGCACCGTATAAATGGCTACCCTTCGCCGTCTAAGGTAGCTCCACGCGAAGGACAGCAGCGAGAGGAGTATCAGGAGCGGGCTTGTCGCGAAGTAGAAGCCGTCCCTCCTGTAGACCCATAGGATGTACCACGGCAGCCTCTCGACGCTCGGCACGAGCCTAGCGACGTATGGCATGGCGACGAATAGGAAGCCGAGGGCGATGAGTACCCACCCAAGGGCGGTGAACTCCCTGTAAGGCTCCATGCCTGACATATTGAATATTGTACAGTAAATCTTTAATGCACCTGAAGGTGTACCTCACCGGATTCGCATGAGTCGTCCACTCAGGTTAGTCATGCTGGGGCCGCCGGGAAGCGGGAAGGGCACCCAGGCACACATAATATCAGAGATCTACGACGTCCCCGTGATAACCACCGGCGACATGCTGAGGGAGGCCGTGGCGAACGGAACCGAGTACGGCAGAATCGCGGAAGGCTACATGTCCCGCGGTGAGCTCGTCCCCGACGAGATAGTGAACGGCGTCGTGGGAGAACGGCTGGGGAAGTCGGACCTTGGGAACGGCTTCATACTGGACGGGTTCCCGCGGAGCACGCCGCAGGCCGAGTTCCTGGACAGCTATCTAGAGGAGCACGGCTTGAAGCTGGACTACGTCATCCACGTGACTCTGGAAGACGAGGCCATTGTCGAGAGGCTGAGCAACAGGCGAAGCTGCCCCAGCTGTGGAGAGGTCTACCACCTCGTATCCAAGCCCCCGAAGAAGGAGGGCTTATGCGACAAGTGCGGCTCCGAGCTGGTGCTCCGCGACGACGACCGGCCTAGCGTGATCAGGAACAGGCTTAAGGTGTACAGGGAGAAGACCCAGCCCCTGCTGGACAGGTACAGGGACAAGGGGCTGATAAGGGAGGTCCCGGGGTATCACCCCATCGACCGGCTCCCAGAGCTCCTGAGAAAGGTGCTCGGCTAGGTCTTGTACCGGAACTTTCTGAGAATCCCTTTCCTCCAGTCTATGCCTTCATCGTCCTCTACCCCCCTGCTCTTGGAGCCGTCGATGACGCACATGATGCCTCTGCCCTGCTCGGTCTCGGCGACGACTACCTGGAGCGGGTTCGCCGTGGCCGCGATTATCCTGCATACCTCGGGCACCATCTTGAGCTGTGTGAGCACGTTGATGGGGTAGGCATCCCTCATCACTATGTTGAAGCTGTGGCCGCAGCTTAGCGCCTCAGCGTTCTCCGTCGCGGTCCTCCGGAGTTCCTCGTCGTTTCCTTCGTGCCTTATGAGGCACTCTCCGCTTGCCTCGCAGAACGCTAGCCCGAACTTTATGGACGACGAGCTAGAGACGAGGGCCTCGTAGACGTCCTCGACGGTCTTTATGAAGTGACTCTGCCCCAGGATGACGTTGCACCCCTCTGGGACCTGTAGCTCAACTAACTTAAGATCCATATCTAACCGTGAGAATCTCCGGGTACGGGTTTTTAACGGCTTCGCGGAGAGTCTCCCTAGCCTGCTGGTCTTTACTTGGTGCGGGGGGTCATGGGAACGTACTCGACGGAGGGCCTTCTCTGCTGCTGCCCCATCTTGTATAGGTTCATTAACTGGTACACTTCTGTGGGGAGCTCGTTCCTGGCACACTGGCCCAGCATCTCGCAGACGACCTCGGCTGTTATGGGGAAGTCATGGGTGTACTTACCCGTCACCAGGTCCTCGATGATCTTGTCCACCCTCTCAGGTGGATACTTGTCCCCTATCAGCTTCCTGACTGTGTCCTTCATCTGGCCCACGGCCTTCCGCGCCTCCTCGGCCAAGTACAGGGTCTCGTCGTCTATCTCGTCGATCTTCTTACGCTCCACGACCTTGAGCATGCTTGACGCAGCGTAGGTTCCTTTCTGGGTTCCTATCTGGGGGTCCACGGGCCCCAGGACGGCGTGGGGGTCCATTAGTATCTCGTCGGCAGCCAGCGCGATGAGGGTGCCGCCGCTCATGGCGTAGTGGGGCACCATGACTGTAGTCTTACCCTTATGATCTTTTAGGGCGAACGCGACCTGCGTCGCCGCGAGGGCGATGCCCCCTGGGGTATGAACTATGAGGTCTATGGGCTGGTCGTCCGGCGTCATCCTTATGACCCTGAGGAGGTCCTCGCTGTCGTCGATGTCTATGTACCTGGATAGGGGGAGCCCGAATAGGCTGAGGGTCTCCTGTCTGTGTATGAGGCTAACGACGTTGGTGCCCCTCTTCTTACCAAGGTTTCTCAGCGCGGACGAACGAGCGTTCTGTAGCATCGTCTGCTGCAGCCTCGGGACGAGGAAAGTGAATATCAGGAAGAGTACCCATACGTTGCTTAACAGCGCGTCAATAGCAGCCATCTTGAACGGATGGATCAGGTGAACTGCTAGGTAAAAACGTTGTTCAACCCCTCCCGTGTGGTGTTTCCTCGGTAAGGTTTTAGATGAGCACGACAGAGGAATGGGTGATGGGCGGACGCAGGGGCGAACCAGACGACTACGACAGCCGTATAAGCGGCTGGCACAACAGCCTAGGCTGGGGAAACGGCACAGAGAGCGTAGCACCCTATGTCCCCACCCCTGTAAACGTTGTACGCCAGATGCTTATAATAGCGGAGGTCGGCCCAAGCGACGTCCTCTACGATCTGGGCTGCGGCGACGGCAGGATACTTTTCACGGCGGTCGAGGAGTTCGAAATCTCCCGAGCCGTGGGCTTCGAGCTCAACCCCCGGATGGTGGAGTCCACCAGACTCAAGATCGAGGACAAGGGCCTCAGCGGCAGGATAAAGGTCGTCGAGGGCAACTTCTTCGAGGAGAACCTGTCGGAGGCTTCCGTGGTCACCCTCTACCTTACGACGTCCGGCAACGCGAAGCTCAGGCCCAAGTTCCATGACGAGCTCAGGTACGGCGTCCGCATCGTGAGCCACGACTTCCCGATAGTGGACTGGGTCACCGCCAAGCACGATCAGGGGTACTACCAGGTGGGGAGCCACAAGATATTCTTCTACAGGATACCGCAGGCGTACAACTCGAAGCCTCCCGAGAAAAACGAGGCGAAAGAAGATAGATGGGATCGGCTGAAACGTCTCTTCGATAGGGGCTAGTAGACCCCCAGCGCGAGGGCTATTATGGCCATCCTCGCCCAGATGCCGTGGTGCACCTGCTTGAAGTAGAGGGCGCCTGGGTGGCTGTCCACCTCCGAGGCGATCTCGTTGACCCTGGGCAGCGGGTGCATGAGCGCCATGCCCTTCTTGGCCATGGCCATCATCTTGTTGTCGATTATGTAGGCGTCGGCAAACTTCTTGTACTCGGCCTCGCTGGGGAACCTCTCCTTCTGGATGCGAGTCGCGTAGAGCACGTCCAGGTCGCCTATGACCTTGCTCAGGTCCTCCGTCGCCTCCCACTCCACCTTACCCTCGGTGTCTTTGATCACGTCGTCTCGCATGGCTAGCTGCTTGGGGCTGATGAGCTTGAGCTTGACGTCGTAGTTGCTGAGCCCTATCATGAGGCTGTGGACGGTGCGCCCGTACAGCAGGTCCCCGCATAGACCTACCGTGAGTCCGTCGAGGGAGCCCTTGGCGTGCTTTATGCAGTGCATGTCCAGCACGGCCTGAGTGGGGTGCTCCCAAGAGCCCGACCCGCCGTTGAGAATGGGGATGCTGGCTACGACGGCGGCCTTCCTGCTGCTCCACTCGTCGGGGTGCCTCATGGCGATTATGTCCACGTAGTTCTCCACCGTCTTAATGGTGTCCTCCATGGTCTCGCCCTTCTTGACGCTGCTGACGCCTGGGTCGGCGAACCCCGTGACTCCGCCTCCCAGCCTGAGCATGGCGGACTCGAAGCTGAGCCTCGTCCTGGTGCTGGGCTCGAAGAACAGGGCGCCCATTATCTTTCCCTTGGCCATGTCCGTGCCCTTGGTTTCCAGGGGCATCATCTCGTCCGCGACGCCCAGGATGAAGTCGATCTCGTCGCGGCCGTAGTCCCTCATGGATATGAAGCTCTTGCCTTTGAAGCTTGACGCGTTAACCATATCTCACACAGTAGAGTTGAGTACCCGCTCATCTTATAACGATAACGCGTTCAACACGGCTGAGCACCGAAAATGGAGCCCCGATATATAATCATAAAATACGAGACAATCGACTCAAACCCTGGGGCGGACGCTATGGCCGTGGAGAAGATACCCGACCTGGATAGCTGGAAGAAGATAGGCGAGATGACTTCCAGCCTCGGCACCGTCTACGACCTTTACGAGAGCCCGGACCAGCGGAAGGTGGCCCAAGTGGACAAGAACCTCGTCATCTACCTCATCATGGAGGAAGGCAGGCTCTCCTACATGAACCCCAGAACCATAGACGCCCTCCAACGGATGAAAGAGGTAGAGGAGTTCCTCAGGGAGAAGGTGAAGCGCCCGGAACTCTAGGATTCGGGGTAGAGCCCCATTCGTTTCAGCAGCTCCACCAGAGTGGGGGTCAGCTCGTAATCTGTGAAGCCCTCTGGCGTAACCCACATCGCGTCCAGCGCGTCGTCCATGGCTCTCATCTCTCCGCTCAGAGGCCTCGCGTGGAAGTCTATTATTACGAAGTGGTACCTCACGTCCCCGCCGGGGTCCAGGACTACCCTGTCCACCACGTCGAGCCTGCCCAATATCTCGACGGTGAGCCCCGTCTCCTCCAGCGCCTCCCGGGCGGCGGCGTCCGCCGCTCTCTCCCCCACCTCAATGAGGCCGCCGGGTATGGACCATAGGCCTGCGTCCGGCTCCGCCGCCCTCTTGACGAGCAGGTAACGCCCATCCTCCTCGATGAGGACGCCCACTCCTACGATGGGCCTACCCGGGTACAGCCTGTGGGACATGGCGACCGCCTCATGATCTAGCCGCGCAGGATATATGTTAGTCGTCCAGAGGGGCCGCCCCGCTTCCCGCCATCTCCATGCGTATGAAGCGGCTCATGGGCGTGCTGAGGCTGGAGGCAGGGTAGAGTTCAGGCAGCACCTTGACCCATATGGGGAACCTGCACTTGAGGGCGGTGCCCTTGACGATGGCCTCCCCGGGGGGCAGGTCCCCTATGAGCTCGGAGAACTGGCTCCCCATGATCTCGGTTATCCTGGCCTTGTCCACGTCCTCGAGACCGTGGCATATCACGTTGTTGGCGCACTGGGTGACCACGGTCTTATCCACGGTGCTAAGCCTCTGGGTGACTATCCACAGCCCGACGCCGTTGCGGCCGCCGTTGGTGGCTATCTCCTTGACGACGCCAAGCAGCTTGCCCCTGCTGTCCTTCTCCCCTATCTCGAAGACGCCGCGCTGGGGAGCATAGTACATGGCCTCCTCCAGCACCACGATGCACCCGAACCCCCGGTTCTCCAGCGCCTCCCCGAATATCCTCCTGAGCACCTGTGCGACTACCAGATGCTTCTGGCTCCACGTGTCCCTGCCCTGGCTGAGGTCCATCAGCACCACGTGGCGATCCTTCAGGAGGTCTACGGGGTCCAGGGGCTCCATGTCGCCGTCCGGTATCAGCTTGCTGCCCGAGACGGCGTTCACCACCTGCTGCCTGTAGCTCTCGAACTCCTCGTCCTTCTTGTTGAAGCCCAGCTTGTCCGGCTTCACCCAGCCGACGGCCTGCCTGAGGTTGACCTTGGTGACGGGCGCCGCCTGCGCGTAGAGGATCTTCAACGCGTGTACAAGTATCTTGGCGTTCCACCACGTCTTCTGCCAACCGAACTCGCCGATGTAGTCCTCCCACGGCACGTCGCCCGGCTGGAAGAACCTGCTCCACGGCACCTTGAGCACCTTGTCGGCTCCCAGCTGCTCGCCTAGGCTGCTGTACTCGCCATCCTTGTCCACTATGAAGAAACGGACGGGGGGCTCCGCCGACGCCGCCCTAGCCACCATGGATACAGCGGTTGTGGTCTTGCCCGTGCCCACGGCGCCGCAGATGAGGCAGCTCTGCCGGATGAGGCTGTAGAGCCCCAGCTCCACGTCGAGGTCCGTGCTGGGGTCAGACCCCAGGAGGAGCTTCCAGTCGCCATTGGGCTTCGTGAACTGTGCCACTATCTCCCTCTCGGCTACGTAGACGGGCGTGTTCGGGGGCAGGGGGTACCTGAGGGGCCTCAGGCTGCCGCCGTCGTCCATCCAGCCCCACTGGTACGCCTGGGCGTGGAGGGTGCTGTCCTCGAAGTCGGTTACTATGCGGCCGTCCCTCAGCAGCGCCTCCTCGTACTCCCTGACGCGTTTGTGGGGGTAGACCCGGGTGACCTGGTAGACCACGGGGCAGCCGTTCTTGGGGTGCTCGATGTAGACGAGGTCCCCCTTGGCCAGCTCGTAGCCTCGGAGCATCAGTATGGTTATCTCGTTGATGCCGTACTCCCCTGTGGAGCTGTAGGTGTGGCCGACCCTCAGGCTCCCATCCATTCTCCCTCACCCCAGTACGGCGCCAGCTGCGAGACCTCCCCCATCTCCCTCCCGACCCTGGTGACTATCTCGCTGTAGACGTCATGGATGAACCTCCGGGTCACCTTGACTGCCTCGTCAGCCTTCACTAGGGCGAGGGGGACACCGTTGTACAGGCTCGTCGAGTAGCAGTAGTCGGCAACGTCGTCGATCTCGCTGAGGAAATAGGCGGGGAGGTCTATGCGGATGGGGGGGATGCTCCACCCCCCCGTGAGGCGGGCGTAGAACGAGTAGATGGGCTCCCCCACGGCGTCCATGAAGCCCGATCCCCTGGACGCCATCCTCATGGCCGTCCTAGGCGAGAATATGTCCGTCCTCTGGCCCGGCTCGAGGGCGTGGAGCATGAGGAAGCTGTCGGATAGATCGGTTTCATCTTGGAGCCCAAGGCAGTGTATCATGTACCGTGCGCTTGGGCGCTTCACCACGCCCGCGGCCACGACCCCCAGCTGCCTACATTTCCTCAATAGACCCTTCACCGCTTCGATGAGTCTTCTCCGGTCCTCCTCGCGGCCGGCGTTGCTCCACATGTTGCTGAAGGCGAGCGGCCCGTCTATGAGTAGCAGCTCGGGATGTCCTTTTTCCTCCAGAAACCTCGTGGCCGTCTCGTACAGCTTCGCCTCGCGGCGCAGGTTCACCGTGCTCGGGAACCTGTCCCGGGAATACCTGTACGGCTGGGATATGGACTCGGGTGCTAGGAAATACCGGCAGCCGTCGTTGAGCGAGTATGCCATGGCTCCTATGACCGCGTACCGCCTGGAGGCGAGGGGTATTATCTGGCTCCCCGCGTCCACGCCCGTCACCCTCGTGTATGCCTCCCTCTTCCTGAGCGTGTGGAACGTGTCCTCGTCGCGTATCTTGGCCGCCAGCTCCTTGACGTGGGGGCCCTCTTCCAGTATGTCGCTGGTTATCTCCATGAGCAGGAGGTTCCTCAGGGAGAGGCTGAGGTTAGACGGTGTCCGCGTCTCCATGGCGGCGTTTAGCTGGCTTTTCTCCTTGTACGCGAGCACCTTCAACACACGTTCCTTGAAAACCGTCTACGTACAACACTTTTTTTCCTCGATATATTAAGCTTATGATCGCTGTGAGCGTAATTTCCGATAAACGCCATTCTATATATAAAGGAAGAAATTTATTCGCTCGGATATCGATCAAAATAAATGCATATCCGACTGCACCCCAAAAGTAAAGTTAATAAGAACACTGAAACAAACATGTCAACCAGTGAAATGTCTTCGAAACAAAGCCTAAAAGACACTGTTTTCAAGGAATTCCTGAGGAACCCGGCACTCGGGCCTAGCGAGATGGCCGAGAAGCTGGACGCCAACTATAACTCAGTAAAGGCTGCTTTCGCTAAGCTCGCCGAGGACGGATTCCTCGATCGCCCGAGCCGCGGAAACTATTCGCCGAGCATGCCCGGCATCCTCCTGGATCTCATCGAAAGAGTGGAGGAGCTGGAGGAGGCGGCCAACAGGTGACCGACCTGCTCGAAAAGGTCCTGAAAGACGTCTCCCCCACGACGGTGCAGTTCAAGGTTCTTACATACCTGGCCTTCAGGGGACGATCCAACCCGGTGGACATCTCGGAGGAGACGCAGATATCACCGGGGAGCGTCAGGCCTGCCCTGAGGACGCTTCTGGACAAGGGGTACGTGGATCAGCTAGACGATGGTAGCTACAGGTCCCTCGTGCCTTTCACTGACATCGTCTCACATTTATACTCATTTACTGAGTAGAGTCCGGGGAGGGCCGGCGAGTGGGTTCCGAGGAGCTTGAGGGGCTGAGGAGGGCGGACAGCCAAAGGGAGGTCTTTCTCTGCCTCGTAGAGCACGATGAGTCCATGACCTCGCAGGACATAGCTGGGAAGCTGGGGCTCACCGTCAACGCCGTGAATATAGCGCTGTTCAACCTCAACAACAAGGAGCTCGTGGAGAGGGTGAGCCGGGGAGTGTACAAGTACAAGATGGGCCCCATACTCAAGGAGCTTCTGGTAAGATACTTCGAGGAATAGATATGACGGAGGCGCTTAAGGAACTCGACCCCGAGACCCTGGCCTTCAAGGTCCTCGTACACCTCACCTTCAAGGACAGGCCCATGAAGCCCATCGAGATATCGAGGGCGCTGGGGGAGAACAGCAGCAGCGTCAGGGCCAGGCTCGCTGAGCTCAAACAAACGGGGCTCGTGGAGAACACGGGGGAGGGTTACGTTGCGTCCACCACGTCCTACGATATACTGATGAAGCTTTTCAAGGGTTAAACGGGTTTACGACCACTTTCACTCTTCTCTCCGGTCTTTTCGCATGGTGAAGACATAAAAAGTGGTTAAACCAAGTTTCAGCCAACTCCCTTTAAGTGCGGCTAAGGAAATAGGTGTGGAAGAGATGTCTGAGGAACGGATGGGGCAGCTGAAAGAGCTGACCGATAACCTGTTGAACCTGCAGAGGGCGCCTAGCCAGGCTACGGTGTTCTATTATCTTCTGGAGACCGGTAAGACGGTTACTGTGAAGGAGCTCGCCGGTGAGCTGGACCTAACACACAAGGCCACGGAGAGGGCGGTGGCGAAGCTGCTGGACAAAGGGCTGATACAGCGCAACATGTTCAGGGAGGGCACCTACATATGCGACAGCAGAAAGATACTGCTCTCCCTCCTCATAGTTACCACCGAGCTCTACCAGGACTACGAGAAGAGAACAAAATAGCTATTCCGCGTCACGGAGCCGCCGTAGCAAGTCTTCCTCGATCCACTTCACGCCCTTGGCCGTGAGCTTGTGCAGGCTTTCCTTGCTGTCCGGCTTGAAGACCTGGCCACGTTCCCTCATCTCGTGGAGCCTAGCGGCGACGGCCACCTTCTTGCCGCTGGATACGAGCCGTTCACTGATCTCTTTACTGGTGGCTTCGTGACCCTCCATCGCGTAGAGGACGAGCCCTATGGCCTCGTAGTGGGACAGGTCCTCGCGGGAGACTATGGTCGGGCCTTCGTCGTCGATCCTTACTATTCCCTTCAGGCTGTCCTCCACATCGGCGGTGGCCTCTGAGGCTATCTCGTTGATCCGTGAAACGTATTCACTTGTGAGCCAGCCGAGGCCCTCCAGCACCTCCTCCGGGGACTCCCCGCTCACCTCGATGGCGCCGTACCCGGTCTCGATGGTGACCCTGAGCCGCGGCGTCATTCTCCCTCCTGCTTGTTGAGGACGTACTGGTAGCCCAGCTTCTTGTCCTTCCATCTACGCAGAGTGCCCTTCTTAACCATCCACACCAGGACGCCGCTGAGGGTGGTCTTGGGGAAGAATACGGCGTTGGCCTCCATCGCCTCCCTCAGCTCGCCGATGGCCCTTGGCTTCTTGCCCCAATCCGTGGCGAGCAGGCTCTCCACAGCCTCGCTGCACTGGCTCGTCCGTTCGATGGTGGGGAACTTCTTAACCTGGCTCTCCTTCTGTTCCCTCTTCTGGGCGCGTTTCCCTGCCGGCAGTTCGACGTTGAAGGCATTGGATACCTTGTCTACGATGAGGTCCAGATCCTCCAGGGTCTCCAGGACTTCCTCCCTCTCTCCGCCTAGCTCCACCTCCATGTCGCCGATGCGTACCTTTAGGCGGAAGGCTGGCTCAGGCATAAAACCACGTCTACTCTGACAGCGTAATAGTCTCTAAGACCGAATATAATACTTATTGAGGGGGCGTCAGCCCTGTCTGGCCTTGAGGGCCGATTGTAGAAGCCTCTGGACCTCTTGAGGCTTGGCTCTTCCACGCACCTGGCCCATGACGACGCCCATCAACGGGCCCATGGCCCTTATGCCTCGCTCGGCCACAAGATCGGCCTTCTCCTCGACGACGCTGTTGACCAGCTCGGCCAGCTCCTCGGCGGTCATCATGCCGAGGCCCAGCGCGGAGACGGCTTCCGCCGCCTTCGTTCCTAGGTTCTCCGCGAGCCAAGCCAGCACATCGGGCAGGGACTCCTTGGTCGTGTCACCCCTCTTGACCAGGGTGAACGCGTCCCGTAGTGTTTCGTCTGTGAGCCCCTCGACGGGCACCCCGTCCCGCCTTAGACTGGTGAGGTCCTCTGTCAGGGTCACCGCCAGCAGCGTCGTCGAGTGCCCCTCGTGGGCGAGCATCTCGAACAGCTCGGTGTAATCGGAGTCTACCACCTGGGTCGCCAGCTTCTCGTTGAGGGAGTAGTCCTTCATGAACCGCTTGAGCCTGGCCTCAGGCATCTCGGGTAGCTCCGCCTTTAGCTCCTCCAGCTTCCCGTGGGTGATCTTCACGGGCTTAACGTCCGTCTCGGGGTACATGCGGGCGGCGCCGGGCCTCGGCCTCGTGTACCTCGTCGTCCCGTCCGGGTTCGCGGACCGCGTCTCCTCGGGCACGCCGTGGAGAGCCTGCTCTGCGCGGTTCAACACGGCATCCAGGGAGGCGACGCATCTGCTCTCCTCGTCTGCAACGATGACTATGGCGTCGGCTTCCCCGGCTCTCATTTTCTCCCTGAGTGCTTGCACCTCCTCGGCCGTTATGCTGTAGCCGGGTAGCTCGTCCGTGTGGAAAATGCCTTTGACGCCGCCGCCGAACTTGGCGTGGTCGCTCAGCTCGGTGCCCATCCTCCTGTCGGGGCATAGCTCCCGACCAGTCAAGCCGCTGAACCCGGGGAGCTTGACGGCCATCACCTTGCCGCCTCTCTTCAATGCTGAGCCGAGTATCCTAGAGCCGGTGTCCTTGAAGACCTCCGACACGTCCACGGCTTCCTGTCTGAGGGACCCCGGCGTGACGCCTCTGCCTTTCAGCTCCTCGGCTATCTCGATGAGAGTGGCCTGCCGCCGCGCCTCGTACTCGACTATGGTCGGCATCAGGTTCAGGTCCTGGACCCCCTTGATCTCGATGATGGCTCCGCCGCTTATGCTCACGTTGACGTCCTGCCTGATGGTGCCCAGCCCCCTGCGCACCATCCCGGTGGCCCTGAGGATCGAGCCTATCCGGGCGGCAACCCTGTACGCCTCCTCGGGGGTATGCATCTCGGGGGCCGTCGTTATCTCTATGAGGGGTATGCCCAGCCGGTCCAGGCGGTAAGTTATGGTGTCCCCCTCCTCGGATATCTTCCTGGCCGCGTCCTCTTCTACAGCGACCTGCTCCAGACGGTATGGTTTGCCTTCGACTTCCACGGCTCCCCCGAGGCTCACGACGCTGGTCCTCTGGAACCCGCCGGTGTTGCTGCCGTCAACGACCGTCTTCCTCATCACCTGCACCTCGTCCACGGGCGCGCCGCCTGTCATGAGGGAGAACGTGAGGGATACGTCCAGGGCCTCCGGGTCTAGGAGGCCCGGCGGCTCCTCGTCCATCTCGACGAGGCAGTTGGTGTCGTGGCTCCCCTGGTATATGATGGTCTTGCCTTTGAGGAACTCGAAGAGCGCCGCGGGGTCCACCTCTCCCAGCTCGCTCTGGCTGGGCCTGAGCCTCCGCGTGAACGTGTAGTCTGGCTCCTCGTCGCTGAGCCGCGGCGGGCACGAGCAGAACAGCTTGTTCTTCGTGGCCAGCTCCTGGTGGATCTCGATGCCCACGGTGAGCCCCAGCTTCATGTAGTCCATCAGCGCGCTCCCTCCAGGTAGGGCGTCCGCGGGTTGAACTCGCCCACGAGGTCCGTGAGTAGCAGCCTCTTCGCCTCCTCGACGTCTTCGGTTTGGCCGAGGCACCACTTGAGCTTCACGTATGCTGTCTCCGGGTGCATGTCCTCCAGAGGCACGGCCCCCCTGTCCACAAGCTCGCGGCCATGGCTGTAGACGTTGAGGTGTACGCGCCCCCAGATGCACTGGCTCGTTATGCCTACGATGACGCCCTCCTTCCCGGCCCTGTCGATGGCTGGCCAAAGGTCCTTACAGACCTGACCGAGGCCCGTCGCCTCGATGACGATGCCCCTGACGCCGTCGTCGATGAGCCAGTCGAGGAGCTCGAAGTTGAAGTCGGGGTGGAACTTGACGAGGGCTACCTTGTCGCTGAAGCTGTTCAGCAGCCGGGGCTCGCATGTCTGCCGGGGCCTATACCTTTCGTTGATCATCTCCAGCCTGTTGTCGATGTACCGTGCGATGGGCCAGTCGTTCACGGGCTGGAACGCGTATCTGCTGCTGGTGTGGCACTTCCTGACCTTGGTGCCTCTGAGGTACACGATGCTGTCGTCCGACGTGGTCTCGTGAAGCCCCACCACTACCTCGGCGAAGGGGGCGTACGCCGCCGTGTAGACGCCGCCTATGAGGTTGGTGGCGTTGTCGCTGCTGGGCCTGTCGCTGCTGCGCTGGCTGCCGACGAAGATCACGGGCACCGGAAGGTCCTGCAACGCGAAGCTGAGGGCCGCGGCGCTGTAGCCCATGGTGTCGGTGCCGTGGGTGATTATGACGCCGTCGGCTCCCGCCTTGATCTTCTCGTAGACGCGCTCGGCCATGCCCGCCCACTCCCTGTGGGTGAGGTCCTCGCTGAACACGCTGTAGAGGATATCGGCGTCCACGTCAGCCACCTCGACCAGCTCGGGCACTATGCCCAGCAGGTCTCGGCTGGTCATGGCCGAGACGACTCCGCCCGTCACGTAGTCCACCCTGCTGGCGATGGTGCCGCCGGTGCTGACGATGCTCACCCTGGGGAGGCCCGGCTCGGCCTCGGGGAGGGGCGGGGGCCTGAACTCGGGCTTCTCAGCCACGCCCACCTTCCTTATCTCTATGCCTTCGCTGTGGGCGAGGCCGATGTTGTACCCGGACTTGAGTTTGATTATGAGGTGCCAGTCGTCGTAGCTCTCGACGCGAGGCATCAGGCTCCCCGTGTACCGCTGGTTTTTCACGTTAATTTCCAGTCTGTCGCCTATCTCGGCCCCGACCTTCTCGAGGGCTGAGCGCAGTTCTCCGCGGTACCCGGGAAGCTTGTCCTCGCTCATGTAAACCAGAGAACGTAACAGCGCATCGGCTTAAAAATTGGCGTGGTCACGTCAACCAGGCGACCGCGATTAGTATGGCTCCACCCTAAAAACGGTACTGTGGATTCAGCTTGAATAATTGCTTTGCAGTAAAGTGTTTGAGGGGAGTAAATAACATCGTCGTGTTGATTAAACGCGTTGAATGAAATGATAGCCACCATAAAAATTGTCGCAGCCATGACCGGTCTGACCCTCTATCTCGTGTTTAACAATAGTTGCTGCCCAGACGACTCCAGTTGCGGAAGAGGTCTTGTTCAGTGTGCCTGGGCCGAGATCAGGGGCATACTCAGCCTAGATTAGATCATGTGGAAGTACTCTTTCTTATCTGGCTCGTACTCCGCGTCGCCGAGCAGTTCCTGAAACTCCTCGAACAGCTGGCTTATCCTCGGGTCGTCGTCGAGGGTGGAGGCCACCCGCTGGTAGTGATCCCTGTCGCGGAACCTGTTGATCTCCATCCACCGTCGGGGGTCCTCGGCGTCCCTGTATATCTCAACGTTTACGCAGCCGTTTTCCAGGTAGGCCTCTATGGCCTTCTTCTCCAGCTTGAAGTACTCTATGGTCTTGTCGAGGGGTATCTTGTAGTGGTAGACGACTATGTACAAGTCCGGGACCAACAGTATTGAGCGTCGCGGGGATAAAAACGGTTCTCATAGAGGCTTAGAGACGTAGGGGCCGTCTCTCCCGTAGCCGAGCCTTTCGTAGTATTCTTTGGTGCCGAGGGCGCTCATGACCACCATGCGGGCCATCCCGTACTCCTCCGCGGCGACGCGCTCGGCCTCCCCCATCAACGCCTCGCCCCAGCCCATGTGCTGCCAGTCGTACCCTTCGAGCCCCACCGGCGTCATCCTGCCGTACACGTGGAGCTCCCGGACGAGACCCGTGGCCCCCGTGATCTCCGGGCGGAAGACGCGGTCAGACGGTATCCGCAGCCGGACGAAGCCCACGAGGACACTGTTCCCGGTGTCCTCGACGCCGATGAAGACCTCCTCGCCCCTCGACGCCTCGTAGCTACGGCGCACAAGCTCCAGGCTCTCGGGCTCAACGCCCTCCCTCGACCGGTGCCCCGCCTCCCTGCACCTTATGCAGCGGCACACCGAGCCGCGTTCCCGCATCCTCTGCTTTGCCAGCTGCCTGAGGTTGCTCTTGTCGACGCCCGCCTCGATCTGGTGGAGGGGGATGTCCCGCTGCACCCTCATTATTCGGACCCAGGGCGGCACCATCTCCTTCACCTGGGCGACCAACTCCACCGCCTGCTCCGTGTTGAGGGGCTCGTAGTCGCCGCGTCTCCACCACTCGTAGAGCTTGGTGCCCTTGACCACCAGCGTGGGGTATATCTTGAGCATGTCGGGCATGAAACGCGGGTCGGTGAAAATCTCTTCGAAGCCTTCGAGGTCCCGCTCCAAGCTGGAGCCGGGCAGGCCGGGCATCATGTGGTAGCAGACCTTTAGGGCCGCGTCCTTGAGGCGGCGGGTGCCTTGCACCACGTCCCTGACCGTGTGACCCCTGTCGACGAGGCTGTAAATGTCGTCGTAGACGTTCTGGACCCCCACCTCGACGCGGGTCACGCCCAGGTCGAGCATGCCGTCCAAGTCGTTCTCGGTGAGGCAGTCTGGGCGAGTCTCCACGGTTATCCCGACGTTCCTGATGGGGGCCGTCTCGGCGAGCAGCTTGGCCTCCTCCAGCGAACGGGACTCCGTCCCCGTCGTGGCGTCGAGGCAGCCCTTCATGAACCACTCCTGGTAGTCCCTGGGGGCGGCGGGGAAGGTGCCGCCCATGACTATGAGGTCTACCTTGTCCACGGTGTGACCTATGGCCTCAAGCTGCTCCACCCTGCTCCTGACCTGGCTGTAAGGGTCGTAGCTGTTCTGGATTCCTCTCATGGCGGCTGGCTCGTGGCCGGTGTAGCTCTGGGGGCTGCCGGCCTCGGGGCCGCCTGGGCAGTAGGCGCACCTGCCGTGGGGGCAAGGCATGGGCTTGGTCATCACCGCGACGACGTTGACGCCGCTTAACGCCCTCGTGGCCTTGCGCCGCAGCACGGGTATGAGCTTCTCCCGCTCTTCAGCGGCGAGCAGCCTGATGAGCTCCGAGTTGCCCGGTATCCTGCTGAGGTTATGCTTTCTGATTACCTGGAACTTGGCGTGCTCCACGTCGTCCCTGGTGGGCTCCTCCTTCTCCAGCAACAGGTCGATGATCTCCCGGAGCGGCTGCAAGTCGAGTCAAAGGGAAACCGGTTTGTTAAAAAGATTATCGAAGCCCATCGCCGCAGAGGGGAAGCAACATATCCCCATGGCCCGTCATCCATCACATGATAAACGAGTTAGAGAAGACGGTCATAGGGGAGGCATACACCAGCACGCGGCCCCTCGAGAACCTGACGACCCTCTGCGACGACTACGGCGGCAGGTTCGCGGGCACGGAGATGAACCAGGAGGCCGCCGAGTACATACTAGGCATCTACGAGGAGTACGACCTAAGCAACCCGCATCTCGAGCCCTTCACGTTCCAAGGCTGCGAGGTGGGCGAGTCCAGCCTCAAGGTCCGGGGGCCGACGCCGAAGAACGTGCCGACGCTGACGCTGCCCATGACCCCGAGCGGCACAACGGAGGGGGAGCTGGTCGCCTTGGAGACGGCCTCAGACCTTGAGCATCTAGACGTAGGGGGCAAGATAGTGCTGGGAACCAACAGGCTGCCCCTGAGGGACTGCGTGGAGGCGGGGGCCGTGGGTTTCGTGTGGATGCACCCGTTCCCCATGATGGGGCCTCCCACAGGCGTCGTGCCCCAGCTGGTGCCGGCTGTCTCGGTGAAACACGAGGACGGCCTTATGCTCAGGAGGCTCATCGACCGGAGGGGAGGCGTGACCGTTGAGCTCAACGCAAGCTGCAAGGTGTTTGAACGAGAGTCGTGGAACGTCTGTGGCGAGGTTAAGGGGGGCAGAGACGAAGGCTACGTCCTCCTTGGAGGCCACTACGACGGCCACGAGATAGCGCAGGCAGCGTTCGACTGCGGCGCGGCCTGCATGGCGGTGACCGAGATGGGCAGGATACTCAACACCGTAGGCGACAAGCTCGGTGGAGACGTGCGTGTGGTCTGCTTCTCCGCCGAGGAGTTCGGGTACTGGGGGAGCAGGGACTACGCTAATAGCCACGCCGACGAGATGAGCGACATGCTGTTCACATACCAGCTGGACTGTAACGGCGGACCCGAGCATCAGATGGTCACCGTCGACCACTGGTCCGAGCTGGAGCCATTCTACGCGCGACTGAGAGAGGACATAGGCCTCCCTATGTCTTTCGACCAGAGGATGGGGCCGGGCGACAGCAGAGCCTTCCACGAGCTAGGAATCCCGACGGGGAGTATCGTCGACTACAGGGAGCCGGGGCGTCTGCCCCTGCTGAAGACGGTGAGGCACACGGTGTACGATACCGTGGACAAGATCAGCCTCCGCCACCTCCAGAACGACGTCGCCATCGGCGCCGTCTCCACCATGCGGATACTATCATCAAGGGACTGGCCGGGGCACAGAAGCAGAGAGGAAGTAGCTGAACTGAAGAAACGGCTCTCGACCTAAGTAATCCAAAAAATTAGAGGATGGTTAGGCTCTCAAGGTCCCGCGGGTAGTAGGTGACCCACTCGCAGCCGTCCTCGGTGACCACGAGGGTGTCGCTGTGTCTGAACCCGGCGTAGCCCAGCTCGTAGATGCCCGGCTCGATGCTCACCACCATCCCCGGCTCCAGAGGCCGCGGGTTCCCCTGGTCCAGGTACGGCGGCTCGTGGCCCTCCAGCCCGATGCCGTGGCCCGAGTGGTGCCGCACCAGCCCCCAGTACCCGGCGTCCCTGAACACCTTGTTGGCGGCCTTGTCCACGTCTGCGCAGGTGTTCCCGGGCCTCAGCGCCTCGGCAGCGGCCTCCTGAGCCCTGCACATGACCTTGAACATCTTCTCCTGCTTAGCCGTGGGCTTGCCCACGATCATGGTTCGCTCCAGCTCGCTGCCGTAGCCGCCCACGTCGGCGCCGGCGCCCGTGACCAGCACGTCTCCCTTGCTGATGGGTTTGTTCAGGTCGATGCTGTGGGGCATGGCCGATTTCCAGCCTACCTGACCCCTGAACCCCGCGGACACGAACCTGCCTTTGACGCTCTCGTACTCGCCTCCATACGTCTTCTTCATGGCGCTGGTGGCCTCCAGTGACGCCATGAGCCGCACCTCTACGTCGTAGAGGCCTAGCCGGGTGTACTCCTGAAGGTACGAGTGGGCAAGGTTGCCCCACTTGGCGGACTCCCTGATGAGGTCTATCTCCTCCCCTGTCTTTAGGAGCCTCATGCCCCAGACGAACTGGCCGTCCTTGACGAGCTCGGCGTCGGGGAGCAGTTCGTTGAGGGGCGGCCCCACGTAGCCCATGGCGCCGGCGGCGCCCGCTGGGTTGTCCGTGCCTATCCTGGCCTTGCCGAGGCCCTTATCCTTGATCCAGTCCGCGAACCGCTCAATGGTGTGTTTCTCGCCGGGGTAGTCCAAGTAGGTGAGGCACTCGCCGATGAGGGGCGTCTGGTGGCGGAGGTGGTCGGCCTCCAAGAGGGGCCCCATGAACGTGGGCTTACCGTCCGGCTCCACCAGCAGCGCGGCGGGGCGCTCCGTGACCATGTGGTAGAAGTGGCTGAAGTAGAAGATGCTTACTCCGCTGGTGACGAGGTAGGCGTCAAAGCCCTCCTCTGCCATATGCTCACGGAGGACGCCTAGTCGCCCCTCATACTCTGTCCAGCTGATCCTTAGCTTAGGCAATTTATTTCAGAAATGATTGGAGGATGGTGGATTAAAACACCATCGAAGCCGTTGGTCAGTGGCT